>LULX01000243.1_pt1 | contig 17004 bp, 18 predicted proteins | sample 729511 | NCBI WGS metagenome assembly LULX01 (sample SAMN03860278, study PRJNA289734) | marine metagenome | biome: seawater column; feature: ocean; material: water; isolation source: Red Sea water column Station 91 - depth 500m | place: Saudi Arabia: Red Sea | collected 2011-10-15 | depth 500 m
TGTACACCATCTTACCCGGCACGCCTGGAACAAGTCATCGCGGAGCACTTTCCGGAGTTGACCCCCCGCGAACTTGGTCTCCGCAAGGGATTCATGGGCGGTGAAGCCGGACTCGATGACGCAACGTTCAGGCAACGTCTGGAAACCGTGTGGGGCATGCAAGCAATGAATGCCAACTACGGTGTCAGTGACTTCCTGTGTAACTTCGCCGGTCAGTGTACCGATCAGCCTGATCTTCATTTTCTGGCGCTTGATGTGGCACTGCCTGAACTGGTTGACGTCAATACGGGCGAACCACAACCCTGGCGAACCGGGTCCGAAGGAGAACTGGTTTTAACTAACCTTTCGAAGGAGTGTCAGTCGCTGGTTCGGTTTCGTACAGGCGACCGAGTACGCTTGACTAATACTGACAAGTGCCAGTGTGGTCGGACCGCGCCGAGATTCCGCGTTATTGGCCGCACGGATGAAATGATCGTTGTCCGTGGTGTAAACACCTACCCCTCTGCCGTATCAGCTGCGATCCTTTCTTGTCCCGAATTGAACGGCGAGTACCGCATTCGACTTACGCACAAAGGACCCTACGATCGACTGCCGCTGGAAGTTGAGCTGAACAGTAATGCCTACGCTTCAGATCATCTCTTGGCGCGCCTCTCTAATGATATTGGCCAAGTGCTGAGACTCACCGTCGAGCTTGAGCTCCTCGCACCGGGCGAACTGCCCCGTACCGAAGGAAAAACCAAACGCGTCATCAAGGAGTATTTGTCATGAACACAACCGCTTTGTATTCAGTGTCTGAAGGCATTGCAACGATCACTCTGAACCGCCCACATCGATTAAACGCGATCAATCCTGAATTGCTTTCGGATTTTAAATCGGCTCTGGATCAGGCTAACGCAGATAGCGATGTCCATGTGATTATTTTATGTGGTGCCGGCCGCGCGTTCTGTGCGGGTGATGATCTGAAGGAATTTGATCAGCAGGTCCGCAATCCGACCGAGACACGAGCGTATATCGAGCGTATTCAGGACATTACCCGCGGACTATGTCTTAACGATAAGATGGTGGTTGGCGCCATTCATGGCTGGGCCGTGGGTGGTGGGCTTGAATGGGTCATTAACTGCGACTTTGTTGTGATGGCTCAATCTTGCCGATTCTTTTTTTCGGAAATCTCCCTGGGCGTATTTGTCACGGGAGGCGTGACCCGTCTATTGGTTGAACAGATCGGCCTTCAGAATGCGCGAAAAATGATTTTGCTGGGCGAACGATATAGCGCAAGCGATGCTGTAGAACTTGGATTTAGCTGGCAAATCGCAGAAGATGACGAGGTTACCCCCCTTGCAAGGTCGCTCGCACAACAGATCGCTGTGTTGCCCGCCGGCCCAGTGAAAAATCTCAAACAGGCTCTGCGGGAATCACCGACCGCTAACCTGGAATCAGCCATGGCATTGGAAACGCAAGCCACACTCGAGGGTTTTCTCGATCCATTATCCGCGGATCGGGTTCGTAATCGTCTGTCTTAGAGATATTTACGGATAGTATGGTGACGCCGAGGGTCTATACGCCGGGCTATTTCTAGGTTTGATAATGTGCCGTTTCGCTTACGCAGCGCTGTTGCTACCCGCCGCCACCAGCGTAAATCACCTCTTTTGACCTGTTGCCTTTTGGTCCGTGTACTGGCCGCATGTTCGCTGTCTATAGCATCGGTTAGACCGGCTGTTAGTGCCAAATCCAAAAGATCCAACATACTGGCGGTTGCCCGTTCGGCATCGTTCTGCTTCAGCCAAAATTCCACACAATACGTTTGGTAAAGCAATCGGGCCGTGTCAATAACTTCTTTACGAGAATAAAAAAGAGATCGACCAGACTCGTCTGATTCTGGTACTTGGTGAGTATCCAACAGGTCCAGGCAGTCCGGCCATCTGCTGGGCAAGCCCAATGTCCTGAGTCTCTGCTCAGCCTGTCGTCTACACCCCAGCACAAGTCTTCGAGCGGGTGATGTAGTTGATTCAATGCCCATTTTGCACGTCAACCTAGTCGGTCAAGTCAATCCGCTGAGACTCGAAAATACGATGGCCGCATGCATCGCGACTCCGACAGCCATCGCATCCTCATCGACCAGCATGTGATTTGAATGGCATGGGGCTGCTTTGCCTTCTTTGCCTGGTGGTGCCACTCCCAGAAAAGCGAATGCTCCATTGTACCGCTGTAGCAGGTAGGAAAAATCCTCGGACGCCATGAATGGCTCCGGCATTAACCGATAGCCTTCTTCTCCTAGCAGAGCCTTTGCCGCCCTGGCAACGACTTCTGCGCCTGCAGCATGATTGATGGTCGGTGGGTATCCTCGTTTCAACTTGACCTCGCCCTGCAAGCCGTGTGCGACAGGAATTTGCTCAATAAGATTGCAGACGCCGGATGCCAATCTTTCTCGCGTATCTCCCGATAAAGAACGCAGAGTAATATCTAATTCTGCAGTCTCAGGGATTACATTGTTGGTTGTGCCGGCCTGTATTCGCCCAACCGTAGCCACAACTGGGTCAAATACGCTGAATTGTCGGGTGACCAGTGTTTGTATCGCCTGCACCACTTCACATGCGACGGGTACGGGATCTGCAGCGTTATGCGGCATCGAGCCGTGCCCTCCCCGACCAATAATTCGGCCGTGCACCGTATCGGCCGCGGCAAGAATTGGTCCAGTACGACAGGCAATTACGCCTGAAGGAAGCTCTGGCGCGACGTGCAAAGCAAATACTGAGTCGGGTTTTCCGCCGGCTTCTATCAGGCCTTCATCCAACATGATCTTTGCACCCCCGTACCCCTCTTCTCCGGGCTGGAACATAAACAAAACGTTCCCTCGGATATCTTGTTTATGTTTACTCAGCAGATGAGCAGCACTTGCGAGCATAGACGTGTGTGCATCGTGGCCGCAGGCGTGCATATGGCCTGGTGTTTGGGATGCAAACGGTAACCCAGTATCCTCGGACATCGGCAGAGCATCCATATCACCTCGCAGCAAAATATTAGGACCTGGTCGAGCGCCGCGTAGGATTGCAACCAAGCCCGTTGTTGCCTGCGATTGGTGGATCTCAACATCCAGGCCGGATAGACCATCTAGAACCGTTGCCCGGGTTTTTGGCAGGTCCAGCCCTAGTTCCGGTTCCTGGTGAATTTCCCGACGCATTGCCACCGTCTGCGCCTGCAGTTCACGTGCGCCGGTCAGTAGCTGCTCGTACATTCTGTTCTCATCTGTGTTATTGGAATAGTGTGACGGCCGGGTTTAGATGATAGTCCACATCTTGGGGTTCAGAACAGTCCCACCGGCGCAGTCGGGATAAGTATGCCTGGACGAATGAAGCTTTCCACGCCTTCACAACAGCGTTACCAGAAATGCCGCGACCTCACGAGCGAATCCACGATCAGGCCAGTATCGAAGATGAGAAAATGGTGTTCGGCCGATCACCGCACCCCCAACATTTATCAATCGATCATCGCTCACGACCCGTGCATAGGCAGCGTTGACCGATTTAAGTGGCCAGGCCAGAACATCGTCCGGATCATAGTAATTCAGCCATCGAGCCTTTGGTTTCAAGCGTTTTGCTAGCCGCGGTGGTGGAAAACTGATCGGCACGATCTTTGGACAGGCAAACGTAAACAGTGGGATATTGCAACCGAACGTAATAATTCCGGTCAGCCAGTTCATTCGTTCAAAAGCAGACAACCCCTGCTGAGGCCGACGCTGACTGTCCCAGACATAATTTGACAGGATATGGCCACCAAAAGAATGTGCCAGAACAACCATCGGCACCGGGTGGCTGCCCAACTGATCGTGATAAAGCGTAGCAATGTTCTGCTGAATTCGTTCGTGAACGACGCGGTAGACTCTTAACTCATCAGCAGAAACTCGTTCGGCTGACAGCTGGCGATAACCGGTGGCATCTCCCAGTACCGTAACCACCAATTCGCGCAGTCGGTGCGCTCTCAAAGATGCCGTATCCAGACTTCGTTCGAGGTAGGCTTTCTCCGCAGGCGCGAGGATGTCATCCCAGTAGACCGGCTGCCAAGCGATTGCATCCGGTTCATACCCCTGTACGACCAGCTGTTGTTCAATGTTACGGATCATGCGGGCGGCATAATCCTGTCGCTGACGACCGATACCGTGGATCATCACTACCGCCAGTTGCTTGGGCATGTCTTGATCAATCTGAAGTGTGAGGCAATATATTTACGAGATTTCGTGATACAAGTATAAAGTCAGCGGTTATCCAGTAGAATCAAATACCCCGATCGGTGGCCCTAGTCAGTTGACACACCCACAACCGCAGCAAGCAATTACGCAACGGTGCTTGCGTTGTTGGTTTGGCCCACTCTGGAATGACGCTATCCGAAAAAATACCGTGAACGCACCGAACCAGGCACTTTACGGCAAACTCGTCACCAAGGTCGGTCGGATGGTCACGATTGAGATGGTCGCATCTTTGTTACCTATCTGCGCGGCTGGGGGATGGTATAAAGGAATTGACAAAAAAGTGCGGCAACACAGCTTCGCAAAATATTAAGAACTAAATTAGGAATTCCCAAATGATACTGAATATCTCGAGGCTACGATGAGCGGCCCACTCAATGGAATTCGCGTGTTTGATCTGACGCGCGTTTTGGCAGGACCGAGTTGCACCCAGATCTTGGGCGATCTCGGCGCCGATGTCATCAAGATCGAACGACCCGAACTTGGCGACGATACTCGAAAATACGGCCCCCCTTTTGTACTTGACGTAGATGGCACCGAAACCACCGAAAGCGGGTATTACCTCTCTGCCAACCGCAACAAACGTTCGGTAACATTGAACCTCACTGGTGCCGAGGGCCAGTCCTTGGCCAAGCGAATGATCAACCAATGCCAAGTCCTAGCTGAAAATTTCAAGGTTGGAAATCTCGCTAAATTCGGTCTCGATTACGCGAGCCTTAAGGCTGAAAACCCAGGACTCGTTTATTGCTCAATCACCGGATTTGGTCAAACTGGGCCTAAGGCGAAACGACCCGGCTATGATTTCATGGCACAAGGCCTGGGTGGCATCATGAGCATTACCGGGCCACCTGGCGGAGAGCCACACCGCGTTGGTGTCCCTATTGCTGATTTGACGGCGGGCCTCTGGGCAGCCATATCCATCAATGCGGCACTACGACACCGCGAAGTGACTGGAGAAGGCCAGCACCTGGATATCAGTCTGTTGGACACGCAGGTGTCTTTGTTGTCGATCCAGGGCCTTAATTACCTTACTTCGGGGGAAGTGCCGGGACTACTGGGCAACGCACACCCGAATATTGTGCCTTATCAGGTTTTCCCTACCGCCGACGGCAACATCATAGTAGCTGTTGGTAATGACGACCAGTTTAAACGCTATTGCGAGTTTGCTGGCGTATCCGAACTGATCGATGATGAACGTTTTGTCACCAATAAAGCGCGTGTGCAAAACCGTGAAGCACTCACCCAAATCCTCAACGATGTGATGCGGCAAAAACCATCGGCTTATTGGCTGGAAGCACTGGAGAAAATTAAAATCACCTGTGGCCCTATCAACAACATCGATCAGGTTTTCGACGACGCCCAGGTCGCAGCGCGTGGCATGAGAATCGAAATGAACCATCCTGCCACCGGCGGCGAGCCGCTCAGCCTGATTGGCAGTCCATCGAAAATGTCGGTAACGGAGGTATCCTATCGGCACGCACCGCCCATGCTAGGCCAGCACACCGAGGAGGTGCTTGAGGAACTATTAGGCATCGATGCCGCCGAGTGCAATCGGCTCCGTGAACAGGGGGTGATTTAAGGCAAGACTCAATAGCACTTTTTTGAAGGATCAAACTTTAGTGCATTACATCGTCGGGTCTCCTGCCACTCACTGTCCCACCGGAGAATCCAGCCTGTCCAGTGTCTAATGATCAAGGGTGACCATCGACTGAATGGCCTGGTCAGAGTTCAGTGTACTTGGCGGTCAGCCCTCGGGCCTTCTCGACTGGGTACTTGCGGCGGTTCTGGTTCATCTTATTAACCGTCGCCTGTTCCAGATCAATCCCTAAACGCAGGGCCACCATCAAGGTGTAGATCAGGATATCAGCCAACTCTTCTCCTACCGCTTGACACTGATCACCAGACAAGTCTTCGCTCTGGTCAGGCGTGAGCCACTGAAAATGTTCTACAAGTTCAGCTGCTTCAACACTCAAAGCCATCGAAAGGTTCTTGGGTGAGTGGAATTGGTGCCAGTCTCGTGCCGAGACAAAAGCTTCGATATCACTACTGAGCTGCTGAATAAAAGTATCCACCGTTATTTTCCTTTGCTTGTGAGTAAACTGATCCCATCCCGCCTATATGGCAAAACCAGTTGGCGGGGTTCACAACCGGCCTCGCGATATGACGCGTCGCCAAAGCCTTCATTAAAACAGATAAGACCTGCTGCGGCATTACTTGGGTTGATTCAAATTTGGCACACAACTGGCCCAGATGCGATGATGGCCCGGATCACTCGCCCTGACGCCAGCGTCACACTAGAATAGGCCGCCACTAAATTCAGAAATTTCATTTCATGCAATCGGCCTGAACTGTGATTACAACCGGAGAAAACTTATGAGTGAATGCCCCGTATGCAGTGCGCAGATTACGCTGGCATCAGATACTGTCGTTGGAGAATTATTGGAATGCCCCGACTGTGGTTCTGAACTTGAAGTCACTGAACTCAATCCACCAACTCTCGCTGAAGCGCCAGAAAGCGAGGAGGACTGGGGCGAATGAGAGTCGGTTTGCTTCACTCGCTGATCCGAAAGGAAGAAAAACTTCTGTTTGAGGCGTTCAAGCAGCAGGGCGTGACGCCCATAATGCTTGATGATAGAAAACTGACTTTTGACCTTGAGTCGGTTCCCGATATTGATCTCGTCGTAGAACGCTGTATCAATCACTCCCGAGCAATGCATGGACTTCGGCTTTTCGAGAGTCTCGGTATTCGTTGTATTAATTCGTCCGATGTGGCTCGGATATGTGGTGACAAAATTCTGACCTCTGTTGCTTTAAAAGAAGCAGGTCTGGCCCAGCCACCGATTCGTATTGCCTTTACTGAAGATTCAGCGCTGATCGCAATAGAAGAACTGGGCTACCCGGTAGTACTAAAACCCGCCGTCGGTTCGTGGGGTCGCCTGTTAGCCAAAGTCAATGATCGCGAGTCCGCCGAGGCGATCCTCGAACACAAAACAGTTCTTGGCAGCTACCATCACTCGATTTTCTACATCCAGAAATACGTCGAGAAACAGGGCAGAGATATACGCAGTTTCGTGGTCGGTAACGAATGTATCGCAGCGATCTACCGCAGTTCATCTCATTGGATCACCAATACAGCCCGAGGCGCCGTCGCAACCGGTTGTCCAGTAACTGACGAGATCGCATCGCTTTCGGTTGCTGCAGCGCATGCAGTGGGTGGCGGTGTACTTGCCGTCGATCTCTTTGAATCAACGGAGGGCCTGTTGGTCAATGAGGTCAACTACACTATGGAATTTAGGAACAGCATTGACACCACGGGAGTTAATATCCCCGGACGGGTCGTAACATATGTCCTGGAACAACTAAAATGATTCGAGTATCGATTGTCGGAGGTTCTGGCTATACCGGTGGCGAATTGTTGCGGCTGCTGCTGTTTCACTCCGAATGTACAGTACAACAAATCACCTCCGAACGATCTGCTGGAAAGTTTGTTCATAAAGCCCACCCCAATCTGCGTGGCATCACTCGGCTTAAGTTCTGTGCAGTGGATGAACTTGAGTCATGTGATCTGTTGTTTCTCTGTCTGCCGCACGGAGAAATCATGGCTAGCATAGACCGTTTTCAGGCATTAGCTCCGCGACTGATTGACCTCAGTGCTGATTTCAGGCTGATCGATGCTGAAACCTATATGCGATGGTATGGCCGGCCACATTTACGCCCTGATCTGCTTGGAACTTTTGCTTATGGTGTGCCGGAAATCAATCGCGAAAACATCGTACAGGCAGATCATGTCGCCTGTGCCGGTTGCAATGCCACTGCCAGTACGCTGGCTATACGGCCACTCGTACGGCGTAATCTCGTCGAGTCTGTTGTTATCGAAGTCAAGGCGGGCTCCAGTGAGGGCGGTAATACACAGAGTGCTGCTTCACACCACCCAGAGCGCAGTGGGGCAGTTCGGTCCTACCAACCTACGGGCCACCGACATGTAGGCGAAATGAAACAGGTGCTCGGCGATATAGCGATTCATTTTTCTGCAACCTCTATCGAGATGGTGCGCGGTATCCTTGCAACCTGCCATGTTTTTTTGAACGATGGCCTGGATGAAAAAGCGGTATGGAAGATCTACCGCGAGGATTACTCAGAGGAACCTTTTATAAGGATCGTTAAAGAACGCGGCGGCATCCATCGTTATCCAGAACCCAAACTCCTGGCAGGCACCAACTATTGCGATATCGGGTTTGAGCGGGATGTGTCGACCAACAGGCTGGTAGTTATCAGCGCTATCGACAATCTGATGAAGGGTGCCGCTGGACAGGCCATACAATGTTTCAACCTTATGCATGGATTTGACGAGGCCTGTGGCCTCGAATTTCCGGGCTTACATCCTATCTGACAACCTGCGATGTGTCGTTTACTGTGGGTGCGTGCTGCACAACCCTTCCGGATTTCCGATCACCTGCTGCATTTTGCCGCCTTGTCACGCGACAGCTCAGAATATCAGGGACATGGCTGGGGTTGTGCCTGGCTTCAAAACAATCAGTGGCAAATCTACCGGAATATCTCACCCATCTGGCGAGAAGACCTTTCACATTTCTATTTATATTCAACGGCGAACTCCACGGCGTGCGGATCAAGGAGAAAGGCCGTATTGGTGCGGAAAAGATCTTCAACTACGTCAAACGATTTGACCATCATGACCTGCTCAAGGCTCTGACCAGAGGCACTACCATCATCGAGAAAAGAAGCCGCTACGTGCGCGCCATGAATTTGATTATTGCCGATACAACGTCTTCGCACCTCGCCACCTTGTACAATGAAAATCAGGCATACTTCCAAATGTACCGTGGCCAGGAAGGTACCGCCGACATTGTCTGCTCCGAACCCTACCCCGGCAGCACCCAGTGGCAACCTATCGACAACCGTAGCATCTTGACACTTTAAACATGTTGATCATCAAAGTCGGTGGTGGCACCGATATCAATATTCCAGGCATCGTGAACGATCTTGCTGCGTTAGATGACCCATTTATTGTGGTACTTGGCGCCAACGCGCTGCGCGACAGTATCGGCGAACGCCTGTCAATGACCAAACAGGAACTGACTTCGCTTTCTGGCTATACCAGTGTTTATTCTGACGAGCCAGCCATAGACCTCATCATGATGACCTATGCGGGCCTTCGCAACCGTCGTTTTGTCGAGCTTTGCCAACGACAAGGCATCAACGCGATCGGTCTCAGTGGTCTGGATGGCCGCCTCGTTCAGGGTGAAAGGAATCGTGGTATTCGAGTTCGGGAGGGGGGGAAAACAATCCTCAAGCGGGATTTTTCTGGTAAACCCCGTTCCGCAAATACCGCTCTGCTGGAACTGTTGCTGAAACACGACTATCGCCCCGTGATCAGCATACCGATAATCGACGAACAAGGCCATGCCATTAACTCTGAAAACGATGACATCGTAAATATTTTGCAAAAAGGGATTAATGCGACCAGGATTCTGCAGTTGATTGAGGCCCCCGGCTTTCTCGATAATCGGAAAGATCCAACGAGTGTGGTACCCCAGATGACTCAAGCAGAGCTGGCGCAGCGCGAACAGCAGGTAGAAGGCCGCATGAAACGTAAAATGCTGGCTTTACGCACCCTCTTCACCACTGGTGCAGCAGAGGTTGTCATTGCAGACGGCCGAGTAGAACATCCCGTTCACGATGCACTGTCTGGCCGCGGAACGACTATTCGATGAACGGTAGAGATCACGAAGAACGCTACGCTTTGCCGGTCTATCCCCGCCGGGGTGTGACCATCGTTCGGGGGGAAGGTGCATTATTATGGGATGATCAGGGAACTGAGTATCTGGACTGCGCCGCTGGTGTGGGCGTAGCCAACATTGGTCACGCCAATCCAGCGGTAGCGACTGCTCTTGCGCACCAGGCAAAAAGTCTGATTACCTGCCCGGGTATATTTTTTAATGACACGCGCGGGCGGCTGATGAAAAAACTGGTCGAGGTCACGCCGCCCGGTCTGGAGAGCGTGTTTCTGTGCAACTCTGGCACTGAAAGCACTGAAGCGGCGATCAAGTTTGCACGGAAAACGACCGGGCGCAATGGGCTGGTAACCGCGATGCGCGGTTTTCACGGTCGTACGTTGGGTGCACTCAGTGCAACTTTTAAATACCGTGACGCGTTTGAACCACTGCTGCCGAACTGCAGCTTTGTTCCCCTGAACAATATCGATAAGTTGGATGCAGCCATCGATGACAATACCGCGGCTGTAATTTTGGAACCTGTTCAGGGTGAAGGCGGTGTCCGCCCAGCCAACGCAGATTACCTGGCAGGTGCTCGTCAGTTATGCGATGCCCGTGGAGCGCTTCTTATCATTGACGAAGTGCAGACCGGCTTCTGTCGTACTGGTGCTTTCTTTGCCTGCCAGCATCACGACCTTTCGCCGGACATGCTGTGCCTAGCCAAAGGGATTGCTGGTGGCGTCCCCATGGGTGCCGTCGTATGCTCTACGCGTATCGATCCCGGCATAGGCACTCATGGGTCAACTTTCGGCGGTAACCCCTTGGCCTGCGCTGCAGCACTCGCGGCCATTGAATTCATGCAGACCCAGCAACTGGCAGAACAAGCGAGGGTACGGGGTGATTATTTTGCCAATCAGTTTAACGCTCACCTGCCAGAGCGGGTCAGAGATGTACGCCAGATCGGCCTGATGATCGGTATTGAGCTCAAGGAAAAGGCCACCCCCTATCTGCAGGCCTTGCTGAACCAGGGCATACTGGCGCTGCCAGCCGGACCAACTGTGATCCGGCTGCTACCGCCGCTGGTCATCACTGAAGCGCAGCTCGACACAGTGATCGATAAGCTGCGCTTGGTGCTCGCCTAGATCGTTTCGTTTATCCGCCGGCTTTTAGATCCGATAATGTTCGAGTGGGTGTAATTGCTTCAGGATCGACAATCAGTTCTATCAGCGCGGGACCTGACATGTCGAGCGCACGCCGCAGGGCCGGTAGAAATGCTGCGGTTTCCTCAACCCGTTCTGCATGAGCACCGTAGGCCTGGGCCAGCGCACAAAAATCAGGGTTAACAAGGTCCGTACCGATGACTCGGCCGGGGAACCGTCGTTCCTGATGCATTCGAATCGTACCGAACATCCCGTTGTTAACAACGACAATCACCACAGAAAGCTGGTACTGCACAGCGGTTGCAAGCTCCTGGCCGGTCATCATAAAACAGCCGTCGCCGGCGAATACGATTGCTGGCCGGTGTGGTTGAACCAGCTTAGCGGCCACTGCTGCCGGCAGCCCATATCCCATGGAACCTGCGGTAGGTGCCAACTGACTGCCTAGCGTTCGATAGCGGTAGAAGCGGTGAACCCAGGCGGTATAGTTTCCAGCACCATTGGCAATAATGGCATTGTTTGGCAGGACATCGTTGAGCGAACAGATCACTTCCGACAGGTTGACCCGCCCCGGCGAAAAAACCGGTTTTGTCCAGGCCAGATAGGCTTGACGCCCTTGCTTGCGAAGTGCCGACCATGGCAGATCTGCGGGTCGTCCTGCCAAGTCCGGCAATACATCAGCAAACTGGTTTACCGATGCATTGATCGCGAGCGTTGGGTAATAGACACTGCCAAGCTCTTCCATTCCTGGATAGATATGCACCAGCTGCTGCCGCGGAACCGGGATATCGATCAACGTGTACCCTGCTGTTGTCAACTCACCAAGACGAACACCCAGCACGATCAGCAGATCAGCAGCCTGTATCGCTTCGGTCAGTACAGGATTGGTGCCAAGGCCCAGTTCGCCGATGTAATGATCATGATCATTGTCAACACAATCCTGAAAACGAAACCCGGCCACAACTCGCAAATCCCAGTCTTCTGAGAACTGCTGAATTTTCTCTTTCGTGTCTTGTCTCCAGCCCCGCCCACCGACGATCATTATCGGCTTTCCGGCAGCTTTAAGTCTTTCTTCGAAATCCGCAACAGCTGCTGCGCCCGGCGCCGGTTCCACGTGCCGAAACAATGCAACAGGCGCAGCCGTCGTTGTATCCCGCAGCATGTCTTCCGGCAACGCGACCACGACTGGTCCTGCACGGCCGTTAACAGCTGTATGAAAAGCACGGCTGACGACTTCTGGAATCCGATCCACATCTTCAATCTGCTCTACCCGCTTGGCGACATATCCAAACATTGCTCTGTAATCAATTTCCTGAAATGCTTCACGCCCGGTCGTACTACGCTCAATCTGGCCAACGAACATCACCAGAGGTGTCGAGTCCTGGGAGGCGATATGAATACCTGATGCCGCGTTGCTCGCCCCGGGCCCACGGCTGACAAAACACACCCCAGGGCGGTGGGTGAGCTTGCCGTAGGCATCGGCCATCATCGCCGCACCACCTTCTTGTCTACAGATGATGGTGCGAATCGATTCCATACCATGCAACCCATCGAGTGCCGATAGAAAACTTTCTCCTGGTACACAGAAAATATGATCTGTGCCCTGTTGCTGCAGGGACTCAATCAATAATTGACCCCCAGTTCTGTTTATTTCCATGTTGTTATCTCCTGGCACAATAAACAAAGAACCAAAAAATCCCCGCCAATTAAGACAATGATCCCACTGAGGTCATCCTGACCGGCGTCCGTTCTGTACATGTATTTCATTTCTGTGTGCTCAGGGTCGTTTTGAGACTTTCAGCCACAAAGTCTTAAACCCCATTTGCTCGAGTTTACGGTTTGCTTTTCCCAACTGTCCCATGGTCGCAAACGGGCCGACTTGAACACGAAACAACTGTCCTTGACCTTGAATACTGACTCTCTGTATCGCTGGCTCAAAGCCAGTAATTGATAGATTCGCCTTCATTTTTTCCGCTATTGACTGTTTGCTGTAAGAACCCACCTGGAGCATGTAATAACCATTGCTATCCTGGTTCTTAACTGATGGCTTGACAGGCTCTTGGCTGGGTTGTGTTTGCGGCGTGGTCTCTTCGATAGACACCACTCGTTCGACATCAGGCAGCACTGGCCCGAACGGGATCGGTTGATGTGGCAGTTTTCGTGACCGCATTGGTTACCTCGCCCTCCTGCGAATCCGTAAATAACTGTTTTAGCCCAGCACCCATTCCGTCCGGATCACCGCTTTTCATTCCGTTGTACATGATGGTCCCCCCCCAACCAACCACCAGACCCACGGCCAGTGTGAACGTCGCCGACACTATTCGGCCTGGTCGTAATCTTACGTTTCTTCGTCGCCTGGGGAACATCTGATCACATACTGCTCGGAGCTGAAACACCGAGCAGAGTGAGCGCATTGGCCAATACGACTCGGGTGGCATCAATCAGCGACAATCTGGCATTTCGGAGAGGTGCATCGGTAGCTATAAATGGATGTGCGTTGTAATAGGTGTGGAATTCGTTGGCGAGATCGCGAACGTAATAAGCGACGAGGTGAGGTTCGTAGCTGCGCGCGGCCGTTTCGACAATTTCTGGATAGCGTGACAGTTCACGCAACAGATCCAGTTCGCGCTCTTCTGTCAACAAACCAAAGTCAGAATAATCAAGATCTACAGCTATGTCTTTTTCGAGCAGCTGCTTGAAAACGCTGCAGATCCGCGCATGGGCATACTGAACATAGTACACCGGGTTGTCACTGGACTGGGACTTGGCCAGATCCAGGTCGAAGTCCATATGCTGTTCGGGTTTACGCAGGGCATAAAAAAAGCGGGCTGCATCGGTACCAACTTCCTGCCGTAATTCCCGCAGCGTTATAAACTGGCCACTGCGCGTTGACATAGAGACCTTTTCACCGTTCCGGTACAGTACAGCGAATTGCACCAGTAATACTGTGAGCGCATCGGGCTCTTGGCCTAATCCTGCGATCGAAGCCTTGACCCGCTTGATATAACCGTGATGATCCGCACCCCAGATATTGATGGCATGGTCAAAACCACGCTCAAACTTGTCTAGGTGATAGGCAATATCAGTTGCAAAATAGGTGTGGTTTCCATTAGCCCGGATTACAACGCGATCCTTTTCATCACCGTAGTCAGTCGTACGCAACCACAAGGCACCGTCTTTTTCATAGATCAGACCGTTTCCGGTCAACTTCTCCACGGCCCGTGCAACTGCATTTCCTGTGACCAGGGTGTTTTCCGAGAACCAGTGATCGAAAGTGACTCTAAACTGTGAGAGGTCTTTACGGATGTCATCGACCAGTGTAGCCCCGGCCAGGTCGTGTATTTGAGTAAACCTTTCCTTACCGAGCAACGTCTTTGCCCGCAAAATTAGTGTATCGAGCAATTCGTCACCGTCTGCCGGCAAAGAGCCAGTGATTGCGTCTAACGGTTGTCGCAAACCCTCCCCCTGGTCGCGATGCAAACTGGCCGCAATATCGAAAACGTAGTCCCCCTGGTAGGCGTTATCAGGAAATTCGAATTCTTCGCCACACAGTTCCAGGTAACGTAAAAACACACTGACCGCCAGAATATCCATCTGGCGTCCGGCATCATTGATGTAGTACTCACTCGCGGCGTCGTATCCGGCTGCTCTGAGAACTCGGACCAGTGCATCGCCATAAGCGGCACCGCGGCCATGTCCCACATGGAGTGGACCAGTCGGGTTGGCGGAAACGAACTCCACCAGAATGCGTTTTTGCGCTCCAGCGTCGCAACAACCGAAGCTATCCCCGGCTTTTCGGACCACGGGGATCAGTTTGTAGAACGCATCATGGGTCAGAAAGATATTGATGAAACCCGGTCCTGCCACCTCCGTTCTGTCGATCAATGTGTTCTGTGGCAAACGGGAGAGCAGCAAACCGGCCAGATCGCGTGGTTTCATTCTGGCGGACTTAGCCAATATCATCGCAATGTTGCAAGCAAAATCGCCGTGATCTCTCTGGCGCGTTCGTTCGATGTGAACGTCGGTTGGAACATCTACAGAGATCACACCTTCCTTGATCAGAGCTGAAACGGAGGTTTTCAGCAGGTCGCGAAGTTCCTGGCGCATAATGATTCTAGGATCTTGGGCGGTAATGGTGGTCAACAGTGTTCAGGTCACACATCGCGAGAGTGCCGGAACTGGGCGTACAGGCATTCTAACCGCAGGACACCAACGACTTAAACGTTGCGGCCTGTAGTACCCTTACACAGGCTTAACTTTACTCATGTATGAATCACGTTGCCCTCGAGAATTCGCCAACCATGAACCACTTACAACTCAGTTCACTCAATCTGTTCTCAAGTCAGACCACTGACCGTGCACCGGAGCAGCGCAGTACCGAAACAACACTGGCGTGTCTGATCAACAGTGAATCCAGTCGTTTCTTACCGGTCTCAGGCACAAATGTGTTTGTCCGGCGGGAAGCATCCGGCTACCGGGCAGCTTTGCTGTCCTTGATCGAATTCGAAAAAACCTTTGGCGTGCTTGTTGATTATGTTTACCTGGGGCGCGAATTTAATCAGCATTATTTTGCAACCATAGTCGAGGAGAATTCCTCTAATCACGGGGAATTCGTCGACCTCCGGTCTTGTGCTGCATTACTGGACGAGCGCCATGCTGCACTTTTGAGTTATGCCCGAGCTATCCTCAATTGGAGGAAGACTCAGAGTTTTTGCGGTTCGTGTGGTGCCCGAACGGTAGCTCGTTCCGGTGGGCATATGCTCCAATGCACTGCACCACAGTGTACCCGTGAACACTATCCGCGGACCGATCCGGCGATTATCGTACTTGTTGAGCACGGCGATGAAGCACTTTTCGGTCGCAAAAGTGAATGGCCGGAGAAACGCTATTCCACCATTGCTGGATTCGTAGAACCAGGTGAAAGTGCAGAACAAGCAGTCATCAGGGAAGTCGCAGAGGAAACGGGAATACAGGTTGAAAGCGCTAGTTATCATTCATCGCAACCGTGGCCGTTCCCAGGTACGCTGATGCTCGGATACCATGCTCAGGCTGCTAGTCGTTCGATTTCCTTAAATGATAAAGAACTTGAAGACGCCTGCTGGCTGAACCGCAAACAAATCAGCGAAGGATTGGCAACAGGGCGATTTCAGCTGCCTACAGATATTTCGATTTCGTTTAGGCTGATTGAAGATTGGTACAACAAAAAAGATGGGGAATCGCTGAGGACTTTGCGAAATCGCTATCATAAAGATGGGTAATAAATGTTTGCGTTCAGAGGCAACACCGTTACAATGGGCGCCAGGGAAGCACCATATTGTTTGCTTTCTGGTATTGAAGTAACCCTGTTTGGAGGAGTTATGTCGGAACGACATTTAGGTACAGTGAAGTGGTTTAACGAGCGCAAGGGCTATGGTTTCATAGCGCAGGAAAACGGAGACGATGTTTTCGTTCACTACCGCGAGATCCGGGGTGAAGGTTTCAAAACGTTGACTGAAGGTCAACGGGTTGAATTCAGCCTTACTACCCGGGACAAGGGCCCAGCCGCTGAAGACGTAGCACCAGCGGACTGACCAGTTGTCCGCCGACCATTCTGGTCGGCCGGCTGTTCCCCGTCGCGATCTGGTTTCTTATGCCGTGCGAAAGCACGGTAACGGCTGGTTTTGTCCGTTTGAAAAGAGTTAACGGTTGAAGCTTACCGAGCCTGTTTGTGATCAGCGGATTGGCGTTGGCGATTGCTGTCTATGTTATTGTCATCCCGACTCCAACCGAGCGCCATGACGTCAGTCAGATCCTTTTATTCTCACCTCTACTGAGGGTAATCACACTGTGCAACCTTTTGCTGCCCTAGGCACTGCGGTAATACGGGTCAGGTTCA
>LULX01000180.1_pt1 | contig 16983 bp, 12 predicted proteins | sample 729511 | NCBI WGS metagenome assembly LULX01 (sample SAMN03860278, study PRJNA289734) | marine metagenome | biome: seawater column; feature: ocean; material: water; isolation source: Red Sea water column Station 91 - depth 500m | place: Saudi Arabia: Red Sea | collected 2011-10-15 | depth 500 m
CCTTCCGCAGTTGCGCTTCACTTCGTTCGCTGTGGCCAGCTCACGGGAGGACTTGCACCTCCAGGAGTGCGCCCGTGCCGGGCGCACCAAAAAAACCGCAGGGGGTTCCTCTGCGGTTTTCTGCTGTTGAGTCCGTCGGAAGGCAGCGGGAAGGTTCTTCCGAAACACGCTGTGAATACTTCCCTGTACGCTCGGCTCCGCCATCCATGGCTCCGCACGGTTTCGGAAGAACCTTCCCACCGCCTTCCTTCTCTACTTAGCAGTTATTCTCAGACGCCCAAGGATTCTATATCGCCAGCCAACATCGCCAACTGGTGCGCTATAGAACCACGAAGCTTTTCAGCCGGTACCAGGTAAGAAGGTGCAGCGCAGGTCAGGGCCATGATGGTGCCGTCCTGCAGGTGGATAGGCACGCCGGCGGAGTTGATGTTGCGGTCCCACTCGCCAATGGACAGGCAGAAGCCGTGCTCCTTGTAATCCTTCATGGCCTGGTCGAGGCCGGCCTTTTTCTCGGGCCAGTCGTCTCCGAATTTGGCAGCCATGGCGTCGTCAATGACCAGGCGGGCCTTGTCGCTGATGGCACAGTAGTAGGCGCGGCCGGCCGAGGTGGTGGCCATGGGCAGTTTCAGGCCGATGTCCATCCGCAGCAGTGAGGCCTCCGGTGGCAGGCGGTTTTCCACGTAGATCATGTGCAGCCGGTCCCGGCAGGTCAGCCCCACGGACATATTGGTCTGGCGGGCAAATTCGTCCATGTAGGGCTTGGCCAGTTGGCGAACCTTGAGGTTGGAGACATAGGCGTAACCCAGTGCCAGAACGCCGGAACTGAGCTGGTATTTCTCCAACTGGGTGTTGTAGCTGAGGTAGCCCAGTTTGGTGAGGGTGTAGGTCATCCTCGACACGGTTGGCTTGGGCAGCCCAGTGATGCGAGCGATGTCCTGGTTCCCCAGGATGACAGGCCCCTGGCTGAAGGCGCGGAGCACGTCCAGACCCCGGGACAGGGCTTCGACGAACTTGCGGTCTTTTTCCGGCTTCACCGGCTCACCGTCAGTGGATGCCACTTTCAGCTCGGGTGAGATCTGCTTTTTTCCTGCCATAATGGGACGTCCTCCAACCGCGTCGCCCGCTCCGGTAACCGGTGTATTAATATGGTGAATAGTTGCGAATCCATCATTTTAATCGCTGCAGAAATCAAGTACCAGAAAGTCTTTTCAAAATTCGTACCAAATATGAAACACTTGGCACTTATGTTTCAAATCAGGAACCGCATGGCGGTATCTTATACCGTGTTTTTCGGATTTCGCCGTTTCTGAATTCTGCATTGCAAAACAAACTAGCAGCCATCAAACCCTGTGGCGACCCCCTGGAGGCAAAATGAAGATTCTTTTTGTGGCAGGCGACCCGAAACCCGAGCGCTGGACAGTGCCTATCAAGGAACTGCTGCCGGAAGCCGAGGTTTACGTCTGGGATCCTGAAGGGCCCGCCGTTGGCGCGGATTATGCCATCGTGTGGCAGCCACCCGAGGCCCTGTTCGAGCGGGAAACGCACCTGAAAGCCGTATTCAATCTGGGTGCCGGGATTGATGGGCTTCTCAAGGTTGCCAACCTGCCTGAAGCCCTAACGGTCGTGCGCCTGGAAGACGCAGGCATGTCGGTGCAAATGGCGGAGTACGTGCTGCACCAGCTGCTGGAAGCCAGTCGCGGGATGGAAACCTACCGGGAGCAGCAGCGCCAAAGCCTTTGGAAAATCCATCGTCCGATCAAACGCAGCGAGTGGCCAGTGGGTGTCATGGGGCTGGGCCATATCGGCAAGCGAGTGGCCCGCACGCTGGCCAACCTGGATTATCAGGTGAGTGGCTGGGCACGTGGGGAGCATAGCCTTGAAGGCGTGAATACTTTTGCCGGCCCGGATCAGCTTGGCGACTTCCTGAAAGCCACTCGGGTTCTGGTCAACACCCTCCCCCTGACCGACGAGACCCGGGACATCATCAACTATGAGCTGCTGAGCCAGCTCCAGCCCGGTGCCGTTTTAATCAACGTTGGCCGGGGTGAACACCTGGTTGAGGACGACCTGCTCCGGGCCCTGGACGACGGTACCGTGCTCCGCGCCTCCCTCGATGTGTTCCGCAAAGAACCTCTGCCAGAGGGACACCCGTTCTGGCAACGGCAGGAGATCACCATTACCCCACACATCTCGGCCCGAACCCTTCGGGATGCCACCCTTGAACAGATCACCGGCAAGATCCGGGATCACGCCGCCGGGCGCGCCATTTCGGGGATTGTGGATACCGACCGGGGTTACTGACCAGGTATCAGCCAGGCGACCAGCGCTGTCAGCACCAGGAGAGCCGGCAGCGCTATCAATGCAAACAAACCATTCCACCGAAACGCCACGACCCAGCGGGAGATCTGCCCGAACCGGGACAGCAGCATGACCGATGGACCAAAAGGCGACAGCATCATGGCCAGGGAGAAGCCAATCACCAGAGCCACGGCAACTGGCAGCAAATCCATCCCTTCCGCCACCAGCTGGGGCAACAAACCGGCCTGAACACTCAGGACCGTGATGGGGATGATTCCGACCATGGAGAACATGGGCAGCATCAGCATGCCAACCATCGCGACCAGGAAAACGCCGCCACCAGTGGCGACCAGACCGGCCAAAGCATCCGCCGGAATGACCGCAGACAGGGCAACACCGAGGATGGCGGACGCGGCGAAGATGGCCGTTTCATTCTGCATGGCCCAAACCTGGCCGGCACCCTCCTTGAGAACCGGCATCAGCCCCCGTTCCTGCCAGAACATGTAGAGCAGCGTCACGGTCGGCACCGACAACATGGCCGCCACCGACACCTTGAAACCGGTTATGGTCACCAGGCCCGCCATCACCGTGAATACCAGCAGGATGAGAAACAGGAGGCGACCGGTACCGGGGAGCCAACCGTCAACAGAAACACGCTCGCTGCTGACCTTGCGGAACCGGCGCTGCTCCAGCACCCAGCCAATCAACACCATAACCAGCGCCGCGACCACACCGAAGGGTAACAGTTGCGACCAGCTCAGCTGCGGCAACTCCCGGGTAAGAATGGCCACGGCCACACTGGTGGGTGCTACCAGCGGCACAAGGGCAAACCCCCTCAGGGCACTGATCAGAACACTGCGCAACCACTGCAGGCGGGATTCACCGACGATACCGCGCTCCCGGAGGGTGTCAGAAAGGCTTCCGCACAGCAGGTTCATCATGCCGAAACTCAAAACCGTGGCAACGCCACAGCTGACCAGGGCGTACTTGGGATAGAGCAGCATAGGCTTTCCGCCCAGCAGAACATCGTGAATCCGGCGCAATACTTCGAACCGGCGCACCAGGCACTGCATCAGGCCCAGGCTGCCCAGAAACGCGGAATAGAACGCGGCGTCAGATGCCGCCTTCAACACCTGCCCGCTGTTCAGCGACCCGCGCCAGGCAAGCCCTCCCAGAATCAGAAGGGCCATAACCAGTAACATACGGGCGTACCCCTGCAGGCGCCCGGCCCCTGCCAGAAAGGCAGTAACGAACGCCACGCCCGCCACAGCACTGAGCTCGCGGCTATCGAGACAGATGGCCACCAGCTCTGTAACAACAGCCAGGGATACCAACCACTGCAGCATGCCGTTCAGCACAGAGGCACCTGGTCAGCCTTGAACACTGCTTGCATTTCCATAACACCCGGATTAGTCTTTCCACATCAAATTACAAAACTGTGTTTCGCTTGATGAAACACCGTTGATACAAAGATAGCACAGATTGGTCCCTCGCCCCTAGCGTCGGACTTTCGATATTCGCTTTCAGGAGAGTACACAATGGCTTCCGCACCCTGGAATGATTTGCTCGATTTCGACGGTCAACTGGACGAAACGGAGCGTCAGGTCCGAGACAGCATCCGCAGCTTCTGTGATGAGCAACTGATGCCCGGTATCACCGAGGCCAACCGGCACGAAAAGTTCGACCGCTCCATCTTCAACCAGATGGGGGAACTCGGCATGCTGGGCGCGACCCTGCCTGAAGAGTACGGTGGCCCGGGGCTGAACCATGTCTGCTACGGCCTGATCGCGCGGGAAGTGGAACGGGTGGATTCAGCCTACCGCTCGGCCCTGAGCGTTCAATCCTCTCTGGTCATGTATCCGATCTATTCCTACGGCAAGGAAGCGATGAAAAAACGCATCCTGCCCAAGCTGGCTTCCGGCGAGTACGTCGGCTGTTTCGGCCTGACCGAACCAAATCACGGGTCCGACCCCGGCGGCATGGAAACCCGGGCCAAGAAAGTGGACGGCGGCTACCTGCTGAGCGGTTCCAAAACCTGGATCACCAACTCCCCGATTGCCGATGTCTGCGTGGTCTGGGCCAAGCTGGACGGCAAGGTAAACGGGTTTGTGATCGAGCGTGAGGGCGCCAAGGGCCTCGACACCCCGAAGATTGAAGGCAAGTTTTCCCTGCGGGCCTCGGAAACCGGCTCCATCTTCATGGACGAGGTGTTCGTTCCGGAGGAGAACCACCTTGAGGTGGAAGGCCTGAAAGGCCCGTTCAGTTGCCTTAACAAGGCCCGTTTCGGCATTAGCTGGGGTTCACTGGGCGCGGCTGAATTCTGCTGGCACGCCGCCCGGAACTACACCCTGGAGCGGGTGCAGTTCGGCAAACCCCTGGCCGCCAACCAGCTGATCCAGAAGAAGCTGGTAGATATGCAGACCGAAATCACCATCGGCCTGCAGGCCGCACTGCAACTGGGCCGCATGATGGATGCCGGCACCGTCACGCCAGATGCCATCTCGCTGCTCAAGCGCAACAACTGTGGCAAGGCGCTGGATATTGCCCGCGTTGCCCGCGACATGCATGGCGGCAACGGCATTTCCGACGAATACCACGTGATTCGCCATGTGATGAACCTGGAAGCCGTGAACACCTATGAGGGCACGCACGATGTCCACGCCCTGATTCTGGGCCGCGGCCAGACCGGGATTCAGGCGTTCAGCTGAAAATCCGGTCACTGGGGTACAACCGAGAGCATATCGGCACACATACCACAGTCGGAAGAGGTGCATTGGGTCACGCTGTGCCCGACAAATTCTCGGGCCACTTCTGGTTCGGCATCGTTTAGCTTGCCCGAGCAAATGGCGACGTGGCGGTACAATGCTTCGATGGCTTGAAGACGCGATGGATAGGGACCAAGTTCAGCTATTTCACGGGTTCGGACCAGCCACTGCCCGCTACGGAAGACCAGTCGGCTTTTAACGTCGAATAATGGGCCGGTGCGAAGAACTGCAAACATGATTGCATCTCCCTTTCTTGTATTGCCCCCAGAGCTTTTATGCTCCGGGGGCCACATTTGCTCCCCGGCGATTACCGAACGCCGGCTCTGCGCAGCGCAGCAGGGGTGTATTCCCGAGAGCTTCGCTCAGTTCCATATTCGTAAGGCGTATCCTCCTCGTTTGTCAGTCCCATAACGAGGTACCGCCCCGAAAGCAGGTCATAAAGAGTTTCAAAAGCGTACGCGGGAATGTTGGCATCATAAATCTGCATCGCATGTGCCTCTGCAACTCGCCACAGATTTCCACGGCCGTCGTAGTGATCAGCCACTGCAATCTGCCAGGTATCTTCATCAATATAGAAATCCCGCACTTCATAAACATGGCGCTCGCCATCCTTGAGGGTGGCCCTTACATGCCAAACCCTGTGCAGTTCGTACCTCGCGAGACTCTGGTCAATATGGCCCGGCTGGATGATATCGTCATAACTCAGATCCGCTCCCGCCAGCCGGTATGAGTTGTACGGTATATACATCTCCTTCTTTCCAATCAGCTCCCAGTTATACCGGTCAGGCGCTCCGTTATAGAGGTCGAGATTATCGGAGGTACGCTGTCCATCGGCAGCGGTACCCGGGCCGTCATAGGCCACGTTCGGGGCTCGGCGCACCCGACGCTGCCCAGAGTTATACAGCCAGGCGCGACGAGGCTCCTTTACCTGATTGATGGTTTCATGAACTAGCAGGACATTACCGGCGAGGCGAGAAGGCGCCGTGATCGCCTGCTTGAAGTAGAACATCACATTCGGATCTTCAGCGGGGTCGTAGTCCTCCAGAGCGACCCGCTCGGTAAAGTACTCCGTGAACTTTACCGGGCTGAAATCGCCGTTTGGCTGGGGCGTAACCTGAGCCACATTTCGGGTAAACGACCCCCCTCGGTAGCGTGTGATGTGGTTGAAAATGGCTTCCAGACCGTTCTGAGGAATTGGGAACGGCGTTGCCGTCTGGTAGTTCTTCAGCCCGTTGCCACTTTCGACCAGTTCGACCTTCGTGGCGTTCTCGACTGTCTGCTTCTGCACAGCCTCCGGATAGGTGGCGGTCCGGCGACTTTGATAAACCGGAATGAAGTAACTCTCATACCTGTCGATCATGGCCACCTGGCCGGGGCTCAAATGGTCCGCGTACTGCTCTACGTTGCTTTGATCGATTCGAAACAGCTCTTTGTCGCCGGGGTAGGGGTTTACGTATCGACCATCGCCTTTATAGTCAGCGGGCGCCTTGGTGAGCCCCCCGTCCCAGGAAGGTATTTCGTCACCGTTACCAGCTTTTTCAGCACCCATGGGAGTGAGGCTCGCGCCCAGTTTGGCCGCCTCTTCCTGGGAAACAGCAGCCAGAGCCATGCCCGAGCTCAAAAAGGCCCCCGCGAAAGCGCCATATAGAAAATTTCTCATGATGTTCATTGAATACATCTCCTGTTCAGTTTTTGGGTTCGTTAGAAGGAATAAGAAACGGAAGCAGCGACGAAATCCCGGTCATTGGTTTCATTGAAGTCACCACCAAAGTAATTGGTGTAACTGATGTTGGCCTTGTAGGCGTTCTGATAGGTGGCCTCGAGGCCGAGACCAACGGACCTGTTGCCTTCCTTGAAGTTGCCCCCCGGGTCCGGCGCGTAGCCCTTAACGTCGTGGGTCAGGAAGAGCTTTGGTCGAAGATTTACTCCTGCAAAGGCACTGGGGTAATCCCATACGAACAGGGTGCGGTAGCCCCAGGAGAATGATGTCGTGAACCCGTCACCGCGGCAGTTCGTGGGGTTGATGTTCAGCCGCTTGTTCGGGTCGTTGGGATCCGGGCTCTGGCTGCAGAAATCCCCTGTGAAGTTCTCACCATCCAGTGGAACGGGACCCGACCCATAGATACCCGAGCGTCCGTACCGCGCCTCGGATTTGCCCGGCAGGTCATGGACATAGGTTGCACCGATTTCACCAACAATGATGAAACGTGCCGCCCCCATCACTCGATCAATAAAGTGGATTGCTGTCGCCTGGGCCTGGGATACGCCATAGCGGTCGTATCCTTCAACGGCTGTGCCTGCATAGGTGCCGCCCTTTTCCGCCCGGCGCCGCTCAAGATTGCTAACTATCTGCCCATCCGGCCCACGCTGTTGAAGACCACCGTAGATCAGCTCGAAGGTGTTCCACTGAATGGGAAGGTTCGGGCGATAGCTATACTCGGCGCCCAGCGATGTGCCAGTCGGCAGGGTCGTATTAATGCTGACACCGTAAAGGTCGATACCTTTCGGGTATTCAATGAAATAACTCGGAAACCGGGCATCGGGCTTACTGGGATCGTACTGCTGGGTCTCATCCGCATCGGACGGGTTATTCACCACGCCGCTGATGTAGGGCAGTCGGCTATGATACCGCGTGTAATAAAAACCGAGTTCGGCATCCAGATCGGTCACAAACCAGCGGGCGGCCACACCAAATTGATCCTTGTCTCCCGGCTCTTTGTCTCCCAATCTCGGTGACACAAAACCCTCAGCCAGGGCCTGAGAGTCGGGCACCTGTCCGGCCAGGAGTACGGGTCCGCAGCCATCAGCCGCCACGTCGGCCGTCGAAAAGAAGGTACCGCAGTCGTCAATCCGGAAGGGCTCCCAGTCCGTTTGTACAAAGGCTTCCAGGTTGATTTCCGGGGTAACCCCCACTGAGGTATAGAGCATTTCGACCGGCAGCAGGACGTCCTTGAGCTCCGCACCGGGCGCCCGGAAGGCGGGCACGTCGATCGGGTTGATTGCGTTGATACCACCCAGAATAAAGGTACTCTCGCCCCAGTTGACGACTTGGCGACCGTAGCGAACCGAAACCGGGGTGTCGCCAAAGTACCAGTCGGTGAACACATAGGCGTCTAACAGGTCGGCCCCGGCCGCATTGTCTTTGGCCTCCGGGTTGAGCTCGCGCTGCTGGCCCACGGGATCAACAGCCCTCGGGTTATTCTTGAGCTCGTAGTCGTAGTAGTAGGTGCCACGCACCAGCGCACCGACACGTGTCAGGGTGTCACTGTCCGGTGCATAGTCCAGAAAGAGTTCGGATCGGCCCCGCAGAATCTGCGAATAGGGCTCGTTTTTCTCGAAGTTCAGGTTGCCGTCATCAAAGTTATTGGACGACGCACCAACATTACTGTAAGCGAATTCCGGACCGAGGTTACCCTGGCTGATCAGGGATTTGTCCTGATCCTCAAGCCGCACCCCGATGCCCGCTGTGAGCGTGGTGCTCAAGGATGCATCGATCTCATAGATGTCGAAATCGAACGCCACTGCGGCACTGGAAAGACACGCCAGGTGCACCGCCACCGCAAGTCGAACTGGTTTTGCGAAAATGGTGTTTTTTGTTGTCATTGCGTTTGCTCCGCATGTTTTTTGGACAAAGCCTCCCCGTATGGCGAGGCTAACGCCATGATTTTTCTGGTTTCAGGGATGTTTCCGGCGACAGTCCGATTTTCTGGGCCGCCGCCGTTGAGATCAGAGGCCGAGACCCCCTCCCAGAAGGCCACCGGAGTCGTTTCCGCCAGTGTCACCGCCACCACCTGGCTCATCGCCGGCATCAGAGTTGCCGTCAGCTGAGCAGTCGGTGCCAGATGTGTCGGCATCTTCAACCACACAGGGATTCGTCACGCTCACCGAGCCGAGGCTGAACAGCTCCAGCATCTGGGCGGTCATCTCGGAGAAGACCGCGCTGGACGAGAACGCATCCGCTTCTTTTTGTCCCGCCGAGATGGGATTGCCATGGGACCCTTCCAGGTAGCGAGTGATGAGCGGGAGACTGGAGCCCAGAGGTGTTGACTCAGCCGTCATGGTAGCTGCCAGCGGATCTGTGCCGGCCAGTGGCATGTTCTCACCCTCTATGACGAAGCCGGTTTCAGGGATGGTGGTTGTCAGTGGCCCCAGCTCATACCGAACATCATCGGCAGCGTTGGGGATTGTGTCGTCGGTGGGACGGTCTGGGTCAGCCGGAACCCCCGCGATCTCTGTCAGCAAGACAGGCTCACCGGCATAGAACGGTGCAAATGCTGTCGGATCGGCGGAGTCCAGCAACCCCTGAAACACATTGAAGTAGATGTTCAACTCCGTCCTGCCCTGCGCCAGAATGCCATCAGACGCCTCATCCAGGCCTGGCAGTACCCGCGGCGCAACAGACTGTGAGTTTTCAACCAGCCTGGTGAAAGCACCACCGGTATTGAAGAAATTGGAGGCCGTAATCCGGTTCAGGTTGGTATTGCCAGCGTCCATGGCGGCATTCGTGATGTGGGGCACGGCAGCACCACCCATACCACTCAATGAATGCGTTATGAAATAAACGCGGCTGGTGTCGATCTGCAGGCCTGCGGGACAACTGGAACACGCATTAACCGCATCCTCGATCGCCTGCAACGAGGCATTGACGTTCAGCAGGTCCAGTGCCCCCTGGCGCATGTTGTCCCGAGTGTTGGCATAGTTGGCAAAATTCAGGAACAGGCTGCCAGACTCCGGCGCTTCCAGTGCTGTAGCATCGACCGGGTTCAGATTGTCATCGGCTGCGAAGCCAAAATGACGCTCTGTGGCACTCTCCGAAGCACCACTCTGGGCCGAAATAGGTTCGAGCCCGACAATCCCCGTATCAAAAATACCATGGAGAGGCTGATCAATGCCGATAGTCACGAAACAGTCATCCGCCGTTTCGGCCAGGCACGTCAGGCCTGCCGCCGTAGCCATGGGTAGGATGGCAGACCGATCGGTTGTCACTGCATGTTGATAGATGATCACCGGGAAGCCGGAGGGGTATTCCGTAGCCTGCGCCTCTTCAGGGGCGGTAACGACTATAGGGATGGTGGTATCGCCTGTCTTTTCAGCAAACGGAAAGCGATAGCTGACTCGATCCGATGATGCCGCATCCAGGGACTCTTGATCCGTGAAATCGGCAGCCTTCCAGTTTTCGCTCGTTAACGGGGTTCCATTGCCGGTCTCAGGCAGCGCCTGGAAATAAGGCAGCGTAATTTCACCCTCATACACCCTGATATCCAGATCCGCCTGTAAACCTCCCAGACCAACACTCTGTCGGAGCGCGGGATTCACATCGCCACCTTCCTTTTGGCTGAATATTCTCACCGGCCGGGGTTTCGGGGTGTCCAGCACCGCATCCGCCGCGCCGGCCAGAGCTTGAGCGTCTGCCTCCACATCAATGTTGGTATCCGAGGCCCTTGCAGTTGCGACCTGAATCGCATGAGCCAGACGCCGGTCCGCCTCGGAATCGGCTACAACGTCACCGTAGAGAACAACCGTTCCGTTGGAGTTGGCATCCATCAGGATGGTCGCCAACTCCGAATCATACAGACGAAACGCCGGATCCGTCAGTGTATTGTAGATGGCGGAGTTGATATCAGCTTCTGCGGCACTGACGCCTTCGCCGAGGGGTTGATCGCTCAGGTTGTAGAAGCCTTCGAAAAGCTTGCGGAGTTCCTGCCGGCGCTGCGCCGAGCCCAGCAAGGCACGGTAAAACGTTATCGGTGCCGCATTGGCCAATAAAACATCCTCTACAGCGGTGGTGGTGATTGCTGTCGCATAGGTAATGTCTTCGAACCTGGAGGGAAAATCTGCAGAGGTGGGATACTCACGCTTGAAGTCGAAATAGTCGGCCGCAAGCTTTCGTGCGGGCAACATCGCCTGACGGAACGGCTGGAACAGCGGATTCGACAGAGTCCGCTCGCCGTCCGCGACGGACTGGTAAGTGGGAGAGCCAACCAGTGGCTCGCCGTTTGCGTCCACGATCTCGTCGGTCAGGGCCACAATATACTGGGTCTTGGGCGCCAGCGGTTTCAGCGGCAAAATCCGCACAAGGTTGTTCTGGCCACCATCAATGTCCAGCAACTCCACGCGTACTCTTTCTTCCAGCAATTCACTGAAAAGGCGTTCAGCCTCCTCTGTATTACCCTGCTCCTGCAGTCGCAGCGCCTGCCGATACTGCGCCGTCGATGCAAGGCCTGGCGCCTCATTTTCAAGTGGTTGCAAAGGATCGCCACCGGCATAGTCGACGGGTATCAAGAAGACATTCTGGTCCGGGTTGGGAACCACACTTCCGTCAATATCAACGAACTGGCGAGCGTCGAGCACCTGTTGACTATCCAGACTACCACTGATCTTGAGGTCGATTGGCGCCAGCACCGAAGCGCCATCGAGGAATCCGATCCCCTGCGTTACCGGATTAGCAGGATCGGTCCCGTTGAGCATGGTTCCGTCATCGATATCACTCAGGTAAAAAAGCGCATCACTTGGAATGACGAATTGCGTCTCAAGCGGATCGAATAGGGGGTGGGTACCGCGTTCAATCTGGCCACCCTTTATCTGGTAGTCGGGATCGGCGTTGGTCTGGGTCTGACTGGAACTGTCCAGACAACCAGAGAGCGTGAAGGTGGCTGCCGAGACAGCAGTAACTAAAAGATTGCGGATAAACATACTCTGTCACCTCTGGGTTTCTTGTATTCAGCGAATCCGTCGCCTTTAGCTGCCCACCACGGAGGTCTAATTGCAAAAGTTCCAAAGGTCTTTGGATTTTTCTTCAAGAACCACCCAGATCACTACTTATCTGCATGTTTTAAATAGGTTTTCTTTCGTTCTTTTTTTTACAATACCGGAATACCTTTACACGACTGGCACTGTTAGACTCTGGTCTGCCTATAAAAACCATAAAGTTTTATGCACATGCCAAGTGCAAGGTGACCAACAGGGGGTCCATTTGGCCTTGCTTCCATTCCGCCAATCAAAGTCAAAACGATTTGAGAGCCTTGTTCGCCCTCACCTCAGGGCACTGCATGGTTTTGCGTATCGCTTGACCGGCAGTCAACATGATGCGGAAGACCTCGTGCAGGATGTAATTACCAAGCTCGTCCCCAAAGTCGATGAGCTGGAGCGGGTTGATGAGCTACGCCCTTGGCTGCACCGGGTAACCTACCGCCAATTTGTCGATAACATCCGTAAACGGCCTGTTGGCCGGGAAACAAGTGCCAGCGCTCTGGATCGAGCCGACCAGCAAACGCCATTTCTCGACACCCTGCCCGGGGCGTCGCCGGATCCGCTCTCTCACACCGAAGATGGTCAGCAGGCAATAGTTTTGCGGCGCTTGATAAGCGACCTCAAACCCGATCAGCGCACACTATTACTGATGCACGATTCCGAGGGATGGCGGTTGGAGGAGATTTCCGAAGTTCTCGATATACCGCTAGGTACTGTAAAATCGAGACTTCATCGGGTAAGAGCACTTCTTCGAACAAAACTTCAGGAAGAAATGGAACCTTCTGAAACGGAACAACGTGGCTGCCAATGAGGTGAATGGAATGCAATGCAGCGAATTTAAAAAAGACGTGGACGCGCTGGCGAGAGGCGAGCTTCCAGACATTGCCAAGCAGGCAATGGAGGAACATGCTGCCTCCTGCGAAGACTGCGCTGCAAACCTAGCCACTGCCAAATTCGTTGCCAGACAGACAGCCAAGGATCGCGCGCCGGAACCGGATGCGGATTATGAATCCAGAATTCTGGGTCGAGCCCTTGCCGGCTCCTCACCGTCAGCCACGAAGCACTGGAAGACACCTGCCTGGATTGGTGCCGTAGCAGCAGCTCTTGTTGTCGGCGTGTTTCTTGGCGGAAAGTGGAATCAACCGGAACAAGACGTGCTTTCTGCTCAGACGGTTGCGGAGGGCTCCCAGCCTCCTGCCATAACCCAAAAAACCGTGAGACTGGCGTTCACGTCCACTGACGCTGTGGAAAACGTGACTTTGACTCTTGAACTTCCCCCAAATCTCGAGCTGACCCCTTTTCCAGGGAGACATAAAGTAAGCTGGAAAGTGAGTCTGAAACCCGGAGATAACCTGTTGGCCTTACCTGTAAACGTACTGTTCCCCGGCCAAGGCAGTCTGGTAGCTCACCTCGGGGACGGAGAGAAACGGAAAACCTTTAGAACTGACATTGGCAAATTAACGGAGCCATCGTCATGACAGTACTGAAAAGCCGGGCACGGGGTCTCATCCCTGCCATATTGTTGGTGGGCATCTGTTTTCCGACCTTTGCGGCCGCAGAGACTGATTACGACGTTACCATGAGAATGGTCGTCGACGAAGAAGAGCTAGACTCATCTTTTGTACAGGAAATGCAGATTCCAGAGTCACTCGAAGAACTCGATCGAGCAGCTCAACTCGATGATCTGGACGCCGGAGAGCTCTCGGCGGAGTCACAAGAGCTTATTGAGACCCTTTCCTCGCAGGCCAGAGAAACGCGGGACGCATTGGACACGGAACTGCCGGGCGAAAACCTTTTGGATTCACCGGCTGGCGATCTTCCCGACACGGGCCTACCAGAGCCTGATCTCCCGGACACAGACTTACCGGAGCCCGACCTTCCAAATACGGAACTGCCAGATATCGGGATCCCGGATACCGACGTCGACCTGTTGGACAACCCATCCTCCGCGCTAGAAAGTTCGACCGAATAGGCAACATTGGGACGCACTCAAACGTGAAAGCATTTTTTTACGGGGAGCGTCGTGCTGTGGTTTGATGATTTCCCTACCTGATCTGGGTTAAGCTTCCAGCACTGCATTTTACGCGGTGTCGGGTTCTGGTCCTGAGTACAGAACCGGATTCTCTGTAAGCTCTCCAGGTTAGGGAAACGCGTTTTGCCGTCTCGTCGACTCTTGCCGATTTTCGTAGCGCTTTTCATGGTCGCATCGGCGCCCTTGCAGGCTGACTCACTCGCTAATGCCCGGGCACAGTTCAAAGCCGGTATTGCCGCCTTTCAAAAGAACGAACTTGAACAGGCGCGCAAGCATTTGGAGGCCGCCGCCACACAGCTGGACTCCCGCGCGTTGACTTACAATCTTGGCGTTCTCTACTACCGCCTCGGTGAGTATGACTCAGCCGAGCGAATGTTCAGCAAGCTCCTGTCGACGAAACAGCGAGCTCTTGCCCTCTACAATCTCGGGCTGATCGCCCTCGCCACGAATCAGGAATCACGGGCCCGCGAGGCCTTCGTGGCAGTCGCCAATGAAAGGACAGAAGACAATCTGACAAAACTGGCGCTCGGACAGTTGGAAAAAATCGGCGCGGCACCACCACCAGCCCGCTGGCAGGCATTGATGTCACTGTATGCGGGCTTTCAGGAAAACGTCGCGCTGTTTCCCGATTCTGCTCCAAGTACCCTTGACGGTAGTTTTCTGGAATCGGTGAACGCTATTTCGGGGTACCCGATCCGTAAAGGCAACAATGCGCTCCAGGCCAAGCTCCTGCTTTATGGACGCGAGTATCTGGAAGAAACCGACTTCAACAGTCATCTTGCCCGTGCTGAAACCGCGTGGAAGCATTCCGGCAACCTGTACACGTTCAAACTGGGCCTTGGCGCGGATCAACTTTGGCAGGGCAATTCCTCCAGGGAGAGGCGTGCCCGATTGATCAGTGCGCTCAGTACCGGGCAATGTGCCATTGGTTCGGAGTCCGCCAGCTGTTCCATCACACTCCATGCTGAGCAGGTGTTTGCTGGCAACCGGTTCAAGGCCTACGACGGACAGCATTACCGGATTGACAGCCGATACAAGGCCCGGCATGAGCGTTGGCGGGGCGAGTTCCGTTATCGAGTTGACTACGATGATCGGGAAAACCTGGATACCGGCACGGAATACTTCAGCGTTTCACCACTGGGGCAGACTCTCACCGTGGGGCTTGGCTACTCAGTTACACCGAAACTCGAACTCGGCACATCAGCCAGCTATAGATTCAATTACTACCGCACACCCCACCGCCTGGAAGTGCCGGAGGGATTATTCATTGTGCGTCGGGAAGACAACCGACTCACTCTGGGACTGGAGGGCGAGTATCAGGCAACCAACACTGTTTCCGTGCGACTGAAACTCGAGCAGGCGCAGAACAACAGCAACATTGCCCGGTACGATTACGATCGCCGGACGGCCACTCTTGGCGTGTCCGTCCGGCTGTAATCGCACGACTACTATGCGATCTCCACCAAAACCTCGCCGGGCACCACGCGATCACCCTTGGCAATGAACACACCGGTAATCTTTCCGGCCGTGGTCGCCTTGACTTCAGTCTCCATCTTCATGGCCTCGATGATCAGCACCGGGTCGCCAGCCTGAACCTCGTCGCCCTCCTTCACCAGCACATCCACGATGTTGCCCGGCATGCTGGTGGTCACATGACCTTCCTTGGTGGCGGTCGCCCGGCCACCGCTGGAGCGGGCGCCCTCGCCATCTTCTCCCAATGACGCAAGGTGAATTTCCTCCGGCACGCCATCAACGGTCATGTAGAAACGACGCTCATTCTCTCCGGAGGGGTTGGCGCCGGTGACGTGGATATCGTAGCTCTCGCCATGAACCGTGATCTTGAATTTGCTGGAGACAGCACCGCCTGATGAACCGGTGGGGATCGGTTCCAGGGGTTCCGGCTGCAGCGTGCCGTTACGCCGTTGCTCAAGATACGCCTTGGCCTGATCCGGGAACATCGCGTAGGTGAGCACATCCTCTTCGCTGGTGGCCAGATCGCCCACCTGTTTGCGCAGCTCGTCCAGCTCCCGGGGAATCAGGTTGGCAGGGCGCTCTTCGATCAGCTCTTCCTTGCCCACGGCGCGCTGCTGGAGCGATTTGTCGACCGGCGCCGGCGCCTGACCATACCAGCCCTGGAGGTATTTCTTCACCTCGTTGGTGATGGACTCGTAACGCTTCCCGGCCAGCACGTTGATCACCGCCTGAGTGCCCACAATCTGCGAGGTCGGGGTCACCAGCGGCGGGTAGCCAAGATCCTTGCGCACCCGGGGAATTTCCTCGAAGACGTCCTGGATGCTATCCAGCGCGCCCTGCTCTTTCAGCTGGTTGGCCAGGTTGGACATCATGCCGCCGGGCACCTGGGACAGCAGCACCGAGGTATCGACACCGTTATAGACGCTCTCGAACTGGTGGTATTTCTTGCGCACTTCCCGGAAGTGGCGTGTGGCCTTGTCCAGAAGCTCCAGGTTCAGGCCGGTTTCCAGGCCGGCATCGTGCAGTGCCGCCACCAGGGATTCCGTGGGCGGATGGCTGGTGCCGCCGGCAAAGGCCGACAGGGCGGTATCAATATGGTCAACGCCGGCTTCCATGGCCGCCCACTGGCACATGGGCGCCATGCCCGAAGTAGCGTGGGAGTGCAGGAATACCGGTAAATCCAGGGTCTGCTTCAGTTTTCCGACCAGCTCGGCGGTTACCGCCGGCGTCAGGAGCCCTGCCATGTCCTTGATCGCGATACTGTCCGCACCCATGTCGGCCATGGCCTTGGCCTGATCCAGATAGGCATCGGTGCTGTGCACCGGGCTGACGGTGTAGCAGATGGTGCCCTGGGCGTGCTTTCCGGCCTTATTGACCGCCTTGATGCTGGTTTCGAGATTGCGCACATCATTCAGGGCATCAAAAACGCGGAACACATCCATGCCATTTTCGGCGGCCTTGGCCACGAACGCCTCGACCACGTCGTCACCATAATGGCGATACCCAAGCAGGTTCTGGCCGCGCAGCAACATCTGCAGGCGGGTGTTGGGCAGGGCCTTTCTCAAAGTCCGCAGGCGCTCCCAGGGATCTTCCTTCAGAAAACGTACACAGGCGTCGAACGTGGCGCCGCCCCAGCACTCCAGGGACCAGTAACCAGCCTGGTCC
>LULX01000304.1_pt1 | contig 16981 bp, 17 predicted proteins | sample 729511 | NCBI WGS metagenome assembly LULX01 (sample SAMN03860278, study PRJNA289734) | marine metagenome | biome: seawater column; feature: ocean; material: water; isolation source: Red Sea water column Station 91 - depth 500m | place: Saudi Arabia: Red Sea | collected 2011-10-15 | depth 500 m
TCTGTCTGTTCTGATTCCCTTTTCAAAGAACTTGCGTTCAGTTCCTGCAAACCCTACAATGCTAGCTCCTCACTCGATGACTGTCAATACTTTTATTTTCTTTCAAACTTTTTTATTGTCTCAATCTTTCAGTTTTGACAGTGCATTTTCTTTGATCTCCGGCAATATTCTTTCGATAGTATGGACAATTACTTTGACGGAATGGTCAAATTCAAGATTCACCTTTTCACTTTCTGTCTTCAGGCCCAGGACAGTTTGCTTTAAAGTTTCAGGAATCAGTGAAACAGAAAACCAGTTTTCTCCGATGTCAACCACTGTCAGACTGGCGCCGTCTATGGCAATCCATCCTTTTGGAATAAGATAACGCAGCCATTCTTTATCACAACCAAAAACAACATCATGATTATTCGGAGTGCTTCTTATTTTCCTGATGATTCCCATGCAGTCAACATGTCCTGAAAGATGATGTCCGCCTACTTCATCACCAAAGCGGGACGCGCGTTCAATATCAACATGATCACCGGATTTGAGAGTGCTGAGATTGGAGCGGTTGAGAGTTTCCTGTATGACGTCGAATTCTGCCCAGCTTTCGCTGATATCTACAGCAGTCAAACACACTCCGTTGACCGCTACACTTGCACCCTTCTGCAGATTTTCAGATAAATCATCCAGTTGGATTCTAAGCCTTCTTCCACCTTCAAAATCTGTAACAGACGAGATTCTTCTTATTCCCTGTACTATACCTGTGAACATAATTTAAGTTAATTTGAAAAATTCATTGCCAGAAGTCACTTCTCCAGTGCAGGGAGGTTCAAAGTCTTCCTCATACGATTCCGTAGCAATCGGATACTTTCCTGCCTGACCGCCGGAATAAATATTACCAGCCCAAGCGCGTCTGTTAATAATCCCGGAACAATCAGCAATACTCCTCCTCCCAATAGCAGCAAATCAGCGAGTACTTCTTCAGCAGGAAGCCGTTTGTTACGCAGCTCACTTTCGACAAGAGACCACAAGGAGAAATTTTCACCCTGCATCAACCACACGCCAGCTGCCAGTGTTACAACGCACTGCAAAAAAATTGTGCTGAGCGGCATAATATAAGTCAATTCCATGAGAATCCAAATTTCAAGAACAGGAATAATTAATAAAATAAAACTTAGAATCCACCACATTATTTTTGCAGGTTCTGTTGGTAAGTATGTAAATCATTTGCGGAAAAACAAACAAAACTAAGCTGTTTGAAAAATGACTTCTTTGCAAGAAAATTCCTGACCTCCCTTATGGCAATTTGACTGGCCTGCTGAATTGGATAACCGTAAACACCAGTACTGATAGACGGAAAGGCAATGGTTTCGATTATATAGTCTTCAGCAAGCTGAAGACTGCTGCGATAACAAGAGGCCAATAGTTCTGGTTCTCTATTTACTCCACCTTCCCAGATTGGTCCGACTGTGTGAATTATGAATTTTGCTTTCAGGCAATACCCTTTGGTAATTCTTGCTTCACCAGTAGGGCATCCTCCTAAAGACCTGCACTCTTCCAGCAATTCTGGACCCGCAGAGCGATGTATTGCTCCGTCTACGCCTCCTCCACCTAACAGTGTAACATTAGCTGCATTTACAATCGCATCCACATTCATGGTTGTAATGTCAGTCTGAATTAATTGTATTTTTCCATCACTCATGGTTTGCTCAGATTTGTTTCAGCTCAACTTTCATGCCCGAAAAGATTCCGGAGGAATTGAATATGTACATGTTGCATGCGCCACGGGTTCCGGATTATCTTCGGAATAGATGCTGACTTCCCCCACTATCAGACGTTTGCCCACTTTCATCAGGGTTGACTCTCCCACAAGGCTTTTGTACGGTTCAGGTTTTTTCAAAAAATTGATATTTAGATTTGTAGTCACTGCTAAAACAACTGAACCGATTGTATTTAAAATTGCAGCATACATTGCCAAATCGGCCAGCATCATCATCGTTGGGCCAGAGATTGTTCCTCCCGGACGCAAATGGGTATGGTCAGTGTAAAGAAGAATTCTTGCGGTCCTGTTTTTACATGATTCAACGTTCATCTGGTAACCTGGGAATTCTTTCTGCAGTAATATTTGAATTTCAGCTGCTGTCATCAGATTGTTTGTCTGGAACAAATTAAAAAAATCAGTAATAAAAAGTCTTGCTCAAACAATTAAGTTGCGCAGACAATACCTTATCACAAACAGACTAAATTTTTTATTGATCTTTTAATTGTTGAATGGGTACTCAATTCTCTTTTTTCTTAAAAAAAAGTTTTGAGGATGAAGTTTAAAATGAAATTTGTGTGGAAAAGAATTATCCGGCAAGGACTGCTTTTGTTTACTGCAGTGGTTTTCTCAGGTTTTGCAGCTGCTCAAACATTAGTAGTTGCGCTTGGAGATTCATTGACAGAAGGATTTGGAGTTTTAGAGGAGGAAGCATATCCTCATTTACTGGAGCAGAAACTGTTGAGTAAGGGTTACAATGTAAAAGTGATAAATGCGGGAATAAGCGGTTCAACCAGCGCAAGCGCTCCATCCCGTCTGCAATGGTATGTGCGTGTTAAACCAGACATAATTATAATAGCCCTCGGAGGAAATGACGGCCTGCGAGGTTTGAGCGTGGAACACATGAAGAAAAATCTGGGGAAAGCGATTGAAATGGCCCGGTCTGAAAAAATTCAGGTACTTTTGGCAGGAATGCAAATACCTTCAAACTATGGACGGGAATATACCAAATCTTTCCGAAAAGCTTTTTATGAACTGGCAGAACATTATCAGCTGCCAATGATTCCGTTTCTGCTGAAGGAAGTAGGTAATGTTCCGGACTTAAACCTGCCTGACGGCATCCATCCAAATCCTGAGGGGCATAAAATAATCAGCCGGACAGTACTTGAACATCTTGAACCGCTTCTTTCCAATTAAGTTATTGCTTGGTCTCTCAGAAAGTTCCAGGTCAAATTATGCAGGGATATTTACAAAACAGCGTCTGTTCTCTTCAGCCATATTTTTTCAATGACCCAATGGCCTTGATGATTTGCTTCTGCTGGCCGAGATAAACTCTGTTGTTCGGCACAAGTGCATCCAGGGCTTTTTTCCCCATTTCCAGTATTTTCAACACCCCATGATTTGCCAGATTCAACATTTTGCGATGCTGATACGCATAAAAAGATATCTGAGCAAATTCCGCCAGTACAGTGATGTCTCCACGTTTGGGATTTGCAAAAGAAGATCTTTTTAATGCTTTATGGTACGCCACTATTGCCTTGTTGAAAGTAGGTGTCATGGCAGGCCGAGCAGAATAATCGTCCATTATCACACGCAGAGAAAGAAACCGGAGTGCCTGCATATGTAAACGGGCTTCCATTAAGTGAGGCAGGGCAAGCTTGCTGTCGAATGCCTGAAGTTTTCCCACTATCCGTATTCCAATTGGATGCAGTACAGGAATTCGTTTAATCACTTCCACTGCAGCCAGGGTTTTGCGGACAATTAACAGATGCTTATTTTTAACAGTATCAGCATTGGAGTTGCCTCCAAACAGACTCCTGACCTTGTTTTTAGAAGAGAGCGCGTCAAGTTCATCTATGTGCATGGACATTGTTATGCTCCCCCGAGTATCCTCATCAAGGGTTTCTGAATATTCCTGCAATTTAAGAGTTAACTTCATTTCCTGGATTGCCTTGATCTCGTGTTCCTGAAGTTCTTCCTCATCATCTTCCTTGCTGATCAAGTCATTTACTGAAATAACATCCAGATTCACATTCTTGAGCTGTTTTGATTGAACAACAAGCAGGTTTTTTTTATGAGTGCTGATAATTTTTTCCAGATACAAACGGTAGGTTTGACCGGCTATTTGCAGTGTAGCGGGTGTTATGTCTCCCAAATAGATAGTAATAGCGGCCTGAATCAGCAGGTTACGGTAAAGAGACAAGGGGAGATCACCTTTGTCTTCCAGCATTACTGCTCGGACCAGTTTGACTCTCTCAAGACTTGTTTTTGGAGCACTGCTAATTTTGGAAACAATAGCATAAACAGAGGCACTTTTTACCTGATTGCCAAGTATGCTTGCATCTACATGGCTCCCTTTTTCATCAGAATCAGCGGGTATGATTTTTTTGCGCATCTTGAGAATGAAGGAGGCCCGGCTGAGTTTTTTGATTTCTTCAGTTGCCAGTATAATTTCCTTCTCGATTTTTATAAAATCAAGTGCTGGAAAGGGGTTGGTTGTCAAGGAATTTCCTTTCATGGCATTGTTCGAACCGCCCTTACTTGATCGGGTACCTGAAAATTCTTTTTCTATTTGATCTTTCTTTTCCATCTCTAAAACCTTATGGAGAAAACAGCAGTAGAAAAGTGATGACCGGTGTGTTCATGATTTGTCATTCGGGCAGTATGTTCCAAGAAATTACTTCATCTAATAATCAAGCATAAATCAGGTCAAATTTAAAGACGAATCTTTTATTATTTCATAAGACAAATCAAATGATAATCGCTCACTCCTTAAGATTGAGCAATTCAACATACATAACATTATACCTTATTTGTCGAATCGAAGAATGCTCCGCTTGAGTTATGCATTTTGCAGGCTTTTGAAACATGCATGGAAAACGTTAATTCCTTATTCAAGGATGATACCTATTGACGGCAAATCATCAAATGCTGTCTGTTTGGAGAAATGTTTGTGATTATTTCACACGAAGCACTCGACGTTTAATTTCAAAACTAGTATCTTTATCAGCCGAATAATAAACATTTCCATTTGTATCTCTATGTTGTTAAAAGGATACACTGATTAAATGGAAAAATTAGCTGAACATCAATTCCCGAATAAAAAAAATTGTTGTGCAAAACTGCATACAGCAGCCTTCTGTTCAGCAAACATTTGAGATTGTTCTGATTTAGTCGATTAAAATCCCACACAAGTGGTTTAAGCATCCATGTCACAAACTTTTCATGCCGTTAATTTGGGAGGTACTACAGATGGTTTACTTGTTTTAAGTAATGGGCGATTTTTCCGTGGTAAATTAAGAGGTGCCCCTGTTGAGGCTACTGGTGAAGTCATTTTCAATACATCAATGACAGGTTATCAGGAAATACTGACAGACCCGTCTTATACCGGCCAAATAGTCACCATGACTTATCCCCACATCGGCAACTATGGTATCAATCAGGATGACATGGAATCAAAAACAATACATGCTTCAGCTCTTGTGGTTCGCGAACTCAGTCAAATAAGCAGTAACTGGAGAGCAACGCAAACACTTGATGATTGGCTGATTGAAAACAGAATTCCTGTACTTGAAGGAGCAGACACACGTTCTCTGGTAAAGACAATTCGCTCAAGCGGCGAATGCTCGGGACTGCTTGTTCCATCTGACTCCAGTCACACTTTAGATATTCTGCGTGAAGAGGCGATAAATTTGCCTTCAATGGTTGGACAAAATCTGGCAAGACAGGTATCCGCCAGGGAGTCTTATTTTTGGGCATCTGAAGCGGAAACAAAACCCATGATGGTGATTGCTTATGATTTTGGGATAAAGTACAACATTTTAAGGAACATGAACAGTTTGGGTATGAATGTGACTGTAGTGCCCTGGAACACTTCTGCAGAAGAAGTGCTGGAGATGAATCCTGCAGGTGTTTTCCTGTCAAATGGTCCGGGCGATCCAGCAGTAGTTGATGAGGCAATTCAGGCAGTAAAGAATTTACTTGGCAAATTGCCCATGTTCGGAATTTGCCTTGGACATCAGATTTTGTCTCTTGCATTAGGGTGCCGCACATTCAAATTAGATTGCGGGCATCATGGGGGCAATCATCCTGTGATTGATTACGCAACAGAAAAAATTGAAATTACCAGTCATAATCACGGCTTTTCAGTAGATGAAAAATCTCTTCCGGAGAATGTCCGGGTGACGCACAGAAGCCTTTATGATCAAACTGTTGAGGGAATAGAATCATTGGATCATCCTGCTTATTCTGTGCAATATCATCCGGAGGCTGCACCAGGTCCAAGAGATGCTTCTTACCTGTTTGGCCGGTTTCTTGAAATGATGAAAAGCTGACGCAAATTAATTATATTTGAATTGGTGCTTAAAACATTTCAATACGATATAATAAAGAACCAAATACTGTAAGAGTGAGGTGATATGGCTGTAGGTAAAATAACAGGCCCTAAAAAGGCCGCAATATTATTACTTGCCCTGGGCGAAGATGCGGCAGCGGATGTGATGAAAAATTTGGAGGAGTCTGAAATCCAGCAGGTAGGTTATTACATGAGCCGCTTTACGGATGTGGCTCCAGAAGAACTGGACCTGGTGCTTGAGGAATTCTATCGGAACTCGATTATGACTGATGACGGTGTGAGCATAAGTTCTTCGCCTGATTTCGTTAAGAACACCCTGACAAAAGCTTTAGGGGCAGACAAGGCAAAGGAGCTCGGCGAAAATCTCAGAGTTGGCGAGGATGATGTCGGACTTGATGCGTTGCGATACGCAGAACCCATAATGATATCAAATTATATTCGAACTGAACATCCCCAGACAATTGCACTGATTCTTTCTTATTTAAAGAACGTTGAACAAGCGTCAAATGTACTTCGTGAATTACCTGAGAGTTTGCAAGCAGACGTTTTGTACCGAATGGCAATGATTGAAAGCATTCCTCCCGGGGTTGTTTCGGAAATGAATGAGGTGCTGACGGAAGAAATGAAAACAGCAGGAAGTATGGCAACGGCTGTGGGTGGAATTGAACCTGTGGCAGAAATTATAAATGCGGTGGATAAAGCCACTGAAACTAGAATTTTGGCTAGCATAGAGGAAACAAATCCGGATCTTGCAGAACAGATTCGTGAGCTGATGTTCACCTTTGAAGATTTGGCCCTGATTGATGCCAAGCAGATGCAGATTGTGATGAAAGATGTTGATCAGGCAGACATGGTGCTTGCACTGAAAACAGCCAGTGACGCGGTTATGGATCTGATTTTCAGCAGCATGTCTTCCAGGGCAGCGGAAATGGTAAGAGATGATCTGGAAAACCTTGGACCGGCAAAAATTTCTGATGTAGAAGCAGCCCAGCAAAAAATTATCAAGGTTGTCAAGCGGCTTGAGGAAGAAGGTTCCATCGTTATAGCCGGTGCCGGCGGCGGGGATGTGGTTTAATTAAACAGATTTGATGCAGCCATTCAGTTATTCGTTATAATTATTCAATACTGAAAAATATGGTAAATTAAAGCGAAATATGACAAACTGCTTGTTACAGTGCGCAAATTCTTTATTTAAAGTTTTTTAAGTATTATTTCATCCGGCCTGCTTGATTGATTATCAGTAAGTTCATGATGCAGAGCGAAAAGTGATAATCAAATTACTCTGTTAAATCTAAGTTTGAATAGAATGTATTGAGTTTCGAAATGCCAAAAACAATGTTTGAAAAAATCTGGGACGCTCATCTTGTGCATGAACAGGACGGAAACTCGATCGTTTATATTGATCGACACCTGGTGCATGAAGTGACTTCCCCGCAGGCATTTGATGGATTACGCATGTCCGGTCGTGCCGTGATGCATCCGGAAGCAACTTTTGCTGTCCCGGATCATAATGTTCCCACCAGGAATCAGGATAAACCGATTGAAGATCCAATATCCGCTTTGCAGGTTGAGACCTTACGCAGGAACTGCAAAGAGTTCGGTATCACGTTGTTTGATTTGGGAGATGAGCGCTCGGGAATAGTGCATGTTATTGGTCCGGAGCAAGGACTGACACTTCCCTGGTCAACTATCGTTTGCGGAGATTCCCATACAGCGACTCATGGAGCATTTGGTGCGTTGGCCTTCGGAATCGGCACTTCTGAAGTTGAGCATGTGCTGGCCACGCAAACATTGCAGCAGAAAAAGCCTAAAACCATGCTGGTTGGAGTTGAAGGAAAGCTGCCGGAAAATGTTACTGCTAAAGACATAATTCTTGCGATCATAGGGAAAATCGGAACCGCCGGTGGAACAGGTTATGTAATTGAGTATGCCGGAGAAGCGATTCGAAGCATGTCCATGGAAGGACGCATGACCCTGTGCAACATGACAATTGAGGCAGGAGCACGGGCAGGCATGGTTGCTCCTGATGAAACGACATTTGAATATCTCAAAAATCGACCGTATTCCCCGCAAGGTGATGCTTTTGATGAGGCAGTTTCAGTGTGGGAACAGCTCCCTACTGATGATGGTGCTGAATTTGATTTAATCGTAAACATAAACGCAGACGATGTTTTACCTCAGGTAACATGGGGAACAAGTCCCGGAATGGTCACAGACATTAACAGCACAGTTCCGGATCCGACAAAAATACAAGATCCTGCTGAGCGCAAATCAGTGCAGAAAGCATTGAATTACATGGATCTTAAAGCAAACCTGCCGATCAAGGAAATAAGTATTGACCGAGTTTTTATCGGTTCATGTACAAATTCGCGTATTGAAGACCTGCGTTCTGTGGCAGAATATGTTAAGGGCCGTAAAGTACATGAAGATGTCTCTGCCATGATTGTACCCGGAAGCGGTCTCATCAAGCAGCGGGCAGAGCAGGAGGGACTTGATCAAATTTTTATTTCAGCAGGATTTGAGTGGCGTCAGCCGGGATGTTCCATGTGCCTGGCCATGAATGATGATATTCTGAAGCCCGGAGAGCGCTGTGCTTCTACCAGTAACAGAAACTTTGAGGGACGCCAGGGAAAAGGCGGCCGCACACATCTTGTCAGCCCACTGATGGCAGCTGCTGCAGCAATTGCCGGACATTTTGTGGATCCGCGCATTAATTAATATTGGTATAAATGTAATTTTTTTGATATGGATGCATTTGAGACTATTTCCGGAAAAGCTGTGCCGCTTGACATAATTAATGTGGATACGGACCAGATTATTCCAAAACAATTTTTAAAAAAAATAGACCGGGCAGGATTTGGAGTTCACCTGTTTCATGACTGGCGTTATCGTGATGACGCAGGCACAGAGATGAATCCAGAATTTATTTTGAATTATGCGCGGTATCAAGGTGCAGAGATTTTGCTGACACGGGAAAATTTTGGCTGCGGTTCCAGCCGTGAACACGCGCCATGGGCTTTACAGGATTACGGTTTCAAATCCATCGTTGCTTCGAGTTTCGCCGATATATTTTATAACAATTGCAGGAAAAACGGAATTTTGGCTGTTGCGCTTCAGGCAGATGAAATTCAATCTTTGTTTGAGGAAGTTGAAGCAAATGAAGGATGCATGCTGACAGTTGATCTTCCTCTGCAGACAGTAAGCAGTCCTGAAGACAAAGTTTTCTCTTTCGAAATTGATGAGTTTGCTAAAAACTGTCTGCTTAACGGATTAGACGATATCGGATGGACCTTACAATTTGAAGAAAAAATACAGCAGTTTGAGCAACAAGCAAGGAGCGAAAACCCCTGGCTGTTTGTTAACGCGTGACATTTCTTTCCGCTTAATCTTCAGAAAAATTTTACCCGCCGCTTTTAATAACTCAATGCTCCATCACATTTTGAAATTCTTTCAGTTAAATGCTGGATTTCAGATCATCTTTGACAGCGATAACCCCATTTCAAACCATTTTTTGAAAAGACAATTTGCCACAATTGTTTTATCCTTGCCCTGAATATTCCCGCGCATGACAAGAGATAGTATCTCCACATTCTAAAAAATCTTTCGTCATATTCCTCTTTTAAAAAGTGCCAGTTCCTGGAGAAATTATCATACCAGGCCATCAGAGTATTATCATAATACTGGCCGAAGTTATGCCAGTCTTCCATTATGAAAAGGCCTTCACTTGCAGTTGTAATCTGACCTGCTGAAGGCAGCATTGAATTAGGGAAAATATACTTTGCAATCCATGAATCAGTTGATTTTCCTGAATCGTTCCTGCCAATTGTATGTAGCAGGAAAAGTCCGTCTTCGGTTAAACACCTTTTGGTTAATTCCATGAATTTTCTGTAGTTTTTGTAACCCACATGCTCAAACATTCCAATTGAGACAATACGATCAAATTTACCTGAAATTTCCCTGTAGTCTTTCAATTCAATTTTGACATCAAGTCCCTGGCATAGTTTTTCCGCAAAAACCTGCTGTTGCTTTGAAACAGTTATGCCTTCAACAGAAACACCATATTCTTCTGCGGCATATTTTACGAAAGCTCCCCAGCCGCAGCCAATGTCAAGAACTTTCATTCCAGGTTTCAAATCCAGTTTGCGGCAAACCAAATCCAGTTTTGCTTCCTGGGCCTCATCAAGTGTACTGGCCTTTTCCCAATATCCACAGGAGTAATTCAGCCTTTTATCAAGCATCAAAGTAAACAGTTTATTCCCTTTATCATAATGTCGTTCCCCGATTTCATACGCTTTAGATTTGTCTGGAGAAACAATTTTTCTGGCTTTAATAAATGAAGTCCAAAATGGTTTTCTGGATTTTGTTTTTAATTTCTGATCAAGTTTATTTTCAAATATTTTCTCAAAGAACTGATCAAGAGCATCACAGTCCCACCAACCGTCCATATAGCTCTCACCCATTGCAAGCGAACCTCCGGAGGCAATCCTGTCAAATGCTGCGGGATTATTAACCTGTAAATCCCATGGTCTTTCACCGTTTATTTCGATATCTGATAAAAGTAGATATTTCTCCATTACTTTCTTTGCGGTTTTTTCCTTCATAAGTCCTATTGCTTTAAAGGTATGAAATTATTATATATTCAAAAAATTTCGCAAAACAAAAAATTAAGATTTTTCAAAATGATTTTAAAGAGGAATCATAGCATTATGCTGTTTGAATTTCAAGAATTGGTGACTGCATTTTTTAATGGTTGCCTGAGCGCAAATTAGCCCTTTGAATTAGTGCTGTTTTTTGCTTAAAGAGCATTAATTTGCTATAGTAATAATCAGAATTAGATTTGATCAGCATACTAAATCCGAGTGTAAAAAATAACAGTACTTAAGATCAAAATTAAAATAATCAGGCATATTTACCCCGTAATTGCATTACAACATTTGTTTAGAATTGATCTTAACTGACTGACAAACAGGATACACAAAATTTCATGACTGCATTACGCTACTCACTTCTAATTTTTTTTTCAGCAATTGTTGTTGGTGCCTGCGGTCGTTCTGATCTAATTCGTGTACGAATGCTGGCACCTGTTGTTGAAGCCAAAAAAGATCACTCCATATTAACCGATTCAAATGAATCTTCTACACCCTCATATACCAATACATCAAACGGTAGTAGTTTATATTTTTTATTAAAAAGTATCGGATTAGGATATACTACAGTTACAACTACATTTGAAAAGACAGGTACAACAGGTATAAAACTTAAGGAGACAACAACTCTTAAAACAAATTTTTATGATCTGGGGGAGTTCTTTCTGGCTCAGAGCATGAAATGTACTTGGAATATACTGATAAAGGAAAAGAACAGTTCTTGGAGAACAGTGACCCGGTAGGACATTCTTTATTTTTTATGCTGGGTCACCATGGATTTGGTTTTGAAACGCTGCTGGGCTATAGAATGAACTTCATAAAGACAGACGTTAGCTATAAAGATAGCATTATTCCTTCAGGCGTTAGCTATGAAGATACTAATATAAGTATTACAACCTCCCAGGTACAACTGGGAATAGGAGTTACTTTCTGAATCTAGTGATGAGGAGGTTTTTTGGAACAAAAGTCACGCAAAATCTGGGTCCAGTTTTTTACTCTGCTGTTTGTCTTCGCTCTTTCCTTTTCCTGTTCAAGCAGTGATGAGGAAGAAGAATCGACCTCCGCAAGCAGTGACACATCTGCTCCAACAGTTACAGCAATTTCACCTGCAGATGGCACAACCGATGTATCTGTCAGCAGTACAGTTTCTGTCACTTTCAGCAAATCCATTGAACCGGTTTACGTAACAGCTTCATCCAATGAAAGCTGCAGCGGTACAATGCAGCTTTCCGCGGACAATTTCAGCAGCTGCCTTCCCGCGGTAGTCAGTTACGACAGTTCACGTAAGACATACACTTTGACTGCCGGTTCCAGTTCCGCTACTCAGGAACTTGCTTCCTTAACAACACATCAGCTTAAAATCACCACAAGCGTAAAAGATTATTTCGGAATTGCTCTGGCTGATAACTACACATCTTCCGGATTCACCACTGCTTCAGTTTGTTCTTCCGGATGTTCCTGGACAGACGCCGGCACGTCCGGACTCACTGCCGGAACAGGACACACTCTTGTGAGTCTTAATGGCAAACTTTGGATCACAGGCGGAGGAAACGGCAGCTCTGTGTACAGCACGGTTTTTTCATCTTCAGATGGAGCAAGCTGGACAGATGCGGGTGTGGATGGTGCCTGGAGCGGGCGTAATCATCACGCGGCTGTTACATTTGACGGCAAGCTATGGGTCGCCGGAGGCGGCAGTAATGGCTCAAGCCTGCAGAATGATGTTTGGAGTTCCAGCGACGGAAAAATATGGCTGCAGGTTTCAAGCGCCGCGTCATGGACCCCAAGGCATAAACATTCGATGTTGGTTTTCAATAAAAAGCTGTACCTGCTTGGCGGCATTGACAACAGCACTGCCTACATGAATGACGTGTGGTCCTCTAGTGACGGCAAGACATGGACACAGATCACCGACAATGCGTCCTGGTCAAAGCGTTACGGACACGCGGCCGCAGTTTTCAATAATAAAATCTGGGTCATGGGTGGTGACAACGGCAGTCTGCTGAGTGATGTCTGGTACTCAACCAACGACAACGCCTCATCCTGGACACAAGCCACCACTTCAGGTTCCATGTGGTCAGCACGTTCCGGACACACTGCAGCTGTTTTCGACGGTAAATTATGGGTAATCGGCGGGAATGCGGGCAGCGGATCATTAAACAGCTGGAGCTCAACTGACGGCAGCGCATGGGCTGATGTTGGCGCGATTGCCAACCAAACATCACGAGGAGGAATGGGGAGCGCCGCAATGGCTAACCGACTTTACATTTCCGGTGGATATATCGGCAATAACACCTACAAGGACGATGTATTCAAATATGGGCCATAACTTTCCGGTGTTGATAATGACCCATGCTTAAATTCCGGAATGTTGATTTTTAGATTCAGGGATGATTCAGCTGAAGGAGAATTTAGCTGACTTTCAGCAGTCTCAGGAACATATTCCAGCAAACACCTCAAAATAATCCGGAAAAGTTTTGCTCACGCATCCGGGATCATTGATGGTTACGGAAGCATTTCCGCAGGCAGCCAGCGAAAAGGCCATCGCCATCCGGTGGTCATCATAAGTGTCAATTGCTGACTGCTGAATTTTTTGCGGCGGCTGAATCACCAGATAATCCTCACCTTCTTCAACTTTCGCTCCCAGCTTACGCAGTTCAGTACAAACCGCGTTTAATCTCTCGGTTTCCTTCACCCTCCAATTGTAGATGTTCCGGATCGCGGTTGGTCCTGAAGCAAAAAGCGCGGCAACGGCTAAGGTCATCGCAGCATCCGGCATCTTGTTCATGTCCACATCTATGCCTTGCAGCGATGATCCTGAAACAGTGATCTCCCTCGCTTTCCAATCGACTTTGGCTCCCATTTTTTCTAATACTTCAGCAAAGCGTGAATCACCCTGCAAACTGTCTGTACCACATCCTGTTACTGTAACAGTGCCTCCGGTGACTGCTGCGCCGGCTAAAAAATAGGATGCTGAAGATGCGTCTCCTTCCACGAATATTGTTCCGGGAGAGCGGTATGCCTGGCGGGGTACCTGGAAATTCTGAAAATCTTCATGTGCCACGGAAACTCCGAAACGCTGCATTAGTCTCAGAGTCATTTCCACATACGGAACAGAAACCAGTTTGTCCGTGATTTCTACACACACCTCATTTTCTGCATAAGGTGCGGCCATAAGAATGGCGCTCAGGTATTGACTGCTGATGGCACCGCTAAGGAGTGTGGTTCCTCCGGGTAGTCCGCTGGCGATTACTTCCACAGGGGGGCAGTCTGTGTTGTTAATGCAGCGTACGTTTGCGCCAAGCTGCCGCAGACCGTTTATCAAATCTATGATGGGGCGCTCCCTCATGCGCGGTACACCATCCAGCAAAAAGCGTCCGTGTCCCAGGGTCATTGCAGCGGTAAGCGGACGAATGGCGGTTCCGGCGTTTCCCAGCATCACGGTGGCTTCAGCAACCGGAATTGTTCCGTTTGTTCCGGAAACTGTAATCATGTTTTCCTGGCGATTCTCATGCAGCTGCACTCCAAGTGTATGCAGTGCTTCCACCATCCTGCGGGTGTCATCACTGTCCAGCAGATTATAAATCTCAGTCTGTCCTTCTGCCAGCATGCTCAGCAGAAGAATTCTGTTGGAAAGGCTCTTTGAACCAGGCAGGTCAACTGTGCCGGAAATGTTTTTGATGGGGGACAGGGTGAGTTTGTCCGGGAGACTCATGCGGTTCCCCGGATCTTTCTTTCAATGTAAAACTCGGCGGCTTTGTAGGAACTGCGAACAAGTGGTCCGGATGCCACATAGTCAAATCCCATTTTATCTCCTATCCGGGCCAGTTCACTGAACTCATCCGGATGCAGGAATTTTAAGACTTTCAGATGTTTTCTTGTGGGCTGCAGATATTGACCGATGGTCAGGAAATCCACTCCGGCATCACGCAGATCTTCCATGGCATGTAATATTTCCCGGCGGCTTTCGCCCAGTCCGAGCATAAGGGATGACTTGGTGTATCCATCCGGACAATTTGTTTTGAGGAAGCACAGTACTTCCAGTGACTGATCATAGTCTGCACGGTAATCCCGTACTTTTGGAGTAAGCCTCCGGACTGTTTCAATGTTGTGTGCCAGAACCGCCGGACGTGCGTCAATAATTTGCCGCACTAGTTTTGTTACTCCCTGGAAATCCGGCATCAGCATTTCGATCAGCAAGTCCGGCGAAGACTTTTGTGTTGTCCGGATACAGCGTGCAATGTGGGAGGCACCCTGGTCCGGCAGATCGTCACGGTTGACGGTAGTCAGAACCACATAATTTAAATTCATTTTGCTGATTGTTGCTGCAAGTTTTTCTGGTTCATCAGCGTCAAGCGCACCGGGATTCTTGGCAGATTTAACGGAACAAAAGCGGCAGCCGCGGGTGCAGGTATCACCCATCAGCATGAATGTCGCCGTGCCCCCGTTCCAGCATTCACCGATGTTGGGACAATTTGCCTCCTCACAAACTGTGCTCAGTTTAAGCTTCGTAGATCGGTTCTTGATCCACGAATAACGCTCTCCTCCAGGAAACGGGACTTTGAGCCAGGGAGGTTTTTTTGGGTGTGGTTTTGCGACAGTTGTTGACATCTAAGTCTTTAATATTTTAGTTGTTAACTCATTCCACCACAACTGGGAATACATCACAATTCAAAAGCTTTCCGGATAAAGGGAGACAGGGGCAAAAACCACTCCGATTAAAGTATGTTCAGGTCAACAACTTGTCCAGGATCGCAGCTGCTTTGGTGGGGCCGTGCTCTGAGCGCATACGGGCAGATGTCGCAGCAAGGCGGGTAAGCATTTGCTGGTTGGTGAGCATGTTTTCGATGGTTGATAGAAGTTCATCGGACGTCCAGTTATTGCGGTGCAGGTGATAGCCATGACCCGTTTCGGCAACCCGCCTTGCGTTGTCATGTCCATCCCACACATAAGGCATGATCAGCGCGGGCTTGCCGAAGTACAGGCATTCATTAAAGGAATTATTCCCACCGTGATGGATCACCGCATCAGCCTGTGAGATCACCGAAGGCTGGGGATACCATGATGCAATGTGAATATTATCAGGCACCTCGTCGTATTCAGACTCGTACTCACCCATATTAAAGAGCGCCCGAACCTGCATGTTTGCGACGACTTCCATCAGACGTTTGAGCAGGACCGTATCGCCCGAACCCAGGCTGCCGAAACTCACGTAAAGCAGCGGGTCGTTGTTATTGCTCTTGAAAACCGGTACCTCAAACACTTCCTCTTCACGCACACAGCCTTCAAGGTACTGAAATTGTTTTGAGTCAAGCGGCTTTGACCGCCTGAACTTGACAGGTTCCGGATACAGCAGCAGGTTCATGTGCGGCGAGGCTTCAAAAAATTCTCCCAGCGGATAGGCTGCTTCCCCGCATTGCACAAGGAATTGATTGAACTTTTCGTGGGTGGGGCGAATCACATCGTTAAAGTGTTTTTGGTAAGACTCAAAACACTCGTTGTCTTTCTCTCCGCAGCCTGAAAGATGCGGAGGAATTGCCGGGTCAGGGATTTCATTCTCAGAACAGGAGATAACCCGCACCCACGGTTTGTTGTGTTCAAAGGCATAGCGCTTGATGGCAGGAAACAAAATCACGTTGTCAACGCAAACGATATCCGGAGACACGTCCTCCAGTACGCCCGGAAGCTCTTTTTCCGCCCAGATTGCTGTGTCCACAATTGCTTCCCAGCACTCCTTTACATAGTTGTCGATCTGTTCATACGCAGTCAGATCAAAGTTGGGGATATGGCCGTTGATAAAATCTGTCCAGTATTTGGCCATCTCCTCAGGCGGCATTGGCTCAGACATATTGACGGTGTGCTCATCAAATCCGTAGCCGGAATAAACGCCCTGCATGCCGGGGTCGGTCAGGAATACCGCCTTGTGCCCAAGTTTCTCGCAGGCTTGCGCTATACCTACTGAGTTAAGTGCAGGCCCAAAAGCCGCTTCCGGAAAGAATGCGATTACCTTGTTCGCCATGACAGTGTACTCTATTTTGCTGTTTATCTAAAAATGTACAGCAGGACAGGTTACAAAATATGCGCATGTCTGTCCAGCCTTATCAACCAGGTCATTCAACCCTGCTGCAAAGCAGTCAGATACTTATTCAGAAAGGTCAGTCATCAGTCAATTATTGAATTGGCCAATAAATACTGGCCACTGGAAGCCAAAGTAGTTGTGACTTGCGGCCAGTACTGTGATCT
>LULX01000181.1_pt1 | contig 16879 bp, 15 predicted proteins | sample 729511 | NCBI WGS metagenome assembly LULX01 (sample SAMN03860278, study PRJNA289734) | marine metagenome | biome: seawater column; feature: ocean; material: water; isolation source: Red Sea water column Station 91 - depth 500m | place: Saudi Arabia: Red Sea | collected 2011-10-15 | depth 500 m
TGAACTGCTCATCAAAGTGTCCGAGCGCCTGAACCGTCTCAGCAACGAACGCCTGCTGGTGGCCTACTCCGGGGGCGATGAGTTCATGTTCTGTCAGCAACAGGTGGACGACATTGATGACATAATTCACTTGCTGGGTCAGATCAAACAGTGCTTTGATCAGCCCTTCGAGGTTCAGGGCCAGTCCCACAGCATCACCGCCACCATGGGTATTGCGGTGTACCCACAAAGCGGCCTGGACGCGGATACACTGTTGCGAAATGCAGACATAGCCCTCTACCGCGCCAAGGAACAGGGCCGAAATACCTACCAGTTCTATACCGAGGGCATGCAGGAGCGTGAGGTCATGCGCCTTGAGCTGGACAAGGATCTGAGCCAGGCCCTGGCCAACAATGAATTCGTGCTCTTCTACCAGCCTCAGCTGAACCTGGACACCGGTGAAATCCAGAGCGTCGAGGCGCTCATCCGCTGGCGCCATCCCCGCCGCGGGCTTCTGCCGCCGGTGGAATTCATCCCGCTGGCGGAGGAGAGTGGGCGAATCACCGATATTGGCCGCTGGGTGGTCCTCGCAGCCTGTCGGCAGCTGGCAGCGTGGAGAGGCACGCCGCAGGAGAACTTGCGCATTGCGGTCAATCTTTCCGGCCGGGAGCTGGACGACGAAGATCTGGTCGACCACATTCGGGAAGCCCTGGCGGCGGAGAATGTGCCGGCCGATCGTCTGGAGGTTGAGCTTACCGAGGAGATTTTCATCCAGAATATCGAGCACAACCTGAACCAGCTGTCCCGTCTGCACCAGTTGGGTGTGCACCTTGCTATTGATGACTTCGGTGTGGGCTATTCGTCCCTGGGTTACCTGCGAGATTTCCCGGTCGATCTGCTGAAAATCGACCGGTCGTTTATCACGGAAGTCACGGAGCGCCATGACGACGCAGTGATCACCAGGGCGGTCATCAACCTGGCTCACAACCTGGGTATTGAGGTGGTGGCCGAGGGGGTTGAAACCGAGGAGCAGCTGAATTTCCTCAAGAGCTACCGTTGTAACTTTGCCCAGGGTTACCTGATCAGCCGACCGATTCCGGTTTCAGACCTTGAAAAGGCGCTGGCGTCAGGCGTTCTGGTGGCAGATATTACGGCCGATTCCGGATTGTAATTGCTGCTGCCCGTCCCCAGGATACGGGTAAATCATTCTGGTGAAATTCTATGGCTGCCCAATACCTGACTCCGGAACAGGACGAGAAGATCCGCCAGTGGGAACGCTGGAACCGGAACTATTTCATTTTTGCGTTTGTGGCGCTGACCATCATTCTGGTGTTCAGCAGTCAATTGGGGTTGTCCAGTGGTGAAAGCTGGGGCCCTCTGGGCGTTCTGATCGCTGCCCTGATCACGCCGATCATTGTTCTGCAGTTGAAGCTGGCCTGTCCGGCCTGCGGCCAAAAAATTGGCTGGCAGGCGAAGCTGATGGCGCCGGATCAGTGCAAGACCTGCGGGACGTTTTTGCGCTCCCGGGATTAATAACCCTTCCTCGATTTTCCTCCGAAGAAAACCTTTGACCTGTGAGTTGCTCACAGGTTTTAGTCTAATCTTACTGGTTTGGAGTTTGCCGTGCTGAGGTGGATACGGCTTCCGAAAACCGCTGTGAATACGTCCCTGTACGCTTGCTCTGAACCTTCCCTGGTTCAGAGCATTTTCGGAAGCCGTACCCACCTCAACACTCCGCTGACTTCAGTCTTTGGTTCCTGAAGCCACTATTTTTGGCACGTTGAGAACAAGACGATGAAAGTAAAAGAGATTGCAGAAGCCGCCGGCGTTAACCCGGATACGGTTCGGTTCTACACCCGCGAGAACCTGCTGAAACCGACCCGTAACCCTGAGAATAACTACCAGCAGTTTGATGCCGAGGATCTCCGGCGGCTTCGATTTGCCCGGAAAGCACGGCAGCTGGGATTTTCCTTGCCGGAGATTCGACAGATTCTGGATCAGGCGGACGATCATCATTCGCCCTGTCCGATGGTTCGTGATGTATTCCAGCACCGGTTGGCGGAAGTTGAGCGGGAGATTCGGGAGCTGCAGCAGTTGCGCAAGCGGATGACCGCCGCGCTGGCTGCCTGGCAGGACATGCCGGATGGCACGCCCGATGGCCATACCATTTGCCGGTTGATCGAACACTGGGATGATCCGGCGCCCTGTTGCGGGGCAAGCGAACAGAACGAGGAGTGATTCTGGATGACTGACACACCTGTTTTGCAAACCACGCTGAGCATTTCCGGGGCTTCATGCCAGGGCTGCGCCAAGAAGATTCGCAATGCGCTTGAGCCGTTGACCGGCGATACCGGGCTGGTTGAAGTGGATCTGGAAAACCAGACGGTGGCCTTGCCGGAGGGAGTGGATGCCGCTGAGGCGGCGCGTATTGTTACCGAGACCGGCTATCCTGCCGAGCCTTTCGAGGAAGATGCCCAGCCAGCCAGTTGCTGTGCTTCCGGGAACAAGAGCGAGAACCTTGCCGGCGACGATTCCGAAGACCATGCAGTGACCGAAGAATCGGTTCAGTCGAGCCCTGAATCGGCAACAGCGGCCGACGGGCAGGTTCATCTGTCGGTGACCGGTGCCACTTGTGCCTCCTGCGTCAACACGATTGAAAAAGCCCTGATGTCCGTCTCGGGTATTCACCATGCCCATATGAACCTGGCAGACAATACCGCCACAGCCACAGGTGATGCCGACCCTGAGGCACTGGTGAAAGCAGTGGAAAGTGCCGGCTATGGCGCCAGCGTCATCGAAGACGAGGACGAAGCCGACGACCGGAAGCAGGAGGAAGACCGCAAGCAATACAGGTCACTGCTGGTGAAGATGGCGGTCAGTCTGGGCCTGGGGCTTGGGCTAATGGTCTGGGGTATGGGCTTCGGCACCATGATGGTGACCGACGCCAATCAGGGTATCTGGCTCGGTCTGGGTGTGCTGACATTGATCGTGATGGCCGCCACCGGCGGGCATTTCTATACCGGCGCGTGGAAGGCGTTCCGGCACCACAACGCCAATATGGATACCCTGATTGCCCTGGGTACCGGAACCGCCTGGCTCTATTCCATCGTGGTGGCCAGTGTTCCGGGCGCGTTGCCGGAGATGGCCCGTCATGTGTACTTCGAGGCCTCGGCCATGATCATCGGTCTGATCAATCTGGGTCAGGCGCTGGAGCTTCGGGCCAAAGGCAAAACCTCGGAGGCGGTGCGCCGGCTCCTGAACCTGCGGGCGAAAACCGCCCGGGTGATTCGCAACGGGGAAGAGCAGGACATTCCGGTCGAGGAGGTCCGCAAGGGCGATCGTATCCGGGTCCGGCCCGGGGAAAAACTGCCGGTGGATGGCCTGATCGCCGAAGGCTCGACCCGCATTGACGAGAGCATGCTCACTGGCGAGCCGATGCCGGTCAGCAAGTCGGAAGGCGATGAAGTGTCCGCCGGCACGCTGAACACACACGGTTCCATCGTCTATGAGGCCACTCGGGTGGGCAGTGAAACCGCGCTGGCCCAGATCATCAAGCTGGTGAAAAAAGCCCAGGGTTCAAAGCCCGCTATTGGACGTCTTGCGGACAAGATTTCCTCGGTATTCGTGCCGACGGTCATGCTGATTGCTGTCGTGGCGGCGCTGGTCTGGTACAACGTCGGACCAGAACCTGCGGTGGTTCATATGATGGTGGCCGCCACCACGGTGCTGATCATTGCCTGCCCCTGCGCTCTGGGCCTGGCGACACCCATGTCGGTGATGGTCGGCGTTGGCAAGGCCGCTGAATACGGCGCGCTGATCCGCCAGGGTGATGCCCTGCAAACCGCGGGCAAGCTGGATCTGGTCATTCTGGATAAGACCGGCACCATTACCGAGGGCCATCCGGCGGTTACGCGGCTTCACGCCAGCGACGGTGACGAGAAGCGCCTGCTGACCCTGGCGGCCGGGCTGGAACAGCACTCAGAACACCCTCTGGCCGAAGCCATCCTGGCGAAGGCCAAAGAGAAGCAGGCTGATCCCGAGAAGGTAACCGATTTTAAAGCCCTGAACGGCAAGGGCGTACAAGGCGAATTCGAAAGCAAGCCACTGCGCCTGGGCAACCGGCGGTGGCTGGAAAGCGAGGGTGTGGAACTTGCCGACCTTGCAGGTGCTGCCCGCTCGATTACCGAAGAAGCCGGCACGCCCCTGTTCCTGGCATTGGGCAATGAGGCTCTGGGCGTCATTGGAGTGGCCGATGCCATCAAACCGGACTCCAAGGCGGCCATCCAGCGTCTTCACGACGCCGGCATCAGGGTGATGATGGTGACCGGCGATGTCGACGCCACCGCCAAAGCCATCGCGAAAAAGGCCGGCATCGATGACTATCGCGCGGAAGTTCTGCCTGAAGACAAGGCCGAGGTGGTCAGTGAAATGCGCGGCAAGGGCCACACAGTCGCTATGGTCGGCGACGGCATCAATGATGCGCCGGCCCTGGCGGCGGCAGACGTCGGCTTTGCCATCGGCACCGGCACGGATGTCGCCATTGAGAGCGCCGGTATCACTCTGATGCGAGGTTCGCTCCACGGCGTTCCCGATGCCATCGAGATTTCCCGCGCCACTGTGAAGAACATTCACCAGAATCTGTTCGGCGCATTCGTATACAACACAATGGGTATTCCGGTTGCCGCCGGCCTGCTCTACCCTGTTTGGGGAATACTGATGAGCCCGATACTGGCCGGCGCTGCCATGTCCCTGTCTTCGGTCACCGTAGTCTCGAACGCCAACCGCCTGAGATTGTTCCGGACCAGTCACCGCCCGGAACGGAGCGACAGCGACAGTGATCCAAAACAGCAACAGGAGCGGAACTGATGGAAACACTACTGGTCAACGTCGGAGGTCTTGCCCTGATGGCAGCCATCGTCTGGTGGTTCTGGCTTTCCGGTTCTGACGACACAGGCTCAAGTTAACATCAACATCACCACTGAGGTACTTGCCATGAAAAAACAAACCCTGGCTCTTGGCCTGATGGCTGCACTGGGATTCAGCACCACCACGGTGGCGGCCGGCGCTGCCCAGAGTATCCACGTCTACAAATCCCCCACGTGCGGCTGCTGTGAAGACTGGATTGATCACCTGGAAGACAATGGCTTCGAGGTGGAGGCGACCAACACCAACGATATGGGCAGGATCAAAGCCGACGCAGGTCTGCTTGCCGGTCTTGGCAGTTGCCATACCGCGTTTGTCGGCGATTACGTCATTGAAGGCCATGTACCGGCCGATGACATCAAACGCCTGATCAGCGAAGCTCCCCGGGCCACCGGCCTGAGCGTACCCGGGATGCCCATAGGGTCACCCGGCATGGAGATGGGCGACCGGAAGGATCATTACAAGGTCATCCTGTTCAACGAGGCGGGACAGACCCGAATCTTTTCCCAGCACAATTAACGGGAATCACCAGACAAGGGCCGGCATTTACCGGCCCTTACTACCGCTTTTTCCTTCCGGTTTACACCTATCCCTGTCTGTTTTTCCTACACTCTGGTTAACCAGTGTTCTATCATTGGCGCCCAGAAACCCGGAAAATCCGAGAGGGATACTCGTTGAGCCTTAAAACCCGCATCCTTGGTCTGGCTGCCACTCTCATCATCGTGGCTTCTGCGGCTTCGTGGCTGGCCTATCGGGAGCTGTCCGAGAGCATCATCGAACGCTGGGGCCAACAGGTCGCGGAAATACAGGTGCGCTACGACACCGCCCGCCTGCTGCAATCCCTGGAGCGGGAAATCGGCTTGGCCAAACAAATGGCAAGCTCGTCCGCCCTGATCAACTGGGCCGCCAATCCGGATGACGCCGCGCTCCAAGCGGAAGCCATCCGCCAGATGGAAAGTTTTCGCTCCAATTTCAGGGACAACAACTACTTCGTTGCCCTCGTCCAGAATGGTCACTATTACTACAACAACGAAGAGAACGAATACGCTGGCAACCAGTTCCGGTATGTTCTCGATGAAGAAAAACCCGATGACGCCTGGTTCTTCCAGCTCATTGAGGAAGGTCGCGACTTTCACCTCAACGTAAACCCGGATACGGAGCTGGGTGTCACTAAACTCTGGATCGATGTGCTGATGCGCGATGAGGCTGGCCAGATCGTCGGCATGGTCGGCACAGGCCTTAGCCTGGACGCTTTCCTGCAGGATATTGTCGACATCGGTCAGGATGGCATCACGACCCTGTTCGTGGATTACAACGGCGCCATCCAGCTGTACCGCGACCGGAACTACATCGACTTCGCCAGTATCATCAAACCCGAAGGCCAGAAGAACACCGTCGATCTGCTGTTCGATGATCCCCAGGACAAGCAGCAGATCCTCGGTATGCTGCAGCTGCTCAAGAAGCGGAGTGACCAAGCAGGCCAGGTGGAGAGTGGCTTTGTGACCGTGGATGGCCGAAAGCATCTGGCCGGCGTTGCCTTCCTACCGGCCATTGGCTGGTTTGAGATCACCCTGCTCGACCTCAACACCCTCCTGCCAACCAGCTATCTGTGGCCACTGGTAGCCGTGTTCCTGGGCACCTTGCTGATCACCCTGGTACTGTTCCACCTGATTATCCAGACCCGGATTCTCAAGCCCATCATGAGTCTGGAGCACGCCGTGGAAAAAGTCCGGGAAGGCAGCTTTGATCTGCCACGGCTGGATAAGCCGGATAATGAGATCGGGTGGCTGGCCGATCACTTCGAGAAAATGACCCAGAGCCTGGGCCACTCCACCCGGGAGCTTGAGGAAAAAGTCGCGCAGCGAACCGACGAGTTGAATCGACTGGCCCGGATTGATCCCCTCACCGGCCTGAAAAACCGTCGGGGCCTGGACGAGGTGCTGGATGAGGAAATCCAGCGGGCCCGCCGCCAGGAGTCCGGCTTTGGCGTGATCTGGCTGGACATCGACCATTTCAAGAGCATCAACGACAACCTTGGCCACCAGGCCGGTGATCAGATCCTGTGCCGGGTTGCCCTGTGGCTGAAAGCCGGCGTTCGCCCCTACGATCATCCCGGACGCTGGGGCGGCGACGAATTCGTGGTTCTGCTCTCACCCTGCGACCCGGAGACCCTGGGCCGTATCGCCCGTCGTATCCGCGAATCCGTGGAACAGGAAAGCCGCAAAACCGGGACTGCCGTCACTGTGAGTGTTGGTGGTTACTTCGCCCTGCCCGGCGATAACAGTGACACCATTCTTCGTCACGCGGATCGGGCCCTCTATCAGGCCAAGCATGAGGGGCGCAATCGGGTCTGTATCACCGTCTCGGAAGACCCGGAGATTAACCCGGCGTAACAGGTCTGACTCATACCGCCATAACCGTTATACTCCGCCCCATCATTCATTTTTCTACCAGCCAGGTTACTTCATGCTCAATGCCGACGCCCTCAGCCAGTTGCGCCAGCTGAAATCGGATATCAAGGACAATAAGGTGGTGTTTCCCGGGACGGTCAAAGCCACCAATGGTCGCTTCGGATTCGTTGCGCTCGACGAGGGCCGGGACGTCTTTCTGCCACCTGAGGAAATGCAGAAAGTGCTGCCCGGGGACCGGGTGAATGTCACCGAGCAGGAAGTTGAGAAAGGCAAAACCCAAGGCGTGGTGGACGAATTGCTGGAAACCCGCCTGAACACGTTTGTCGGGCGCTATCTGATCAAGGGCAAAGGGCATTTCGTGGTACCCGAGACGCCGGGTATCAACCGCTGGATCTTCATTCCCCCGAAGGAACGGATGAACGCCCAACAGGACGATTACATCTACTGCCAGATTCACCGGCATCCGATCAAGGACGGCAAAGGCCAGGCCAGGGTCCTGCGGGTGATCGGGAAGGCCGGGGAACCCGGTATCGAACGCTCCTTTACCCTGGCGACGTTTGATCTGGCAGACACCTGGCCCGACGCGGTGCGCACCCAGGCCGAAAGCCTCAGCGACAGCGATATCGAATCCCGGGAAGACGGACGGGAGGACCGCACAGATCGCCCCTATGTGACCATCGACAGCCCGGGCACCCAGGACATGGACGACGCCCTGCTGGCCGAACCCAACGCCACCGGCTGGACACTCTCAATCGCGATTGCCGATCCGACCGCCGTGATCGAGACCGACAGCCCCGCGGAGCAGGAGGCGTTCAATCGCGCCACCGCCATTTACTTTCCGGGCGAGCCCCTGCCCATGCTGCCGGACAGCATCAGCACCCGACTGTGCTCATTGATGCCGGATATGAAACGCCTGGCTCTGGTGTGTGATCTGCAGGTCAACAACGATGGCAGCCTGGGCGATTACAGCTTTCACCAGGCGGTTATCCGGTCCAAGGGCAAGCTCAGCTACGAGTTGGTCTCCAACCTGATTGAAGGCCGGGAAGACGATGAGATCAAGGCGCTCCCGGACGCCGTTGCCAACAGCCTGGATCAATTGCACCAGGCAGCGACAGCGCTCAGGAAATGGCGCAGCGAGCATGCGTTACTGAGCGGCGACCGGCCGGAATTCCGGCTCCGCCTGGATGAAAACAAGCGTATCCGGCTGATCGAGCCGTCTATTCAGAACGAAGCCCACCGTCTGGTGGAAGAGTGTATGGTTGCTGCCAACCGCTGCGCCGCGGATTTTCTTGCCAACCAGACAGCGGGCTTGTTTATCCAGCATCCCGGGCTTCGGGATGATCGCGCCGAGAACATCCGGGCGCTGCTCGACAGCCACGCCCCACATCTGGCCGGGGTTGATGCCCATCAGGCCGAGGGCTTCCGCAAACTGATGAAAGAAACCGACGCCCTGGAGGCCGAGGTGCCGGTCAAGGCCATACTGTCCCGCCAGCTCGCCCGGGCCGAGCTGAGCTTCAAACCGGCTCCGCACCAGGGAATGGGCCTGGATGCCTACACCACGTTTACCTCGCCGCTGCGAAAGTTCTCGGACTTTTACGTGCACCGGCTGATCAAGTCGGCGCTGTGGGATACTCCCATGAAACCCTTGACCGAGGATCAGCTTGAAGCCCTGCAAGCCGCCCAGATCCGCGCCCGCCAGGCGGCAAACAGCCTGGAGGCCTGGCTCAAGAGCGACTTTGCCAAGACACTGAGCGAAGAACCCATGACCGGGGTGATCAGCCGCACGGTACCCGCCGGCTTCTTTGTGCGGCTGGACACCAACGGGCTGGAAGGGTTTGTCAGCTGCAAGGACCTGGATGGCAAGTACAGCTTTGACCCTGTCACCCTGCGCCTGATCCATAACAAGAACGGGCGCATCTTCCAGCTGGAGCAGCCGGTGACGGTTAGCTTTGCCGGGGTAGACGAAGAACGCAGGCAGATTAATTTCAAGCTGGTGGAAGCGCAGGAGATAGCCACCGGAGCCAGTTCCAAAGACGGTTGAAAAACCACGCTGGCGGGCGCATCGTATCATTCAGGACATGTTCCTTTGATGGAGGTGCGCCATGCCCATCAGCCCTGACGAATTTCTCAGAAAGTACGGTTTCGACAAGGAAGAGGAGGAACGGGACCACAGCCTCCGCCACAACGCCATGGAGCACGCCAAACACCTCCGCCGGCCCCATGCGGGAACGCCTCATGACTGGGAAGAGTGGGAACGCTACAAGCGGGAGCATCCGGATGAGGTTGAAGACGATGATCAGTGAACGATAAACGCCTCATCAACGCCTGTTTCTGGCGTGGTTAACAAATTTTTGCATTGTTTTTCATTTCTCTATATATCCCGGAAGCATTAAATAACTTTAGATATTTCATTTAGTTAGAAAATACACCTTCCTCTCCAGACCGCTTTGCCATGACCCACGCCTCACATTGGTGCGCGTGGGGCAAGACGTACTCATTAAAAATTGTTTATACATTTACCCGAATTCCGGAGTGTCGCTGTACCGGACTCATTACAACCAGTGGAATTTGGGTATCAAAATGAAGTTCAGTCGTTTTCAAACCTTACTGAAAAAAGCCATAGCGGCCTCCGCCGTCGGGAAAGCGCTTGTCAGCCTTGCGACGGTCTTTTTACTGGCAGGATGTCAGGTGTACCAGTTTGACCGGAACAGCGTGAGCGCCAACAGCACAGGCTCCTACGATACAGGGACAGTCCCTTTCACCATTGTTGGCGATGAGCGTCCTGACTGGCTTGTTCCGGAATCCCCCACAGCTCCCCAGGTAGTCGTCAGCCGGACCACAGAAACCAAGGGATCGACGGGCTTCAATGGCGCCAGCTTCCTCGGCTACATGGTCACCCTGTCACTGATTCCCTACTACGATGAGGTGCAGTACGAGGACGTCTACGCACTGAGCTGGCAAGGTGAGACCTTGCTGGAAAGCCGCGTGACCTATTCCATTGACTCCTACCTATCCCTGTATTTCCCGACGCCCATGATGTTCATGGGGTCACTGAATGATGAAGCGGCCGAACAGGCGGTGGCACGAGACTTCATCACCGATCACCACAAGGACAGCGTCCTGGCAACGATCGATCAGCAACGCAGGGACTTCGAGCAGGCAAACCCGCAGACTGCCGCCGACATTGCCGCCTATCTGAAGGCGGGAGGAGCCAATTCAGTCTATCGCCCCTCGGCTGTCCTCAGGTTGATTGAACTGGCCCCTGAAACCGACACGCTTTCCTACCACGCCGCCAACAGCCAGGTACCGGGCTACGTCGAGCTGCTGCCTGCCCGCTACCAGGCCTGGTTGATTGGTCCGGAGGGTCTGCGCGGCATTGATTTGAAGACACAACTCGCCAACGGTGTCGATGCCGATCAACTGCTGGTACGCATGCTTAATGCCTATCCGGAACAGACTGGTGACATTCAGTCCGGTTATTACACCGGCATGACCCGGGCGCATCGGGAGTTGCTGAAAGAAGCGGGCCTGCCCGACGGACTCGTCGATCGCATGACCAATGAAGCGCCCTCCGCCCAGCTGTTGGCCGCCGCGAAAACCGGCAAACTTCGCGATAAGAATGGCAACATCCGGATTCCCACCGAAGAAGAGCTGCTTGAACAGCTGGTGCGCCAGGACAACCTCGGTAAATATATGAGCCCCTATACCAGTGATGATGTTCTGGCTGAGTGGGTGAACTCCGCCATCAATGCCAACATTGGCGCAACGGTTGGCACGGGACTCGGAGCCGCGGCAGGCGCCTATGCAGGAGAGAAGGCCCTGGAGCAGATACCTTTCGTTGGTGGCTTCCTCGGCGGTGCCGTGGGAGCTGAAATCGGCAAGTCTGTTGGCCGGGAAACGGCGATCAGCGCCTCAGGCGGCTGGGAAGCCATTCGCGCCTCCTCAGACCGCAGCTTTGATGACATTCATTCCATGGCTCGCTACCTGAAAGCAAAATACGGCCACACCGGCAACTTTGCCGATGCCATGGAAGCCACCCGACAGATCTACCCGGAATTGGCAGAAGCCCTCGCGCGTGCCTACTGACCTAATTGGAGATATACATGTTCAGCAAAAACACCTTTAAACCGGCCTGCGCTCTGGTCCTGACTTCCCTGGTCCTTTCCGGCTGTGCCAGCAAGATCGAAAACGTACAGGGCAAGCCCAGCGTCTACGAGGACGTATCCACCACAGGCAGCGTGGGCGGCGTCGGTATCGAAAGCCAGGACGTGGTCGCGATGACCGACCAGATGATGCGCGACATGCTGGCCAACCCGATGCTCACCGGCCGCTCAACACCTCCCAGGATCATTATCGATAACGAATACATCAAGAACGAAAGCACCTCCGTGATCAACACCAACATGCTGACTGATCGCCTGCGCATCGAACTGAATCGCGCTGCCAACGGTCGGATGATCTTCGTGGGTCGTCACTTCTCCGACATGGTCCAGAAAGAGCGGGATCTCAAGCGGGATGGCGCGGTGGATGGCGGCACCATTCGTCAGACCGCGGCCCAGGCAGGTGCTGATTTCCGCCTTGGGGGCCGCATCTCGTCACTGGACGCCATCGATCGAAACACCGGAACCCAGTCCCGGTACAGCCAGGTCACCTTCGAGATGGTCGATCTTGAGCTGGGCACCATCGTCTGGAGCGGACTCTATGAAATGAGAAAGGCGGCCCGTGACAATGTGGTTTACCGATAAAACCTGGCTGAAGCCGGTGCTGGCGACAGCGATCGCCGGCACACTGGCCGGCTGCGCCAGCGGCCCGAAAGTCTATGACCGGGCAGCACTGGCACCGGCCGAACAATCGCTGATAGAGAGCAAGCCCGCGGTTCTTCAGGCCGACTTCCAGAACCTCTTCGAGGAAGGCCAACGGAACAAGGTCCTGAACCTGATGGAGATCGGGGTCAAGGCATACCGTGCCGGCTATCGACAGGAAGCAAAGAACACGCTGACCCAGGCACGCCTGGAGATCGAGAATGTTTATGCTGACAGTGACGCCGCGCGAAAGGCGCGAAGCATCTGGTACGAAGAAGCCGAAAAGGACTTCAAGGGCGAGCCCTATGAGCGCGCCATGGTCTACCTGTATCTGGGCCTGATTTACCTGGAAGAAGGCGACTACGGCAACGCACGAGCCAGCTTCCTGGCTGGATTGCTGCAAGACGCGTTTGCCGAGGAGGAGCAGAACAGTACTGACTTCGCACTGCTGCTGTACCTGGCTGGCTGGTCCGCCATGCAGATGGGCAGTGACCAGCTCGCACGGGAGCATTTCGAAGAGCTGAAACTCTATCGGCCGGACGCCCCCATCCCGGAAGCCGACGACAACGCGCTTTTGATCGTGGAAACCGGCAAGTCCCCCAGGAAACTGGGTGACGGTGTCGGGCACTACCAACTGGTCTATCGGCGTGGCAAGAACTTCCAGGATGTGGCTGCCGAAGTCCGCAACGGTGAAGAATGGTCCGCCCTGTACCCCATGGAAGACATCTTCTTCCAGGCCTCCACTCGCGGGGGCCGGGCTATCGATCGGATTGTAGAGGGCCAGATCCAGTTCAAGGAAAACACCCGGGCCGTCGGTTCAACCCTCAGCAGCGTCAGCCAGGACAGCATGCTCGCCGGCTTCAGTAGTGCGGCCGGCGGTGCCGTTGGCGCCGGATACGCTGCCATCAGTCTGATCAGCGTCGCGGCCGAGGGTATGTCAGCGTCCGCCAACACCCGGGCAGACATCCGGTACTGGGAGGGCCTGCCCGACACCATACACCTGTTGCCCGTGACGGCCGCCGAGGGCGATCCGGTCACTGTCCGCTTCCTGGATAAAAACGGTCAGCCTGTGCCAGGCCTTGCCGACACTACCGAATTCAAATTTGATGGTCGCGGGGCCGGCCTGGCCTTTGCCACGTCCCGCCGTCCGGATTCCGGAGGAACCCAATGAAAACACTGATTAAATCCATGGCCACAGCGGCGATCTGTCTTGGTCTGCTGTCTGGCTGTGCCGCTAAATCCGCCAGCAGCACGGACCTGATTGAGCGCACCGCGCCCATCACCATGAACTCCGTGGCATTCACCGACTACAACCTGAAGCGCACCTACACCCGCGGTTTTGGCCAACTGGAGGACGGCGAACGCTATCGACTGTCATTGGTCCAGCACGGCCAGCGGCCGACGGCAACCGGAACCACAGAGGTCTACGTGGTCCTGCGCAACCACACGGATTACGATTACCGGATCGAAGCCCGCACCCAGTTCTTCGATCAGGACGGCGTACCCACCGATGTGAAACCGACCTGGCAGCGCTCGACCATCCCGGCCAACAGCATCGCTACCTATCGTGAACTGTCTACCACCACGCAACCTCTGCAATACCGCGTGGAAGTCCGGGAGCTCAACTGATGAAGCGATTTGCCCTGGCACTCTGCGTGCCTTTGCTGGCGCCAGGTTTTGCCCTGGCCGCCGGCCAGACCCATGAGGCTGCGCCGATGATGGCGCCGGCCCAGAAGCCGTTGACCGCGGACGATCTCGTCAATGAGGCGAACGCGCCTCAACGTTCGGAATCGGCCAAAACGATCCTCGACCGTTTCACTGCGGGCCTGGGACAGACCAACCCCCGAATTGCCATCTTCTGGAACCGGGCGTTCAACGACCAGGTCAGTGACTGGGCTAGCCGCCGCCGGGTGGTGGTATCCGGCACCGGCAGCGTGCGTGGCGAAGTACCGGAGGGGGATCTGAACCTGGACGGCGAATCCCGCGCGGCGGTGCAAAGTGAAACCCGCTCCGGGCGCAGCTCGGGGCCTGCTGCACCAGCCTTTGATTTGCAAAGCGGCTTCGTCTCCCAGTTGAGCCGCGCAGGCGTCAGAGTCGTCGACCGAAACGCGATCATGCGCATCACCGATAACGCGCTCGAAGACGGCACCTTCGAACGACTGTCACCGGACCAGGCCCGCCTCGAAATGCGCGCGCTGGATCAGCACGCCGATTATCTTCTGGTGCTCAGCGAAGTGGCAGCTGATCAGTTCCAGATTCGCGTACTCAGCGTCAAAGACGGCTCGGTGGCCGCCCTGGTCAGCTCCAATGGCATGCCGCCCGAAACCGAGGAAGATCGCCGCTGGGTCGCCACCGACCGCGGCTTTGAGAAGCGTGAGAGGCGCGTATCGTTGAAGGATGTAGGCCAGGAGCTGGCGCTTCAAACCCTTGAGGCGCTGTAAAAACCCTGGCCCGTAACTGCGCAACCACCGTAGGGACTCACATGATAACCCGCGTTTTAAAGCATTTTCTGCCGTTCAATCTCGTTTCAGTCTGCACACTGATGCTTCTGGGTTGCGCCTCGTTCGGACCTCAGATCGGTGATGGACGAATCGGTATACAGGTGGAAGATAGAGGTGGTCAGTGGTATGTCGCCAAGGTGGTTGAGAACGGCGCTGTCTATCGAACAGGTCAATTAAGCGAAGGGGACCTTTTGGTCGCGGTTGCCGAATTGAGGGATGAGCCGCAACCGGTAAGCGGTATGTCGCTTAACGAGCTGGCCTCGAGAATTTCAGGAGAACCGGGCACGGCCGTCGATCTGGTGATCAAACCAGCCAACAGCGAGATCACCCGGAAGGTGACAATCACACGGGCGCGATTTGGTTCCCGGGAAACGGCCCAGCCCGAAATGCGGCAAAATGCCGAAGCACGGCTTTCCGCCGGATCTTTGGTGATAGAAGGCACCAGCGGGAACTTTATGAGCCCCTATACCAGTGATGGCGTCACCGCAGAATGGGTCAACAAGGCGATTAACGCGAACATCGGCTCAACCGTTGGATCAGGCGTTGGCGCCGCAGCTGGCGCCTATGCCGCCGAGCAGGCACTCGATTCTGTCCCATTCGGTGGATTCATTGGCGGCATTATCGGGTCAAGCCTTGGCAAGTCGGTCGGTCGCGAGGCAGCCATCGAAGCTTCGGGAGGCTGGGATTACATTCGTTCGACCTCCGATCAGAGCTTTCGCTCTCTGGCGGACATGGCCCGCTATCTGACACTGACTCACGGCAATGAGCCCACTTTTAACGAGGCAATGGCGGCCGCAGCGCAGGTTTATCCAGAATTATCAGACGCGCTCGCCAATTATTGACGCAGCATTACGGATAGACGTTCATCCTTTGCCGTCCAGATCTCTCCGAGCCAGTTCTTCACGTTTCGGCGGTGCTCCGCATCCGTTGAGTAATCCCGGCCTTTCAGGTGGTCCGGGATATCAACGGTGTGGATTTCCAGTTTCACTTCCTTCACCCGGCCACAGATAAACTCCCAGAAGGTGGGTGCGCCACCCGGATAGGCGATGGTCACATCCACCAGGGTCTGGATAGAGTCCCCCATGGCGTCGAGTACAAAGGCGGCGCCGCCGGCCTTGGGTGTCAGCAGGTGCTTGTAGGGCGACTTTTGCTTGTCGTGTTTGGCCTGGGTAAAGCGGGTGCCTTCCACGAAGTTCATGACGCTCACCGGGGTATAGCGGAACTTCTCACAGGCCCGGCGGGTTGAACGAAGGTCCTCGCCCCGCTTCTCCGGGTGCTTGATCAGATATTCCCGGGTGTAACGCTTCATGAAGGGGAAATCGAGGCCCCACCAGGCAAGACCGATGACCGGCACCCAGATTAGCTGCTGCTTGAGGAAAAATTTGAGAAACGGCGCCCGGTGGTTGAACACCCGCTGCATGGCAAAGATATCCACCCAGCTCTGGTGGTTGGCCAGCACCAGGTACCAGCTTTCCCGCTTGAGATTCTCCGCGCCTTTCACATCCCATTTCGTGCCATGGGTCAGCTTCATCCAGCCGGTGTTGCAGGCCACCCAGGCCTCGGCGATCCAGATAATCACCTTGGTGCACAGAACCCGGAAACCGGTGATGGGGATGATGAGTTTCAGGATGGCCGGAATGTAGAGCAGGATGCACCAGAACAGGGTGTTGATTCCCAGCAGGATGGAATTGATGACACCAATCACGGGGGCGGGTAGAAAGCTGAGCATGGCGATCCTGTTTTCTGGTTATTCTTTGCAAATGGGGGCTAATGATAGCAACCCCGGGGCCCCTTGGGCAGTGGCCTGAAGTGACCGGTTTGCCCTTCGCTTTGGACACTTCTGCCATGGTGATTTCCGCCTCACCATGGATAATCCTGGTTTGCAACCTGCAAGACCAGGTCTTCAGAAATCAGTTAAGTGTGCTTCAAATTCCCCATGGACACCCCCATGCCCAATCTCTTCAAATCAGCTGCTGACCGCGCGGCAGGCGTTACCCGGCAAACGGCCCTCTATGCCGGCAATGCCTTCGACCGTATCTTCCGAGCCGCCAGTCTGGTCCAGGCCGGACAGACGCCGTTTGAGACGCTCCATACCGATGGCCTGGTCAGCCTGCGCTACTATCCGCCGCTGGCCGAGGATTTCATCGAGCTGGACGGTGAAACCATTGCGGTGGAGCGGACAGCCCACAAGACCCCGATTGTGATCGTGCCGCCACTGGCGGTAAACATGCTGATTTACGATCTGTTTCCCCAGCGCAGTCTG
>LULX01000291.1_pt1 | contig 16862 bp, 16 predicted proteins | sample 729511 | NCBI WGS metagenome assembly LULX01 (sample SAMN03860278, study PRJNA289734) | marine metagenome | biome: seawater column; feature: ocean; material: water; isolation source: Red Sea water column Station 91 - depth 500m | place: Saudi Arabia: Red Sea | collected 2011-10-15 | depth 500 m
CAAAATATTTCTCAATTTTGGTGGTAAAACGTGTCTAAGGTTTTCTTTGTAGGTTGTGGTCCTGGTGATCCAGACCTGATTACAATCAAAGCAAAAAAATTGCTTCAAAAGGCAGATGTGGTAATTTATTCAGGCTCGTTAATTCCACCACAGATTTTGAAGATGTGTAAAAAGGCCAAAACTTACGATGCAGCCAAGCTTGTTCGTGAGGAAATTTTTGATATTCTTAAGAAAAACGCCAAAAAGGGCAAAAACGTAGTACGACTTCATGATGGTGATCCCACAATTTATGGAGCAATTCGTGAGCAAATGGATAACCTTTCCAAAGAAAAAATCGATTCTGAGATAATTCCAGGCGTTACGTCATTTCTTGCCTCTGCAGCTGCACTTGGAACTCAGCTCACACTTCCTGGTGTTACGCAAACTATGATTATAACAAGAGCAGAAAAACGTACAAAGGTTCCAAAACGCGAAAAAATTTCTGAGCTTGCAAAACACGGGGCTACCATGATCTTCTATCTCAGCGTTCATCTAATCTCAAATATTGTAAAGGAAGCATTGGCTGGAGGATATCCAAAGTCAACACCGGTTGGAATTGTTTATCGTGCAAGTTGGGACGATCAAAAGATTATCATGGGAACACTAGAAACAATTGCAAAAAAGATTAAGGAACAAAAGATTTCACGAACTGCCATAATCATAATTGGTGACGTTGTGAAACCAAAATCATATGAATACTCTCGTCTGTATGACAAGACGTTCAGTCACATGTTTAGAAAGGGAAAAACTAGTTCAAAAAATTAACCTTTTTTTTGATTCCCATCTTCCAAAGATGGTTTTGAAATTTTTCTGGGTTGGATGATGTAAAAATTTTCATACTGTTTCTTTTTGATGATTTTTTACCCATAACTTTTCTAACCTTATTGGCAATTTCCTGAGCAGGATCCAAAAAAGTAACATTAGGAAAATGCTTTTTCAAAAACGGTAGCAAAAACGGTAAGTGAGTACTAGATAATGTTACCACATCAATATTGTGTTTAGAAAACTGCGCTGAGAGAACTTTTCTAACAGTTGTATTGCACAAATTCTCATTATCAATAAATTTTGCAGATTCAACTAACTGTACCAATCTTGATGCGTCTATCTTTTTGACGTTAATACGTTTTGGGAGCCTATTCTTTTTTATGAACTCGGATAATTTTTTACTTTTTACGGCAGCAAGAGTTGCCAGTATTGCAATATTACCCGTCACTGAAATTTTTGCCGCCATTTTGATAGGAGGCAGTACCTTAATCACATTTTTTTTGTTAATCTCAACCAGTAACGACGGGGTATTAGATCCGATCACTATCAAATCTGGTTTAAATTTTTCTTCAAGAAATTTTATTCTATTTGTTATGATCCTGGTCAATTGAGAATTTGATTTTTTTCCATATGGAAAATTTTTTTGATCAGCATAATAGATCAAGTCAGATTTTATCGCTTTCTGTATTGGCTTTATTACTGAAAGAGACCCAAATCCTGAATCAAACACCACTATTTTTGCCATGAAACGCAGTGATTTGTTCTAGTTTTTACTGTTTGTTAGCTAAATTTAGCCTAATGTTGATCTAATCTCACACCCTGCATTAAGAACAAAATTATTCAGTTGTCGCCATGACAGCTTTTGATAAGACATGGGCACGTCAAGAAACAAAGAGCATGACTGACAAGATTCGTGACACTGTAAGACCACAGGGAGCATTAAAGCCACGAATTCAGGTAGCCGTGAACAAACTTCAGGTCCAAACTTCAAAGATGGACTCCATGTTGACAAAGCTTCGTGAAAGAGATCAGCAACTTTTCGAGAGGATTGTGACTGCAACACGGGAACATGATACTTCCGCAAGCAGAGTTTTATCTTCCGAATTAGCAGAAGTCCGAAAGGTTTCAAGAATGCTAGGCAATGCAAGAATATCTCTAGAACAAGTTCAATTGCGTTTGACTACTATTCATGACCTTGGTGATGCAATGGTTTCAATTGGACCAGCAATGTCAACTATGAAAGGTTTGAAATCATCGCTAGGCAGATTTATGCCAGAAGCCGATGCTGAATTGACTTCGATTCGTTTAACACCATGCAGTCTGATGTCTCAAATGAAGAGACAGATGCAATCTTACAGGAAGCATCTGCAGTTGCAGAGCAACAAACAGATGAAAACTTTCCAACAATACCAACAACAACAACTCCTACTGGACAACCATCACAAACTACATCTAATTCAATGAATTTCCTTGAATAGATAAGATAGCAAGTCCAAACTTTTTTCTATTTTTATTTTTTAAAATCTAGTTTGGTTTGAGAATGATTTTTCCAACTAACCCTTTTCCATTTAGCATTTTTTTATGAGCCGAAACTGCATCATCAAATGTATAAACAGAATCAATAATTGCCTTTATCTTCCCTTGACCCATCCAGTAAAAGCCCTGTTCTAGCTCAGCACGAGTTCCCTGTGTAGAACCTAAAATGTTAATGCCCTTGAAAAATATATGACGCAGATCTACGGGTACATCATATCCAGTTGTGGCTCCAGTAGTTACAAGTGTTGCACCATATTTCAGCAGAGTTAGTTCTTTGTTAAAATGTGAGCCTCCAATGTGCTCAAAGATAACATCAATTCCTGCCGTGCCAGTGATCTCTTTTGTTATTGCCCTTACTTCTTTGTGCCAATCTTCTTTTCTGTGATCCACAGCATAATCTGCGCCAAGTTCTTTGAGTTTCTCCAGTTTGTCAGGACTGGCAGTTGCAATAACTGTACAACCATACAGTTTTGCAATTTGTATTCCAAAGATTCCAACGCCAGAACTACCACCCATAATGAGAACAATTTGGCCAGGCTTAATTTTGGCTCTTCCAACCAACATGTGCCATGATGTTAAAAGAGTCATTGATGCGGCTGCAGCTTCTTCATAACTTACATTATCTGGGATTTTTAATACATTAATTTCTGGAAGATGTGTAATCTCACAATAGCCTCCCCAAAGAGGTCCAGTTTCAAATCCCCAAATTTTTCGTCGTCTGCAGTCATATTCTCTACCATCTGTACATGCAGCACAAACACGGCATGACATGTTTCCGTGAGAGACTATTCTGTCTCCAACTTTGATATTTTTTACGTTATCACCTATTGCGGTTACTTCGCCTGCTGCATCAGTTCCAGAGATATGTGGCAACGGAACAGCAAGCGGCTTTCCTCTCATTCCCCAGATGTCATCATAGTTTAATGACGCAGCCTTTACTCGAAATATTACTTCATTAGGTTTTGGCACAGGTTCCGGAATGTTACGTAATGCTAAAATCGATTCAAAATTATCATCCTGTGCATAATTTTCATAAACTAATGCCCTCATTATTTTTCCCTTTTTAAAATACTAAGGGAATGCAGTTTCCTTAGAAAGTATATGATCCAACTCAGAAATCTTTATTCTATTTTGTTCCATCGAATCGCGCATTCTAAGAGTAACTGTATCATCTTGCAATGTCTGATGATCAATTGTGATAGCAAAAGGTGCACCAACTTCATCTAGTCTTCTATATCGTCTTCCTATTGCACCGGAGTGATCCAAAAATACATCAAATTTTCGCTTAATCATTAGATATATTTCATCAGTTTTTTCTGCAAGGCCATCTTTTTTTACAAGTGACAAAACTCCAACATGAATAGGAGATAGATATGGTTTAAGTGACAATACCATCCTATCATGTTCTTTGTCTTCCCGTAAGCTGTGTTCCAATATGGTATACATACTACGATCTATACCCATAGAAAGTTCAAAAATATGGGGAAGAACCTTTTCATCGCCATCCATAACTTCAAACTTCTCTTTGCTCTTTTTTCCATGGCTACCCAAGTCATAGTCTGATCTATAGTTACAGGCAACAAGCTCAAGCCATCCCGTAGTTGTCTCAACCTCAAAATCATAAGCCACTTCTGCATAGAACGCCTTTTCCTTCTCTCCTAATTTTCGGAATCGGCTTTTTTTCATGTCAATTCCAGTCTTCTCATAAAATTCAGCCAAGATTCCCAAGTAATAGGCAACAAACTTGTTAGGAATTATTTGTGAATCCACCGCCTCTTTACACGTTAAAGCCTTAACCTCATCATTAACTTGAATTCGGATTTCTGTATCCTGAATCTCTGAAAATTTGTCCAAATCATTTAGCTTCGCGGGGTTACAAAATACCTCAATCTCTGCCTGATAAAATTCCCTTAACCTTAGCAGACTTTGTCTAGGCGCAATCTCGTTTCTAAAACTCTTGCCTGTTTGTGCAACTCCTAACGGAAGTTTTCCCCTCATAGTCTTGAAAAGTCTTGGAAAGTCAACGAAGATCGATTGGCATGTCTCAGGTCTTAGGTAAGCTGGTTCTCCTTCTGGTCCTATTCCAACCTGAAACATCATATTGAATTTCTTAGTATTTTCAAAATTACCATTACATTTTGGGCACTTGATATTTTTTTCAGCAATAACTTTGTCAAACTCCTCAAGGTCAGCACTTTCAGGGATTTCAACTTTGGCTAATTCAGCTATTATCCTATCGGCTCTATGGGTTGATTTACAATTTGTGCATCTTACTATAGGATCAGCAAAACTTGTCAGATGACCTGATGCTTCGAAGACGGAGCTGGACATTATTTGAGAACCATCAATCTCTATCATTTTATCACGTCTGAGCAGTTCTCTTCTCCAAAGTTCTAGGAACTTGTTCTTTAAACTTACACCAGCAGGTCCATATTCCCAAAAACCTGCTTGTGCATCAGAATAAATCTCGCAGCTGGGGAAATAAAATCCACGCTCTAAGGCGAGCTTCATAACATCATCGTACTTCATAACAGCAAGTTAATCCAGTAGAATAAATTCTTAGTCTTAGGCAAGATCTTTTGCCTTTCTAATATTCTCAAAATCAGTTCGCCTTTCATCAATTGGCGTCTCTAATATGATCGGAATTTTATTTTTGTTTGCTAGTTTGACTACTTGGCTTAAGCCAGTCTCTCCAATATGGCCTAAACCTATGTGTTCATGCCTATCAAGATGGCATCCTAATTCACCCTTTGAGTCATTCAAATGTATAATCTTTATGTGCTTTAATCCAATTTCACTATCAAACTTTTCAAATGCATCTTTGACATTTTTTTCATTTCTCAGGTCATATCCGGCAGCAAAGGCATGACACGTATCAATACATATTCCAAACCTAGATGCAGGTTTTAGGCTAGAGAAAATCTCCGCTAATTGTGTAAAATCAGATCCTACCGAATTTTTCTGCCCTGCTGTATTTTCAAGCAGTATAGTAACATCATTATTTGTTTTTGCGACTTCAGTTAAAGCGCTTGTCAGTCTTTGCATTCCTTTATCTTCTCCTGTGCCCTTATGACTGCCTAAATGAGTTACAAGATAGGGTATCCCGAGCTTGTCACAGCGTTCAACTTCTCTAATCATTGTATGTATTGACTTTTCATAAACAGAAATTTCTGGGGAAGAAAGATTTGGTAAATATGGCATGTGTGCAACTGTTGCAAACCTATCAATGTTAGATTGACTAAGATTGTTCTTGTAATTTGTGATATCGTCGTCTGTCAAGTCTTTGGCATGCCATCCTCTTGGATTACTTGTAAATACTTGAAATGCAGAACATTCACGTTCACTGGCATTAGTGATCGCATTAGCGATAGAACCTGATATTGAGACATGAGCTCCTATTTGCACGCCTGAAAACCTTGATAACATAATTTAAACTAGTATTGTCTTTTTGCTTTCAAAGCTTTTAAACTAAATTTTTTAGAAATTGTGTGTAGAACAATATGATTAGTCTGGGAAACGATGAGATCACAAAATATCCTTTTCTAGCGGAAGCTGGGCAGTATCTAAAGGATAAAGGATTCACACTAGAACAATTTGCTACGGATCCTGATCTTCAAATCATTGTGGATAAAGCATATGAACGAGTTGAATGTGCATCATGGGGAAAAATTTTCAATTCTACATCAGATGGTTCAAGAGGGGACATCTCATTACCGTTAGAGGTCTTTTCATTTCTATTAGCAATAGTTCTGTTAAAACTCAGTAATGCTAACACACTCATTAGCAGATTCTCTCTTGCTGAAGCTAGACGGGCTGAAAAATTTCTAGAAAAAGATCTTATTGGTGACTTGAATAAAACAAGTGAAGAACTAGCAATCAAAATTTTCAAAGATCTTTTTTCCGTAAGTATTAAAAAAAGTGGAAACTATTTTGTGATTCCAATTTCTGATTATCTACGTCATGCAGTAAATTTTCATGAGCTTGAGTGGAGGCTAATTAACCGCCATGTTGAGAAAGGAATGGTTTTTTTGAATTCTCATGAAACTGTAAGATTAATTCGAAAGGAGCTAGATGCTTATATCAAATCTAGGATTAGATCAGTTCAAACACCATCATTATCTCAAGGATTTGAAGAAAAAGTTAACAAATTAGTAGAGATGGCGAAAAAATTTACTGTTACTACGACTATATCAACAGAATATCCACCATGTATCAAACATGCAATTCAGGCGCTTAATGACGGAGAGAACTTATCCCACTCAGGCAGATTTATGCTTGCAACATTTCTTCTTGGAAGAGGGCAAACGGTAGATGATGTTGCACCATTATTCAAGAACGCACCTGATTATAATGAAAAAGTTACACGGTATCAACTCAATCAAATTTCTGGTGAAACAGGCAGTAATACAAAATATTCTTGCCCTTCATGTGAAAAGATCAAAAGTAATGATCTATGTTTTGCTACTCCCGATTGTGATTATATCATAAACCCGCTTCAATTTGGAAAAAAAAGATCATAAATGCTTGAACGTGATACAAAGTTTTTAGAGGAATCTTTCAAACAATATTATTTTGACCATTTTGATTTGATTCATGTTCCAGACAGATCAGACCAAAGAGAGTTTGGTTATAAAAAATTCAATTCTGGAATGAAAAGGCATATTTCGTTAAAAAACGATAAAGATTTACACTTTTTACTAATGACGAATATTCCTTCTGATGTTTTTTGCTCAAACGCATGTTATTCTTTTCCAAATATGGCGATGGCGGAAAAGGATTGGAAAGAGGCAGACCTTATTTTTGATATAGATGCAAAGGATCTAAACCTGTCGTGTAGAAAAGAACACACGTGCATAAAATGTGCTTCTTGCGGCGAGGTATCTTTGGTACAAGACAGTTGTCCTAATTGCAATTCAACCAAGTTAGATCTTGTATCATTATCTTGCCAAAACTGCATCTCTGGCGTAAAAAAAGAAGTTTTGAAATTGATTAGTATCCTAACTGACGATTTGCATATTCCAAGCGATAACATAACTACTTCTTTTTCAGGGAATGAAGGTTTTCATCTTTACGTAAAAGGATCACAGTATAACCAGCTAGGTTCAAAAGAAAGAGGCAATTTGATTGATTACATTATGTTTCGAAATGCCACACCAGAAACATTTGGTTTTAAAAAGTTCAAGCCTTCAAGGTCTTCATTTCCTGAATTTAATGAACCTGGATGGAGAGGTCGTGTTGCAAAAGAACTATTTGGGTCTAAATCTAAACGGTCAAAGACAATAAGCAAAATTATTTCTGATGGGTATTCTACATACCGGCAAAAACTCGATGAGATTGGTAAAAATTCCATTGGAACTAAGATAGATCCTAATGTGACGGTTGACATACATAGGATCTTCCGGCTTGTGGGGTCACTTAATGGCAAAAGTGGACTAGCCAAACTAAACTGCGAAAACATTGAAAAATTCAACCCATATTCAGAAGCATGCTTAATTGAGGATGATCAGGTTGAAATTGTTGGGAAATGTCCCATTAAATTTAGATTAAAAAATAGAAAATTTGGACTATACACAAATGAGAGAATTTCCGTTCCAAAATATGCCGCTGTATATATGATCTGTAAGGGTATTGCTAATTTAGCGTAATTTTATCAAAACTAGGCAATTTTATCGCTAAGGAATTAATAGATGGTAAGTGGAGTTTTGTAAGTTTGTATAGTTCGGCAAAAGAAGGCAGTAGCAACGCCCCTCCACCAGACGCGGGTAAGTTCATCAGAATTGGTGTTATAGCTTTGATTGCAATTGCGGCCTTTGCTATAGTAGGCAGCCAAGCAGTAACGTTATTTATGAATTTTGAAGAATTTGGAGATCTTTTTACAACACCACTTTACTTTTCGTTGGTATCTGGCATACTTTTATCAGCTATAGCATTAGTTCGTGTTAACATCGTACAACGCTCTTCGATTTCTTGGTTTATTTTGCGTACTTTAATAGGATTTGTTAATCGAAATCCATCTGGGGCATCTTCACAACTAGTTACACGTTACACCGATTACAAATTATCTGTACCACATTTTGCAATTTGGCAGATTACCAAAGTTTTGCTCTTTGGAACATTTTTTGTAAATATTATGTTCGGATTTGCGTTCATGTATGTAGTAGATGGAAATGATCTTGGTGTTGAAAGCATAACTAACATATTTTCACTTCCGTTTGTAGAACCACCTACTGATCATTCTTATGCAACTGAAAAAGTAATCCCTATGATTCCTGCTCTGTTGGTTTTGGTTCCACCTCTGCTTGGAGTTATTGGTTTACGGCTTTTACTATTCATCGGGGTTCATTATATTTTCAAAGTCATTACGTCATATATCCATGATACAACTGAAGGAAAACCAAAGTATCTGAGTTACACTTCAACACTTGAAGCTATTATAGGAATTGGGGTAATCTGGGCTGCCTTCAACATGTTCTTTGTTGATAACATTGATTACAATTCAAAATATGCCATAGGTGGAACCTTTGTTGTTGGATTTGCATTAATTGCCTTTTCAATATTTGATAGATTGAAATCTAGAGTGTTAACACACATGTTAAAAAGAGATGTATACATCAGAATTATTACTATACTTGCTATTGCAATAATTGTTGGTATTGCAATGTCAGTTAATACTAGTATTGCTGATGCAAAAAAGATAGAATATCTTGGTCCTTACAATGCACAACAAATTGGTGTAAACCGTTACCTTGGGGAATCAAGCCAAATTGAAGAACATATTCATGACGTTACACTAAAATCAATCTCTCCAAACCAAATTGAGCAGTATATTGATGATAACGAAGATGTTCTAAGTGGTATACGTGTGTGGGATTGGGAGGCTGCATTTGCCAAATTAAAGCCGGAAATTGGTCTTATACCATATGTAAATTTTGTAGATAACGATATTTTGAGATTTGATAATAAACTATATTGGACTGCATCGATGGCTCCAATCTTGCCTACGTCTGTAAGCATGGAAAATAGGTGGTATAACGAGCACCTAGTTTATACTCATGTTCCAGAAGGTTTTCTAACTTTAGAAGCAACTGATGGGCAAATAGTTGACAGCTCTGAGCTATTTGACCAAAGAAAAATCTACTATGGTGAAGGTGGTTTACTTGAACAAACCTGGTCAGGCTACCCCACAAATCGTGGCTCGTCTACTGCAGAACTAAACAATGAATCTTATACTGGCCTGGGTGGCTTGGAAATTGGACCACCCATTAGCTGGCTGTTTGAGCCAAACTTTATGATTTCATATCCTGGAACATCTATTCACGTCATGAGATTCAAGGATGTAAATGATAGAATGGAAACGCTGTATCCATATTTCTTGTACAGCTTGTTTGGCAAGAAGCTTGATTCACTTCCAGTAACAGATGGTGAAAATACCTATTGGCTTGTTCCACTTATAGCGGGATTTGATTCAAGCAGCGTACCATGGTCAGCGGGCAATCCTTATCTTAGACTCGTAGGCTACGGATTAATTGATACCTATGACGGTAATATACAGCTGATAAAACATGGAGACGAGTTCTTTTCTGATATGTTCATGCAGCAATATCAGGATAAAATAATACCCATGCCTGATTGGCTTACAGAGCAAATTAGATATCCTCAAGAACTTTTCAACTGGAGGACTGAAATGTATAACATCTATCATGTTACTGATGTTGATATTTTCATACAGGCAAACGAATTCTATGAAATACCTCGTGGTCTAGATACTTACTACATAGAGGCAAAACCACCTGGCTTTGAAGAGCCAGAATTCATAGGTTTGTTATCTCTTGAACTAAGAGGCTCACAGGGAAGAAACTTGGCAGGATATATGGTAGTACAAAATGATTTGCCAAACTTGGGTCATATGCAATTTTATGAAGTTCCAATAGAATCTGAAACTAAGTTGTTAGGTCCTACCTCTGTTCGTGAGGCATTGGACAGAGATCCAGACTTTGCCCAATTAAAGACACTTTTGCGAAACCCCCGAATTGGTGATAACATATTATACAGAGTTGGCGAGCATGATACCTACTTTATTCCAGTTTATACCGCTGGTGCTGGTGGTGTTGTAGCACAACTAGGTACCATTGCAGCAGTTGGTGCTGCATTTACTGGTGAATATTATGTAGGACTAGGCGATACTCAGGAATCAGCATTTGAGGCATATCTGCAAAAATTGTCAGGTGTTGTTACAACATCAGCAATCACTACTGCTGGTGGTGTAGTATTGGATAAACCTGCAAGAATAGACACGATAATGTCAATTTTTGAAGAAAATGATGTTCGTATAACTACTCCAACTTCAATTCAGATTCCATTGTCATTTAATATAGGTGATATTGCGTTCTATTCACAATCTGATCTAGAATCTACAAAAGAATTGCTTACACAATTGATTAATGAGTCTGGTGGTAAACGTATGCTAATGTGGGAAGAAGGAAATACACTTAACTTTGGATACCTCAAGGTTGTCGATAACGTAACCGAGCTACATTATGTATCGATTGAGGTAGGCAAGTAGTTGCTACTTGTTGTGGACAACGGTTCTATCTACACAAAAAACCTGACTGATTTTCTTTCTGAAAAGAAAGTAAAATTTGTCAGTCAAAAAGCTGATGATGTAGACCTATCAGACATGCAGAAATTTTATTCGTTCATCCTTTCTGGAAGGAGAGCAAATGATAGAAAAATGAACGCTATAAATTCCAAAATAATCAAACATGCCGTCTCTGAGAAGAAATCATTACTTGGTATTTGTTATGGTGCTGAAATTCTAGCTATTACCTTGGGCGGTACAATCAAAAAATCAGACAAGCATGTAAGGGGTGAGGAAACTGTTGTTGTTGAAAACAAAAATGAGATTTGCGATGGAGAAATGGGCGTAACTGAAAGCCACAAGTATGAAATCTCACAGTTAGGTCCAGAAATTCATAATTTAGCCAGCTCTAAATCATGCAAATATGAAATTGTAAAGCACAACAGCTTGAATATTTTTGGGACTCAGTTTCACCCTGAAATGAGCAATGACGGCCAGACTATGATTGAGGCTTTTTTATCTCTCTAATAGATTGAAATATAGTAAAAAAATTAGAAAATATAATGGTAAAAAAGCTAGAAATTGATCACAATGAGAAGGGAGAGATCGTTTCACCCTCGTATGTTGATATTGTTTCTAAGATCAATGAAATAATCGAAATCATTTCAATTGAAAAAGTAGACAAGGAAGATTTACGTTAATTTCAAAATCAACTATGCGGAGTGCGGGATTTGAACACGCGACCTCCAGCTTGGGAAGCTGACGTCCTGCCAGTCTGGACTAACTCCGCGCAAAACAAGTTTTGAAATTAGTATTATATAGCTTGATTGGTAACTTTTTTCATGGACGCGAAATGCCCAGAATGTGAAAATGTTGCCATTCTTGATGATGAGATTACAAAAGTAAAATGTCCACACTGCAACTTTGAGGCGGACTACGAAGCGTACTTGGAGATTATGAAGGAAAAAGCATTGAACATGTCTGCCGATTATATTCCTGATAGGTCAGGATTTTAACTACCAATAACTACCCTTATCAGAACAATCTAAATGTGCACCGCAATTTTTACAGATCAGATGACATGTTTGCATATGTGACATAACTTGATTGCATTTAGGACACTTTACTTCATCAAGCACAATTATCATTATCTGATCACCATTTATGATTTTTTGTGAATAAATGTCCAAAGGTTAATTAGTAGTTTGACTGTTTTTTTCGAATACTTGCCTAGCTTTAAGTTAACAGTGTCAGACCAGAAAGGAAAATCAATTTCTAGAGAATTAAAAGATAATGATGCTAACATCCTGCTGGGTTTGCAAGTAGGTCAAGAAACAGATGCTTCTATCCTAGGGCTGCAAGGAAAGATCAAGATCACTGGTGGCAGTGATAAATCTGGTGTTGCAATGAGAGGAGATGTAGCGGGCATTCCACGAAAACGTGTTTTACTATCGAAAGGTGTTGGCTTGCAAGATGTGAAAAAGGGTTTACGGAAACGCAAGCTAGTTAGAGGAAACATAATCTCCGAAGAAATTTATCAAATTAACTGTAAATATGATGGTAAAATTGACCTAGAACCAAAGGAAGAACCAAAGAAGGAAGCACCAAAGAAGGAACCAAAGAAGGAAGCACCAAAGAAGGAACCAAAGAAGGAAGCACCAAAGAAAGAATAGGTTAACATAACACAATTTTTAATTCAGTTTAATGCATTGGAAAGACACACTTCCTGATTGGTATCTAGAAAAATATGGAAAACAACCATGTGTTAACATTGGTACTGCTGGTCATGTAGACCATGGTAAAACAACACTAATTCAGGCTCTGACTGGCTCTTGGACAAGTGTACACAGTCAGGAGTTAAAACGAGGTATTACCATACGTGTTGGGTATTCAGATACAGCATTTTACAAATGTAAGAGTTGTGAGGCACCAACTGGGTATTCAACGGTTCCTAAATGCCCTAACTGTGGGAAAGAAAGTGAATTGTCTAGGGTGGTTAGCTTTGTTGATAGCCCTGGACATGAAAGTTTGATGTCAAACATGCTTTCAGGCGCTGCACTTATGGACGGTGCTATTCTTTTGGTCGCAGCTAATTCTAAAGTACCTCAGCCTCAGACAAAGGAGCATCTTCTTGCTTTGCAATTATTGGGAATCAAGCAAATCGTAATTGCTCAAAATAAAGTTGATTTAGTATCATACAAAGACGCGTTATCAAATTATTCTGAAATAACAAACTTTGTCAAGGGAACGAAAGCTGGAGATTTTCCAATCATACCAATTTCTGCTCAGTCATCTCTTAACGTTGATGCATTGATAGGAGCAGTTGAAGATACTATTGAAACGCCAAGCAGGGATGAATCAAAAAACAGCATAATGCACGTTTTAAGATCTTTTGATGTTAACAAACCAGGAACCAAAATTAAAGATCTCAAAGGAGGAGTAATCGGTGGAAGCCTAACACAAGGGAAATTTTCAATTGGAGACGAAATTGAGATTAAACCGGGCATAATGAATGAGAAGAAAAAATCATACCAATCAATTTTTACGGAAATAGTTTCTTTGGGCACTGGTGCAGGTATTGTAGAGAATGCTAACCCTGGCGGTCTAGTCGCAATCGGAACTAAACTTGATCCCTCTCTTTCAAGAAGTGACTCACTAATAGGCTCCGTAATTGGCAAGCCTGACACATTACCGGAAAATTCAACGGAGGCTAAACTAAAAGTTAGTTTGTTTGATACTGCTATTGGTTCTACCGGAGAAACTAAAGTCACACCAATTCAAGCTGGTGAATTACTAAGAGTGAATATTGGAACAGCACCTATTCCCGCGAAGGTAAACAAAGTGAAATCTGATGAGATTGAAATTCAACTTAGAAGACCCGTGTGTCTTTTTGGCGGAAAAAATGTTGCATTAAGTAGAAGAATTGCAGATAGATGGAGACTTATCGGGGCAGGGTTAGTTGGTTGACGTTATTTGTGATACCAGCTTTCTGATTCATCTAGCTACTAGGAAGATCAGCAATACTGAAGAGAAAAGACAGGACGCTACAGCAACTCTTGAATTTGCACAAAATTTGAAGACAATTGAAATGTCGGGCAAATTTGCGGATCAAGCGATAATTGAGCATGTAAGAAATCATGGAGGCATGATTGCCACAATGGACAAGGAATTAAAAAACAAAATCAAAAGCCTAAATGGCTCGATCATTTCATTCTCAAATGATAAGATCGTTTTGGAATCCTAGCAAAATTTAACAGAGCTTTCAGTTAGTGAAATTCCTGAAGGAACAGAATCTCTGGCTCTGATTATGGATGACCCAGATGCAATGGGAGCTGTTGGAAAGGTTTGGGTGCATTGGGTTGTCTGGAATATTAATTCCAACACAGCTGCGATGGGTAATAATGCTCAAAACGGCACCGAGGGTATGACAGACTTTGGCGAAGTAGGATATGGTGGACCAGCACCACCTGATAAAAGGCACACGTATGTCTTCAAACTTTACGCATTGGATTGCAAACTGGATCTTCCTAACGAATCTACAAAGGCTGACGTTGAAAAAGCAATGGAAGGTCATATCATAGAACAGTCAACTCTTACAGGCACATACACGCCTTGAAAATCTAGTTTTGTTTGTTTAACATTCGCAATTTTAGATATTTATCATCAGGAGAAAATTTTGCCGGGTGTACTAATATTGTTTGTTCGTTACATTTCTGACATTTCTGCATTAACGTATATCGCATACATTTAGGGCATTTTCGTATTTGAAATCGCATTACTCTCCACCAGTTTTTTTAGACTCTTCTCTAGTAAATTTAAAAACTCCCTTATTTTTTTCGATATTTTTTTGCAGGTCCTCTAAAACATGCTTAAGAGTTTTTTCTGCAGACTTGAAATCTGACGCAGTTACACTTATTCGATATTTTGGAGCGCTGATATACAATATTTCTAGTCCATCCTTCTGATCCTTCTTTTCAAAAGACTGTAAGATTTTCTTGATGTTTTCAATTCCATTAGGACTAAAGTCTGTTATTTCTAAAATACCCCTAATTTCTACTGACGGTAATTTTATTTTGGAGCTTACATCCTCAATTACCGCCAAAGTTTTTTCCGGCATATCTAAATCATTAAAGGCTTGGATTCCGTTAGTACCAATATCAATTATTGCATCATAGATTGAATCATATTTTGAAAAAATTTTGTCCTCAATTTTCTCAACTTCAGCATCTGATAAGCTCGCCTTTTTTTGTATATTTTGTATAATGCTTTGTCCTTTTTCGTGACGTTTCACATCAAGAAGTTTCTTTTTTCTTTGATCCTTTGAAATGTGTTTTAACGACAAATCAATTTCTTCTCTACCTTCTCTAACTTTCTTTACAATTGCAACAACTTTTTCATTTTCCTTAACATACTTGTTTATGTTTCGAACCCATCCTGGTGCTATTTCTGAAACATGCAGAAAGCCCTGAATCTTGTCATACTCATCGAGAATTACATAAGCACCATGGTCTCCAATCTTTGTAATAGTAGCAATAACAAGCTCACCTACTTCGGGCAGTTCATGCATTTCAGTTGTCAATGCGTTAATTTTTTAATTACGTAATTTATTGTTGCTGGTTAGAAATCTATCCCTTTCTTTGCTTTTATTCCAGACTTGAAAGGATGCTTTATCTCCTTCATTTCAGTTACTAGATCAGCTAATTCAATAATTTCCTCTGCAGCATGATTACCTGTAAGTACAAGATCAAGCTCTGGAGGTTTAGATTTTATAACATCCAAAACATCATTTAATTTAACCAACTCTAATTGAATTGCATAATTTATCTCGTCTAAGATCACTACGTCATATTTGCCAGATAGAATTTTCTCTTTACCAACCATTAATGCCTCATTGGCCGCTTTTACATGATCTTCGCGTGGACTTTTATCATCTAATATGCCTACAAATCCTTTACCAGCAGTAACTAGTTCAAATTCTGGTTCTAGTCTTTTTGCTGAATCCAATTCTCCATAATGCCAGGAGCCTTTTACAAACTGAACCATGCAAACTTTGTGGTTATATCCTACTGCCCTTAAAACAAGCCCTAATGCTGCAGATGTTTTTCCCTTACCGCCTCCGGTATATACAATCACTAGACCTTTTCCGCTCATGACTTGTTGAATTTTCTCTAAACTAAAAAGATTGATAGTAGATGAAATTCTTAGGTAAAGAATTGAATATTCCAAGATTAGTTATTGCCGGTGCGACTAGCGGTGTAGGCAAAACATCGATCACATCTGCGATAATTTTTGGAATCAAAAAACATGGCTACAGCGTACAGCCATTCAAGGTTGGTCCTGATTACATTGATCCCAGCTATCTTTCCTCAATCTCAAATAATGATGCAAAGAACCTAGATGTTTGGTTGATGGGTAAGAACGAGCTTGTACAAAGTTTTGTGAGAAACTCTGCATCTGACGTCTCTATAATTGAGGGTGTGATGGGCTATTATGATGGGTTTGGTGGAAAGACAAACTTTGCAAGCACGCACCATGTTGCATCACTGCTAAAGGCTCCGACAATTTTAGTTTTAGATGCGAGCAAGGCAGCACGTTCCATAGCTGCAACCGCTTTAGGGTTTTCAAAATTTCATCGTAACTCTAGGATTGTTGGAATAATTTTGAATAAGATTGGCAGCAAAAAGCACGAAAAGATGTGTCGACAGGCACTTGCAAACCTGAAGACTCCGATACTTGGTTCAATAACAAAAAATTCTGAGAGTATGGAATCACGCCATCTTGGGCTGATACCGGTAAAGGAGCAAAAATCGTTACAAAACAAGATTAGGAAAGTTTCACGTGAGATCTCTGACGACCTTGACATTGACAGGATAGTTCAGATTTGCAAAAGCGTACCACATCTGCCAAAGGTTCGACCAAAAAAATTCAAAAAACCAACATCTAC
>LULX01000757.1_pt1 | contig 16613 bp, 15 predicted proteins | sample 729511 | NCBI WGS metagenome assembly LULX01 (sample SAMN03860278, study PRJNA289734) | marine metagenome | biome: seawater column; feature: ocean; material: water; isolation source: Red Sea water column Station 91 - depth 500m | place: Saudi Arabia: Red Sea | collected 2011-10-15 | depth 500 m
ATCAGGATGCGTACCATAATGCGCAATCCCTCGCCCCTCATGCGAAAAGGCTTCAATCTGAAAGGTATAAATAGGATTTTGGACTGGTCGATGTTTCGCTTTATGTTTCAAAAGATGAACCTAAATTTGGGGCGCAAAAGTTTGAGCGGTGAATACAGTATATTGCGATGTTTGTTGCCATACCTGTAAAAAATCAGATTGTTGCGTTTGAGTTTGTAAATAATCAATCGTTGCTTGCATAAGCTGTTGATGATCTTGTTGATTCAGTTGACCTTTCAGTAATAACCAACGTAAGTAAACCAACCATGTATTAAGCACATCACCCTCACAATAGCTCGTTAATTTTAACCATTGTTCAGTTCGTACATATTCAGGCACATGATAACCCGATTCACCACGCTTCCCAGGAAAGCCAAGAAGGCAAGCAATATCATCTAATTTTTGGAAATTACGGCCATTAAACATTGCCATCACATCCATCAAGTCAACATGACGATGATGATAACGATTTTGATAGTTATTGAAGCGCTTCTGGTTATCAATTTCACCTTGGTCAAAAAGACTCGGTGCTGACAGACCGTGATACATTGCTCTGAATAGAATCACAGGCAAATCAAATTGCGAACCATTCCAACTCACGAGCGTTGGCTGCTTCTTATCAAAAATAGACAAGAACTTTGCCAGCATTTCAGCTTCAGAATTTTGCTCTTGGCTAAAAGAGAATAATCTAAACCCTTTTTCATCGATCCATAAACCTGAGATACAAACGATCTCATGTAATGGAAGACGCTGAAAATCCATCCCAGATTCTTGGCGACGAATTTTAGTCAGCGCTTGCTCAACATCAGCTTCAGGTAAATCAAGATGATATAAATGAGCGCCAGCTTTTAAATCAGTTAGCGTTTCAATATCAAAAACTAAAATTGGAAACCGTAAGCTCATATTAAAATCTCATTAAATCACTTCTGAGTAGCATTGCTACCCAAGCTCCCTTACAAAAGGAAGCAGCTCCCTCTTTTTCTCTTTATTAACGAGATGAGGAGCGGTATAGCTCCACAAGGGAGATTCTAATCTTGTACGGAGAATAATCCCGTTGATAGATAACGATCACCACGATCACAAATGATACAAACAATGACCGCATCAGGATTTTCTTCCGCAATACGCAATGAAGCCCAAACCGCGCCACCTGAAGAAGTACCTGCGCTAATGCCTTCTTTACGCGCCAGTTGACGCATAGTACGTTCAGCTTCAATTTGCGGAATATCAATAATACGATCGACACGACTGCGATCAAAAATCGTTGGTAAATATTCTTCAGGCCAACGGCGAATACCAGCAATACTTGAACCATCTGAAGGTTGCAAACCAACAATCTGAATCTCTGGATTTTGTTCTTTTAAGTATTTGGAAACACCCATGATTGTGCCCGTAGTTCCCATTGAACTCACAAAATGGGTAATCTTTCCGCCTGTTTGTTTCCAAATTTCAGGACCTGTAGTCAGATAATGAGCTTCTACATTGTCTGGATTACCAAACTGATTGAGCACATATCCTTTGCCTTCTGCTTGCATTTGCATGGCAAGGTCACGCGCACCTTCCATACCTTGTTGCTGCGTCACTTCTATTAATTCTGCGCCATAAGCCAACATTGCGTCTTTACGCTCTTGACTCATATTGTTTGGCATAATCAATTTCATTTTATAGCCACGCATCGCTGCGACCATAGCGAGTGCAATCCCTGTATTACCACTGGTTGCCTCAATCAAGGTATCGCCCGACTGAATTTGACCACGCTTTTCGGCTTGGAGAATCATGTTATACGCTGGACGATCTTTCACGGAACCAGCAGGGTTATTGCCTTCTAATTTTGCTAATACCGTTGCGCTTGTATGACTTGCTAAACGCTGTAAACGCACCAGTGGGCTTTTACCAACATAATAGTCGAGTAAAAATTCGTCTGCGAGAAAATCAGTTTGCGTATTCGTCATGATCGACACCGATATTAAGGTGGCGTCTATTGTATGAAAAAAACGGAAATACTGCACCTTTTCAATATGCTTTTTATTGGCTGCTAATGCCTCGCTGTTATTAAAGCGTGCTAAGATGTTTTGCAGAATGATAAATCTGACCGCACTATGTCCAATTTCAATAAAACTTTATCGAAACGATTACGGCTCAATCATGCTTACGGACAACTGATTGCACTTATTTTAGTGCCGATTGCTATTTTGACCAGCGTGGGGACTCTTTGGGTTTTATCTGAAACAACAAATGCAGCAAAACAACAGCAACGTTCTGATGCTTCAGCAATTTTAGCGCGCTATCACCAAACGGCAATTGATTTACTCCGACTCGTGCAAGAACGCCCAGATCAATATGATCGTGCGCAAAACATTCTGCAAAAAATGTTTGATGAAAAGAATCTGCAACGTGCGGTTTTAATCGACAACAAAGGTCAAACTTATCTCAGTGTTGGTTATCAAAATAACCGCTTCTGGCCAAGCTTTCCAAACAACAGTAATTTCTTTGGGCCAATCAAACATAATCACAACAGTATCTATGGCTCAAAACTAGATATTGGCAATCCAAACTCTGTTTGGCTCATGATCGAGTTAGATAACCAACCGCTTGAGTTGGCACGCTATAAAATTTTACTTTCTTTAGTTGTGACAGGCTTAATCACACTTCTTATTTTATTGTTTTGTTTAAATGTATTCTCTCGTCGCTGGTTAGCACCGCTCTACGAAATTCGTATGCAAATGCAACGCCTTAATGCTGATACTTTAGATCAACATATTGTCGTTAACAGCACAGGTGAGTTACGTCTATTGCAAAGAGATATTGCCAATGTCGTGAAGCGTCTGCACTTTAGCTTTTTAGAATTAAAAGAACATACAGAACAAACGGAAGAAGATTTACGCCGTACTTTAGATACCTTAGAAGTTCAGAACATTACTTATCGTCAAGCACGCGACCAAGCGATTTCATCAAACCAATCTAAATCAGTATTTTTGGCCAATATCAGCCATGAACTAAGAACACCACTGAACAGTATTGATGGCTTTATTCACTTATTATTGCGTCAACAAAATTTAAGTAATGAGCAAAATCTCTATCTACAAACGATTCGTAAATCTTCTGCTCACCTATTAGCATTGATCAATGATGTATTGGATTTTTCTAAAATTGATGCAGGAAAATTAGAACTCGAAACCGCACCTTTTGATCTTGAGGAAGCCGACGGCGAAATCATTGTTCGTGTCCGCATGGAAGATGATGAAATTGGCCAATGTTTACTACATTTCAGCGTACAGGATAGTGGTATCGGTCTAAGTGGCACAGACCGCAAACGTTTATTTGAATCTTTCTCTCAAGGTGATGCTTCCGTCACTCGTCAATTCGGTGGAACAGGACTCGGCTTAGCTATTTCTAAGCAACTTGTACACTTGATGCATGGTCAGATTGGCTTTGAAGATAACCAAGATCGTGCGCCAACGGATAAAGGTTCAACTTTCTGGTTCACAGCCCTATTTAAAGTTGAAGAAGAGCATGACTTTGTAGAGCATCCACATTTTGATCATTTGCAAGTGGTGTCTTATTTGGCTCACCCTGCAACTGCAAGCGTGCTACGCTCGTATTTAGAAAATTATCATGTTTCACATATCGAAACGCAGTCGATATTAGATTTATTTAGTCGATTAAATCATTTAAATCAACAAGAAAGCACTTGGCTGATCGTCGACCATAGTGGTGATACTGAAGCATTACTCAAAGAAATCCGCCAACGTTATAGTGGCAATTTAGCAGTTTATGGCTATCAAATGAGTCTTGAGCCAAACATGCTGAATGAATACCGTGCCCGCCCACTATATCAACCATTAAGCCGTCGTGAATTGGTGCAGTTGTTGGGCAATCAACCCATCTTCGAACAAGAGCCAGAAGACTTTAATGGTCAAGGGTTACACATCCTTGCAGTAGATGATCATCTGCCAAACCTGATCGTACTCGAAGCATTATTAGGTGAATTGAATGTCACGACTACCAAAGCGCTGAGCGGTCAAAAAGCGATTGATATTATTCAAGAACGTATCGAACAAAATCTTCCGCCATTTGACTTAGTCTTTATGGATATTCAAATGCCAGTTATGTCTGGGATTGATACCACCCGTGCAATACGTTCATTAGAGTCGACTTTAGATACAGGCATGCAACTGCCAATTATTGCGCTTACAGCCCATGCACTTGCAGATGAGAAACAAAAACTATTAAAAGTAGGCATGAATGATTATGTGACGAAGCCAATCCAAATGGAGCAGATCATTCAAATTCTTACCCATTGGACTAAGAATAATTTTATCGCTCAACCCATCGCCACAGAGCAAAAACACCCAATCGAATCAATTGATCCACAAATTCTAAATTGGCAGCAAAGTGTCCAGCTTGCAGCAAATAAAGAAGACCTTGCTCAAGATTTATTGCGAATGTTAGTTGACAGCTTTGAGGGTGAACTCACTGAAATGCAACAACTGATCGAACTTGAAGACTTCCCTCAATTAGAGCATGTACTACATCGCTTATATGGTGCTACTCGATATGTCGGGACACCGACATTGCAACGTGTTGCGGGTGAATTTGAGCAATTTGTTTCAACCTTACGCAAAGAACGCCGTAAAGCAGATGAGATATTCATTAATGAAACCAATCATCGTTTTAATGAGTTGAATTTTGCGATTGAACAAGTCAGACAGGCAGCAAACCTCGTTCTATATGCTAATGAAAATTAATGTGACTGATGTGTCATGTTTCGCGATTAGGACTCATGCTATGCTGCCTCATCAAACACAATAAGAGTAAGGCAGATGGCACTTTTACGCGTTGAAAAGAACAATGGAATCGCAACAGTCTCTTTAAATCGTCCAGATAAACGTAATGCAATGAGCTTTGCTTTACTGAAAGAATTGGTTGCGACTGCAAAGAAAATTGAAAAAGATCGTTCAATTCGCTGTGTCATTTTAACGGGTGAAGCAAATGTCTTTAGTGCTGGCATCGACCTTTCTGATTTAAACAATCCAAAAAATACAGCATTTGCCGCATGGGAACTGATCAAACCAGGACAAAGCCTATTCCAAAAAGCATTCTTGATTTGGCAAAATCTGCCGATTCCAGTGATTGCGGCAATCGAAGGCTATTGCTTCTTATTGGTGTTGACTTAGCCAAAGAACTTACGCTCACTGCACGTATCTTTGATGCTGAATACGCTAAAGAAATTGGTCTGGTGACGCATTTGGATAATGATCCATTAGCAAAAGCAAATATGATTGCTCAAGAAATGCTTCAACGCTCTCCAGATGCCATTATGGCAGCGAAACGTGTACTTGACGCAATGGAACACCAACCAGAGAAAGCTTTACGCTTAGAAAAGCTGTGGCAACTTAAACTGCTATTAGGTAAAAATAGCGGACTTGCACGTAAAAAGGATAAAAACCCTGAAGTGCAATTTCTCCCACGCCAATACAAATAAACAAAAAATCCATTCCTATAAAAATAGGAATGGATTACCTATATTCAACAGCTCACTTTTCCAAGCTAACCCTTAATTCAGTAAAGGTTGACTAGCAATAGCGCATCAACTCTGCGAGACTTCTTTAGGACAAGAACAAAGCATAGGCAAACAGCATGAAAATCGATCAACAAACCCCTATCGCCTTCTTAGGAATGGGCTTAATGGGCACAAGGATGACCAGTCGTCTTTTAAAGGCTGGCTATACTGTTGCTGTATGGAATCGTAGCCAACATGCTTGCGACCCGCTCATTCAAGAAGGTGCACTCGCACTCGAACTTGATGAAATCGCAAAATATCCCGTGATCTTGACCTGTCTTGCCGATGATAAAGCTGTACAAAGTGTTTTTGCCCAAATTGAATCTTACTTACAACCCAATCAAATCATTGTAGATTTTTCCAGTCTCTCCGTAGCGGCGACACTGGAACTTGCTCAAGCAAGCCAAAAGCAAGAAGTCACATGGATTGACTCCCCTGTTTCAGGTGGAACACTCGGTGCAGAACAAGGCACTTTGGTGATCTTTGCGGGTGGAAATGCTGAGGCAATTCAACGTCTCAATCCTATTTACGATGTACTTTCCCAACGTGTCACTCGTATGGGTGAATCTGGAACTGGCCAAGCCACCAAAATTTGTAATCAGTTAATCGTGGCAGCAAATAGTACTTTAATTGCTGAAGCCGTTGCACTTGCCGATCAAGCTGGTGTCGATACCACATTACTTGCACCAGCACTTGCAGGCGGCTTCGCTGACTCAAAACCCTTTCAAATTCTTGCACCACGCATGGCAACTCATATCTTTGAACCCGTGCAATGGAAAGTACAAACCCTCTCCAAAGATTTAAATAATGCTGTTCAACTTGCAAAAGGCTTTAATTTAAACATACCCGTTGCACAAAAAGCTCTACAACAGTTACAAGCCCACCAAGAAAATGGCTTTGCTGAGAATGATTTAGCTACTATCATTCAATATATAGAACAATAATTTATGAAATCAGGGAGTTTGAAAATGAGCCAACTTGCCATCAACCTATCCATGATTTTTACTGAAGTACCGTTAATTGAACGTTTTGCTTTAGCCCACGCACATGGATTCCAACACATAGAAATACAGTTCCCCTATGAACTTGATATTTCGGATATACGCACTCAACTCGAACAAAATAATTTATCGCTTGGTTTGATCAACGTACCAGCAGGCGACCTCATGCAAGGTGGAAATGGACTAGCGGGTGTACCCGGGCGAGAGCTTGAGTTTCATCATGCCTTAGAGCTTGCAATCGAATATGCAAATGCACTCAATATACCTCGTGTAAACATCCTCGCAGGCAAACAGCCCTTGGATGCTGATTTACTGCCTTGCCTAAATACGCTTTCAAACAACCTTAAACTTGCTTGCCATATGCTCACAGAACAAGGCATTGAACCTGTTATTGAAATGATCAATGGCACAGATATGCCCCGCTTTTTGGTACAAAATATTGCACAAGCTCAAGAAATGCTTGAAGCGGTTAATCATCCAAAACTGAAAATGCAATACGATTGCTACCATATGGCAATGATGGGTGAAGATGTTCTGACAGGTTTGCAAGAAAATTTGCATCAAATTGGGCATATTCAATTTGCAGATTGTCCAAATCGTAATGAGCCAGATACTGGAAATATCCCATACAAGCAGATCTTTGACTGGTTATTGCAAAGTGACTACCAAGGTCTAATCGCAGCTGAATACAGACCAAAAACTCAATCAGATCAATCTTTTGCATGGAAAAATAAGTATTTTTCAAATGATGTGAATACATAAACTGTTACTGCTGAAATTTGAATTCCATAGAGAAAAACGGTATATTTGACAATGAGCAATTGTCAGGAAAATATACCCTCTATGAATTTAGAACCATCGCCCAGCGCTTCTAATTCTCACGACCTAAAAATCAAAACATCCAACAAAGATGTACATGCTTGCTTAAAAGTTGTACATGAAGCCCTTACTGATGTAAAAGCCAAAGATATTTTAGAACTTGATGTAAGTTCTATTAGCAATGTTGCCGATGCGATTGTAATCGCAAGCGGTACTTCAACTCGTCATGTCAAAGCACTTGCTGATAATGTTGCTGATGAAGCACGTAAAGCAGGCTTCCGCCCACTCGGTGTCGAAGGTGAACGTGATGCTGAGTGGATCTTAATCGATCTAGGTTATGTCGTTGTACATGTAATGTTACCTACTGCGCGTAAGTTTTATGACTTAGAAAGCTTATGGCGTGCACCAGAATCTGTAGCTTAGAAATTAGCTCAAAAAAAGCGACCGAATCGGTCGCTTTTTTATGCCTACAAAAACTGTTTTACATCTACCTCAGGATAGCGTTGCTTGATATCATTTTTAATCAGCGCATAGAGCTGATCAGCTTTGATCGGACCATAAAAGTCACAATAGATTGCATAAAGTACGGTAATCATCGGTGCATAATTTTGTGGTGAGAACTGTTGCAAAGACTCTCTCTCAGAACCAACGACATACCAATACTCCGCAAGCGATCGATGCTTCTTCATTTTGAGCTGTATTTCTTCAACAAACTCTAGATAATCATTTCGAGCCACAGATTTTAAAATCGCCATGACAAAATCATAGAATGCCTGAAATGAGTCAACGACCACTTCCCCTTGCTTTGGAACAGCAACGCTTTTGTCATTTTTGACTTTTAAGCGTTGCTGTTTTTCTACTACAGATATTTCATGCAATACTTGTCGCAACATATCTTTGCGCTGTAGACGCATCTCATCATTGGTGCAAATCTCACTCAGAAAACGATTTAAAACAAAAGAAGGTTGATTGCCATATTCACTTTCCCAATATTGCAAAACACGTTGTAAAACGGTATCAGGCATAAACTGAGCCAAGCCTTTCTCTACTGCTAATTTCTTTTGTTCAATGGTTAATTCAGCCATAACAAACGCCTCTTAGTGACGATGAGTAATATTGTCAGTTTCAAAAGTTAAATCGCGCTGGAACTCTGGATAAGACAGCTCCGCATGCTCGGTATAGTCTAAACCGCGTTGTTCATGCTGTTGTGATACTCGGAGTCCACCGAGAACTTTATCCAGTACTTTGAACATGATAAATGCAACTCCAAAACCCCAAATAAATGCCGCACCAACACCCAGTGCTTGCACACCGATTACATTCAAATTAAATGGATTACTTTCCAAGAAAATCCCCGCTGCAATGGTTCCCCATGCGCCACAAACTCCATGAACAGCAACAGCATCCACCACATCATCCAACTGCATTTTTTCTAAAAGCTGCGGAACAAATGTAATTAACAAACCTGCAAAAGCCCCTGTAATCACTGCATACAATGGAGACATGGTTGCGCATCCAGCCGTGATCGCAACCAATCCAGCTAATGATGCATTAATCGTGTAACGAATCAGTACGGCTTTAGATTGAATTAATGCAAGAATCATATAAGTCGCAGCAGCAGCACAGGCAGCCAGATGTGTATTCAAAGCAATTCGCCCAATACTCACACTTGCAGAAACAGTCGAAGCTGCATTAAAACCAAACCAAGCAAACCATAAAATAAATCCACCAAGCGCAACCAAGGGTAAGTTATGCCCCGCTAAAAAATGGCTTTGTCCCTTACGTCCAAATCGTCCTAGGCGTGGCCCTAAGATAATAATTCCAGCCAATGCCACCCACCCACCGATAGAATGAACAACCGTTGAACCTGCAAAATCAATAAAACCAAGCGCTTTTAACCAACCATCACCACCAAACAAGCCCCCCCAAGCCCAACTACCGAATATTGGATAAATCACACCACTCACAATAATTGCGCTTACCACATAAGCCATGAAATGAATGCGTTCAGCCATCGCACCACTCGCAATCGTTGTCGCTGTAGCCGCAAACATCATTTGGAAAAACAGAAGATTCCAATGCCAATCATCTAAGGCATCAGGCATAAAATGACTTAAGCCCACCCAACCTGTTTGATTAAGCCCAAACATCAAACCAAAACCAAACAGCCAAAAAACCAATCCCCCGATACACATGTCCATATAGTTTTTCATGAGCACATTCACGGTGTTTTTACTACGTACAGACCCACTTTCAATCAGAGCAAATCCAGCTTGCATAAAAAAGACTAGTATCCCCCCAACAACCACCCAAACACTGTCTAATGAAATGCGAATTTCCTGAATATTTTGCACAGGTTCTGCTGAAGCCTGCGATGAGAGAAATAATAAAAATGGCAAAATTAAAATTATACTTTTCATAGAATTCCCCTAAAAAGATCAAGCAATTCAATGCAAAGAGAATGCCAACATCAAAATCACTTCTTTCTAAAAATTCATTGATTTATTTTTATTCATCATAAAAAAAGCAGTGAAAGCACATGTTGATTATTAAAGGATTTTATCTAACTTATTTAACCATCTATCCGCTTGCAATAAATTTTGACATGACAAATTGTCAAAATTAACGCACTATAGAACCGTTTTGGAACTCGACGAATAAAAAGTATCTCAGGAGTAAAAAATGAAAGTGCTAATTACAGGTGCAAACACAGGTATTGGGTTTGCCACCGCTGAGCAATTAGTGAAACAAGGACAGCATGTCATCCTCGCTTGTCGCAATACAGAAAAAGCGAAAGCAGCACAAAATCGCCTTCTTGCATTAGGACAAGGTAAAGTTGATACTGTTCAACTCGACCTCAATAGTCTCGATGCAACAGCCCAAGCAGCAGATGAAATCGCCGACCGTTATGGTAGCTTAGATGTTTTGATTAATAATGCAGGACTCTTCGCCAAGACCAAACAGTTTACCCGAGATGGCTTTGAACAACAGTTCGGCGTAAATTATCTTGGACATTTTTTGCTTACACACAAATTGATTCCTACTTTAGAGCAAGCGCCAAAAGCTCGAATTATACATCTAGCATCAATTGCGCACTGGGTTGGTTCAATCAAACCCAATAAGTTCCGCGCAGAAGGTTTTTACAATCCACTGTTTTATTATGGTCAATCTAAACTTGCTAACCTACTATTCAGCAGCGCACTTGCGGAACGCTTAGCCAATAGCACAATCACCAATAATGCACTACATCCTGGTGGTGTTGCGTCAGATATTTATCGTGAATTACCAAAGCCTGTTTATGCAATCATGAAATTAGGTTTAGTCCCAACCTCTGTTCCAGCAAAGCTCATTACAGAAATGGCGACTGGTGATTCTTGGGCAAACCGAAATGGTGAATATGTGAGTGCTCATATGCCTGACTGGAAATCATCTCATGCTAAAAATCAACAGCTCGCTCAAGATCTTTATGAAGAATCAATGAACCTAGTAGAAAAATATCTTTAAATTATCTGCAATAGAAAAGCCACCCAAGGGTGGCTTTTTTTACGACTATTAAAATAATAGTCAATAAAATACTTCTGACAACTATTTTAAAAGTATCTTTGTTAGTTGCTGATATTCCTGACGATAATAAGACATCAGATTATATTCATTCATCATAGCTTCAAATAATATCACTGCTCTATCCTTGTTATCTTTTTTCCAGATAGGTGCATAGTATTGATACTTGACTAGATTGAGTAATTCCTCGACTTTCTCTTTTAAAATATGCTTTTCTTCCTGTATACGACAATATCGCCAAAGAAGTGTCAAATATTCAAATTTATCCCAAAAAGAGAAATTTTCATATATATCTAGACGCTGAATTAGTTTTATAGAGTCACCACTCATATGATAGAGTTCATCAACTTCTTGAGGTTGAAATCCACCTAATCCAACAAACTTTCTTAATAAATGAAATTGCAACTTAACCTGTCTTCTATGCAGCAAATCAACAACTTCACTCGATAGGATATAATTTAATCTCAATGCCTTATATAAAACCATAAATAAAATAGATTTATCTTCTAATTTATCTATATACAAATAGAAATCTTGTTTGTTCCATTTCAATAAGATCATCTGCAACAAACAAGATTTAATCTTTTCATTCGAAAGTATAGAAGTTTTTTAACATCAAAATATTGTGTTTGAACATACTCTTGTTTGAGGCAAGATCCTTGCTGCTGAACTATAAAATTAATCCAATTTAGCCGAATACCCTGATCATGGGCTAATTTAGCAATTTCAAGTAATTCTAAATACGTGAATAATTCGTTCTTCTGTGCATAATCAAATAATGCCCGACTTAATTTTCCCTGTTTAAACTGTAATATAGATTTTACTTTATCTAAATTCTGTGCAACTTTATTGACTAATACATCCTCAACCTCTCCAACGATACGAATCCTTTTTTGAATTGCATACACATCCAAAAAATAATCAATACATAGATCAGCTCCTTCAGGTCGTTCAACCCAAATTAATAAATGTTGAGCTGCAAGCTGTCGGTTAATTGGTACATAGTCGCTTAGTTTTCTTAATAAATGAGGAAATAATATTGGCTCATAACAATTACTTAACCGCTCGAGTGCAGCTTGACGTTCATGTCCATCCCACCAGTAAAGTTGATTAATAGATTGCTGTAATTGTTCTAATGTCATTTTCAGTCAAATCTTTGAATAAATTTAAATAATTAGAATAGCTTAATTTACTTTTACCATTCAACAAAAAAGCCACCCAAGAGTGGCTTCTTCAATCCTGATAGGAGGTCAGATTAGTGACCTCCACCATTGATTGCTTTTGTCATGTCTTCAACAACTTTCTTCGCATCACCGAAGATCATCATAGTTTTCTCATTGTAGAACAAGTCATTGTCTAAGCCAGCATAACCTGTTGCCATAGAACGTTTGATCACCATGATTGTACGAGCTTTATGTGCTTCAAGAATCGGCATACCATAGATTGGTGAGCTTGGATCATCTTTTGCCGCTGGGTTAACAACGTCATTCGCACCGATTACAAGTACTACATCAGTTGCTGGGAAGTCAGAGTTGATCTCATCCATTTCCAAGATGTCTTCATACGCTACATCAGCTTCAGCAAGTAACACGTTCATGTGACCAGGCATACGGCCTGCAACTGGGTGAATCGCGAAGCGTACTTTTACACCCTGCTCTTTCAAGATTTCACATAATTCTTTTACCGCATTCTGTGCACGACCTTGCGCCATACCATAACCAGGTACGATTACAACGCTGTCTGCATTTGACATCAAGAAGCCTGCGTCATCTGCTGAACCAGAACGGTGATTACGTTGAACTTGAGCACCCTTGTCTGCTGTTGCAACTGCTGTACCACCCATCGCACCACCAAACAATACGTTGATGATTGAACGGTTCATTGCCTTACACATAATGTAAGAAAGAATTGCACCCGAAGAACCTACTAGTGAACCCGCAACGATCAACATATTGTTTTCAAGTGTGAAACCAATACCTGCCGCAGCCCAACCAGAGAATGAGTTAAGAAGTGATACCACAACTGGCATATCACCACCACCTACTGGTGCAATCCAAACCCAACCGAATGCAAGTGCAAGCGCTGTCATTGCCCAGAATGCAGTCATGTTACCTGTCGTGAAGAAGTAGAAACCACATGCAAGCATTGCAATGAAAATCGTTGCTTGAACAGGTTTAACCCATGCACCAGAAATCGTTTTTGCCCATTTTTTCGCAGCAAGTTTACCGTAAGCAAATACAGATGCTGTAAAGGTAATCGCACCAACGAAACAGCCGACAAACAATTCAAATAAATGAACCGCACTCATGTGAGCATGTTGAACACCAGCAGTACTTAAAGCAGCTTCATTTTGTTCAAACAATACTGTTAATTGGTTGTTATGCAGAATTGCAGCAATCGCGATCAACACCGCAGCCAAACCAACTAATGAGTGCATCAACGCAACTGTTTCAGGCATTTGCGTCATTGGAACCGTTCTCGCACGAGCGATACCAACAATACCACCCAACACCATCGCACCAACGATCATCCAAACAACAGGATGTTCTGCAACGAAGAATGTGGTGATTACCGCAATAGTCATTGCGATCATACCGTAACGGTTACCTTGAATCGCAGTCTTAGGACCTGACAAACCACGCAACGTTAAGATGAAGAGGACTGCACCAACAAGGTAGAACCAATCCGCATAGTCTCGAATAAATTCCATCAATTAGCCCTCTTTTTTCTTTTGCTTCGGCTTGAACATTTCAAGCATACGAGCAGTTACAGCAAAGCCACCAAAAATATTGATACTTGCCAAGAACACAGCAACTGCACCCAAAATGCTTACAACGTTTACGCTTTGGAAAGCAACGTTTGCATCAACACCAATCGCAGGCATACCTACAGTTTGAATCATTGCTCCAACGATAATGATTGAAGACAATGCATTCGTAACCGCCATTAATGGCGTATGCAATGCAGGTGTTACACCCCAAACAACGTAATAACCTACGAAGATGGCAAGGACGAAAATTGTAATCGTTTCAACCATGAGAACTCTCCTTAACCGCGCTTGAGCAGTACTTGACAATCTTCACGCCATTTTCAGTTGTAACGGTCTCGCCTTCTTTAGAGCCTTCAACGTTACCGCCAGTTTCAACTGCCATATCTAAAATGACAGAACCTGGTTTCATCTTGGCAACAGTTTCAGCTTTGATTAAACGTGGCGCATTACGACCTGGAATCAATGCAGTAGTGATCACAATATCTGCATTTGATACCGCTTTATCTACAATCGCAGCTTGATCCTTAATGTATTGCTCACCCGGCTGCCAACCATATCCACTTTTCGCAGCTTCGGCAGCTCGTTGTTTTTCTTCGTCTGACATTGGTACGTCTAACCATTTACCACCTAAAGACTCAACTTGTTCTTTAGCAGTTGGACGTAAGTCAGTTGCTTCTACAACTGCACCTAAACGTTTTGCAGTCGCAATCGCTTGAAGACCAGCAACACCAACACCCATGATCACAACACGTGCAGGTTTTACAGTACCCGCAGCTGTCATTAACATTGGGAACATACGTTGATATTCAGCCGCAGCAAGCAATACAGATTTATAACCTGCCAAGTTTGCTTGAGATGAAAGTACGTCCATGTTTTGTGCGCGTGAAAGCGTACGAGGAAGTAATTCCAAAGCAAAAGCATTCACTTGCTGAGCAGCGAATTGGTCTAATTCTGAATTGCGGTAAGGGTCAAACATTGCTACTACAGTAGTATTCGCCGCAAGCTTTTGAATTTCTTCGCCTTTAGGAGCGCGTACTTTCAAAATAATTTGGCTACCTGTATATGCATCGTCCGTAATGGTTGCGCCAACTTGTTCATAAGCACTGTCAATATACGCAGCTTTAACACCAGCACCACGTTCAATGACAACGCTATGACCTGCGTTAATCAACTTTTTAACTGTCTCTGGTGTAGCAGCTACGCGGCTTTCACCTGCGACAGTTTCGGTTGGGATTCCGATCTGCATGAGCGTTCCTCAAGCTAGTTGTTCTTAAGTAAACATCGCGACTCGCAATGTTTCCCCCAGGAGTATTCTTTGTAGAAATTTGGATTCTAATGGAACTTTTTTAAAATTCCACCCAATATTTATTTAATAAATACCTATATTTTGAACTGATGATTCACTTTTCTTATTCAAACTTGTATGATCCGCAGGTTTGCCTTTTGATCAGCAAAACCAATTCATTCATATTGTCTTAATATGAAATTCTGATCATTCTCGATATCGATCCATGCATCGTTCTACTCTTTTCTTTCCAGCAAGAAAGATCCAAGTGACATTTATTAAATAAACCTTTATTTCATCTGTATTGAAGATACTTTCAAACTAAATCCTTCTATTTGTCTTTAACTGATCGTTTGCATCTCAACAGATTCAAGGGCTGATTTCGCATCATAATCATGCAGTTGTTAGGAGGGATTGGCTTATTTGAACTTTTATTGGTCTTTTCGGCGACATAGAGCTGAGCATTTCTTATTAATAAATCGAGCTACTATTTAAGGTAGAGTTATCTTTGCCCATACTTTCAGTCGAATCCAAATAAAAAGTAAAAAAGAAATGTAAAAACTTAAAATGGCATTTTTTCAAGTGATATTTGTATGATTTCGTCCAACAAAACCAAGACAAATGCACAATATTGGTGCGTATTTTTTATTCTCTATTCAACTTCTTCTTTCTTTTGATTGAGCATAAATAAAATTTCTTGAAAATGTGCTCCCATTGCCTCCTCTGCTAAACAGTCATCAGGATTTCTCAGTGGACATTGATCTAAAGAAAGACAGCCACATCCAATACATTGATCGAGCTGCTGGCGAAGTTGTAACAACATCATAATCTGTTGATCAAGTTGTCCCTGCCATTGCTGTGACATCTGCTGCCAGTCTTTTTTCGTCGCAACCTGCTGTTTAGGCAAGGAACTAAACGTGGTTTTTATCTGTTGTAGACTAATACCAACCTGTTGTGCTGCTTTCACGATTGCGATTCGTCTCAGCATAGCTCGTTGATAACGGCGCTGATTACCAGCTGTTCGTATTCCCCAAATCAATTGTTTTTCTTCATAAAAACGAATTGTCGGTACACTGACGCCGCTACGTTTTGCAAGTTCACCAATCGTCAGCCAAGCCTGAGGATGTTCTTTTTTCAAAATATGCTTGACCTCTAGTTAACTTGAGCTTTGATACTAACATAACTCAGATTTCAAAATGATGTAGAGCTATGAATCAAGCATTTAAAATCACAAATCCAAGTGAACTCTATGATCCACGTAGCAACGGTTATAGCCATATTGCAGTTGTACCCCCCAATCAGCGTATCATTCATATTGCAGGTCAAGGCGGTGAAAATAAAAATGGTGTTCTTTCTGAAAATTTTGACCAACAGGTACAACAAGTCTTTTATAATATTCAACATGCACTTAGCTCAGTTCAAGCAAAACATACCGATATTGCCGTTTTACGCATTTTAATTGTTGATCATAATTGTGAAAAACATCAGACCTTGATTCAAATTATGCAAAGCTTGTGGAAGCATCATGCCTTCCCTGTTTGCACGCTCATCCCTGTCTCACGTTTAGCATTAGAC
>LULX01000205.1_pt1 | contig 16453 bp, 13 predicted proteins | sample 729511 | NCBI WGS metagenome assembly LULX01 (sample SAMN03860278, study PRJNA289734) | marine metagenome | biome: seawater column; feature: ocean; material: water; isolation source: Red Sea water column Station 91 - depth 500m | place: Saudi Arabia: Red Sea | collected 2011-10-15 | depth 500 m
GGTCAGAATGACATCGATTTCCCGCTCCCGGATAATGTTCACCAGCGTTTTTACGCTTCTGATATCGAATCGACCAGCCATATCAACGTAATGGACCTGCCCAGCCGAGTCCGGGTGGAAATCAGCTACGCGCAGGTCTTGGTTCGCGCTTTCCCTCGTTACCGCCAGATCGCATCGCATTCGCTGCGAATCAATGTTGTTGGCAAATGCCAATACCCATCTTTCGGCCCCATAAAAGCCCGAAGGTGAGATAAACTGAAGCACCTTGATCTGACTCACGTATATACATCCCTGCTTTTGCTCGACATTTGTGACCGTTTGGAGGTTATTACCCTACCTTCTCTTAAGTCTTCGCTTTTCGATTCCCTCAACTGCAGATAATACACCTTGATCGCAACAGCCAAGAAAAGGATCATCCAATATAGGATTTCAGCACGGAATCGATTGATAAATGTCCCTGCAGCAAGATAACCGATAAATGCGCATTCAAGTGCAAGTATCTGGAAATACGCTCTACTATTACCTAAAGCGGCGAGGTGTATCTTAGTTTTTCTACACCATCGATAAAGAGAGATGAGCATAAAACAGAATACTCCGAATCCTATCCAACCAAGCTCAGATAAGCCCTGAAACCACAATGAATGGACTGAACGATGCTCAACACCACCACGAGTTTCATCATCCATGTACTGCGGTGCTAGGAGGTTATATCCATTTATACCAAGACCCGCAGGATAGTCCTCCAACATATCGAATGTTGTCCACCAAAACGTCATCCGACTGGAACCGCTAGCCTCCTGATTATCGACCTCTTTAAGTGTTCCCATTCTTTCCCAGAAGAGATCGTCGGTTACATAAACAGCACCAGATATACCAATGAGGATCATGAAAACTGCAGCAGACCTTTGACCTTTACGTTGCTGTCGGGAAAAAATCATATATAAAATAAAGATACCTAAACTGACAACGCATGCCAGAAACGAGCCTCTACTGTTAATAAGAACCAATCCATTTGCAATGAAAGCGCCACATATTAAAGCTAAGATTTTTATTTTTTTGTTTCCCAACCAAGCGAAATACAGAAGAAGAACAGCTGCTGGCACAAGGGCGGCAGCTGTATCATTAGCGTCCAGAGAGTCGACCATGCCTATTCCTTCGACTCTTCCCTGAGAATTTCGACCTGTCAGATGGGCAATATATCCGATATAGGTGCATCCTAAAAGGTAAACCCACAGGCAAACCTTTAAGGCGATCTCCGAGCATATTAGCTTATAGGCAATTAAAACTATAATTACCAATTTAGTAAAATCAAAAGTAAATCGATGATGAGAAATAGGGTCAAGTGCGTAAAAATATCCGATATAATAAAAAAGTAAAACGCCCATGAGCCATTTAATAGGCGGGTTTTCTCTCCATCGACCTAATGATGTGTAGTATTTGTATCTGATAGCCAGCACCACAATCATAAGGAGTGATGCAAGCATTGAATATGGAAGCCCCGGAATAGCATTTGCCCACCAACGGTTATCCGGGTTAAAAAAGTAAACCATTTGATATAAAACAAAGGCAGCAACGCCACTGTAGCTGAGCGCAGCAACAACTGCACCGAAAAACAAAAGCAAAAATAGAAGCGCAAACTTCGACATCTAACGACCTTCCCTACCCGGCCTTGCGCTGTCCCAGGTCACTTGGGTCTCACCCTGAATCGCCCTGAGAATTCCGCGAACGGCATACCAATTCACTGCCACGAAGTAGTAGGGAAAGGAAATCCAGATTGGAAGGGCGTTCTTGTGGGAAGAAAAATGTCCAATGGCAGCCAACCCGATGGTTAGCACACCGCCGAGCGCAATCAATTTAAACACTGTCACACCAAAAAGAGACAGTGCCAGACTCCCGAAACCACCCAAAGCGAGGAAAAGAGGGATCAACCAACGCAAGAGTTTGTGAGAAATCACCATGAAGGAAAAAAGCCCGGTTTTAAAAGGATTCATAACACCCCGAACCCGGAAAAGCCCTCGGATGCTCCGATTTACAATGCGTTCTTTGCGGGCGATTTCCTTATCAAACTCTCCGGCAGTCTCCTCAAAACACTGAGCTTTCGGCTCGAAAACGCCGCGGTAGCCCTTAAGCACAATTTGAAGGGGATTCACAAAATCGTTGATGTCTTTTTGATCCAGAGGCTGCCACAAAGCACTTCTTATGGCGTAAATAGCGCCATCACCTCCGACAACCGACGAAAGGCGCGATTCCATGGTTTTGATTGCCAGTTCATATCTCCAATAGAGCCCTTCATTCTGAGCACTCGCTCCGACCTCTCCATCCGTATAGAGGGCCGCACCAACCACATAGCCCACATCGGGCCTCTGAAAGTGGCGAACCAACTGACGTACGGCATCTGGCGCATACATGGCATTGGCGTCGCTAAACACCGTAATATCCGAGCGCACAGACTCCATGGCGAGGTTCAACCCCATGGTTTTCCCAAGACGCCCCTCCTGCCGGATCAGTTGAACCCCTTGCGCTGCGAATCGCTCAACAATCTCGTCTGTGCCGTCGGTTGAACCATCAGATACCACCAACACGGAAAGTCGATCCTCTGGGTAATCGAGCTCCATCACGTTGTTGAGTTTCTCTTCAATGACATCGGCTTCATTAAAACAGGAAACAACGAGTGTCACCGTTGGGAGTTTGTCAACGGGCGGCATCGCCACTTCTTGCAAGCTTTTCAATGACGACAGTACCCAAAGCACGAGCGGGTACCCGATATAGACATAGGCCGGAACCAGGAAACATATAAGGGTTGCAATCAGAATCGCACTCATAGGCTGATATATCGTCTTATCTTCGGACCAAGCCAATTGGCCAAATCAAGGGGCAAGCATTGCCAACCGGCAACTATCCATTGCCTAATCCTTGATTTTAGGTCGCTGGGAACAACCAGGGCGTTGTCAAAATCGGGAGCATCCCCTAAACGGTACCACCTGAGCGCCGCTGGCTCGGCCCCCCACTGCTTTTTAAAGCGAAATGTGCCCTCCCCGAAGGAAGAACGACCGAAATCAAAAGTTTTCGTGCCCCTATCGCTTACCCACTCAAGCAATCGCCAGTAAAGGAGCATGTTCGGTGCAAGGTGATTGTATTCCGACAGCGTCGATGCCCAGGGAATGCAAGCTTCGTCGTTACCCAAGAGAACGATACCTGCCCCAACAGGCAAGCCATCCAGATCGACAACAGCGACCACCATCCTCGGGCCATAGGCTTCTCTCAATGCCTGGAAAAAAGACAAACTGTGAACCGGCGAACCCAAACGCCTCATATTGTCGCAAAAGACGCTATAGAATCGCCTGAGAAGCTCCTCTTCCATTCCAACACTGCAAGCAAGTCCGTTCTTTTCAGCCTTGCGAATTTGGCTTCGAAGTTTTGGTTTGAAACTCGTAAACAAAGCCTGACTACTTCCCGGCAGAGAAAGAATCATGCGAACCTTCTCGCCAGTAATCCAGTTATCGGATTCCTCAGCTGGGTCTCTGACACGAATCTCGACAGAGTTCATGCCTTCTCTGGTTTTCAAATCTTTTGCGGCCGAGAGAAGTTGCTCCCGAATCTTATTATCGTCCGCGACAGGGCCGCCGTAATCGCAAAAGGGCAGAGAAATCAATTGAGGAGCAATGAAGGGAGGCTTAATCCTCACGAGAGGCAATACTCCACAAACTTCGTTGTTTCGATAGGCGGCGATAACCCTGGCCTGGTGTTGATAAGCCTTTTCGACCGCCTCTAACCACTCTATGTAATGATATGGGCCCGCTTCTCCAGATTTCTTCAGATAGCTGTCAAGCTCTTCCCTCGGACACTGAGCCAGTCTGAAGGCGCGAATCTCTAATGACATTATTGAACTCCGCGGGACAAAAGGTTGCGAGCCGACCGGAGCGCATTTTCGACAAATAGGGTAAGCCGTGGACGCTGCAACACCATTTTTACGATGCTTCCATGTTCACGCCCAAGACTTTTCTTGTAGCGATCTTCGCCACCCATAAAGTCATAGAAATCCTGGCCTCTCTCTATGTAATCCTGAATCATCATGGAGTGCCCCACCAGCCCCGGTTTCAGGCGGTTATCATTGGTTTCGCTGGTTATTCCCAGATAGAAGTAAACTCGCTTCCACTGGATGAAGTTATAGAAACCCGCGAGTAGCTCGTCACCGGCTTTCACAACAGCGATATCCACCTCACCTTTTTCCCATCCGGATCGAATCAGACCATGATGAAAACGAACAAACTCATGGTTGGCATACCCACTTTGTCCCGGCAGCCTCCCCCACTTTCTAATATGCTGCTCGCCGAATCCATTGAACCACTCGATGGCCTCTAAAACATTCAATGGCCGGTGCACCGCCACATTTCCAAACCCTGAATACAAGCGAATGGAACGATTTATCTGATGGCGAGCGTTGGAGGACAGCGTTTGCAAGTAGCTGGACGCAGAACGTCGGACTTTACCCAGATCGACACCCACACAAGGCGTTTGCCACCTAATTAAAGCACGCATACCACTCGCCCTGGATAATTCGGAGGCTCGACCAACGTCAATCCCGCTCACAATGAGTTCATCCCATTGGATTCCATTCCGTTTGAGTGCGTCCAGAAAGGCTTTGCTCACTGCCTGTTCCTCGCCCCGTTTTATCAGAAAATCGTTGTACTCTATCCAGATTTGATCTTCATATGGCTCACCGGTTTGGTGAAGCCTCATGCAATTAGAGATCACGAATCCATGCCGACGCTCTTCCGTCATCGAAAGCAACCCAAGGCCAATCAAGTGACCTGACTTCACTGCTTCGAGGACGAGCAGATTTGGTTTGTATGTTGTTAGCCAGTTCCCTATCCACCGCCATGATAGAAAAAAGCAGGCATCTGAATGCGCATATAACCTCTGCCACTTTTCTTCCAGTGACTCGATATTCGCCTGGGAGAAAGTGACCATGTTTACTGCTACAGAAATATTCTCGGCTAGCATTCAGCCTGCTCCGCCAGCAAACGTAGTTGCGTCGGCGAAATCGCTTTGCCACCCATTTCGTTAAAGAAGAAATCAAAGAAGCGCCGGAAACGCTCCAAAAACTCCCCCAGTTGAGCCTCGTTTCGAACATAAGTGGTATTGCCTGGAACGACACTGGGACTGTGAAAGCTCCAGGTGAAAACCCGGGTGCCGCGTTCCAACAAAGATTTGGTTAGCCTTAAATGCTCGTTTGAAGAGTACCCCTCGGGAGAAAGCATTAAACGATCAACCGCTCCGAGACGAGCCAGCACCCCTGGCAACCGGAATTGTCGCAACGACCACGCTACGTTATGCAGAGGTCTGCCAAACGAAGCAGCCCACCCCAAAAATGCACCAGTACAGGGAATTTCCAGCAGCGGCCGGTCCGGATCTCCAAACCAGAAAGGATTTGGCCCAAAGTGCGAATAGTCAGGGCCACCATCCTCGCTGCCATCCATCGGGGGACAGACCGAAAGATCTATAGTGAACCCCAGTTCAGCAAGAATTTCCTGGGTATTCTCCCCAAAACCATAACGCCCAGCCTTGTAGATAGTGGGCTGAAAGCCGAAAGATTCGGCGATCCGATCCTTGAGATTACTGAGCTTTTCTTTCTCCAGATCTCTGGGCAGATTTCCGGGATACATATTGGATCGGGTAAGAGCTTCCTTGAAGGGCGGATTCACCCAGGGATGCAACTGAGCCCCAATATCACACTCACCGCGGTCATAGTATTGTTTGAGAAGGCCGAACCCTTCCTTTTGGCTTGCAACTGGATAATCTATTACATAGCAAGGAGTTATTCCGTATTCCCTGAAGATCGCCTGGGCCCTGCCGATGTACTCCATGGCGGAAACAGAATTCTCTCGAGAATCCGGTGCCGCACTCCAATCAAACTCTTCTTCGGCGTCGACGACCACGACCAGATAAGGTGGAGAATCCGCCGGCAATCTGATTTCCTTGCAGTCTTTGAACATTGAATCCTTTCCTGACAGCAGATATCTGACTAACGGCCCTGGCCAATGAGAGAAAATCCATGAGATAAAACCAGCCGGAGTTCAAACTCCTCTTCATCAGGCCGCTGGCGCTTACTTCTCAAATAGGCTTGGTTGAATTCCACTGCAAATGACGTGAACTCAGCGAGCTGGCGAACCCAGCGCGAGTTGAATCGGTGCACCTGTTCCTGCACTTCCGAGGCATTTTCCTCGGTTTCTGCTTGCCACAGATAACGAAACTCCAAGCGTTGTAGATTCGACATTTGAATTCCGAGGTCAAATCCGGCGCCGAGCTCGTGGGTCGTCTCGCCGCTTTCCTGGGACTCTCGGATTTCCCCGGATACCTGAACCGAAAAATCACAAACATCGCACAAAGTTCGACGGGTGTGGCGTAAATCAAACCGATCAGACAAGACCACTTCATTCAGCCGAACGTTCTCTGAAAAGTCATCTGGTGATTGCGGATTCAAGACTAGATCGATGGCGCTATCAGACAGCGTGCGATTATAGGAGAAAGAGGTCGTCCAATCTGTCGTTACCCAATCCTTTGTCAGGAAAGCAGTTACGCCGTCACTCTCTGTGACGAGCCCCGAAGGTAGCTCGGTCTCGGCCTCACTTACACCGCCACCAATGGAAAAAGTGCCAAAATCATCAGCGGTGCGGTACCCAACCTGGTAAGCATCAATCGTAACCTCTGTGGCACCTTCATCGGACCAACTTCGGCTGCCATTCACAAGCCCAAAGGAGTTCTGGGACACTCTTCTCTCAAGATTGACCCTTGCAGTGTAGGAGTCCGTATCGCCTTCGCCTGAATCGCCATAAGCCCGTGCTCCATCTGCCGAGACCCTGACAGTGGTCAAAGCGCCAGGGGTCAACCTCAGACCCGCCCCGGCGTTGACAATGTTCTGGGTATCATAATTCGTCGGGTCGATCAGAAAGCCGGTGTTGTTCCGCACTGTCCGTACGGTGTGGCCTGCATTGAATTCGAATGGGTTGGAGGGGTCGGCGTGGGCAAACCGAGACAACCCGGTTATTGAACTATTGTCTCCGCCACTACCTATATCTGAATTCCGTGATGTCTCCACTCTGGCTGAATAGTCCAGCAATGCACTGTTACTTCCACTGACCCACTCGCCCGCAAGCCCGCCTTCCAATCCGAGCCGACCTTCCGTCTCACTGTCCGTACCCGCAGCCGTATCGACGCGATTTTGAGTCAACGCGGTAAAAACAGACGCATTTCCCTCAAAACGTGCCAGGTCTTCCTCAAAGGCCTGAGCAAAGGCCGGACCAAAAGGCATTACCAGAGCAAGAAACCCCAAAACTCCGGCGAAGCGATCCATGATTCCACCACTGAACGTTGACAGTTTCATTCCTGAAAGACCAAACCGGAGAATTTGGTGGCATCAAAGGATTCCACCGACTCCAGAATTTCATCTTCTGTTAAACGACCGAAAGGTACTCCTAATATGACCTGATCGGAGAACCTCTCAAGAATCCTGGCCTCAGTACTCTCCTGGAATGGTGGCGAGTTGATAATGATGCAACGATCCGGATAGCGCCCTTCTAGTTCTTCAATGAGGTCTCGCATCCTTATTGAGGAAAAGAGCTCCACAGCTGAAGCTGGGTGGTTCCCTGCCGGAATAACACTGAGCCTGTCGACGCCGCTTGGATAGATAATCTTTTTGATCGGCAACTTGGAGTCGAGAATGTAGTCGGTCACCCCTTCATCCATCGGCACGGAAACCAACTCGGATAACCCACTGTTGTGAGGATCACAATCAACCAACAGCGCGGAAGTGCCGGAATCCGAAGCAAACGCAGCCGCCAGGTTAAACGCCGTTCTTACAGGACACTCTGACTTGCCAATACAGGAATAAAGAACTGAAAAACTGGGTCTATTGTTAGCATTGTTGCGCAATTGAATGCGAATCTCGCGGTAAGCATCCAGAACCGCTTTATCTGCCATGCCAGGAAATACGATCTTGCGAGCCCGCAACTCTGCCTTCGTCCAGGGCCGGGGATTTGATATCAGCCCCAATGAAACAGACGAGTCATAGACAGAGGGTGGATATCCATCGGTTTCCGTTTCGACACGCGTCCAGTTCGGCGGTTGAAGGCGCTCTCCCGCAAATGGCCGCTCCTTCCTGAACTGATCATCCGGATTAGCCTCGCCGTCGCCGTACTTGCCTTCTTTGCGCTGTTGCTGGCTTTTAAGAAGTGCGTTGTAGAGTTTATTATCGTCCATTCCCTACTCCCGCCCCAAATATCTCTGCCAATTTAGCCATTATCCGTTCCGGGCTGATACCCATCACGCTGAAAACCAGAATGGCGAGATATGCTGCAATAAAAACACCGAGGACACCGAGCAGTAGCAGGACGTCTTTTCGCAAAAGCCTATCTTTCCAGGTACTCCGATAGTGGGGAATCGTGCCAATAACCGGAATCGACTCGGGAAGCGCCAGATGGAGCTCCCGAGGCGAACGAATTCGTTGGTCAAACATAACGAGTGCTGTTATCAGGCCAAGCACCAAAGCACTACCCAGGAATGGTCCGGCAAGTCCAATCTGGTAGAGCTGAAGCCCGTCCCACTGGGTTGGGAATGTTGCAGGTTCCTGAATCTTATAGCTCACGCCCTCACCCTGAACATCCAGAGTCATGGAAAGCCTGGCGCGCTCGCGCCGCTGCAGCATGTCCTCATATACATCACGAGTTACGTCGTAATCGCGAGTCAGTTCAGACAACTGGGCCTGATTCTCCGCGACACGCTCAGCCCGGGCGAAGGCTTCCTCCAGCAAACGTTCCAAAGAGGCCAGACGATTCTTTTGAACCTCAAGGTCGGTGCGGCCTTCGGACAAACGTAACTTGAGGTTTTCATAGACAGGATTCTCAAGAACTTCAGTTACACTGCCTTCGCGTGAATCGTCGCTCTGGGTTGACACCTGTTGTTCAAGATCTTCAATTTGCCCTTTGATACTCACCACATCGGGATGACGCTCATGGTAACGCAAGAGCAACTCATCCAACTCCTGTCTCAATCCCACCAGCCGTCTTTCGGCAGCGGATCGGCCCGGATCAACGGTAACCCGCCGAACTGGCTCCTCTTGAGCTAACTGCTGCTGAGTAAGCCTGACTTCTGATTCGGTCTGCTGGATCTGAAGCTTGAGGTTTTCTATCTCAGCTCGGAGGTTTTCAATACGGCCACGTACATTACCTTCGGTACCATCCTGATTATTCGATTTAAAGACTTTTAGTTTCTGTTCAGCCTCTTCGAGTTGGCGCTGATAGGACTTGACCTGTGAATCAATAAATTCAAAGGCCGCCTGACTTTCGCCCTGCTTTTTGTTAATTGTGCGCTCAATAAATCTGTCGAGTACGGAACTCAGAACTGTAAAAGACTGATTCGGATCCTTGCTCGAATAGGAAAGCTCAAGAAAATTTCGATTGGACACCCTGAGAGATATCTGCTTGCGGAGACTCGATATAGCAACATTCTTTTGCTGATCGCTCTCTGCCCCGGTGAGAAGCTCGCTATCGAGCGCTATCTGTTCAAGGAACGAGCGACTCTCAACTAACTCACGGGCTTCATTAATCCGATCAATCTGCGTAACTTCGGCCTGCCCGCGAAGAAGTGGCTCAAGGATGTTTGATTGATCGGCGTAAAGCAGAGCCTCTGATGTGTAAGTCTTTGGAGTTACGTATCCCCAACCCAATACACCGGCAGTAGCAAGCATGAATACGATAGCGGCCGAAACTCGGTATCGGTACAACTCTCGCTTTATTGCTCGAAGGGTATCGAGGATAAACTGCAGATCCATTTATAGCTCACCTCTGAAGATCTGTTTTCTGGGAACACTGATCACGTCTCCTGGCTGGAGGACATGATTGAAGTCCATATTCCCTTCGGAAATCAGTTCGCCGAGATCAAGGCCAAAGGTTTTATACTCGCCATCTACTTGGCGATTCAGCGTCGCCCGACCATCAGCGGCGAAATCCGTCAATCCGCCAGCCAAAAGAACCAAATCCAGAACCGTCATGCCCGGCTGAAATGCAACCGACTGCGGCGCTTCCACCTGGCCTGTAATCCTGACCCGATTGCGATACTCCTTGCTGGCGGGATTAACAACCATTACAGTAACTTCCGGGCTTCGCACCAGTTCACTCAGTGCCACTCGTATCTCTGAGGCCAGCTCCTCGGGACGTTTGCCCTCTGCAATGACATCACCAGTCAATGGCATCGAAATATTTCCATCAGGGCGGACAACGATGGTTTGTGAAAGCTCGGGATTGCGCCAAACATGAACCGATACTGTATCTCCTACACCTATTTCATAGGGCTCTGATTGCGGTTCAGTGGCGGTAGGCATTGACTTCGTGGACGGAAGCCCCGAGCAGGCTGCCAAAAACGAAACCAAAGCGACAAGAAGGACTCCCTTAAACAACTGCGCGTTTCCCATGAGCTTTCTCCAGATTCAGTTTATTCTTAGCAGCTTCTAGCGAACACCCTTACCAAGCAACACGACCTCAACGGTCTGTATCATGATCAAGACATCCATCATCAGGCTATGATTCTTAGAATAGTATAAGTCGTACTCAAGTTTGCCTTTCGCGTCCTCAATAGATGCGCCGTAGGGGTATTTAAGTTGTGCCCACCCCATTAATCCAGGCTTTACGTAATGCCTCGTGTCGTAAAACGGAATATTCTCTTTCAATTCAGAGACAAATTCAGGGCGCTCAGGCCGAGGGCCAACGATGCTCATTTCCCCTTTGAGAACATTGTAGATTTGAGGAAGTTCATCCAGGCGAGTATTTCGGATAAAAGCGCCGACTTTGGTCACTCTGCTATCGTTGGCAGAAGCCCACTGAGCTTTGCCGTCTTTTTCAGCATCTTGCCGCATACTACGGAATTTGTAGATCCTGAACTCGCGGCCAAGCATGCCTACACGTTTCTGGCTATACAGAATCGGTTTTCCAGTTTCCAGAAAGACCGCCAGTGCTGTTAGGACGATGAACGGCAACATAAGCACCAGCAAAGTCAGGCTGATAGCGAGGTCCAGGAAGCGCTTGGCAAAGGCTCTGCTCCTGGACGCTTTAAAGCCTTCAGAAAAAACAATCCAGGATGGGTGCACCATAGCGAGCTTTGCTTTCTTTAATTCCCGCTCATAAAAGTCCAGAGCGCTTGTTACTTCAACGCCGCGTAGCTTGCATTCCATTAGATCTGGTACAGGCAGCCAACCACCCTCGGCTTTGCGGCGCTCTTGCTGCGCGACGACTATTTCCGAAATTCGATTCTTAAGGCAAAACTCATAGAAGTCGTAAGGCGTGGAAAGAAGCTTCTCTTTTGCCACGGTAGGCTCTGGGCTATCGGAAATACATCCTACAATCCGGACTCCCAGCGCCCGCATATTCTGTTCGTACTCCGCCAGCAAACCTCCAGCGAAATCTCCAGCCCCCAAAATCACCACCCGGCGAACGAGTTGCTCAGAGTCCACGATCCTGAGGAAGATCAATCTCATGAGAACAACGACGAGCGAAGCCAGCATTACCGCCCAAAAAAGATTGGAGCTTCCGGGGTCCGCAGAGGGAACAATGACATAAAGAATGGTCAGCCCAATGCCTCCTACAAAACAGTAGGCAACCAAGGTTCTGAAAAAAAGAGAAGAGATACTTTCCTGCACCATAACCAGGTATCCACCCATAGCCAGCGTTCCGCAACTCAGGACAAGTGCAAACAGAAACGCAGACAAGATGTCGGTATGGAAGGGTGCATGATTGACCCCTACAAGTGAAAGAATCAGGGTCAGCAAAGAGAAAACGGCAAAAAGGACCACGAACTCCAGAATGCCGAGTACCAAGTGCGGTATGTGTATGTAATGCTTGCGAAACCGTATATACGACACGCTGAACTTCCTTGTCGTCTGCTCGACAATCAGCGACAGACTAACATCAAATTATTCTGGCAGCCTTCTGCCCTTTGCTACCAGCCACGACCTCTCAGGAGGCATTCTGCGCTGAACACGGCGCAATCTCAACAGATTGTATCTTTATGTAACATACTTTTACATTGTTTTATGCCTCCCACGGTTTCTGAGTGAAGACTGATTGTAATCGGCAACTATCTGGGAGAAAATCAGAGCATTGGTGTTAGTTGGGAAGGAGTACCCATGCCGAGCCCGGACGCAAGATCACCGCTTCATGCAATGAGTATTGATGTGGAAGATTACTTTCACGTTGCCGCTCTCTCTCACGTAATAAAACCCAGCCAGTGGGACAGCCTGCCCAGTCGAGTGGTCCAAAATACCGAAAGGCTGCTAGAACTGTTCAAACAGTATGACGTCAAGTCAACATTTTTTGTTCTCGGCTGGGTTGCAGAACGCTTTCCAGACCTCATCAGAAAACTTTCTGACGACGGCCATGAGATTGCTTCCCACGGATATAGCCACCAACTGATCTACAATCAATCTCGGGAAATTTTCCGGGAGGAAACCATCCGGTCCAAAAAACTCCTCGAAGACATTACCGGTAATCCCGTTCACGGCTACCGAGCGGCCAGTTACTCGATCACAAGGGAGTCACTTTGGGCCCTCGACATTCTCTGTGAGGCCGGCTTCAATTGGGACTCAAGCATCTTTCCGATCCGACATGATCGCTATGGAATTCCAGATTCGCCAAAAGCGCCCTATTCGATTCAAACGGAGAGAGGCAACGTTATCAGGGAGTTCCCACTGACCACGGCCAAGGTATTTGGCCTCTCGGTTCCCGCTGCAGGCGGAGGTTACTTCAGGCAGTTCCCCTATCCATTGTTCCGCTACCTTTTCCGTAACGCATCCGGCTTCGGAACGCGCCCGCAAATGTTTTACCTGCATCCTTGGGAGATAGATCCTGACCAACCGAGATACAACAATGCCAGTTGGTTCTCAAGGTTCAGGCACTACACGAACCTTGACCAGTGTTATGGTCGCCTGGAAACGCTCCTACAGGACTTCCGATTTGGCACGGTCAGTGAAAGTTACAATGCCTACGATCCTGACGAATCTCTGACTCGAAACTCCCAAATGGTGCGCCTGGCTTAGCCGGGCAAAGGACGTCGTTAGCCATGTATCTTGAATTTTTTGGACTGCACAGGCACCCCTTTCGAATTACTCCGGAAGACGATTTCATTTACATGAGTCAGCAGCACTCCCGTGCATATGTCTATATGTCTTCGGCTATCTGGAGCTCAGAAGGTTTTGTCGTAATTAGTGGTGAGATAGGCTCCGGAAAAACTACCTTACTCAAGAAAACTATCAGAAACCTCGAGGGTGATCTGAAGCTACTCAATATTTCCTACACCAATCTTGAGTCGAAAGATCTGTTTGGATTAATCCTTCGCAAAGCAGGCTTGAAAGTCGAGGATGACAGCAAGGTCGCCATGCTCTTTCAGATCACGGAGTACCTGGAGCGAATGGCGGCAGCGGGAACGCCCGTAGTTCTGACGATTGATGAAGCCCAGAACCTTACCCGAGAAAACCTTGAAGACATTCGAATGCTGACCGGCATGGAGAGTATGGGCGGACCTTCAATGCGTGTAATACTTCTGGGACAGCCAGAGCTAAAGACTGCAGTGTCTGCAATACCGCAGCTCTCTCAGCGTGTAAAACTGTTCTTTCACCTGGAGGGGCTGACAGCTGCAGAAACGGCTGAATACATTGATTACAGACTACTTGTTTCGGGGCACGGCGGTAACAAGCTGTTTGATGACGACACAGTTCGTGAGATTCACAAGCTCAGCCATGGCATACCTCGACTGATCAATAAACTCTGTGACGGAATGATGATGTGCGCTTACTCGGAAGATCGGCCGTTCATAGATCCTTTCGACCTGAAAGGTATCCGAAAGGACCTACTTGGTGAGGACGATACCGATGAGCTAGCTGATCAAAAACCAAGCCGTCAGCGACCTAAGAAAGACATGGTGGAGACTAAGCAGCCTAAGCGGCATCAAAACGAGGCAGAAGCTGACTCGTCTCAGGTACTTTTGAGAATCGCTGAAGCTCTGGAGAGTATAGACAGAAGGCTTTCGCAGATGACGTCAGACCCAAAGGACAATGAGGACCGCTATAGCACCTCAAGCAATGTGAAGCCGCTGGCTCCGGGGCGAAAATAGAGGTTTTCCTAATCTGCCCCGAAGACCGTCAAATCAACATTAAATTCATGAACTCATGAACAGGTGTGCTTTCCAGTTTTTCCTGCTCCTTGCATAGATTGACGATAGTGTTACACCTCCGAGCCGGAAATCTCGTCTCGAGATTGGAGCGGAACTTTTCTTCCAGAAGCGGCATACCCTCCTTCCGGCGACGACGATGACCTATCGGATATTCGACAGCGATCTTGTCCGTGTTCGAACCATCATTGAAAAACACCTGAATGGCATTAGCGATGGAGCGTTTGTCAGGTTCCAGATATTCGCGGGTATACCTCTCGTCCTCCACAACTTCCATTTTGTCCCGAAGTTCATCGATTATCGGATTAGCTAGATGGAAGCCGTCTTCATAATGCTCCGCGGTGAGACTTCCAAAGGCAAGTGGCACGGCAGCCATATATTGCAGGCAATGATCACGATCTGCGGCGTTTGCCAGCTTCCCGACCTTGGAAATGATTCGGATCGCAGATTCATGAGTGGTGATCACGATCTTATTGATTTCGTTCAGTCGGTCTTTAACTTCCGAATGTAAGATAACAGCCGCTTCTGCTGCGGTTTGAGCATGAAATTCCGCCGGGAACGATATCTTGAACAGAATATTTTCCATTACGTAGGATCCAAAATCCTGTGGGAGCGAGAACTGGCGCTTATTTTCGGGCTTTAACTTCTGGTCTTTATTGGTTTTACTGAACAGAACGTCGTAAAAACCCCATTGAGGTGCTGTCAGCACTCCCGGAACCCCCATTTCACCTCGCATCGCAATATCCGCCAGTCGGACCGCCCGTGACGTGGCATCACCCGCTGCCCAGGACTTTCGCGAGCCGGCGTTGGGGGCATGGCGGTAAGTCCTCAGGGATTGTCCGTCTACCCAGGCATGGGACAGCGCAGAAAGCAGCTGCTCTCGGTCCGCGCCCATTAACCGGCAAGCCACCGCCGTTGAGGCCACTTTGACAAGCACCACATGGTCCAGGCCGACACGATTAAAGGAGTTATCCAAGGCCAGAACACCCTGGATTTCATGGGCCATGATCATGGCCTCCAGAACGGTTCGCATGGTTAACGGTTCTTTGCCCTCAGCAACCCGTTTCTGCGAAAGGTGGTCTGCAACAGCCAGGATAGCGCCCAGGTTGTCCGATGGATGCCCCCATTCAGCCGCCAGCCATGTGTCGTTGTAGTCAAGCCAGCGAACGATGCAACCGATGTCCCAGGCGGCCTTCACCGGGTCCAAGCGAAATGGCGTTCCGGGCACACGGGCACCATGAGGGACCACTGTACCTTCGACGATTGGGCCGAGGTGTTTGGTACATTCGGGAAAGCGGAGAGCCAGAAGGCCACATCCCAGGGTGTCCATCAGGCAATAGCGGGCGGTGCTCCAGGCTTCTTCACTGGTTATTTCATAGGTGAGAACGTAGTCCGCAATTTGTTGCAGAACTTCGTCGTAATCGGGACGTTCGTTGAGATCAAATGTTGCAGACATAGGGGGCCTCCTTGCCCCCACTATAGATTCGGTCAGAAGCTATCGCCAGGCACCCCAATAGCCACTGCAGCCGTGCCCATCATGGCGTGATGGAGCTTGCCCATGGAGAGCGCGCGGACCAGAACGTCTACGTCCCCTGCCCCGATGTTCTTGCCGCTTGAGGATACGTAATCCGAAGGCTTCGCCACGAAGGCGACTTTCGGGGTGTGCTGGCGGTTAGCCGCTTCCTCGATATTCTGGATCAGCCCCATTTTCATTGCGCCGTGGGCCCGGATGGTTTCGAACCTTGCCAGGGCTTTGGGATCGGAGTTGATGTCGTCCTGCAGCTCGGTGCCCTTGTACGCGATGTCTTCAGCGTTCACGAAAATGGTCGGGATTCCGGCGTTGATCATGGTAGCTTTCAGGGTGCCCACACCGGGCACTTCCAGGTCGTCCACCAGGTTGCCGGTGGGGAACATGGAGCCTTCGCCATCGGCGGGGTCCATGAATTCCACCTGCACTTCGGCGGCCGGGAAGGTCACGCCGTCCAGCTCGAAATCGCCGGTTTCCTGCACTTCACCGTTGGTGATGGGAACGTGGGCAACGATGGTTTTCTGGATATTGGCCTGCCAAATGCGGACGGTGCAGGTGCCGTTTTCCGGGATCCGCTCTTTGGCAACAAAACCGCTGTTGATGGCAAAAGCGCCGACAGCCGCAGTAAGGTTGCCGCAGTTACCGCTCCAGTCCACAAACGGCTTGTCGATGGAGACCTGGCCGAACAGGTAGTCCACGTCGTGATCCGGC
>LULX01001132.1_pt1 | contig 16112 bp, 11 predicted proteins | sample 729511 | NCBI WGS metagenome assembly LULX01 (sample SAMN03860278, study PRJNA289734) | marine metagenome | biome: seawater column; feature: ocean; material: water; isolation source: Red Sea water column Station 91 - depth 500m | place: Saudi Arabia: Red Sea | collected 2011-10-15 | depth 500 m
GCAAAGCCAATATGAAAATAGTGTTTAAATATTAAATTTTCTTCTCTGTGGTCAAGGGAGCTGTTAAATGCTGGCATTTCCTTAAGAAGATCTGCCGCTGCTTTCATAAAAAATGGTAAGAAGGTTACTTTTTGCTTTTTTGTACTTGCGTTCTTGTTCAGTTTTTGTCTGTGGGCATGAAGGTCTGTAATATCTGCTTCATCAAACTGTGTAACGTGTGGAATGGTTTGCCATGACTGTTGCATCCGCCTGGCCGTTATGCCCTTAATTTTTGTTAGCTTTTGAGTTGCAATTTTTCCCCATTGAGAAAAATCAATTTCTGTAGCGCGGGGACGGGGGGCTTCACCAGCCCCTTCCATTTTGTCTCTAATAAAACTATGTAAATCTTCTTTAGTTATACGTTCTTTTGGGCCTGTTCCTTTTATGCTTTGTAAATCGATCTTTAATTCGCGCGACAATCGGCGAACGCCTGGCGCGGCAAAAGCTCTATCTGTCTCTCGCTTGGGGGCTCTTAGTTTTTTTGACGCGGTTGTTATTTTTGGCTCGTCAATGACTTGCTCCGTTTTTTCTTTTATCCTCTTTGTTGATGTTTTTTTTGCGGTTGTTTCCAGCGTGATTAGACATTGTCCAGCTTCAACCGTCGACCCAGGAACAACCAGCACTTTTTTCACCTTTCCTCCTGTTTCTGCTGGTATTTCCATTGATGCTTTTTCTGATTCAAGAACAAGAATTATATCATCCGCTTTTATTGTTTTTCCCGGAGAGACCAAAACCTCGCTTACTTCAGCCGCGTCAATTCCTTCTCCCAGGTCTGGTAATAATATTTCCTTAATCATTTTTTACGCCTATACTGTAATCGGACTTGGTTTTTCTGGGCTTAGCTTATATTTCTTCATTGCCTTCTTTACCGCGGTCGTTTCCATTTTTCCATCAAGAACCAATGCCCTCACTGCCGTTAAAACAATGTAATATCGATCTACCTCAAAAAAGCGCCGAAGGTTTTCCCTTGTGTCGCTGCGCCCAAAACCATCTGTGCCCAGGGCATAATATGGCCCCGGGACATAGGGGCCAATTTGTTCAGCCACCATTTTAACATAGTCTGAAACGGCTACGGTTGGGACTGCGTGTTTGCTCAAACGTTTTTCCAAATGAGATTTTTTTTGTTTTTTGTCTGGGTGTGTTGTGTTCCACCTCTCTGTTTCTTCGGCCTCTCTCCGCAGCTCACTAAAGCTCGTTACGTTCCATATTCCAGGTTCGATATTCCAATCTTTTTTTAGCAGTTTAGCTGCCGCCAACACTTCGCCCAAAAGGGGTCCGCTACCCAAGAGACGAATTGTTGGGTTTTTTGTGGTGTGAATTTTATATAAACCCGCAATAATATCCTCCGCAACACCTTTTGGTCTTGCCGGATGAACATAGTTTTCGTTCTCAATGGTAAGATAGTAAATAATATCTTTTCCTTCTTCGAGCATTTCCTGCATTCCACGGTGAACAACCGTTGCTATTTCATGGGCATATGCAAGATCATATGCTTTTATGTTTGGTGTTGCCGCCGCCGCAAGGTGGCTATGCCCATCTTGATGTTGTAGTCCCTCACCGTTCAATGTTGTTCTTCCTGCTGTACCACCCAAAAGAAATCCACGCACCCTCATGTCGCTTGCTGCCCAAATAAAGTCCCACACTCGTTGAAACCCAAACATGGAATAATAGATATAAAAAGGTAGCATGTGTTGCCCGTGCGTACTGTAGCTCATTCCAGCGGCAATAAAAGACGAAATCGAACCTGCCTCATTGATTCCTTCTTCAAGAATTTGTCCGTCTTTCGCTTCTTTATAATACAAAAACTGATCGGAATCTACTGGATCATACAATTGTCCTTGATTTGAATAAATTCCAAGCTGTCGAAACAAGGGATCCATCCCAAAGGTTCTAGCTTCGTCTGGTATTATAGGAACAATGCGCGTTCCAATTGTTTTATCCTTCGTGAGCAACGTAAGCAAGCGAACATAGGCCATCGTGGTAGAGATTTTTCGTTTGCCGGTCCCCCTCAAAAGCTCTTGAAATATAGATATGTTGGGAATTTTTATCGGGGGCACGTTGTCTTCTCGTGAGGGAAGTGGTCCTCCCAATTTTTTCCTACAATTGTTCAAATATTTATATTCTTTACTTTTCTTGTCGAACCTGTAAAAAGGCGCTTTCATCGCCTCATTGTCTCCTAAAGGAATGTTGAACCGATCTCTAAATTTCAACAATTCTTTATCGTTAAGTTTTTTCTGCTGATGAGTAATGTTCCTGCCTTCTCCAGCTTCTCCCAGACCATATCCTTTAACTGTCCGCGCTAAAATAACCGTCGGACGATTTTTGTGATTAACGGCCTCATCATACGCAGCATATACTTTTGCGGGATCATGGCCCCCGGCCCTCAGCTTCCCAAGCTCTTCATCTGTATAGTCTTTTACCATTTCAGTCAATTCTGGGTATTTACCAAAAAAATGTTTTCTTACAAGAGGGCCGCCATCCACAACATATTTTAACAGGTCTCCATCTACTATTTCTTCAATACGCCGAAGAAGCACGTCGCCGTTTTTTTTCTCAAAAAGAGTGTCCCAATCAGAGCCCCAAATTACTTTTATTACGTTCCACCCCGCGCCGCGAAAGGCGCCCTCTAGTTCTTGAATAACTTTGGCGTTGCCGCGAACCGGACCATCTAAGCGTTGCAAATTACAATTCACAACAAAAATCAAATTATCAAGGCTCTCTCTCGATGCAAGCGTTAGGCCCCCTAGGGCTTCTGGTTCATCCATCTCTCCGTCACCAAGAAATGCCCACACCTTTCTTCCTGTGTCTTTCATAAGGCCTCTGTTTATCATGTATCGCATAAAACGCGCCTGATATACCGCCATTAATGGTCCCAACCCCATAGACACCGTAGCAAACTGCCAAAAGTTGGGCATTAACCATGGGTGTGGATAGGAAGAAATGCCGTCGGTTGAAAGATCTCTGCGAAATGCGTGTAAATTTTCCTTGTTAAACCGCCACTCAACGTACGAGCGGGCATATATTCCTGGCGACGCGTGGCCTTGAAAAAAAATGAGGTCTTTACCTTTTGGGTGTTCGGGCCCCTTAAAGTAGTGATTAAATCCAACCTCATATAATGTAGCTGCAGACGCATATGTTGAAATATGCCCCCCAATCCCTGGTGTTTCCGTGTTCGCCTTTGTGACCATTGCCATTGCGTTCCATCTCACTGTCGATTTTATTTTCCGCTCCATTGCCCGGTCACCGGGAAAGTCCGGCTCGTCAGAGGGCAAAATAGTGTTCACAAATGGCGTGTTTGTGTTGAACGGTAGTCTTGCTCCTCTTGATTGCGCAAAAGAAATGAGCGCCTCAAGCAAAAAACCCGCTCTTTTGTTGCCGTGTTCTTCTAGGGCGTCTTCTATTGTTTCGCGCTTACTGCCTCGACATTCTCTTTGTTTCTCCAGCGTATTAACGCTCTTTAATTTCAATTCCGTTTTTTTGAAGATGTTGCTTTGTTTTGCTACATACGGGCGCGTCCGTTCTAACCCTTATTGTTTTATTTTCTTGTTGTTGTATCTTGCGGGCCTTCTCTAAAATTTTTCTTCCATCCTTCATTATTATACGGCTTTTTCTATTAATTACTATTATGATCTCTTTTTGTTCGTTTTCTATCAAAACAGTTCTTGTATTCAGACCGTATTTTTTTGGGTCTATGTTCATTTTTCAGTCGTACCCATCACCACTATAATAGGTCCGCACCCCGTTCTCTTTCCGGCGGCTCCAGAGGGTTGTGATTTCATGTCGTCCTTTCCCTGGTGTACAACAATGGCCCGACCAATCACGTTGGTTTCTGGCGGTCCACCAATTGACCATCTATTATATTGATCAATAAGCGTTAATCTTCCTTTGCCGTTATCATCAACTTTTATGTTTCCTATGTCGCCACTATGAAACGGGGGCTCTCCCCATTTTCCATGGTTTTCTTGCGTTGGGTTCCAGTGTCCGCCAGAGCTCATCGCATCATCTGCGCTACAATCTCCAACTCCATGAAGGTGAACTGCGGCTGGGCCTGGCTCAGCGCCGTTTAAACTTATCTCAATTTTTACTTTTCCGTTTTTTTCTGAAAAAACAGCTTGTCCGGAAACTAGGCTTTTACTTTTGGGTTCTATTTTAGCTTCCGCCCGTTTCCCCTTGCGAGCATCACACCCAAGCAACAAAAAAGTGACAACCACAAAAACAATGTGTTTTGTTTTAATCAACCGTGCTTATTCCTTCAATTAATTTTAATGGGTTTGTAATGTTGTTACCACATCCATAGGCTTCTAGCGAAACCCCAAGGTAGTGCCACAACGACGCAATGGGGGCAAGGGCCTCTGATTTTGTTTGTGTTTTTTGATTGTCGTTTCCAACAAACCTCTCTGGACCAACAGTAATTACCGTTTCGCCCGATCTTTTACCATAAATTTTTGACATGTCAGGGAAGGTTGGTCTGTCTTTAAAGGGTGTTTCTGCTATAAGAAAACTTGTTCCTGAGCGATTAATGTGGCCGTTTATTTTTTTTATTCCATCACAATTTTGTATTCTATCTATTATAATTAGTTTTTCGATCTCTTTCTTTGTTTTGTGCTTCAAAAAAACCTGTGGAGATAGGGTGTTTTTATGAAACCGTTCCGGCCATAAAAAAAGGGCCTGGCTAAGCGTAGCTTTTTTATGCCCAAAAGACCGGCTCTCGGCAGTAACGTTAATTTGTTTTGCTAGGGCTGCGCTACAAAAATATATTTTCATTTTTGTGTCGGCCTAGGGCCAAAGAGCGCTGTTCCAATTCGAACCATTGTGCTGCCCTCTTCTATACCAATTTCAAAGTCTGCGCTCATACCCATTGAAAGGTCTACCAATTGGTTTTCACCAATTTCACAATTGATTTTTTCTTTAATTTTTCTAAGCAAAGCAAACGAGCTCCGTGTGTCTTTTTTGTCTTTTGATCGCGGGCCCATCGTCATTAGCCCTTTTACATTAATGTTTTTTAGCGTCGTACACATTATCATATCATTAACTTGGTCTGGCCAAAACCCGTGCTTTTGTTTTTCTTTTCCCGTGTTAACCTCCAAGAGAATTGGGGTTGTTTTGCCTATCGTTTTTGAGCGTTTATCTATTTTTTTTGCTAGCCTTATGGAGTCCACCGAATCTATCGTGTCAAATAAATCTATGCACTTGTTAACCTTGTTTGATTGCAGCGTACCTATAAATCTTTTTGTAACGTGTGGCAGCTTTTCAATGCTCTCAAATTTTTTTTGTGCTTCTTGAACCCTGTTCTCTCCTATGTGTTTTATTCCGGCCAAGCAGCTGCGCTTAACAGTGCCCGCGGAGCGTCCTTTTGTTGCCGCTATAATAACAACGGGGCGGTTACGGCCACCCCGTCGACTTGCAAAATCTATTCTTTGTTGTATTGTTTTCAGGCGCTCTGAAAAATTCACTCGACTTCTTTTTCTTCTTCGATTGAAAGTTGTGCGCTATCTTTTTCTGTCGTTGGTTCTTCACTAAGAACCCGAGTAATTGTGGAAATGCTTGCTCCTTCATCTAATTTAACAAGACGCACGCCCTGGGTCACCCGCCCAATTGATCGGATAGCACCAACCGGTTGTCGCATCAAAACTCCTGAATTGGTAATAACTATCAAATCATCTGAGTCCACAACTTCCATAATGTTGACCATTTTGCCCGTTTTGTCTGTGCACCGCATTGTTAATACGCCCTTACCACCGCGATTTTGAGTGCGATATTGAATAACATCTGTTCGTTTGCCATATCCTTTTTCTGTTGCTACTAAAATTGTTCCCTCTCTCTTAACAACGAGCATACCAATAACGCGATCATCTTTCGAGCTTAGCCGAATGCCCTTTACACCCATTGTTTTGCGGCCGCTAGGGCGAATATTGCTTTCCGAAAAACGAATTGATTTCCCGGCGCGGGTACCTAAAAGAATGTCGTGTTCTCCATTGGTAATTCGCGCCTCAATCAACTTGTCTCCTTCGCGAATTTCTATAGCATAAATACCGCCTTTTCTTGGGTTTCCGTAAGCAGAAAGAATCGTCTTTTTAACTATGCCATTTTTAGTGGCCATAACAATGTAATGATCATCATCAAATTCTTTCACGCTTACAAAAGCCTCAACTTTTTCTCCCGGATCACACCCAATCAAGTTTACAACAGCGCGGCCCCTGGTGGCGCGGCCACCTTGCGGAATATCATACACTTTAAGCCAATAACACTTTCCGCGGTCGGTGAAAAAGAGCATGTAGTTGTGTGTGTTTGCAATAAAGAGATGTTCAACAAAGTCTTCATCTTTACTCATGGCGCCTTGTACGCCGCGGCCTCCGCGATGCTGTGTTCTGTAGGTGTTAAGGGCCGTTCTTTTAATATATCCCTGGTGTGTAATTGTTAACACAACCTCTTCTTCTGCTATCATGTCCTCCATAGAAAACTCGGTTGAAACGGGTATGATTTCTGTTCTTCGCTCGTCCCCATATTGATCTCTTATTTCTAAAAGTTCCGTCTTAACAACATCCATTCGCTGGGCCTTGCTTTCTAAAATGCCTTTCAAGTGTGAGATTGTTTTAATTGTTTCTTTATATTCAAGGCCAAAGCCGTTCATTAGTCCTTCTTTTGCTTTTGCGGGGTCTTTGCTTCCTCGTATAACAGCAATTACTTCTTCAATATTATCAAGCGCGGTTTTGAGGCCTTCAAGAATGTGTGCTCTCGCTTCTGCTTCCTTTAGCTCAAATTCTGTTCGGCGGACAACAATTTCGTGACGAAAATCCACAAAATTTGTTAAAACTTCTTTCAGGGGCATTATCTTTGGGATTCCATTTGAAAGCGCCAGTAAAATAATTCCGAAGGTGTCTTGAAGTTGTGTGTGTTTATAGAGTTGGTTTAAAATAACCTCGGGCACGGCGTCTCTCTTTGTTTCTATCACTACGCGAATGCCGTCTTTATCTGACTCGTCTCTAAGGTCAGAAATTCCGACAATTTTTTTCTGTTGAACCAGGTCTGCTATTTTCTCTACCAAGGTTGCTTTGTTTGTTTGATATGTCACCTCAGTAATCACAATGCTGTTTTTGCCGTTTTTAGCCGTCTCAATGTGGGCCCTCGCCCTCATTTTTATTTTTCCGCGCCCTGTTTCATATGCCTGCTTTAGCCCATCTATTCCCATTACGTGTCCTGCTGTCGGAAAATCTGGGCCTTTAATGTGCTCCATTAAACCATCTGTGGTTATTTCTTCATTATCAATTAATGCCACAAGACCGTTAATGGTTTCTACTAAATTATGTGGTGGTATTTTAGTTGCCATTCCCACCGCTATGCCCTCTGACCCGTTTATTAACAAAGCGGGAACGGCCGTTGGTAGGACCGTAGGCTCTTTTAGTGTTTCATCAAAGTTTAATCCCCAGTCTACCGTGTTTTTTTCTAGGTCTTTTAGCATTTCTCCGGAAAGTTTTGTCATTCTTGATTCTGTATATCGCATTGCGGCGGCATTATCACCATCAATAGAACCAAAGTTTCCCTGGCCGTCTACAAGCTCATACCTCATAGAAAAGTCTTGGGCCATTCGAACTAGCGCGTCATATACCGAACTATCACCATGTGGGTGATATTTTCCCATAACATCGCCGACTATCCGTGCGCATTTTTTAAAGGGCCGATTCCAGCTCGAGCCTAATTCGTTCATTCCATATAATATCCTTCTGTGAACGGGTTTGAGGCCGTCTCGAACATCCGGGAGCGCCCGCGACACAATTACCGACATAGAATAGTTTAAATAGCTTTCGCGCATTTCATCCACAATGTCCCGCGGTAGTGTGTTGTCTCTGCTATAATCAACCATAAAGCTTTTTCTCTCCTTTATACGTCCAGATTAACTACAAACTCTGCGTTTTGTTGAATAAAACTCCTGCGCGACTCTACATCGTGTCCCATCAAGTCTTGAAAGGTTTCTGCGGCTTCCACGGCGCTTTCTACCGTAACGCGCATAAGTGTTCGACGTTCTGGGTCCATTGTGGTTTCCCACAGCTGGCCAGGGTTCATTTCCCCCAATCCCTTATATCTTTGTATTCCAACCTTCGTGTTTTTATTCGCTTTTTTCATCCGCTCTATCATAAGGTCGCGCTCATTGTCATCAAAAGCATATGCTTCTTTTTTCCCCTGGGATATGCGATACAGCGGCGGTAGGGCCATATATAAATAACCGCCATCTATTATTTCTTTCATTTTCCGGTAAAAAAAGGTTAAAAGGAGTGTGCGAATATGAGATCCATCAACATCTGCGTCTGTCATAATAATTATTTTATGATAGCGAATTTTTCCAACATCAAAGTCGCCTGGAGACCTTTCTCCACTTTCGTCTTCTGACCCGCCAAAACCGGTGCCAAGCGCAGTAATGATAGACTGTATTTCATTGTTGGAAAGAAGCTTATCAATTCTTGCTTTTTCGGAATTAATAACCTTTCCCCTAAGGGGAAGGATGGCCTGCGTTCTTCGATCTCTTCCTTGTTTTGCCGACCCCCCCGCCGAGTCTCCTTCTACCAAATACAGCTCGCAAAAATTTGGGTCTTTGTTTGAACAATCCGCCAGTTTTCCTGGAAGTGAAGAGCTGCCCAGCGCGCTTTTTCTTCTGATGAGTTCTCGCGCTTTTCTTGCCGCGCTTCTACTTCTTGCAGCCAAGAGCGCTTTCTCAATTATGCGCCTTCCAACTGATGGGTTTTGCTCAAGGAAGTCCAAAATTCCTTCATATACAATTGTGTCAACAACTCCTTTTACCTCTCCGTTTCCCAGCTTTGTTTTTGTCTGTCCTTCAAACTGTGGTTCTGCAACCCTTACGCTTAGAATTGCCGTTAGCCCCTCTCTAAAGTCTTCGCCCGAAAGTGTTACTTTTTCGTTTTTCTTCGCTTTAATCAAATTGTTTTTTGTGGCGTAGTTGTTCATGGCTCGCGTCAATGCTGATCTAAAACCCGATAGGTGCGTGCCGCCTTCGATCGTGTTGATGTTGTTAACAAAGGTGAGGATTGTGTCATTATATGTTGTTCCATATCTCATTGCCACATCAACGGGAACTTCCCCGTTTAATTTGTTTACTGTAATAATTTTGTTGTGGAGCGGGTTGTTTTGTTCATCTAAATATTTTACAAAATCGCTTAGACCGCCCTTAAAATTAAAGCGGTCTGTTTCTCCTTCTTCTGTTCGTTCATCCTTTAAAACAATTTCTAACCCACTATTTAAATAGGCAAGTTCTCGCAGCCGTTCCGCAATAATATTATATTCAAAATCAATAGTTTTAAAAATCGTTGTATCTGGATAAAAACAAACCTTTGTTCCTGATTTTTTTGCCTTTCCGGTTGCTGACACTTTATTTTGTGGTTCACCAATTTTATAGTCTTGTCGGTGAATTTTTCCTTCTCGCTTCACCTCCACCCACAACCATTCCGAAAGGGCGTTTACAACAGAAACCCCAACCCCGTGAAGCCCCCCTGACACCTTATAGGAGCCCTTGTCAAATTTTCCACCGGCGTGGAGTACCGTCATGACAACCTCGACTGCGGGTTTTTTTTCTTCCTTATGTATGTCTACGGGGATTCCCCGGCCATTGTCTTCAACTGTAATAGATCCGTTTTGGTTGAGAGTTACCACAACCTTATTACAGTACCCAACCATTGCCTCATCTATTGAGTTGTCTACAACCTCATAAACGAGGTGGTGCAGGCCTCGCCGCCCCACATCTCCAATATACATGGCGGGGCGTTTTCGAACGGCCTCGAGCCCTTCTAAAACTTTGATGTTTTCTGCGCTATAGCCCATGTTAACTTTTGTCTCGCTCATATAAAACGGATTTCCTTTATGGTCTTTTTGCCAATTCTACTGTTCAGCTTATCAATTATTTCTTTCTTCTTAAAAACAAGCTCCTGGCGCCAAGACGAATTATCAACTTTTATTGTAAGTGTTCCGTGTTCGACTTTCTCTGCGCTTGTGTTCTCCGCAATTTTTTCCCCCACAACCTCATCCCAGATTAACAGGGCGGTGTTTTGTTTTACGCCCTTATCAAGCCCAGATTTTTTTAGAAATATTTTTATTGCGGTTTTTAATGCTTGCACGGTTATTATAATAGCGCCCGACTATTTGTGGGTTCTTTTCATTTTTCTATATAACCGATAAGAGCTTGTGAAACTAATCATTCAAGCGAATCGGCATCAGTAGCATTGTTAGGTTTGATTTTTCTTTTTGGTTGGCTGGATAAAAAAGGGCCGCACTAATCGGCGTCTTAAGCTTAACAATGACCTTGTCGCTTTCAACGTGTGATAAAATGTCTTTTAAATAAGAGGCGTTATATCCAATAACTAAATCGTCCCCATTAAAATCTCCCTTTATTTCTTCTTGGGCCTTGGAAGACTTCTCTGGATCCTCTGTTGTTATTTGAATTTTGTCTTTTGTAAGTCGAAGTGCAATTTGATGCGTTGATCTGTTAGAAAAAATTGACACTCTTCGCACAGCAGACAACAACATGTTTTTATCAACGGTGAGCTCTTTATCGTTATCCTTAGGAATAACGCTTTCAAAATCCGGAAATCTTTCATCTATTATTCGCGTAAAATAGATATCTGACCCTAAAGAGGCTGTCATGTGGTTTTCACCCAGCCAAAGTTGAATTGCTTCTTCTCTTTCTAAAACGCCAGACAATAAATCTAAAAACTTTCTTGGTACAATAACATCCCCGGTATACTCATCAGCTTTGTAATCGCTACGATTATAACACACAAGTCGATGCCCGTCTGTTGCTACTGCGGTCAAGTTGTCTTTATTAAAACGAAACAACACCCCCGTTAGGGCTGGTTTCAGCTCATCGCGGCTTACAGCAAAAGAGGCTTTCTTTATCATGTCTCTTAACGCGTCCGTAGAAAGGCCTGTTTTTTTACGGTTGTCAACCTCAGGAACAACGGGAAACTCTTCTGCTGGTTTTCCCATAATATCATACGCGCCAACATCGGTAACCATTTCAATCTTATTGTTTGTGTTCGCGGTTAATGTAATCCTAGTGTCATCTGGTGATTCGTTTGTTATATCTAATAACGTTTGATGGGGGATGGCTACGCTTCCTGGCTCTTCGATGCTTGCTGGAAGGTTTGCAATGATGGTTATTTCTAAATCGGTGGTTCTAAGTACCGTACCCGTTTCTTGCGCATCAAAAAGGACACTATTTAAAATCGGTAAGGTGGAGCGTGTTGGTGTTGCTTTAGAAAGTTTTTGAAGAGCGGCTTGGAGCTCTGTTTTCGAGGTTGAAATTTTCATGCTTCTTCCAAAGAATAAATGTGGATTTAATGGAAAATTTGTTTGTTAAAAGGTTAAACGACATTACCGAAATTGGTGTGTTTTAACAAGCCTTTTTCCGTCAGGAAAACTGGTTTTATATTTATTATGAAAGATTAAAGATTAAAGATATTATTTATTATAGTGTGGAAAAAGTAGAAGAAATAGATAAAAGACAAACAGAAAGTAAAGCAGATTCGATGTTTAGGGAAAAAAAGTCACCTGGAGCTTGATGTGGAAAACCATAGTCTTTTTGTTGAAAAACGTTAAGTTTTGCTGTAAAAACAAGTTTAATAGCCGGTTTACTCGCCCGATTTACCCAAGCATTAAACCAGTCACTTTTCTTTTTATTTAACGCAAGGGCCTCCACTTGATTCCAGTGTTTTGACAGGTCCGGCCGGCCACCGGGTTTTGTTGCTTCTATCCACAATAAATGATACCCGTATTCAGAGCGAACTGGCCCGGCACACTCGTTTGGATTAATTTGACCAATTACAGCCCCAAACTCTTGAACGGGGTAGTTGATTGGATCAATCCACCCAAGGCTGCCACCTGCAGTGTTCGTTTGGTCGTCCATAGAGTGAGACTTAACCATAGATATAAAATCTACCAACGTAGATGATGAGTCTTTTAGGGAAAGAGATTTATTATAAGCCAATGTTTCGTCTTCGTCTGTAACGGGCGGGCTTAATAATATGTGGCGCACCTTTATTCTCTCTCCCAGGACTTCTTGGGTTTCAATTATATGATAACCGTGTTCTGTTTTAACCGGAAGGCTGATTTCTCCAGGCTTGAGAGTGAAGGCGACGGCTTCAAATGGCGTAACCAGGTTTCCGCGCCGAACAAAGCCAAGGGACCCACCGGTATTTTTCGAACCTGGATCCTGTGAATATTGAGAAGCTAGAGATTCAAAAGTTTCTTTTCCCTCTAAAATGTTTTTTCTGAGCCCAGTTAAAAGTTCTTTTGTTTTGTTTATTTGGGCCTGGTTGGGCTCTATTTTTGTAAGAAGGTGTCGCATTTTTACCACCGTTGGAAAAGGAGGGATGCTATCTCTATATAGTTTAAAAAAAGCCCGAACATCATCTTTGTTGACAGAGATTTTTCCTATTAGCTCGCGCTGATATTGCTGTGTGATCATCATGTCTTTTATTTCATACCAATATTCTCTACGAAAGGTGCGGATTGGTTGGCCAAGGGCTTTTTCAGCGGCCTCTTCCCCACCAGCCTGTGCAATAATATTGTTGACTTGATCGTCCAAGGCGCGATCAACGTCTTTATCGTTTACCTCAACAGAGTCGAGCTCGGCCATAATTAAAACGACCTTGCGATTAATAATTGACGCGACAATCTCTTTTTTTAGGGCATTGATTTTAACAATGTCTCTTTGAGGGTTTAATTGGCGCTGGAAAATTGCCATGGCCAGCGTTTGGTTTATGTCGCTTTTTAAAATTGTTTTGTCCCCCACAATTGCCGCAAGACCATCAATGTCCTGAAGATGAGCGCTTTCTTTTGTTGTAAGCGGCTCATCAGCGGATGTGTTTGCTTCTGCCGCTTGTGGGTAAGAAAAAGAGAGCAGAAAAACATAAACAATAAAAAAACCAGAAAACCGCAAGCCCTTAATAAAATAGAGGCATGCAGTGCGGGAGGAACAAACAAAACAGCTAAATAACAAAAGTTTAACCATGTATAAAATTACAAAGAGAACGTTTGTGAAAACAATTCGCCAAATTTCTGAGAAACAGAGAGGGCCTCTTCAAGAGATTCGGTATCAAAGGAAATTTTCATCGTGTTTTTATTTTTCAGATCAATTTTATTAGGACACAAAAAACTTTTTAATGCTTTTTTTAGCACAACAACAAACTGTTTTGGGCCTAGCCCTTGGGGGGCCTCAGAAAGATAGAAAGAAGCGGACGAAGAATTAATTTCACATTTTTTAATTGGGCCAGAGTAAAACAAGCTTTGAACCAAAGATGTTTTTATAAGGTTTTTTGTGGCGGGGGCGATTGGACCAAAGCGATCGCGAAGCTCTTCACACACAAGGTCTAGTTGTTGAGGAGACCGAGCTTCAGAAATTTTTTGGTAAAAAGAAAGTCGATCTTGAACGCGGGGCACATATTCGCGGTCAATGTGCGCAGGCCCAGAAAAAACAAGGCTGGGCTTTTCCCCGACCCGCACGGGACCGGGCGATCGATGATCTAGGATAGACTCTTCAAGCATTTTGCTATAAAGCACAAAACCGACCTTTGAAACTTGACCACTTTGTTCATAGCCAAAAAGATTGCCAGCACCCCTAATTTCCAGATCTTTCATTGAAATATTATATCCCGACCCAAGGGAAGAATAATATTCAATTGTTTTTAAACGCTCACGCGCATCAGAGGACAGTTGTAGGCCCCGGGGAACACAGAGATAACAGTGAGCGCGGCGATCGCTACGACCAACCCGCCCACGAATTTGGTAAAGCTGAGAAAGCCCAAAGCTGTGCGCACCGTTTATAATTATTGTGTTTGCGTTTGGAACATCAAGGCCGGACTCAATAATTGTTGTGCATAACAAAACATCAATTTTTCCAGCAAAAAAAGACAAAACAGTTTTTTCTAAAACACGACTGTCCATTTTTCCATGACCAATCGAAACCGTTGCGCTAGGAAGGGCCGCTTTTAATTTATCATAATAAAAAGGAAGCCCATTTATGTCGTTGTGTAAAAAATAGACCTGTCCCCCACGATGAAGCTCGCTTTTAATTGCGCGAATTAAAAAGGGCCAGTCAAAATATTTAATATGTGTTCTTATAGGCCGACGATTAAAGGGCGGGGTTTCAATTTTGGAAGTGTCGCGCACCCCGACTAAAGACTGTTGAAGGGTTCTTGGAATTGGCGTCGCTGTTAAGGTTAGAATATCAATGTGGTTTTTTATTTTTCTTATTGTTTCTTTTTGTTTTACGCCGAAGCGATGCTCTTCGTCAACAACCAACAAACCAAGGTTGTGCGTGGGCACGTCTTCGCTTAACAGCCGATGTGTTCCAACAAGAACATCTATTTTGTTTTGGTGGAGGTTTTCTATAATAACACGTTGTTGTTTTTTTGTTCGAAAGCGAGAAAGAAGCTCGACGTTTACCCCTAGCGGGCTGAGTCGGTTTTTACATGTAATATAGTGCTGATCGGATAGAACCGTTGTGGGCGCTAAAAAAAAGACGGTTTTACCTGAAATTACTGCGCGCATAGCGGTGCGGACAGCAACTTCGGTTTTGCCGAAACCAACATCACCATATATCAACCGATCCATAGGAACAGATCCCGCGAGGTCATTGTTTATGTCGTCAAGAGCCGAGAGCTGATCCGCCGTTTCTTCAAATATAAAACTATTTTCGAGCTCTTGCATTAAATAGCCACCGGGGGCATATAGAAATTCCCGCGGGCTTGAGCGCGCGCGGTATGAAGAGACAAGGTGTTCAACAACATCTGTTGTTGCTTTTTTTGCAACGTCTTTTTGTTTTTCCCAAGAAGAAGAACCAAGTCGCGACAGTTTTGGGGAAGACTTCCCAGTTCCGATGTATTTATGAACACGGTTAAAGCGCTCTGTTGGAACAAAAAGTAAGCCACCCCCGGAATATTCAATTTTAATGTTTTCTGTCTGGTTGTTTTTTTCACCAATTAAGACAAGACCGCGATAAACCCCAAGCCCGTAATCTTGATGAACAAGAGCGTCACCCCACTCAAGGTCTTTTAAAGACGAGAGGTTGTGATTTGTGTGGGCGGTAGATCCGCGGGGCTGTTCTGTTTTTTTTGTTCCAAGGGGAGGCGAAAAATATGCAACCCCCAAGGAAGACGAAGAAAAGCCGCCAGCCGGCCCAAACGAAAGCGGAAACATCTCTTTTTGTCTATAAAGCGGCCGTTTTGTTGGGTTATAAAAAAAAGGAACAATTGTTTCGTTATCCAAAGCAGAATCAATTGCTTTTTTATTTTTTGCTAAGCCTTGGCCGGAAGGATTGACGGTAACCGCAGGAGCTTGTATGGTCTTTTCTGGGCTTAAAAAAGAAAGGCCCGCAGACGTTATGTATAACACGGCCGGACAGACGGATTCTAAGATGTCGCCCAAGCTGTTTTCGCTGCGCGCGCTAGAAAAAACCGGAGGAAACAGGACGCACTTTGTTCGAAGACCCTCGGAAAGCTGCGTGTCGGGACTAAAAAGGCGAATGGAGCTTATTGTATCCCCTAAAAACTCTAAGCGCAATGGGTGACCAGAAAACTCAGTAAAAAGATCGAGTATACCCCCCCTTTTTGCAAAGGTTTTGGGAGAAAGACAGGGGTCTGAAGGCTTATACCCCCAAAGAGCCAGTTTTTCTATAATTATTGATTGGGAAATTTTATCTCCAACCCGAATTGTAAGAGATTCCGTAAGAAGTTTTTCGGGCCGACGTATTTTTGTTTTGATTGCATTGGAAGACGAAACGAATATTCCTACCGAATCAGATATCAACGAAGACAATGAACGTGAAAAAATGGTGCGAGATGAAAAAACAAGACCAGGAACGTTCAGGGGGTCTTGTTGACAGCCAGGAAGCAAAAAGGCGTTGTTGCCGAGAAGGCCTGAGAAGTCCTCATAAGAACTTTCCGCCCCCCCTCGTCTTGTTGCACAACAAAAACTGATTGCTTGAGAGAGTGGAAAAGGGCGCTGACAAAAACAGACTGAGCCGCGGCGTTGTCTAGCGCCAAAAAGAAGCCTTCTTTGTTTTTAATATG
>LULX01000348.1_pt1 | contig 15598 bp, 14 predicted proteins | sample 729511 | NCBI WGS metagenome assembly LULX01 (sample SAMN03860278, study PRJNA289734) | marine metagenome | biome: seawater column; feature: ocean; material: water; isolation source: Red Sea water column Station 91 - depth 500m | place: Saudi Arabia: Red Sea | collected 2011-10-15 | depth 500 m
AGAAGACAAACCCGAGAAAGAGACCAGTAAAAAAGACTACAGCGTCATCACCGACCAGCAAGAGCTGGATCAATGGCTGGAGCGCCTGAAATCGGCCGATCTGTTTGCCTTCGACACGGAAACCACCAGCCTTCGCTATATTGACGCCGAAATTGTGGGTGTCTCCTTCGCGATCAACCCGGGCGAAGCCGCCTACGTTCCCCTGGGCCACAACTACATGGGCGCCCCCGAACAGCTGGATCGTGACCAGGTTCTCGACCAGCTCAAGCCGCTGCTGGAGGATCCTCAACTGGCCAAGGTCGGGCAGAACCTGAAATACGACAAGAACGTACTGGCTAACCACGGCATCACCCTGGAGGGCATTGCCGAGGACACTATGCTGGAATCCTACGTTCTGAACTCTGTCGCTACCCGCCACGACATGGACAGCCTCGCCATGCACTACCTCGGCGAGAAGACCATCAGCTTCGAATCCATCGCTGGCAAAGGCGCCAAACAGCTCACGTTCAACCAGATCGAGCTGGAAAAAGCCGCTCCCTACGCCGCCGAGGATGCAGACATAACCCTGCGCCTGCACCAAACCCTGAGGCCACAGCTGAAAGCCACCGGGAAACTGGCTTCGGTGTATGAAGAAATCGATCTGCCACTGGTCCCGGTGCTCTCGCGCATGGAGCAGAGAGGCACCCTGATCAGCGCCAGTACGCTGCGCCAGCACAGCCAGGAACTGGCCGAGCGCATGGCGGAACTGGAAAAAGAGGCTCACGATGTTGCCGGTGAAACCTTTAACCTGGGCTCCACCAAACAGTTGCAGGCAATCTTCTACGACAAGATGGGACTCCCGGTCATCAAGAAAACCCCCAAGGGCGCACCATCAACGGCGGAACCGGTGCTGCAGGAACTGGCCCACGAGCATGAGCTGCCGCGCCTGATTCTTGAGCACCGCAGCCTGAGCAAGCTGAAGTCCACCTACACCGACACCCTGCCGGAGTTGATTCACCACCGCACCGGCCGTGTTCATACCTCCTACCATCAGGCTGTCACGGCCACCGGCCGATTGTCGTCTTCCGAGCCCAACCTGCAGAACATACCCATTCGCAGCGAGCAGGGACGCCGTATACGGCAGGCCTTTATCGCGCCTGAGGGTTACAAACTGGTGGCGGCCGATTATTCCCAGATCGAGCTGCGGATCATGGCCCACCTCTCCGGCGACAAGGGGCTGCTGAAGGCCTTTGAAAAAGGGGAAGACATCCACAAGGCGACAGCCTCGGAAGTCTTCGGCGTCAGCCTGGAGGAAGTATCCTCAGACCAGCGGCGCAGCGCGAAGGCCATCAACTTCGGTCTGATCTATGGCATGTCTGCCTTTGGGCTGTCGCGGCAACTGGACGTTGAACGCAAGGTCGCCCAGCAGTACATCGACCGCTATTTCGAGCGCTACCCCGGCGTCCTGAAATACATGGACAACATCCGCAAGCAGGCTCATGACGACGGTTTCGTCGAGACGCTCTTTGGCCGGCGCCTGTACCTGCCTGAAATCAACGCCCGCAACAAACAGCTCCAGCAGGCTGCCGAACGCACCGCAATCAACGCCCCCATGCAAGGCACGGCTGCGGACATCATCAAACGGGCCATGGTGGATGTGGAGAACTGGCTACTCAAGGATCACGCTGATGAAGCCCGCATGACCATGCAGGTTCACGATGAATTGATTCTGGAAGTGAAGGAGTCGGCTCTCGACAAGATCCGTTCGGGACTCGAGAAGCGCATGTCGGCAGCAGCCGAACTGGACGTTCCCCTGCTGGTAGAAGCCGGCGCCGGTGACAACTGGGACGAAGCACACTGATTCGCCCCAGAACAGGGCATGGAAGCCAAAAACGCACCGAAATCAACCGCAGTACCACCCCCCGAACCTGCCTGTGAGTCTCCGGACTCCACGGCAGGCCGTAAACACGCCTTCTCTTCGGAATCGACACCGTCACGGCACGAAATTCGCAACGTAATTAGAGTCGGCGCCCTGCCCCACCACATTATCCGGGCAGCGCCATGTTGTGACATCCATCTCCGAGGCTCAAACCATGACTTCTCTGGCATCTGAACGTAGCTGGCTGCTGGACCCCAGCGTGCTGAAACTGGTTCACCAGTGCCGCCGCCTGATTCACACGGAATTCGGCGTGAAACTGCACCTCACGGAAGAGCACCTGGAACAACAACTGGCCGATTACGCGCGAAAAACCCGCTCAAGCCAGCTGACCCGTACCTGGGAAACTCTCAAGGAACAGGTTCCACAGCTGAACATCGAACCTGAGGAGGAAGATGACGGCTTCAAGCGTAACTATCGGGGTCAGGTGATAGCGGATGCCCCATCGGCATCGGCGGACGACCAGGAGGAAGGGAAGCTGGACCCGCCACGGAAGAAGAAGGTGATATACCGGGGACAGGTTATTGGCTGACCAGCCCTTGGGCTGGCCAACCAGATTCACGAGAGATCAGAAGGACTTGCTTACCTCAATGGACGCACTCCAGGCACTGAGCTCATATTTGCCTTTGAAGTAGCTCGGGTCTTCGACACCCGGGGCCAGATCGGCTACCTCATCCGGATTACTGTGCTGGTAGTTCCGTTCTGTAAACGCTGGATCATCCGTAAACAGTAGTGTTCCTACCGCCGCGTCAAGCGTCCAGCCACTCTGGGCATCCTTCCACTGAACACCTAATGTCAGCCAATGCCGATCGCTGGACGGGATACGTGCGGTAAGATACTCATCGACAGGCGACTCGTCCCAGGCATAGCCTGCTTTTAGAGCCCATTCCGGCGTTGCCTGCCAAATCCCACCAAGATTGAATTGCCAGGTATTTTGCCACTTTTCAGTCACATGGCTGAGAATGGCGCCCTCCTGTGGTGCCGCTGTAATCTGACCATTCGCTTCTCTACTGACAATGTCCAATTCCTCAAAACGACTCCATTTAGCGTAAGTCGCACCTGCGAGAAGCGTTACCTGATTGGAAAGATTATGCCGAATGCCAAAGGTTGCACTCTCTGGAATAGCTAGCGGAACCCTTACTTTTTCCGACAGCGTAGTGGTCTGACCAGGCACTCCGGGAACCGGGAAGTCGGAAATCGTCGCATTACCTTTCAAATCAAGTTCGGTTCCAGTCTGGGCACTCAACCCAATTTGGGTCTTATCCGAGAGCTCATACAGGAAACCAACTCTGAACGTCGCCCCGATACAATGGCTCCAGCAAAAGCATTTGGGTAGACCTGGGCTGCCAAGTCCTGATAACGGGTCAGGCGCCCCTCTGCATAAATAAGGTTGATGCCCGCCCCCATTGAAAGGCCATTCCCATTATTTACTGAGATTGACGGAGTGAAGGCAATGGCTGTCAATTCGGTTTCGTCAGCAAAAAAACGCCCGACAAAGTCATCGTTGTAGTCCGCAGCCAGGCCATACGGCGCATGGATTCCAAACCCCACGTCTATGGATTCATTGACTTCGTGAGTCATGTAAAAATTCGGCAAAACGGCTGGACCAGCAATATCACCGCCCAGCGAGCCATCGGCCATAATCGGACTCTGACCCGGCAGATTGCGGCGCGCTTCAGCTTCCTTGGCCTCGGCATCAATATCCAGAACCGCCGCCCCAAAAGAAATATTGGTGCCGGACAGTTGGCTCATCCCGGCGGGATTGAACAAAACCGTGGTCGCATTCTCGGGGTTGGCAGCGGCACCGGCATTGGCGGTGCCCATGGCGCTGGCGCTCTGTTCATTGAGGGAAAAACCGCCTGCGAGAGTGCTGGCAGGTGCGGCGAGCGCCGCGAGGGTGGCAAAACGTACGGCTCGTGCAAGCATTGAAGATCGGTGGTGCATGGTATCTCCTTATTGAATCGCGCGGAGTATACGCACCACCCCTTACTGGCCTCAAATGCCATCCCTAACGGTTCAGGAGCCTACCTTTCTACAACTAAAGTCTAAAAAAAACCTGATCGTATCAGTCGTCCTGTATTGAGAGCTTGTCCACAGAGGAAGACAGCTTGTCCGCCCCCTGAGCGTCGGCACCCAGCTTGATCATCAGGCGCAGGTCGTTGGCAGAGTCGGCATGGGCCAGGGCATCTTCGTAGGTAATGGAGCCCTCTGCGTACAACTGATACAGGGCCTGGTCAAAGGTCTGCATGCCAGACTCGTTGGATTTCGACATCAGCTCCTTCAGACGATGCACCTCGCCCTTGCGGATCAGATCCGCCACCAGCGGGGTATTGATCAGCACTTCGATAACCGCTTTGCGTCCCTTGCCATCCGGCGTTGGCACCAGTTGCTGGGCCACAATGGCCTTGAGGTTCAGGGACAGGTCCATCCAGATCTGGTTGTGCTGTTCCGGCGGGAAGAACTGGATAATCCGGTCCAGCGCCTGGTTGGCGTTGTTGGCATGCAGGGTGGCCAGACAAAGGTGACCGGTCTCGGCGAACTGCACGGAATACTCCATGGTCTGCCGGGTCCGCACCTCGCCGATCAGGATAACGTCGGGCGCCTGACGCAGCGTGTTCTTCAGGGCCACCTCGAAGCTTTCGGTATCGATACCCACCTCACGCTGGGTAACGATACAGCCCTGGTGCTGGTGCACGAATTCGATCGGGTCTTCGATAGAAATGATGTGCCCCCGACTGTTACGGTTCCGATGCCCCAGCATGGCCGCCAGGGACGTGGACTTACCGGTACCGGTGGCGCCCACGAACATGATCAGGCCACGCTTGGTCATGGCGAGTTCCTTGATAACCTCCGGCAGCGACAGGTCGTCAATCTGCGGAATCTTCACCTCGATCCGACGCAGCACCATGCCACAGAGGTTCCGCTGGAAGAACGCAGACACCCGGAACCGGCCAATGCCCCGGGCACTGATGGCAAAGTTGCACTCGTGGGTTTCCTCAAACTCGGCGCGCTGCTTGTCGTTCATGGCGCCGTAGACAAACTCCCTCGTCTGCTCCGGCGTCAGCGCGTTCTTGGTGACCGGGAGCACTTTCCCGTTCACCTTCATGCTTGGTGGTACACCCGCTGTAATAAACAGGTCCGAACCGCCCTTTTCCACCATCAGCCGTAACAGTTTTTCGAATTCCATTTGTCTACCTATACCGTTTTGTCTTCATCACACGGACTCCCCGAACAGTGTTCGAGGAGCGGGGCGAGCGGCCTTCCCGGGACTGTCTGCAGCATGGATGCTGCAGTCAAGCGTACAGGGACGTATTTACAGCGTGTCCCGGGAAGGCCGCCCGCCCCGCTCCCTTCCCCAAGTTCGACGCAGGGAGCCAGAGGTTAAAAGTTATCAGGCATCTTGGCCTTGGCCCGCGCTGCTTCGCGGGAAATAAGGCCCTTCTGCAGCAGCCTCTCCAGGCACTGGTCCAGGGTCTGCATACCCAGAGAACCGCCGGTCTGGATCGACGAATACATCTGGGCGATCTTGTCTTCCCGGATCAGGTTCCGGATCGCCGAGGTGCCAATCATCGACCGAACCATGGACTTTTCCTCCGCCGGGAACACGTCGACCACACGGTCGATGGTCTTGGCAGCGGAGGTGGTGTGCAGGGTGCCGAATACCAGGTGGCCGGTTTCCGCGGCCGTCAGTGCCAGGCGGATGGTTTCCAAATCCCGAAGCTCACCAACCAGGATGATGTCGGGGTCTTCCCGCAGGGCTGAACGCAGTGCTTCGTTGAAGCCGAGGGTATCCCTGTGAACTTCCCGCTGGTTGACCAGGCACTTCTTGGAGTCGTGCACGAATTCGATGGGGTCCTCGATGGTGAGGATGTGCTCGTACCGGGTGTCGTTGATGTAGTCCATCATCGCCGCAAGGGTGGTGGACTTACCGGAACCCGTAGGGCCGGTTACCAGCACCAGGCCGCGAGGCACCGACGAAATATCCTTGAACACCTGCCCCATACCCAGGTCTTCCATGGTCAACACCTTGGAAGGGATGGTCCGGAACACGGCACCGGCGCCACGGTTCTGGTTAAAGGCGTTAACACGGAAACGGGCAACACCGGGCACTTCGAAGGAAAAGTCGGTTTCCAGGAATTCCTCGTAGTCCTTGCGCTGCTTGTCGTTCATGATGTCGTAGATCAGCCCGTGGACCTCTTTGTGCTCCATGGGCGGCAGATTGATGCGACGCACATCACCATCAACACGAATCATAGGGGGGAGGCCGGCAGAGAGGTGCAAGTCAGACGCGCCCTGTTTCGCCGAAAAGGCAAGCAGTTCAGTAATATCCATAGGAATCCTCGGAAGGCTTTTTCTTTTATCCTGGTAGCTTCCGCCCGGCGGGGCCCCGGCGCGGTTCACTTGGCATTTCAGTGACCTGCGGGTAACGTGTCACCGTACAAGTGACAGACCGAGCGTGGCAATCTCACACTATGAGCAGCATAGCAGACAACATCGGGAGCGTAACCCGACGCATACAAAAAGCAACATTGCAGGCTGGGCGCGAGCCGCGGGCTGTGCATTTGCTCGCCGTAAGTAAAACCCGACCGCCGGAAGATCTGCGGGAAGCCTTCGCGGCCGGTCAGCATGCCTTTGGGGAGAACTACCTGCAGGAAGCCCTGGAAAAGATCGAGGCGCTGTCTGACCTTAATGGCCTGGAGTGGCATTTCATCGGCCCGATCCAGTCCAACAAAACCCGGCAGATGGCTTCTGCCTTCAGTTGGGTGCACAGCGTCGACCGCCTCAAGATTGCCCGTCGCCTCAGCGAACAGCGTGACCCTGCACTGCCACCATTGAATATCTGCCTTCAGGTCAATATTAATGAAGAGGACAGCAAATCCGGGTGCACGCTTGGGGAGTTGCCGGACCTGGTGGCTGAGATCGGCGAACTGCCAAACCTTACATTGAGAGGGTTGATGGCCATTCCGGATCCGGATCAGCCCGAATCCGGGTTGAGAGCCAGCTTCCGGAAGCTGGCCAATACCCTGAAGCAACTGAGGGCAGATCATCCCGACGCCGGGCCGCTTGACACGCTGTCCATGGGAATGTCCGGCGACCTGGAAGTTGCTATTGCGGAGGGCGCCACCTGGGTACGGGTCGGCACCGCACTTTTCGGCCAACGCCCAGTAAAGCGCTGAATCTGCCGGTTCCTGCTATGATCAGGGCCGGACGTTAAAACGATCAACCGGGGAGTTAACCTTGAGCACATCACCAACCATTTCTTTTATTGGTGCCGGCAACATGGCCAGCGCCATCATTGGCGGTATGCTGGATAACGGCTATCAGGCCGGCAATATCTGGGTGAGCGCGCCGGATGACGCGCACCTTCAAACAATCCGCAAGCGCTTCGGCGTGAGCGTAACGACAGACAACCGCTACTGCGCCCAGCAGGCCGACATGGTGGTTCTCGCGGTAAAACCTCAGGTAATGGCGGATGTCTGTCGCGATATCGCGCCGGTCGTTCAAAATACCCGCCCCCTCATGGTATCCATTGCCGCCGGACTGACAGCTGACACACTGGACGGCTGGCTGGGAGGCGGGCTGCCGTTGGTCCGTGTCATGCCCAACACACCCTCCCTCGTTGGCAAAGGGGCCGCGGGCCTGTTCGCCAACGCAGAGGTGAAAGACAAACAGAAGAAAATGGTGGAATCGGTGTTCGAAAGCATCGGTTCAGCGCTCTGGGTTGAGGACGAGAACCTGCTCCATGCGGTTACCGCCCTCTCCGGCAGCGGCCCGGCCTATTTTTTCCTGATGCTCGAGGCGCTTGAAGAGACTGCCACCGAAGCAGGCATTGCTGCCGGAACCGCGCGAGAACTGGCCATCCAGACCATGGCAGGAGCCGCCGAAATGGCCGCGAGAAGCGAGCACGACCCGGGCCAGCTCAAGCGCAACGTGATGTCTCCTGGCGGAACGACCGAGCAGGCCATCAATACCTTTGAGGAAGGTGGGATGCGCGAGCTGGTATCCAAAGCCTACAAAGCGGCGTTCAAACGCTCGGAAGAAATGGCCAAAGAACTGGCAGGCAAACAGTAACCGATAACGGAGACACGGCTTCATGCTGGCAGACATTCTGATTACCATCCTGCTGATCGCATCCACCTTCTACATGACCATTGTGCTGCTCCGATTCCTGCTGCAACTGGCCCGGGCAGACTTCTATAATCCGATCTCACAATTCGTGGTCAAGGCCACCAATCCGCCGCTGCGTCCGCTGCGCCGCTTCATTCCTGGCTGGGGCGGTGTGGATGGCGCTTCGCTGGTGCTTGCGGTCATCATCCAGGGCATCACTTTCTTCCTGATACTGGTTGCCCTGAATGGCGGCATCCCCGCCGTGAATCCGATCACTCTGCTCGTATGGGCCGTGCTGAACGTTCTTGACCTGATCGTAAAGATCTACTTCTGGTCAGTGATTGCGGTGGTGGTCGTCAGCTGGATAGCTCCCGGCAGCGGCCACCCGGCGATTCAGCTGGTCGCCCAGATCACGGAACCGGTGATGCGCCCAGTGCGCAATATCATGCCCTCCATGGGCGGTCTGGACCTGTCACCCATTATTGTGTTCCTGATTCTGAACGTAATTTCGGTGGTGATTGAGCATATGAAAATGGCCGCAGGCCTTGGCTCTATCGGGCTGGGTATGTAAACCCCGTCTCAAATATACACTTTGTAACACTTAGCCACGAAATCCATAATCTCCGGACTGCAACGTCAACCTATTGATTTTGCAGTCCTTTATCTCAAAATCCTCCAACTTCCTCCAATCCTCTCCGTGCCGCTCTGCCGCAAACATAGATAGAACAGGATAGTATTAACGGTAATTAATCCGTCACCCGTGAGCACCCCGTTTGAACCGGGATACCCGGAAGTCGCGCAGAAGGAAAATCCGATGAACCAACAGGGAACTCTGTCGCAGCAGGTAGAGGCTTATCACAACTGGAAAAAAGAGCTGATCCGACAGATCGGCCGATACCGGTTGTGGCTGCAGGATAACAATCTGTTTTCCGACGATGTCAGCACCCGCATCCGCCATGGACTGGAACTGCTGATTGAGGATGAGCTTACCATTGCCTTTGTCGGCGAGTACTCCCGCGGGAAAACCGAGCTGATCAACGCCCTGTTCTTCTCGGAATATGGCCAGCGCATGCTGCCTTCGCAGGCAGGGCGTACGACCATGTGCCCCACCGAGCTGTTTTTTGATCGCAGCGCCAACGAGAACTACCTGCTCCTGCTGCCCATTGAAACCCGAAACGGAGACCTGTCCCTGCAGCAACTGCGCAAACAGCCGGAACGGTGGGTAAAGCATGAGCTTGATGAGCGCGACCCGGAAATCATGCGGGAAGTGCTGGCCGAAGTTGCCCGGGTGAAAAGCGTATCACCGGATGAAGCCCGGAAACTGGGCTTCGACGAGGATATGCTGGAGCACGACCGCAACAACCCCGGCAACGTCCTCGTGCCGGCCTGGCGTAATGCCCAGATCAGTATCCGTCACCCTCTGTTCGAACGCGGTTTGCGCATCCTCGACACTCCGGGCCTGAATGCCCTGGGTTCAGAGCCGGAACTGACCATCAGCATGCTGCCCCGGGCCCATGCCGTCATCTTTGTGCTCAGCGCCGACACCGGTGTGACCGCCAGCGATATGACCATCTGGAAGGAGCATATCGACACTCAACACGCCGATCACCGCGCCGGTCGTTTTGCCGTCCTGAACAAGATCGATGTGCTCTGGGACGACCTGCAGGGTGAACGCCACACCAACGAGGCAATCGAGCGGGTGCGTGGCTACACCGCCGATCACCTCGGCATGCGGCAGCATGATGTTATCCCCGTTTCCGCCAAACAGGGTCTGGTGGCCAGGGTCAGGAAAGACAGCGACCTGTTTGACCGATCCAATATCGGCCAGCTTGAGCAACTGATTATCCAGCGCATCCTGATGCACAAGGAACAGTTGATCACCCAGAGCCTGATCAACGACCTCCTGGGCATGCTCCAGAACAGCCAGGCAGCGATGCAGTACCGTCTGGAATCCCTGGAGGAAGAACTCCAGGCGTGCGCAGGCGTTACCATGGACAAGGCAGCGCTAGGCCGGCTGGCAGAGCGCGCCCAGAAAGACTACGACTTTTATTACAAGAAGCTGATTACACTGCGCTCCAGCCGGCGCCTGATGGACTCCCAGGGTGACTTGCTGAAGAAACTGGTCAGCGAAGACCGTTTCGAAGAACATGCTGAACGTGTCCGCACCAGTATGTCGAAAAGCTGGACCACCGCCGGCATGAACCGCGCCATGGACCAGTTCTTCGAATTGCTTGAAAGCGACCTGACAAACCTGTTGAGCGAAGGGCACCTGGCCGAGAAGATGGTTGGCGCCATTTACCGTCGCTACAACGAGGACAACCGGGCCCGTCATCTCGAGCCCATCCCGCTCCGCGCAGGGCGCCACGTCATCGCCATTCGTGAGTTGCGCAAGAAGGCCCGACGCTTCCGTATCAGCCCGAAGAACCTTCTGACCGAACAGTCGGTTCTGGTTCGCCGTTTCTTCAACGTCATGGTGGGCGAAGCCCGCACCCTGCACGCTCGCGTTCGCCACGATGTTGAACGCTGGCCGTCAGAGGCACTCTTGCCGATCATGCAGTACTCCATGGAGCAGAAACAGCTGCTGGAGCACCAGATCCGGCGCCTTCGCGACATGGTACGCAATGACCGGGACAGCCGAACCGAGCGCCAGCGCCTCACCAACACCATTGCCGATCTGCGCAAACAGCTGGAACTGGCCGATGCCATGCAGCGACAGATTCGCAAACCGGCCCCCACCCTGATCCAGCAAAAAGTGGTGAATATCTCCGGGGCCGTCTGAGCCCCGCGATAGCAACTATTCAGGCGGTTGCAGCCATCACGCCCCGGCTTTAAACTGCTGGGCTGGCGATGGCTTTGCCATTGCGTTTCCAGACACTTACGGATCGAACCAGGAACCAATCGCGCCGATGCCTGATACCCTGCCTGCGGATTCTGTCGGGATTGTCACCCCGCAGACCTATCATTTCGACGCTCCCATCGATCTGGCCTGTGGTCAGACCCTGGAAAACTATGACCTGGTCGTGGAAACCTACGGTACCCTGAATGCCGATGCCAGCAACGCCGTTCTTATCTGCCATGCCCTGAGTGGCCACCATCACGCCGCCGGCTATCATTCCGCCGACGACCGGAAACCGGGCTGGTGGGACAGTTGCATTGGCCCAGGCAAACCGATCGATACCGACCGTTTTTTTGTTGTCAGCCTGAACAACCTGGGCGGCTGTCACGGCAGCACAGGGCCAAACAGTATCAACCCGGAAACCGGAAAACCTTTCGGCCCGGAGTTTCCGGTCATCACCGTGGGCGACTGGGTCAAGAGCCAGGCATTGCTGGCCGACCGGCTTGGTATTCAATGCTGGGCGGCGGTTGTTGGCGGCTCCCTCGGCGGCATGCAGGCCCTGCAGTGGAGCCTGGATTATCCCGACCGGCTGAGGCACGCCGTGGTGATTGCCTCCACGCCCAGACTCACGGCGCAGAATATTGCGTTCAATGAGGTGGCACGCCAGGCCATCACCACCGACCGGGAGTTTCACGACGGTCGCTACTACGACTTTGAGACTGTTCCAAGGCGTGGCCTGATGCTGGCTCGAATGGTGGGGCACATCACCTACCTGTCAGATGCCTCCATGGGCGAAAAATTTGGCCGCGAACTACGTGACCAGGCCTACAAGTTTGGTTACGACGCGGAATTCCAGGTGGAAAGCTACCTTCGTTATCAGGGCGAGCGGTTTTCAGAGTCTTTCGATGCCAATACCTACCTGCTGATGACCCGGGCGCTGGATTATTTTGACCCGGCCTACGAGTTTGGCGGTGACCTTTCGAAAGCACTGTCGGGGGCCAGTTGTGAGTACCTGGTGTTGTCGTTCAGCACCGACTGGCGTTTCACACCCGCCCGCTCCGAGGAAATGGTCAACGCCATGATAGCCGCCCGCCGGAAGGTCAGCTACGCCGAGGTGGATGCTCCCTGGGGCCATGACGCGTTCCTGATTCCGACCCCGAGGTACACTGACATATTCAACGCCTATATGGACCGGGTTGCACGGGAGGTCGGCGCATGAGACCGGATCTCGAAATCATCCAGCAATGGGTTCAGCCGGGCCATCACGTCCTGGACCTGGGCTGCGGCGACGGCACCCTGCTCGACTTCCTCCAGAGGGAGCGCGGGGCCAGTGGCTTCGGCCTGGAAATCAACCCGGACCACATCACCACCTGTATGGGCCGGGGAGTGGCGGTCATCGAACAGAACCTGGACACTCAGGGGCTGGGCAACTTTGACGATGGCAGTTTCGATGTTGTTCTGATGACCCAGGCGCTCCAGGCGGTGCGGCGCCCCGACAAGGTGCTGGATGAGATGCTCCGGGTTGGCAAAGAAGGCATCGTTACCTTCCCGAACTTTGCCCACTGGCGACTGCGTTGGGGACTGACTTTGAGCGGACGTATGCCCGAATCCGAAGCACTGCCGTATAAATGGTACAACACGCCCAACATAAGGCTGTGCACTTTCAAGGATTTTGAGGCCCTGTGCCGGCAGAAAGGCATCAGAATCAAAAGCCGGAGGGTGGTCGACGGCCAGCACCAAAACAGCTGGCTCGCGCGGCTGTGGCCGAATTTGTTGGGTGAAATCGCCATTTACCGAATCACACGGGAGACATAGCGATGATTGCGAAAACCTTCTCCACATTCCGTAACCTTCTGGGAATTGCTCTGATTGGCCTGTTCAGCCTGCAGGCACAGGCTGGCTCGAAAGATTTCGGGGAGTACACGGTGCTCTGGAGTGTCCTGCCCAGCACGTTCCTCGCCCCTGAAGTTGCCAAGGCGAACAATCTCCAACGCAGCAAGGGCATCGGCATCGTCAATATTTCCATCATGGAGGAAAACGAGGACGGATCCATGTCCCCGGTCAGTGGCCAGGTGGAAGGCAAGGTCACCAATGATGTCCAGCAGGTTCGTTTCTTGGCGTTCCGCCGCATCCAGGAAGGCGACTCTGTGTACTTTATCGCCGAGTACCAGTACTCCTCCGGTGAGCTGATGACCTTCAATGTCACGGCCCGTCCGACCGGACACCAACAGGACCTGGCGGTGCGGTTTGCTCACACACTGTTCAGCGATTAAGCACTATGACCGAAAAACTCGTCATCGCCAGCAATAACAAAGGGAAAATCGCCGAATTGACGGAGCTGCTGTCGCCTCTGGGCATGACGCCAGTTGCCCAGGGCGACCTGGGTGTCAACGAAGCCGAGGAGCCGGCGGTTACCTTTGTTGAAAACGCCATCCTCAAGGCCCGCCATGCCGCTCGGGAAACCGGCCTTCCGGCCCTGGCAGACGACAGCGGCCTGGCGGTGGATGCCCTGGGAGGCCGTCCCGGGGTCCGTTCCGCCCGCTTTGCCGGCGCGGATGCGACCGATCAGGACAACGTAAACGCCCTACTGGATGCCATGGCCGACGTGCCAGACGACCAGAGGAACGCCCAGTTTCATTGCGTACTGGTATACCTGCGTCACGCCGATGACCCCACGCCCATCATCTGCCATGGCCGCTGGCCGGGCTCGATCCTCAGATCACCCCGAGGCAGCGGCGGCTTTGGTTATGACCCGGTGTTCCTCGCACCGGAGCATGGCTGCAGTGCAGCCGAACTGTCCCGATCCGAGAAAAGCAGCATCAGCCACCGCGGACGAGCCCTGACGATTCTGCTGGATCAGCTCAAGGCCGAGGCCTGAGACAGTTGAGCAATACCAACCCTGGGGAAGATCAGCAGCCAACTGCGGTCAGGCCGCCCCTGAGCCTTTATATCCACGTGCCGTGGTGCGTGCGAAAGTGCCCATACTGCGATTTCAATTCCCATGCCTTTACCGGGACCATACCCGAGTCTGCCTATCTGGAGGCCCTGCTCGAAGATCTCGACCAGGATCTGGCTTTTGCCGCCGAGCGACCGATAGAAACCGTGTTCATTGGCGGTGGCACCCCGTCCCTGATGAGCGGCGAATTCTACGACCGCCTGTTCCGGGAACTACGGGCAAGGCTTGCCTTCAAGGCGGATGCCGAAATCACCCTGGAAGCCAACCCGGGCACTCTTGAAGCCGGCCGCTTCGAAGCTTTTCGAGAAGCGGGCATAAACCGTCTCTCCATCGGAGTCCAGAGCTTCAACCCCGACCATCTCAGAAACCTCGGGCGCATTCACGACACCGATGCCGCCCATCGGGCGATAGACGCGGCACGGCGGGCCGGCTTCGACAATTTCAACATCGACCTGATGCATGGTTTGCCGGGACAGACCCCGGAGCAGGCCCTGGACGATATCCTAACTGCTTTGCAGTATGAGCCACCCCACCTGTCCTGGTACCAGTTGACCCTGGAACCCAACACCGAGTTCTACAGCCGGCCTCCGGACCTGCCCGACGACGACCACCTGTGGGACATCTATCGCCAGGGGGCTGAGCTGCTGCACAAACGGGGATACCAGGATTACGAAGTCTCGGCCTGGAGCCTTCGCGGAAAAGCCTCTCGCCATAACCTGAACTACTGGACCTTCGGGGACTATCTGGCCCTGGGGGCCGGCGCCCATGGCAAGATAAGCCTCGCCGACAGCAGTATCCGGCGATACTGGAAGACGCGCCAGCCGGATGCCTATCTGAACCGGATCGGCAGCCGCACTGCCGGCACCGATCTCATCGCCAGGGAAGATCTGCCTCTGGAATTCATGATGAACGCCCTGAGGCTGAAAGAAGGAGTGGATGAAAGCCTTTTTTCAGGCCGGACGGGTTTACCCCTGACTACAGTTGGGGTAAAACTTGAACAACTGCGAAATGAAAAGCTGCTGGTAAGCGATCGGTTGCAGGCAACGGACCTGGGCCAGCGATACCTGAACAGCCTGCTGGAGCGTTTTCTCTGATGGACCCTGCACACGGAGTGGCCGCCTATCCCAAAAGCCTGAAAGCCAGCTTGCTTGTGGCCGCCGTGCTGCTGTTTGCCCTGCTTATGGTCAACCAGCCACTTCAGACTGCCTCGGCGCCCCAGGGAATCGTCAGCTACCAACTGGCCGGCACCGCTGATCAGGCCCATGCAATTTTTCGCAGCTGGGGAGGCGAAGGGGTTGCCTGGGCGAGAGTTTCACTGTGGCTGGACTTCTTATTTATCCCCGCCTACATGCTGGCCCTGATCCATCTTACCCGGCATTTCACTCGAGATCGTCCGGGAGTCAGGGAGCGGATGGTTGCAAGATGGATACGAGCCCTGTTCGTTACCGCCGGCCTCAGCGATGGCACAGAAAACATTCTGTTGCTGAACAACTTCAATCCACCCACTGACGAACTGAGCCTGTCCGCAACCCTGTGCGCGTTGATCAAGTTTACAGCGTTGACGCTCGGCATTGCCGGTCTGGTCATTATCCGGGCGGCCCGGCGCCATCCACTGGCGCATCACTGATCCCTGTTCGCCGGCAATCAGTTCGTCCGGTAGAACAGCAAGTCCCAGACACCGTGGCCCAGGGTTTCACCCCGCTTTTCAAACTTGGTAATGGGACGGTCGTCGGGGCGAGGCGAATAGCCGCCGGACTCCTGAGTATTGGCAAAGCCCTCGGAC
>LULX01000436.1_pt1 | contig 15574 bp, 11 predicted proteins | sample 729511 | NCBI WGS metagenome assembly LULX01 (sample SAMN03860278, study PRJNA289734) | marine metagenome | biome: seawater column; feature: ocean; material: water; isolation source: Red Sea water column Station 91 - depth 500m | place: Saudi Arabia: Red Sea | collected 2011-10-15 | depth 500 m
CACCTGTTTCACCAGCGGAACTTATGAAATATCTTTCAGTAAACGTCCCAGCGCCACCCCGTCCCTGTCCAGTTGTTGACACCACCCCAAGGCGAGGATCTGCCATCCCGCATAGAAGGCGGAAAGAGAGACATGTGCCACCTGTTCAGTCATAACATTTCCCGTTCTCGCGTCTCCAAACCGATCTTGTCCGACACAGTCCGCCACAACTTGTTTCAATCCAATGTTCCGCCTGCTGTACAATTTCCCAACATCTGGAAAGCGCGGCCTGTCACCAAGGGGCGTCCTCCCTGCCAGTGGATTTGATCCTGTCAAGTTCCGATGGTCGACGATCTGAACGACCGCCTCATCTTCTCCACGACACCTGTCTACAATCAGCAGGTCGGTTTCGGATGTGTCATTTTTCAGTGTGACGAAGCTTTCCGGCGTCACATTTTTCTCAACCGCTCCAGCGGGGCTCACAATCTTCCAGTTTTTCCAACCGTAAATTGTGTAACCTCCAACGTCCTTCTCTTTTTCAGCTAATACAGAGAATGTCTTGCCATAGTTTCCGAGTGACAGCGGGAGGTAAAGGACCATCAGCCTCTCGCTCCAAAAAGTGCTGTTCCCAGCCGTACCATCGTCGCCCCCTCTTCCACGGCAATCTCAAAATCACCGGACATTCCCATAGAAAGTTCTGTCACCCTTTTTTCCGCTGGCAGTTGTTCGTTGAGGCTCTCTTTGACCTCCCGAAGTTTTCTGAAGGTCTTTCGGATCACAGCTTCCTCCGAGGTGAGTTCGCCGATGGTCATAAGTCCTTTCACTTCGAGGTTTTTCATTTCCACAATTTCCAGAAAAGTGTCTGTCTCATTAGTGTCAAAACCGTGTTTTGAAGGATCGCTGGCGGTGTTGACTTGGAGAAGCACTTCCAATCTCTCCTCTCTGTCAGCCGCCTTTGCGTCCAGGTTTCTGGCCAGTTTTAGGGAATCTATGGAATCGATGGCGTCAAAAAGGGTAACTGCTTTTTTCGCCTTGTTGGACTGAAGGTGCCCCACGAGGCGCTTCTTTAGTTGAGGAAGGTGGGGCAGTTGCGGAAACTTGTCCGCCGCTTCTTGAACGCGGTTTTCCCCGATGGCCGTAAGGCCAGCACTATACGCTGCTTCAATCGCTTCGGCGGGGAATGTTTTTGTGATCGCAAGAATCTGGACTTCGTCCGGGGAGGTTCGGCCGGACCGATCACAAGCGTCCTCAATCCGTTTTCTTACATCGGCGAGCGTAGCAACATCAATCACTCTTCTGCCGTTTCACCGGCCTCTTCCATCGCTGCTTCGGGGTCTTCTTCTTCGACCGTGTCCACGTGGACAACCCTACTGAGAGAGGAAATCTTAGCCCCCTCATCCAGACGAATAAGTTTTACGCCTTGCGTCACCCGACCGATGGTCCGGATGCTTTCCACCGGTTGGCGGATCAGGACGCCGGTGTCCGTGATTACCATAAGATCGTCCGAATCCACCACTTCCATAATGGCGACCATTTTCCCGACCTTCTCGTTGGTTCGCATAGCGAGCACGCCCTTTCCGGCGCGCTTTTGCACTCGGTACTGCATCACCTCCGTCCGCTTGCCGAACCCTTTTTCTGTGGCGACGAGCAGTGTCCCTTCCCGCCGAACAACTACCATCCCCACTACATAGTCATATTTGGACGACAGTTTGATGCCGGTGACGCCCCGCGTCTTCCTCCCCATAGGCCGGGCGTCGCTTTCAGGGAATCGTATCGATTTTCCTTCCCGTGTCCCAAAAACAATGTCGTTGTCTCCGTTGGTAATTTTTGCCTCAATCAGCTCATCGCCTTCCCGAATATCGATGGCGTAAATCCCGCCCTTTCGGGGGTTACCGTAGGCGGAAAGCTTTGTCTTTTTGATCATCCCTTTTCTTGTCGCCATGACAATGAACCGATCCTCATCGAAGGTTTTTACACTAACAAACGCCTTCACCTTTTCCCCCGGCTCTGTCCCGAGCAGATTGACAATCGCCCTGCCCCGGGCGGCCCTTCCCCCCGGAGGAATTTCATGGACTTTCAACCAGTAACATTTTCCCCTATCGGTGAAGAATAGAATGTAATCGTGCGTGTTTGCCACAAAGAGGTGCTCAACAAAATCTTCATCCTTGGCTTTAGCTCCTTGAAGTCCCCGCCCTCCGCGGCGCTGGCTTCGATAGGTCGACGCCGCCGTACGCTTCACATAGCCCTTGTGCGTAAATGTGAGGACAACATCTTCTTCGGCGATCATGTCTTCAACAGAGAGCGTAGTCCCGACAGCCTGAATTTCTGTTCTCCTGTCTTCTCCATACCGGTCCCGGATTTCACCGAGCTCTTCCTTGATGATTCCCATCTGCTGAGATCGGCTCTCCAGAATCCCCTTCAGTTGGGCTATCAGTTTTATCACCTCTTTGTATTCTTCGATCACCTTCTCAACTTCCAGCCCTGTCAGCCTCTGAAGCCTCATGTCAAGTATCGCCTGGGCCTGTTTCTCGGACAGGTCAAAGCTGTTCATGAGCCCCTCTTTCGCCTGTGTCGGATCTTTGCTGCCGCGAATCACTTCGATCACCTCATCAATGTTGTCCAGGGCGATCTTGAGTCCCTCTAGGATGTGGGCCCTCTCTTCCGCAACTTTCAGCTCATACTTCGTCCGGCGAACAAGAACCTCATGACGGTGATCAATAAAACAGGAGAGCAGTGTCTTGAAGGGCATGACGTGGGGAATGCCGTCCACCAGCGCCAGTAGGATGATGCCGAACGTGTCTTTCATTTGTGTATTGACGTAGAGTTGGTTCAGGATCACCTCAGGCACAATGTCGCGCTTTGTCTCAATAACAATGCGCATCCCATCTTTATCAGACTCATCACGAACGTCGGCGATCCCTTCCACCTTTTTACTGCGGACGAGGTCTGCAATCTTTTCAATGAGGCTCGCCTTATTCACCTGATATGGAATTTCGTTCACCACGATGTTCGACTTGCCGCCCTTGATCGATTCAATGAACGCATTTGCCCGAACAGTAATCTTCCCTCTCCCTGTTTCATACGCCTGTCTGATTCCGTCCAGCCCTTCTATGGTGGCTCCTGTGGGAAAGTCTGGCCCCTTCACATGCTTCATTAAGTCGTCAACTTCCGCATCGGGGTTGTCGATCAGCTCAATGGTTGCATCGATAACTTCCGTAAGGTTGTGGGGTGGAATCTTCGTGGCCATTCCAACAGCAATCCCTTCTGAGCCGTTTACCAGAAGGTTTGGAATGGCGGCAGGAAGAACGGACGGCTCGTCCAATGTTTCATCAAAGTTCGGCTCCCAGTCAACGGTGTCCTTATCCAAGTCCTTCAGCATTTCGCTGCCAAAGCGTGTCATCCGCGCTTCGGTATACCGCATGGCAGCGGCGTTGTCACCATCCACTGATCCAAAGTTCCCTTGTCCGTCCACCAGCTCGTGGCGCATGGAGAACTCCTGCGCCATCCTGACGAGGGCGTCATATATGGAGGCGTCTCCGTGGGGGTGATACTTACCCATGACGTCTCCAACGATACGGGCAGATTTCTTGTAGGGTCTGTTCCAGTGAGAGCCGAGTTCGTTCATTCCATACAGGATTCTCCTGTGAATCGGCTTGAGGCCGTCCCTGGCATCAGGCAGGGCACGGGAGACAATGACGGACATGGAGTAGTTGAGATAACTCTCCTTCATCTCGTCGACGATGTCGCGGTTCATGGACATGTCGCGTGTAGTCAGTTCAGCCATCCTCGTTTCCCTTTAAACGTCCAGGTTTACAACAAATTTGGCGTGGGATGTGATGAAATTTCGCCGTGCTTCAACATCGCTCCCCATAAGGTCCCGGAACAGCGTCGACGCCTCACTTCCGCTTTCCACAGACACCTTCAAGAGGGACCGCTTCTCAGGATCCATGGTGGTGGACCACAACTGTTCCGCGTTCATTTCTCCGAGCCCCTTGTACCGCTGAAGCTCTACTTTTTGCGTCTTATTTGCCTTCTTAAAACGGTGACTTCCGTCCACGTCGGCGTCTGTCATAATGATCAGCTTGTTGTACCGGAGTTTTGAAATATCGAACTCAGCCCCGGTCAGCTTCTCCCGATCTTCCATCTCGCCGTTTCCGCCGAAGCCTGTTCCAAGGGCGGTAATAATCGACTGAATCTCATTGTTGGAAAGGAGTTTGTCTATCCTCGCTTTTTCCGCGTTGATTACCTTTCCCCTCAAAGGGAGAATCGCCTGAAACCGTCTGTCCCTCCCCTGTTTCGCCGACCCTCCTGCCGAGTCACCCTCAACGAGGAACAGCTCGCACAGCTCGGGATCTTTGCTCGAGCAGTCCGCTAGTTTCCCCGGCAGGGAGCCTCCCTCAAGGGCGCTCTTCCGCCGGATAAGCTCCCGTGCCTTCCGGGCCGCTGCCCGGCTCCGGGCTGCCAGAACAGCCTTTTCAACTATTCGCTTTCCGACTGATGGGTTCTGCTCCAGAAACTCCTGAAGCCCCTCATAGACAATGGCGTCCACAAGGCCCTTCGCTTCGCCGTTCCCCAGCTTTGTTTTGGTCTGCCCCTCGAACTGCGGTTCGGCCACCTTTACCGAAAGAACTGCTGTCAGACCTTCCCTGAAATCTTCGCCGGAAAGGGAAATCTTCTCATTCTTTGTCGTCTTGACGAGCTTATTCTTTGAGGCGTAAGTGTTCATGGCCCGCGTTAGGGCGGAACGAAACCCAGAGAGGTGTGTGCCCCCCTCAATCGTGTTAATATTGTTTACAAATGAGAGTATATTTTCGTTGAATCCGTCGTTATAACGCAGCGCAACATCGACGGGAATTTCCTCGTTTTCTTTTGTTACGGTAATCACTTTCTTGTGGAGGGCGTTGGCAGGCCCATCCAGAAACTTTACATAATCTGAGAGGCCCCCTTTATAGCGAAAAACCTCCACCTTTTCCTCCCCCTGTTCGCGCTGGTCAGAGAACGTTATTTCCAGCTCTTTGTTCAGATAGGCCAGCTCTCTCAACCGCTCAGAGATTATATCATAGTCCCAGGCGATGTCGGTAAAGATTTCATCGTCCGGATAAAAGGTCACTTTTGTCCCTGTCTTCTTTGCCTTCCCTGAGGCCTTCAGTTTCGAGACTGTCGCTCCTCGCTCGTAGCGCTGGTGGTGTACTTTTCCGTCGCGCCTCACCTCTGCTTCCAACCATTTCGAGAGGGCGTTCACCACAGAAACACCAACACCGTGAAGTCCGCCAGACACTTTGTAAGTCCCCTTGTCAAACTTTCCTCCGGCGTGGAGTACCGTCATCACCACCTCGAGGGCCGGCTTCTTCTCCTCTTTATGGATGTCGACAGGGATGCCTCGGCCGTTATCTTCAACCGAGACAGAATTGTCGGCGTTTACAGTAACCTTAATTTTCGTACAGTGACCGGCGAGCGCTTCGTCAACACTGTTGTCAACCACTTCGTTTACAAGGTGGTGAAGCCCTCGTTTCCCCACATCGCCAATATACATGGCCGGCCGTTTCCGAACCGCGTCGAGCCCCTTAAGGATTGTAATTTTTTCCGCGCTGTACTCTTTTGACTTTTTTGTCATTTTCAGATTATCCGCATGTCCTTTATCAGGTTTTCTCCGAGCGCGGTGTTGAGCTTATCCACGATCTCTTTCTTCTTCAACGCCAGCTCATTTCTCCAGACCGGCGTGGACGCTTTCACAACAATTGTTCCACGATTAACCTCTTCCGCCGAACAGTTTTTCGCCACCGTGTCTCCCACCACTTCTTCCCAGACAAACAGCGCTCTGTTCTGTCGCACAGCGCGGTCTATGCCGCTCTGCTTCATCGCTGTGTTGAGTGCTGTGCTTAGCTCCTGCACCTATATACTATCTCCCGCTGCTCTTGTTAGTACCGATCTCCGCAGTCGGCGAAATTTTCGCAATTCAGTTAATGGCCGCCTGTCCGCATCGGCATGAGAAGCATGGTCATCTCCTCATTCTCCTGCTGCTTTTCCGGACCAATGAGCGTGGCGGACGTCGGCGTGTTAAGCCGAACCACCGCTTTCGCTCCGTCAAGGTGGGACAACATGTCCACAACATAGTTGGCGTTGAACCCCACAGAGAGATCGTCTGCCTCGTAATCGATTTCAAATTTTTCTTCTGCGCTTGATGCATTTTCAGGATCTTCTGTTCTAACCACCGCCCCGCTCTTTGATATTTCCAGCTCCACCTGTTTCGTGGACCGGTTTGAGAAAATGGCAACACGCCTTACCGACGCCAACATCTCCTCCCTGTCTGCCATCAAAATCTTATTATTATCTTTAGGGAGTACTGTCTTGTAATCGGGATATCGCTCATCAATCACCCTGGAAAAGAGGGTCGTCCCTGTAAAAGAGATTGTTACGTGGTTATCCCCAACCCAGAGCACAATGTCATCGCTGTTGTCCAAGTAAGGGACCAAAAGATTAAGAAATTTTTTCGGAACTATGACGCTCCCTTCGTAGCCAGTGGAAGAAAAATCTGTTCTGGAACAGAAGGAAAGTCTGTGGCCATCGGTTGCCACGGCAGAAATCCTGTCCGTCCTCACTTCAAGGAGTGCTCCCATAAGGGCCGGCTTCAGTTCATCGGCGCTCAGCGCAAACGATGTTTTTTCTATAAGCCCGAAGGAAGTTTTCATGGCCACTCTGTGATCATCGTTCGCCTCTATGACAATATCCGTTTCGGGCAGTGCATTTGTTATATCCATGAGAGTTCTGTGAGGAACGGCCACTCCCCCCTCCGCCGACACGGTCGCATCGGCCTGCGTGACGATGGTTATTTCAAGATCCGTGGTGCGCATCTCGAGACCGTTGTCCCGAGCCGAAAACAGGACACTGCTTAAGATGGGTATGGTTGACCTTGTAGGGGTCGCTTTTGCAAGATGCTGCAATGCCGACTGCAGTGAGTTTCTTGATATGCAAACCTTCATAAAAGTCGGTCTATGGGTGGTCTGGAAGCGGTACCATGAAGCGAAATCCTGATTTTAGATTACCCATATTTTCACTCTCGGACAACATGTTTTTGGGGTTATCGGTGAAGAAAAGCACTCTTAAAAATCAACTGCGTAATTTTTAAGAAAAAAGATTATAGTTATAATGGGTGTGCAGCAGATAAGTGCGGCGACGGTTACCCCGTCCATCCCTGTTAACTTAGGGCGCGGTGACGCTCCGCCTCATGGAAGGGTTTATGTGTATAACATGTGCGACAAAGAGAGAACAGGGGCTGTTCCGCCTCTCGTTGTCCCGACATCGGAGGTTATACACATGTGTGGAAGGTTGCAGTGAGGGGACAGCCCGAGGGAGTCAACGGTTATTCAGAAAGTTTTCCACATAAATTGTAGACGAAGCATTCTTCAGCCAGTCCTTGAAACGCTTCGCTTTTTTCCTGGCGACGGCAAGACCTTCTATTTCAGCCCAGTGAGTATCTAAAGTAGGAAGCCCCCCCTCTCTCACCTCGTGGACATAAAGAAGATGAAAGCCGTCATCGGTGGTTATGGGGGGAGAACATGACCCGACCTCGATAGCGGGGAGAACCTTCGCTACGGCCTCTACTGGAAAGCGGTCTGAATCTACCCAGCCGAGGCGGCCTCCGGACTCACCGGTGCTCGCATCATCGGAGTGCCGTTCCGCCATAGCCGAAAACTGCTCGTTGGTCTCGATGCTGTCACGTATAGAAAGAGCAAAGGCGTAAATGCTGTCTTCGTCGGCCGGGCTCACCTTTGGTGTCACGAGAATGTGTCGGGCGTTGATCTTGTCACCGAGGATCTCGACAGCCTCGATGATGTGATAACCGAATTCCGTTTCAACAACCTCACTCACCTCTCCGGAGCTCAGAGTGTACGCCACCTGCTCGAAAGCTGGAACGAGCGTTCCTCGGTTCACAAAACCGAGTTCACCACCACGCCTTGCCGAGCCGGGATCTTCTGAATACAGCTCTGCCAGGCTGGCGAAATCGGCTCCGCCCACGATCTCATTTCTCAATGAGTCGAGCAAGGAAAGAGCCCTGTTTCTGCTTTTTCCACCAGGACGGGCCTTGAAGAAAATGTGACTTGTGTTATAGACCGTGGGAACCGCCTTTAGACTGTCCCGATATTGGTTGTAAAACGCAAAGACCTCACCTCTCGTAACAACAACATCACCGAACAGCTGACCTTGATACCGCTCGGCGATGAGCTGTTCTTTCATGTCCGGCCACCATTCACGGCGAAGTTCGCTAATTCTTTTTCCAACGATTGATTCAAGCCTCTCTTCCGACCCAGCCTGACCTACCGACTGTGCTATGTATTGTTCAACAGCCTGATCTACCTCCCTGTCCTCTACTTCGATGCTCTCAACCTCAGCGATTTCAAGTATCAGCTTTTGGTTTATGAGCGACTCTAGGACACGGGCCTGAATCTGTTCAAGCTTGTCAGCGTCGAAACGGGGATCGAGGCGCTGCTCCATGGCGGTCATTTGTACAATTTGTGCAACATCACTCTTGAGGATAACATGCTCACCAACAATGGCAGCGATTCCGTCAATAAGGTTTTGTGCCGAGAGAAACAGGGAAAGAGTGAGGATCGGCGCCACCACCCGCCAAGAAACTTTTTTCAAGCGCACCCCCTCATTTTCCGTCCGCGTCCAGACCAGGGTAGGCTCGACTCAGGCTATCCATCAGGTGACTGTAAAGCGCCCCTCGCTTTGCCCTGTAAATGTTTTGACTGATCTCGTCATAAACCTCATCGAGCCCCCTGAAAGAGTTCTTGGGGAAAAACTCTAACACCTCGATCACATGAAACCCAAACTGGGTGCCGATGGGACCGAGAACACCACGGGGCGGCGAGTCGCCGAAAAGGAGTGCATCAAGAGGCGTCGGCATATCGCCCGGGGAAACAGTGGACGGAACAACAGCATGTTCTTCCAGTAGGGAAGAGCGAACGGCAGCATCATATTGCAGGAGAGCTACCTTTACGGATGTCGCTTTATCAACGTCGGCAAGAAGGAAATGCAGCACGCGAACCTGGTTGCCTCTCCGCTGGTAAGCGGGGCGGTTAGTGACATAGTGATCACGTATTTCGTCCATCGTTACCGAAACTCGCGAGGACATGTAGTGTTCCAGAAAAAGATTGCCGAGGAGCGCCTCCCTGTACTGAAGAACAAGCACCTCCATTTCACTTTCCAGACGAAGGCCGTTCGCCGACGCCGCACGGTAGAGCAGGTTCTGTGCGACAGGACTGGAGGTGAGGCTTACAGAGGAATCAACAGCCACTGCACCACCCTGACTTTCTACACGATTTTTTTCTCCACCCGAACCGTCGACACAGCCGAGCACCGCGCCAAGAAACAGAGAGAGAACCGGACGACAACCTGATCGACACCATTTCATCTTTCGAAATTACTGGGGGGAGAGACGGGATTCAAACGTGTATTGAATGGCCTGAAGAGCTTCAGTGGTAGAGCTGGAGTCTAAGGTCAGCCCACTCTTCCCGTTAGGCTTGTTCACAACGGTGAAGGAGGGTCCGCCCGATGAAGAGTCGCCGAGCATAGTATGAACAGAATCAACAGTGTTGCCGCCAGAAGAGAGCCAGATAGTCGCGCCGCTTTGTGAAACTTCGACAGAGTCGACAGGCAGGGAGGTGGCAGCGAGGCGGATACGCTTAGCCGAGAGAAGATTGGAAACCTCATTGGGTTCCGGGCCAAAGCGGTCGCGTAGCTCCTGCTCCAAGGCGGAAACATCGTCGGAAGCTTCAGCGGCCGCCAGCATCCGATAGAAATAGAGGCGGTCATCCTGCTCTTGGACGTAAGATTCGGGAATGAGGGCGTCCCCGTCAACCGAAAGTGCAACTTTAGACGGAGAAGGGACGCTTAAGTTGTCGTCGCCTGAAAGACGCTCTTGCGCCGCCTCCCTCACGATCTTGCAAAAGAGGTGATAACCGACAGAAGCGAGGTGGCCGCTCTGCTCAACGCCAAACAGATTTCCGCCCCCTCGGATCTCCAAATCTCTCAACGCAACATCATAACCGGAGCCGAGCTCTGTATTATACTGAATGGTTCTGAGCCGTTCATGCGCCTCCTGGCTCAGATCACCCCCGGGCAGGAGGAGATGACAGTAGGCTTGTTGCGTCGACCGCCCGACACGCCCGCGCATCTGGTACAACTGTGCCAGCCCGTAACGGTGAGCATTATTGATCAGAATAGTATTGACATTCTGAAGATCGATCCCTGCTTCTATGATTGTTGTGGATACGAGCATATCGAGATCGCCGTCAACCATCCGCAACATCACCCGCTCAAGATCGTCAGGAGCCATCCTTCCGTGAGCCGACTCAATTCGAAGTTGGGGTAAAAGTTTCTTTAGGCGTCGGACAATACGACCCATTTCAGAAATCTTGCTATGTACAAATAAAATCTGTCCTCCGCGGCCCACTTCCTACTCAACAGCGCTCTTGATCTGTTGAGGATCAAACAACTCTATGGAAGTAATAACAGGGAGGCGGCCCCTTGGGGGCGTTCTGATGGTTGAAATGTCCCGAATCCCGACAAGAGAAAACTGAAGGGTTCGAGGAATGGGGGTGGCACTCATGCTCAAGAGATCAACAGAAGAACGAAAAGCGCGGAGAAGCTCTTTCTGTTTAGCTCCAAAGCGGTGCTCTTCATCAATAATGACAAGGCCGAGATTGGGGACAGAGATCTTTTTCGCAAGGAGACGCTGGGTACCAACGACGACATCGACCGTTCGAGCGGCCAGGGCAAGGACGACTTTTTTTGCATCGCCGGGTGGTGTGAAGCGGGAATAGTGCCGAACATCGACACCAAGAGGCGCAAGGCGTGAAGAAAAGCCGTTAAAAAGCTGATTTGCGAGAATTGTGGTTGGGGCTATAAGAAGGACCTGTTTTCCGTCGTTGACGGCCTTAAGAGCGGCACGAAGCGCAACCTCTGTTTTCCCAAAACCGACATCCCCACAGATAAGCCTGTCCATAGGCCGGTCGCTTTCCATGTCTCGTCGGACGGCCTCTAGGCAGTCAAGCTGATCACGCGTCTCCACATATGGGAAAGTTTCCGACAGCTTCGACATTGATTCTCCGTCGGGAGAAAAAGAAAAACCTTCTGCACTTCCCCGCTGACCATAGAGCTTTAGAAACTGATCTACAACTTCGCCGGCTGAGCGCCTCGCTTTCTGTTTCTCTCGAACCCACCTCGACGATCGAAGGTCAGTTAAAGGGTCCGCCGCATTCGATCTAACATAAGGAGTTACGGCGCTGAGCCGGTCTAGTGGAACATGAACAAGGTCGCCGTGTTTGAACTCGAGAGCCACACATTCGCGAAGCCCGCCATTTTGAGTCACAGTGGAGAGACCGCGATAAAGACCGACGCCAAGGTCCTCATGGACGACAGGTCCACCCCAAGGGAGATCGGAAAGGGGGACGATGTCCTGGTCTCGATCCACCGGGGAAACGGAGGAAGGTGGCGGAACCTTTGGGAGATCGAACAGGCAGTCGAGAGAGACCCACAAAAGACCGAGCGGAGCCGAGGAAAAGGCCCCAGCAAAAGGTGAATGACAGAGAGAAAAGCCGTCCAGGGCAGCCGTGCGGTCAACGCGTGGTGCGTAAACCTCAGGACAGAAGACTACCCGGTTAGAAACCTTTTTTTGCGACAACTGTGCTTTGAGTTGCTCAAAAGCGGCGTGGTTCTCAACGAAGTTTTGGTGAGCAACACAACCGAAATCGATGGTCGCCTCGGGAGCGTCAAAAGCTGGTCGGACATCAAAAATATAAGGTGGGCCAGCGGGCTCAATAATAGAAAAAGAAAAACCAGAACAGGAAGCGCCGGCATCCGCTTTGGAACCAAAACCAAGAGACACTGGGGGATAAAGCAACAATTTGCCAAGAGAGACAGAGCCAATCATTCTTTGAGTGACAGGATCAAATGTTCGCGCGGACCGCAAAGATTCGCCTTCATATTCCAAACGAAGAGGGAGGGTCGAGCCGTAACAGAAAACGTCAACAATTGCGCCACGGACAGAAAATGTTCCGGGTGAATCGACACGGCGGACGGGGACGAAACCCCACCCGCTGAGGGTAGTGACAAGACCATCTCTTGAACCCATCGCTGACGGAGACACAGGATCAACCTCATCACGAGACAGGGACGACGCAACGTGTGGCAACTGTTCCGGATGAATAAGAAGAAACGCCCCAACGCCGCGGTGAAAAAGGTGCATCATATGCAGATCAGCCCCCGTTAAATCACCATCAGCAGATTCATGAGAAAGGTGATACACGGAAGAGGGGCTCAGGCTAGATAACAATTCAAACAGTGATGTCCGGAGAGTGAAGTCTTCAACAATAAGAACATAACTAGTTGTTTTAGAACGAGATAGAACGAGAATCAAGTATGGAAGCAAGGACATGTGAACACCCGAAAAAGCTAAGGCCTTGTCAATAGGACACCCTCGAAAAGAACAAAGCATATTCTCCACGCTGGTGAGCAACGTTTCCAGTGGAACAGGAGATGTTTCACGTGAAACAGTTGTCACGGTGAAGCAAGAAAAACGGAGAGAGCGGCGACATCGGCGGGAGACACACCAGAAATTCGGGACGCTTGACCGAGCGTCTGGGGCCGAACCAGGGAAAGCTTTTCTCTTGCCTCAAGAGAGAGGGCGCCGCAATTATTGTACTCAAAGGAAGCGGGAATTTGGGCTTGCTCATTCTTGACCAACCGCTCAACAAGGGCGCTCTGGCGGGAGATGTACCCCTCGTATTTGATAGCCGTTTCTGCCCCATCGAGAAGGTCAGCACGCTGTTCTTTTGAAAACGTGCCCCAATCAAGAGAAAAAAGATTGGTCTTTAGAAGGTCAGAAAGAGAAACTTTTGGCCGCCGGAGGACCTCTGTGATAGATGTTTTCGTGGGCGTCTCTGGCTCACCAAGGAGGCGAAGGAACTGATTAATTTTCTGAAGATTTGGACGCGTGCGGCGGGCCTCTTCAACAAATGAGCTGAGACCTGAATGCTTTTCCAGAACAGCGCCATGAGCGTTGTCGTCAACAAGGCCAACAGAGTGGCCGACGGATGAGAGCCGAAGGTCGGCATTGGTGTGACGCAAAAGAAGGCGGTGCTCGGCGTGGGCTGTAAACATTCTGTACGGCTCTAAGGTTTCTTTTGTCACAAGATCGTCAATAAGAACACCGATGTAGGCCTGATCACGACGAAGAACCAAAGGAGGTTTATCCAGAGCTGAATGTGCGGCGTTGACTCCAGCGAGGAGCCCTTGAGCTGCGGCCTCTTCGTAGCCGGACGTCCCGTTAAGCTGTCCAGCGAGGAATAGACCATCAATATCTTTGGTTTCGAGGGAGGACTTAAGTTGAGACGGGAGAAAAAAGTCATATTCAATGGCGTACCCGGGACGGTAGAAAGCGACATTTTCGAGGCCGGGACTGGTTTTGAGGGCTTTAAGTTGAACAGCCTCAGGGAGGCTTGTTGAAAAACCGTTGGTGTAAATCTGGCTTGATCCGGCCCATTCCGGCTCAAGGAAAAGGTGGTGGCTATCACGATCAGCGAAGCGGACAACCTTATCCTCAATAGAAGGACAATAGCGAGGGCCGGTGCCTGAAATTTCGCCGGAGTACATCGGCGATTCGGAGAGGTGCTGGCCAATAATCTCATGTGTTAAAGAATTTGTTTTCACAGTGTGGCACGGGACATTCGGAGGATTAAAATGTGTGGTCCTAAAAGAAAACGGTCGGGGATCCTGATCGCCGGAGACGGGACGGACCTTGTTCCAGGAAATGGAATCTCTTCTCAAGCGAGGAGGGGTGCCCGTTTTCAGACGACCGGCGGTGAAACCGAGGGAAATTAACGATTCTGTTATACCATCAGAAGCCTCCTCCCCCATCCGGCCGGCAGAAATCTTTCGCCGCCCCACATGAATTAGCCCGTTTAGAAAAGTGCCACAAGTAAGAACTGCCGATCGACATTCAATAAACTGATCACCATCAATAGTAATTCCCGCCATTCTTGGCCCCACACATTGAACCTCACGTGCTTCTGCCTCTATGATTGTCAATCTCTCCTGAGCGTGAACAGTGGCCACAACAAGCCGCTCATACAATTTTTTGTCTACCTGTGCTCGGGGCGACCAGACAGCCTTCCCTTTTGAGCGATTGAGCATCTTAAACTGAATTCCAGCCCGGTCCGTGAGAAGGCCCATTTCACCACCCAACGCATCAACTTCTCGAACCAAATGACCCTTCGCAAGACCACCTACAGCGGGGTTGCAGGACATCCGCCCCAGAGCGGATTTATCTAGGGTAACAAGAACCGTCTTCAGACCAAGGCGAGCAGCGGCGAGGGACGCTTCGACACCTGCATGCCCACCACCTACTACAACGACATCAAATTTCATAACAGCGCAACCGTTTCACGTGAAACACTACTTTCCAATACAGAACTTAGAGAAAATATTGTCCAGAATATCATCGGCGGTGGTGACGCCGAGAAGTTCATCGAGAGCCGAGACAGCGATGCGCAGGTCAGAGGCCAGAGCATCGGTGGACGCCCCACCGTCCAGCTCCTTCTTAGTAATCTCAAGAGAAGAACGAACGCGCCGAAGAGCATCGTTGTGACGGCCGCTTGTTATAATGATTTCTTCCGAAATGACGGAGGACCGGACGAGCCTGGTGTGTATAGTCTCAAGAAGAAGAGTTATTCCGTCGCCGGTAAGAGCGGAAGTGAAAAGGTGTTCATCCACCGCCACACGATCACGCCCATTTGTAAGAAGATCACACTTGTTTAAAACATGTATAACAGGAAGGCTGCTTGATTTTGGTAAGTAGTCTGAGTTAGGCGGGGATGGGGCGACAGCGTCTGACACCGCCTCAGAGACGTAGATGAGGAGGTCGGCCTTATTCATATACTCACGAGAAAAATGAACCCCCTTTTGTTCAACGGCATCTGCTGCATCCCGAAGGCCAGCCGTATCAACAAAGCGAACAGGAAAGCCTTTTATAAGAAAAGGGACCTCCACAGCATCCCGGGTGGTACCGGGGATGTTTGACACAATGGTCCGCTCTTCGGAAAGAATGGAGTTCAGAAGGCTCGACTTGCCGACATTTGGTTCTCCTACAAATACAACAACAGCGCCACCGGTGAGCATCTTACCGGTGCTGTATGTGGAGAGAAGACTGTCAACTCTAGAGAGAACATTGGACACCAAGGAAACTTTTTCAGAGGTAGGGAGAGGTGTTATTTCGTCTTCGGTGAAATCCAGCTCAGCTTCAAGAGTAATAACCAAATCCATAAGGATCGACCTTAGTTCATTAACGATGGTGGAGAATCGGCCAGATAAGATTCGATAGTTAGCCGCTTTACTAATTGAAGAGTTGGCCACAATGAGCGCTGCCACTGCTTCGGCCTGCAGTAGATCCATCTTTCCGTTCAGAAAGGCCCGTTTTGTGAACTCCCCCGGGCCGGCTGGTTCACAACCGAGAGCAAAACAGGCGTCTAGTATCTGCCTGCTTATGATATTTCCCCCATGGCAGGACACCTCAATAACATCCCTGTCTCTTATA
>LULX01000413.1_pt1 | contig 15351 bp, 19 predicted proteins | sample 729511 | NCBI WGS metagenome assembly LULX01 (sample SAMN03860278, study PRJNA289734) | marine metagenome | biome: seawater column; feature: ocean; material: water; isolation source: Red Sea water column Station 91 - depth 500m | place: Saudi Arabia: Red Sea | collected 2011-10-15 | depth 500 m
GCTTATGACTCGGTGACCTTGAGATAATCGCAAAGGGTTTTTTGCCTCTCTTATCGTCTACTACCACACCACCCTGCACACGTTGCATGTGATTCTGTCTACCGGGCATACTTACAAAGCCCATTAACAAAGAATCAACAAGGAGGATTTAATGGCTTTATACATGTTACAGGCAAAATACACCCCGGAGGCAATCCGGAATATCGCCGAATCCGGCAGTAACCGTGAAGATGCTGCGCGCGCAGTAGTTGAACAGTGTGGCGGCAAGATGCTCGGCTTTTACGGTATGCTGGGGCAGGACTATCACATTGCAATCATTGTTGAATACGACGATCTGCCAAGTTATCTAGGTACTGTAATTACAACAGTGCTGGGCGGTGCAATAGCGGACTTTAAATCTATCGCGCTGTACAGTTCAGACGATGTGGTAAAGGCGAGTGCGGTATACCAAGCCAACAAGGCGTCTTATTCACCACCGGCGTCATAGTCTTGTGTTAACAATCAGTTCATAAACTGATTCTGACTTTCAATGCTTAACACCCGCTTCGGCGGGTGTTTTGCTGTTCGCTGGACCAGCCAGAGGAATGTGTTTTGAAAAGCAAACGCGGCATACAATGTATGCCCTGCACTCGCACTTATCCCAATCGTGCCACTGAAGGTTCTGGTTTGATGTGGGATAACATGGCCTCGACCGAGGCATCAACCCTGCCAAATGGTATCTGCAGGATTTCTGAGTTATGGTAAGGACTCACAAACAATAAGATAGGAGAATTCAGTCTGCATTATCGAATAACCAGTTTCTCATTTGATCCTGATCGGGAAGATGATGTGATGGCTGTTGCCCATGCTGCCGCTGATGAGCTGAAAGCCATCGCAGGTATGCAATCCGCCGTCATAGTTCGGGTTGGTGAAGGTAAAACGATGACTATTGCCGCTTACGATACCGAAGATTCCGCTGCAGCTGCACAACCGAAAATTCAATCGATTTTGGGTCAGTTGGCAGGCTTGCTGACTGCGCCTCCGGAGGTTCAGGAAGGCCCGGTCCTCATTGATTTCTTTTAGTTCGACGTTGTCGGAATCACCTTTAATTTGAAGCTCCGCCAAGAGCGGAACTTCATTGAAATTTGGCTGAGTGCCTTGGATATCTCACATGGTACAGGCGGTGCACAAAAAGTCAGTGAATTCCTTAACGCAGTGCTAGAGTGATCGGCACGGTTTCGTGTACCAAACCGCGCCAATGACGTGGGAGTTGTTGTGCCAATTGTGCCAAGCGGAAGAAGTGGGAAGAATTCATAAGGAACAAATGAAATGAGTTTTAGCGAACTGGCTTGGGATCGGTTTAGAGAGTTTCAATTAGAAGTGTGGTTCCCGGAAGAGCAAATATCAGAGACAGAGGCAGAACAAGGCGTTGATGAGCTTAAACAAGAGGGATTTCATATCGAGTATTTCTACGACGACCTGGAACGGGAAATCTACAAAGGACTTGTTGATGGACGTTTTAGGCAAGAAGAAATCTGGGATTTTCACGACAGCTTAGATAACCAAGCATTAACCTGGTTGGTTAGGTTTATGTTGTTGAGAATGGAAGGCCAATATGAAGGCGTTAACGGTAATAACGAAAACAGGTATGAAGACTTTCTGGAAAGGGTTCAGTTAATAGCTAAGTGGAAGGACAGAGATACACAAGAAGAAGCTACGCGGGAAAATGTTGTGCCGTTTTCGGCAACGAACAGGGTGACTAAAAAAGAAAAGCGCTAAAACTCACAGCAGTACTGACTATTTCAGGTAGCATCAGACGGACAGGGTAGATCTACAGGTTCTAAAGGGTTGATCCCTGCCCGACTCCATTTCGATTTTAGGTTCTGAGGCTCATCCCTTGAGCCTCTAAGGCCTTCATTATGTATCACTCAGACCACAGCGAAATGGAGATGAAAATGCAGACCGTGACAATCACAAATCGGGAAACAGGCGAATCGTTTCAAGCAAAAGTCCGGAGCCAGGCTGAGTATGAAGGATTATCTGAATGGGATAAGTTCAGAATTGTTGAAGTAGAGATCATGGAACAACTTCGTGACATCGGATACAACTGTTCGGTCAGAAAAGCAGGCTCACCCGCGATATTCGAGTGACTGTGTACTGTCCTGTTTCCTGCTGTTTTTGAGGTAGGAAACCAAAACTAAAGAGAGGTCTGCGGGTGTTGCTTTCAACAGTCTTTCGGCCACCATATGTGGACAGTGGGAGTACATCCGCGACCCCCATCCTGACAGGGCAATAGGCGTTCTACGCATTTGATGCAGATGTTGAACCCAGAGATTTCAAGACTTCTGCATTTTCCCTGATCCGTTTTTGTTGCTTAGCGGCATTGCGCTTATTGACAGGCCGCACCTTGTTCATCACTTTCCCCTTTTTGATTCGATGGCCCATAGCTTAATCCTCGCAGTGTTTATCTTCAGTATCTGAATTCTATAATAATCACGAGGCAACATCCTCATTTTCAAGCTATATCCCCGAGATCTCTCCATATTTCTCCACTAAAATGCCGTGATGGAATACAAAGATCGTCTTCGGTTGATTGGCCCAACAAATTCATCGTGGGCTTTGGCGAGCATGTTTAGAGGGGACCGAGACGATTCAAATCCAACCAAGAAATTCCAACCAAACTAGCGCTCTGTTGTAATTTAATTCTAGACATGACTGTTGCTAAACTAAAAAATAGTTTGAAAAACCTGGCGGAGCCGAAACGGGCCGAGGTGTTGCTTCGTTTTTTCCAGACTCAAAAAGGGGGATATGGAGAGGGGGACAAATTTCTTGGGGTCACAGTCCCAAATCAGCGTAAGGTTGCAAACAAGTTCAACACGCTCACATCCGCCGATCTAAAAAAACTTCTACAGAGCTCCATCCACGAACACCGTCTTACTTCACTTTTTATCATGATTCACCAGTTTGAGCGGGGGAATCATAAGCAGAAAAAGCAACTGATTGACCTGTACAAAAAAAATCTTCGCTACGTGAACAATTGGGATCTGGTTGATAGTTCGGCACCATACCTTTTGGGAAATTTTCTCAGAACTAGATCAAAGAACATTCTTTACCAGTATGCCAGGTCGCCTAACCTTTGGCGTCGAAGAGTTGGAATACTCTCAACTTTTGGTTTCATCAAGCAAGGAGAGTATAAAGATGCACTGGCAATCGCGATCATATTGCTGAATGATGAGCACGATCTTATCCACAAAGCCGTAGGCTGGATGTTGCGAGAAATTGGAAAGCGCGATAAAGGGGAATTGGTTGCATTCTTAGATAAACATTACGACACGATGCCACGCACGATGCTGCGCTATGCCATTGAGAAATTGAACCAAAAAGAAAGAGCCCACTATATGAATCTGATGAGTGTGGTGCCAGGTTAAGGGCCCGGGACCACTCCTGTGTCACGTGGAATCGAGAGAACAGACATGAATTCAAATGTAACCCTCGAGTCGGTAATTACTTGTCCTGAGTGCCATCATCAGGAAAAAGAGAAAATGCCGACTGATTCCTGTCTGTGGTTCTACGAGTGTGAATCTTGCCACGAGATACTGAAACCCAAGCTGGGGGATTGTTGCGTATTCTGTTCCTACGGTACGGTGCCTTGTCCGCCAATCCAGCAAAAGACCAATTGTTGTTGAAAAGTGGGGTATACCTCGGCATACCCCACCTGATCAACTGCGGATAACCCCAACCTGGTCGACAAGACTCAGGCGACGGCATCGTCCGCCCCGGGGCTTCGCGATATTTCTGATCTTATAGTCGGGAACGGATCCTCACATAGCCAAATAGCAATAAAGCGGTGAGTACCGATACTATGATCGCATCGTCAATTACGGTAGCCGCGCCCGCAAAAAGATGCTGGTGCCATAAATTGAGCAGTATGCCGATTTGTGCGATTACCATAGCAACGAAGTAGGCGTTCTGACCGTCCGGACCAGTGGAATAAGTCCGCAATAAACTGATCGTCAAGCCGAGCCAGGTAAAGCCCAAAACTCTAGCAACACCAACTGCTTCGGGGCCGATCCCGTTTCCTTCCAGCCATGCTTCAGTCATAAACAGGAGCTGCACGGTATAAAAAAGACCACCTAATAGGTAAATGCCTAGGCTGATTGCGGCAGGGGTGTCGTTGTACTTTCCAAACATTGTAATCTCCTACTGGGCTGTGGAAATAATAGGCGTTCTATATTACAGGTACGAGTAGTTGGTTGACTAGTTTGGGCCACCCTGATGGTGTATACCCTTTGTATTTAAACTAAGTAAAATGAAACGCTTCGGCGCGACGGATTCCATTCGCGGGACCATACTCCCAAACAAATGACAAAATTATCAGAACAAAAGCCGATGCAACGCCGGTTTCAAACTAATAGATTGATGTTTTGCGTCCAGCAGTTCTTAGGCGTTAGGTGCCTCGTAACCACTTTGAGGAACCTACATATAGATTTTAGCCCTTAATCACTATGGACTATCGGAAAACTCTGGTTGACGACGACTTCGTCGTTCCTTTCGAGCTGGTAACAGATCAGTTCAGATTGCGGATGTTGGGCATTAACGATTTAATCAAAGACTATGATGCCGTGATGTCTAGCGTTGATCATCTCCGAAATACCTACAGTCTGATTTCGGGTTCTAACTGGCCTGTCGGGCTTACGCTTGAAGAGGATCTGATAGACCTTGGCTGGCACCAGAGAGAGTTTACGCTTCGTTATTCTTTTGCTTATACCGTAATGACACTGGATGAAACGCAATGCCTTGGTTGTGTTTACCTGGAGCCCAGTCGGAAGAGTAGTTTCGATGTGGTGGTTTCAATGTGGGTAAGGATATCGGAACTTGGTAATGGTTTGGATTCGGACCTCTACGGTGCGGTTAGGAAGTGGATCAGCGAGCTTTGGCCCTTTACTAGTCCCGCCTATCCCGGCAGGGAAATCACAGCCGAGCAATGGAAAAAAATTCCAGATGACCTTTAGCAAATCAACCCCCATAGCTGAATACAGAAAGCCCCGCTTGTGCGGGGCTTTTCATTAGCTGTTTGAACCGCTACATCGTCCAGACGGCATCTCCTTCTTTAACTTCAGGTGGACTGGTCATAAATTCAGCCATCTGGCCAAAAATAGCTTGAATTCTTGGCTGTGCGGCCACAGCTGATGCCTCACTATCATAGGTTGCGACGATCATTCCTTGTCCTTCGCCAATTCGGCACGAGTGGACAGATTCAAGCCCGGCAATAGCTTTCAGATCATCTCGCAACGTCGCGTCGGCCTTCACGAGAAACTCATCAAACCGACTTTCATCAAACCCATAGGTGGTTACTCTCAAGTACATACGTATTCTCCTTTTTGAAGTAGTGAATCAGACATTTGCAGTTTCCCAGATGTAGATTCTTGCCGATCTCACTGGGAGTATGTAGCGCAGTTGCCTCAGCATTCCTCCAGGAACACAATATCCGGCGGTGACGTAATTACACCGCTGTCTTGGATTGCCTGTCTATCCGGCGAAGTAAAAAACTCAACAAAAACTTCTTTTGAAGGTGCGGTGCCGATTACGTAGCTGGTGTTTGGTTTATCTGGGTTGCGGTATGCTCTTGCGTTGATACCAGCAGCAACGCGTTGATCCTCAAGCCCGTCAAACTTGGATTTCCACAAATCAAAATCTGAAACTTGGGCTGATATCACCACTGTGATACTCATGCGATGCTCCTTGTATAGATGGTGCGATAGTTGTTGATTGATATCTAGTTAAGCCCTGACTGGCGGGACCAATCAATAGATTAGCCGACCGTCAGCTATCCATTCATTGAATGTATGACTGATCCACCACCGATGAGCACTTTCCCATATTGCATTAAGGTGCCCGCAAAAGCTTGGAGTCCATCCCATTGCATGGCTTGTCCCATGTGCTGTTCAATGCCATCTGGTTCGACGTAGACTTCGTTGATGCAATACAGAACATTACCAGTTGTACCTTTACTTGGATCCAAAAGGTCGTTAGCTTCTTCACCCTTGGCCACGTGATAGTCGACAAGATGGATCCGCGGGTACAAGCAGTGCGAAATTAAAGGTCAGTTGTCCGTTTCTCGAAGCCATGTTGGTCTCCTTAGGTGTTATGTTTAGTGAGGTATAGATCCAATACTGTATAAATTGCAATAATAGGTGTTGCAGTCAATAGAGTAACAGAAGTTTGAAAAAATTGAGGTCTGTTCTGGGATGTTGGGTGATGGAAGTAGGCTGGAATCAGGATAAAATATGACAAACAGACTTTTGGTCGGAAATGCCTTGACAGGCGCTATGGTAATGAGCGGTAAATTAGAAAAAGAGTTGAGTTATGAAGAAGAGCGGCAGATTGCCCAGAAGAGCAACACGTATTTGCCGAAAAGAAAACTCAATCGGTGGATGATCATGGGCGTGCTCCTGATGGAGTTCAGCGCTGCAGCAGGGCTCTTATATCTAGTGTACAGAATCTATACGTCTTCTTGAAGACTTTGTACTACTAGGCCATGGAGCATTCAATTAAACATGGTGAAGCTCAACTAAACTGAGAACCTCGATGGTCTATGGGTTAAACTTCCACTTAGAAATCGGCATTCGCATTTGCTACAGCGCTATCTCGCCGGTAGCGCCTACCTAGGAGTAGGAATTATGGCTAAGTTCATGAACGTTGTTCGAACTACTGTAAAAGCAGACTGTCGTGATGAATTTCTTAAGCAGCATTCTGAGGGTTTAGAATTCGATGGGTTGGCTAGCTTCTCCTTGATCCAGACGGGTGACTACAGCTATTGTTCTGTGGGTATATGGGATTCAGAGGATCATTTGATAAAAGCACGACCCCTGATGATAGAGTTTCTCAACTCTATCCGTCATATGATGGAGGAGATTTCACCGGAGTTGGGTGTTACAGATCCGGTTTCCGGGCCGGTTGTATTCGAGCGGTAGCTATTGAGGTAGAACTATGGGTACTTTTTTAGGTTTTGTGATTGCGCTGGCTGGCTGGGCTTCAGTCCTGGTTGCAATGGCGTATATATTTCCCAGCGCTTAGAGCCATCTTTGTAGACTGATGCAAACAAAACCGCGATAGCACTTTTGGATGCTACCGCGGCACAATGGCAACTATAAGGAGGACAGTGATGATGAAACTGTCCGGCTGAGAATATCCGTAGTTACGCGCTGCGTGCAAATAAAAAAATGTTATTTGGCGAGTCGGCTGTTTTTATCGGCTGATATATCGAGCAGCGTGATCTTTGCTGCCCCCGGTTCTGGTATCCAAGACACATTCTTGTAGTCGATGGTGTCTTAGTCGCTCAAAGGCGGTTGCGGGTTGAGGCTGAAACCTGTAGTTATGGTAGGCCGACGACAGCTGACTGTCGTATGCTCTTTGGAATCAACGACTTCGCTCAGCGGCTGATGGTACTGCGGCCAGACGCAGCATTTCAGGTGTCTGTAGTAAAGAGGGATTCTTGAGGTACTCCAGCAGCATATCTGTGCGATCGAATCCCCAAAATAGCGCATCATTGATCACGAAGGTCGGAATACCATAAACACCTACGGACACTGCTCGTTCAGTATTGTCCCGGAGTGTTTTCTTGACGGTATCTGAGGAGACTAGGTTTTCTGCGTCGCTCACCCCGAGACTTGAAGCCAGCGTCTGAAATCCGAGATCTGTATGTATGTCGTTGCCATCACCCCAGATATGGTCGAAGATTACAGCGACTGCGTTGTGGTTGGCATTCAGTGCGATCGCCAGTCGCAGAACTTTGAGTGGATTAAATGGATGGGCTGGTGGCGTTTTAAAGGGAATACCATTCTGCTGGGCATACCAGTGACAATATCGGTACATCTCGATCCGCTTCGCTGGAATCTCTGCAGGACCTTTCTGGCCCCAGTGATTCAGTAGCCCGGCAAACAGAACAGGTACCAGTCGAATTTCCAGATTATTGGGTAGTCTACCGAAGTGCTTAAATTGCAGATAAGAAAATGGCGAGATGAAGTCGAAATACCACTCGGCCGAATGAGTCATAACCAGTACCAGGATTTTGTGTTGCCCAAGACAATTCTATATTCTTTGTTGGATTGATCCAGTGTGGAATGTTGATCCAGCTTTTGTGAGGTTTCTTTAGAGTGAACGGTGTCGATTTTCATTTATCCGGTTTGATCAGGTAAGGCCGACAATGCCAGCGCAGTCCATTAATACTTTTGATCAGATCATCCGGGATAACACGCAGAGGATTCCGGATAGGATCGCGTCCCGATTTGACGGGAGTGTCGTCACATATGGAGCGCTGGCCCTGCAGTTGAATAGAATTGTCAATGCCCTAAGTGGGCTCGGTCTTGCCAAAGGTGACCGAATTGCTTTCCTGTCTCGCAACAGTCACATCTATATCGAGGGTATCCTGGCAGCAGCCAGAGGCGGCTTTGTACTGACCACGCTCAACTTCCTGCTTAAGCCTGATGAGTTGTCTTACATTCTGCGGCACTGTGGCGCGCAGATTATTTTTTTCCAGCCGGAGTTTGCAGAAGCTGTTGATGCGATTCGGCCAAGTTGTCCTGAGCTTAAGTACTTTATTTCTCTGGGCGACCCGGTAGATTTTGCTTGGGACTACAGCACGTTTCTTGCTGACGCGACCGACGAGGAGTCGCCGGTGGTGGTTGACGAAGACGATCTGCTGTTACTGGTGTATACGAGCGGCACTACGGGGCAGCCAAAAGGTGTGATGCTTAATCACCGAAACGTCTGTACGAACGTGATCGATTCGGCCCGTGGTGCCCAGCTCAGCGATGACACGGTGAATCTTAATGTCTGTCCACTGTATCACGTTGCCGCCATTGTTTTTCAGACACTCACAACCTACTACCTCGCTGGTACCAGCGTTACACTGGATCGATTCGATCCAATGAAGGTATTGGAAACTATTGAGCGTGAAAAGATTACCTATCTGTTTCTTGTGCCGACGATGCTGTTTCGGATGCTGGAGGTACCCAACGCCGATCGTTACGATCTATCCAGCCTGTGGCGAGTCGGTTACGGTGCAGCACCTATGCCGTTAGACCGATTAAAGAGAGCCATTACGCTTTTTGGGTCGACTCTATTTCAGGGATACGGTCTGACAGAAAGTACAGCCAACATCGTCATACTGAGACCTGAAATTCATGATCTCAGCACGCCTGCACCAGATCTGGAACGGCTTAAATCCTGTGGTCGTGCTCATTCGGGCCATGAACTTTCCATCATGGATGACAGCGGTGTTGAAGTGCCTTACAGAGAAATCGGTGAGATTTGTGTTCGAAGTGATAGTGTGATGGTCGGTTACTGGAGAGATCCGGAGAACACTGCCAAGGCAATTCGTGACGGTTGGTTACGCACAGGTGACATGGCTTATATGGACGAGGAACGATATATTTTTATTGTTGGTCGAAAGAACGACATGATCAAACGGGGTGGTGAAAAAATCTACCCGCAGGAGATCGAGGAGATTCTTTTCGATCATCCCGCGGTGTTGGAAGCCGCTGTTTGTGGTGTCGCTGATCCAGACTGGGGCGAAAGCCCCAGGGCGTACATCGTGATACGCCCGGGTCATCAGGTATCCGATAAAGACCTATTGGCCTACTGCGTCGATCGACTGCCGACATTCAAGTGTCCCCAAGACGTTGTGTTTCTACCCGAGTTGCCCAAGACATCATCGGGCAAGATCACGCGCACAGAACTTCAACAGCCGAAAGTCAGTTCCAGTAACTGAACGATGGCCAGTCGTCAGCAGCACCTGCCGTAACACATGACACTTTTCCAGAGTACGGCCATTGGCCCGCTTACGCTTCGGAATCGGATCGTGATGCCGCCCATAGCAACGTTGTACGGCGCGCCCGACGGGAGCGTGTCATCCAAACTCTTCGAATACTACAGTCGGCGAGCCCGTGGGGGCGTTGGGCTCATCATCGTCGAGAACACAGCTGTGACTCCGAGATCGGCTAATTATCCAAACACGCTTGAGATTCATCATGCGGGGTATGAGGAAGGCCTTACGCGGTTGGCGGCAGGTATCAAAAGCACTGGTGCAGGAGCTGCGATACAGTTGTTTCATCCGGGTCGACAGATGCATCCGAAATATACGGGCAATTCGTTGGTGGCTCCATCCGCGATCCCTTGCCCGGTGATGAAAGCTGTACCTTCAGTATTAAGCGCTACAGAAATACGCCGGTTGGTTGCTGACTTTGTCGCAGGTGCAGTTCGGGCCAAGCGGGTTGGTTTCGATGCGGTCGAGATTCACGCCGCTCATGGCTATCTCGGGGCACAGTTTCTATCACCACTATCCAATCACCGGACAGATGTCTATGGCGGTAGCAGCGAACGTCGGGCCCGGTTTGTTCTAGAAATTGGCAGTGGCATTCGCGAAGCGGTCGGTGATGCCTTCCCGGTTCTATTGCGTTTTTCAGCGGACGAAAAACTCGAGGGTGGTCTGACCCTAGATGCGGCACGACGCCTGGTCCCGCTGTTTGAGAGGGCGGGATTTTCTGCATTACACGTGTCCGCTGGGTGTTATTCAAGTATGGAATGGATCGTGCAGCCCTACCTGCAGGAGCATGCGTGCCTTGGTGACCTGGCTAGGGCCATTCGTCAGGCGTCTGCCCTTCCTGTGATTGCGGTAGGTCGTATCGTGGATTTGGATGCAGCCGAGCGCCTCCTCCAAGATGGGTCTGCAGATCTGGTATCCATGGGACGAGCCTTGATTGCAGACCCTGACCTACCGCGTAAAGCGGCAGAGAAGAACGCCTCGGCAATACGACCGTGCCTGGGTTGCAATGTCTGCATTCAGTTTGTTGGTGTCAAACAGACGCGCTGTGCTGTCAATCCGGAAATGGGTCAAGAAACGACCCAGGCACCGGACCCGGAACCGGGCCATATCGTGGTGATCGGCGGTGGACCAGCAGGTCTGGAAGCCGCGCTCACAGCCGCTGATCGCGGTCGGCAGGTGACATTACTCGAGCGCGAAACTACTCTGGGGGGACAACTCAAGCTGGCAGCCGGTTTTGCGTCCAAGCCGCATTTTCAACGATTGTTGGACTACTACTTAGAACAAGTCGATCGTGCGGAAATCCAGATTCATTTGGACACGGTAGTGAATCTGGATCTGGTCCGGTCACTCCAGCCGGACAGCCTGATTGTGGCGACCGGGGGCGTACCAAGGCCGTTGATTCTGGACGGCAGCACACCGCACGGGCATGTGGTTCAGGCGACTGAAATTCTTGCCACACGTGAGTCGCTGACCGGTGAAGTGGTGGTTGTCGGTGGCGGGCTTATCGGCCTGGATGTTGCTGAGGTTCTGTCAACGACCGCTGATCGGATAACCATCATCGAGAAGGGATCACGGGCCGGCAGTGCATTGGAATGGAATCTGTGCAAAATGCGCCTGGCGTCGCTCCGGAACTACGGTGTGGACATTATGTTGCGGTCACAGCTGATACGCTGTGAGGGATCGGCTGTTATGGTTTGTAACTCATCGGGAGACGAGCAACGAATACAGGCTGATGTCTTGGTTCTTGCCCTGGGGTCAGTCCCCGCAAACCCACTGCCTCAGTTGACGGGGGCATTGTCCTGCCCACAAACGTTTATCGGTGACTGTCGAAACCCGGCCGGACTCACCGAGGCACTGGGTCAGGGCCGGTTGGCCGGGCGGATGAGCATCGGCCACAACGCTTAATCTGATTTCAGAACAATTCGAAAACTGACCAGATCGCCTGTTCAGGTGGTTATCAAGGCCCGTGGCACCAGGCGTTCGTTGTCCCGGAATTGACGGCCGGTTTTCGACATCGGGGCGCCGTCCAGTTTCACCACGTCTGCGGTGAAATCGAAACTGCCTTTCATAAAGGCAGAGCCAACGCCATAGGCGTCGGTAGGCACTTGTTCCGATTCAAATGATGCAATTTTTTCGACGTCAAAACCGCCAGAGACGACGATCCGTACATGTCTAAACCCATCATCGTCCAGCGCCTGGCGTACGTTGCGGACCAGCGCTGGGTTTACACCGACATTATTGGTAGGGTCGGCTGTACCTTTGAGTGATACATCGACCATCGATTCAGAGGTATCGAGTCGGACACCCCAGAGGCGATCACCCATCGCATGAGCCACTTCCAATGAGGTTTTGACGCAATCGTTGTCAAAATCAACTAGAGCTACCAGTGATGTATCCGGAAAGGTCTCCGCGAACGATCTTGTCGCCTCGACCGTGCTCCCGCCGTAAGCGGCAATTAGGGAATGCGGTATAGTGCCGGCACCCTTCATCCCCCACCACTCGCCCTGGGCATCTGTGGAGACAGAGGCTGCACCACCAATCGAGGCCGCATAGCCATCTCCACCCTGTACAGCCCAGTGGTCGAAACGCGCTGGAAAAAAGAAAACGGGTTTGGTGTTGGCCGCACGGGCAACCCGTGCTACGTTGGTTGATATTCGAGTCCGTCGTGCAAGTACACCCAGATAAAGAGTTTCCAGGTGTATAAATTCTGAAAGCGGCCCTTCAATCAGCAGTACAGTCTCCCACGGCACAATCGTGTCACCATCACGCAGAGAGCTGACACTGATCTGGCCGAGTTCGCTGACCCATTCGTCATCAAGTGCTGTTTCGATTCGTTTCCGCTCGTCCAGGGCTTCCCGAAGTTGCTCTGGATCAGCCCGATAGAGCGAACGGATCCGTCTTTTCTGCTCGATGTAGTGATCGAACAGCTCAAATGCCCGGCTGGAATCCCGGTAATGGCCAATCCCAAGCATCAGTATCGCCAGCGCTTCCTCGATTCCGCATGCCACTGCCTCACCTTTTTGAAACACTTGTACAGTTGCGGTATTACTTCGATGACTCGCCTCAAGTGTTCGCTTGGCTCGCCAGAAGTACACGTCGCTGCGATAACCCCTGCGAATCTCGTGAACCGGGAGGTCGAAAATCTCCGTGGGTATGGTGATTGGCAAGGCTTCAAGAGTCATGATCGGTAATCTCGGGAACGGCGTTACTGCGCAAACCGGTTGCTATCGTGATCAGGAGACCTGACCGACGAACGCAATTACAGAAGGGCTTATCATATGGCGTATCATAGCGTTCATTCACATTAGGTTCATTGGTATCATGAAGGTGTTGGTGCCAGCAGGAGGTTTTAGACCATGAAGATGTTATCGATACCTGTGATCCAAGCGAGTTCGATATGTCATTTTCTTTGACTGGGTTTGTGCGAGCCGCACGCTCTGCGGCGGCTGACACACGGCCTGTGCCAGCTGTTAGAACACTGATGTCGCAAACATTCGCAGACCCTCAAGGCATCGCCAAGACAGTCGGTTCCTTTATTTCGGCGGATGAATGTCTGTACGAGGACGACGAGGTGTCGGTTTACTGGGTGCGTTTTGCGCCACACGAGCTGGTGCCCCCCCACAATCATCGGATGCACGCCTTTCTGGGTGTCTATGAAGGATCCGAGGTTAATCTGCTTTACCGGCAGGCAGAATCAGGCCAGTTGGAACTGGCCAAGCGTCGTGTTCTGAATCCTGGAGATACGATGTCGATCGGTGCTGATGGTATACACGCGGTTCATACCGAGGGTGCGATGCCAAGCCTTGGGTTACATATTTACCTGGGACGATTAAGCACGGTTTCGCGTGATCTTTTTGATACCGAAACGGGTCGCTCCATGCCGTTTACCGATGAGAATTACCAGATGCTCCTGCGGCCCCTGGGGTGATCACGGCGGGTTCAGGGTCAGCTGACACGATGTTGGGCAATCCAGCGGTATACCGGGGAACATGATAGACCGAATAGCGACTGAGTTACCGTTAAAGGCTGTGGAGGCCGTTGAAGCGGGTGTTCGAATGGTCTGGAGTGATGGCCGGAAATCGTTTTTCCACTCTATCTGGCTTAGAGACAACTGCTACTGTAGTCAATGTGGTGACGCAACCATTGGTCGCCGTACCACACGGTTGTCTGACATTGCGTTAACCATATCAACGGATACGGTTTGCATCGATGATACCGGTAGCCTGAGCATCGAATGGCCAGATGGGCATAAGAGCTGTTTTGACAATGGTTGGCTTCAAACACATGCTTACGATGATAAGTCCCGTTGTTCCCGCTCATTTTCGTCGCTGCTTTGGACCGATGAGTTCAGACAAGCGCCGGTAAGGGCGCTGTACTCGAACGTGTTAGACGATGATGGCGCCTTTCTTGAAATGTTGCACAACGTTCGGGACCATGGAATCTGTTTTCTGGATAATGTGCCGCAGAATCCTGATGCTTTGGAGCAGTTCGCCCGCCGGATCGGACCCCCACAGGAGAGCAATTTCGGTCGAATTCAGGATCTCATTGTAGATCGCTCAAAGAGAAGTATTGCCAATGATGTTGCCGCGCTCAAACCACATACAGACGAACCTTATCGGGCATCACCGCCGGGCCTACTCATGTTTCACTGTCTGGAAACCGATATAACCGGTGGTGGCGGATCGATTTTTCTCGACGGGTTTGAAATTGCTGAAACATTACGTTCCGAGGACCCGGAGGCATTTGATTCACTGGCTCGAAATCGACAAGTTTTTCGCCGGCACTTCACCGGTGATGTTGACTTGATTGCCGACTTTCCAGTCATCTCGCTGGATGAGTTCGGCCACGTCAACGGGGTCCGGATTAATGATCGTGTGGGTGCGCCGTTGTCTATCCCATCACACGAAGTACCGCAGTACTATCGCGGCATGCATCGGTTGCTGAGCCTGTCGGAGGATCCGGCCCGTTGCATTGTGAAGATACTGAGACCCGGTGACGCGGTTATCTTCGACAATCACCGGGTGCTTCATGGCCGTACCGCTTTGACCATAACCGGCCGGCGATGGTTGAGATGGATACAAGTGAAGCGCGGCGATTTTCACAGTACGCTTAGGATCACAGCCGAGAAGTTGGCTGTGCCTTCCGATCTGCGGCCGTTGCACCGGGGTGCTTATGGTTGAGCCTCAAATTCCGGCAACCAGCGGTGGTCTGATCGTCACCGGGAGCAGTCGTGGTATCGGGGCAGAGATCTGCCGCCTGGCCGCACAGCGAGGGTGGTCGGTCTGTGTGAACTACAGGAATTCGCATGATGAGGCGGCGGCTGTGGTGGATCAGATCAGAACTTCAGGCGGTGTGGCTGTGGCAGTGCAGGCCGATGTCTCGGTTGAGGTCGAGGTGTCGACGATGTTTGACCAGGTAGAACAAGACTTTGGGCCGGTAAAGGGCCTGGTAAATAATGCTGGTGTCAATGGTGGCGGAACCCGTGTCGATGACCTGGATGCAGACGCATCTCGACGAGTGTTCGAAGTTAATGTACTGGGTACCTT
>LULX01000219.1_pt1 | contig 15055 bp, 9 predicted proteins | sample 729511 | NCBI WGS metagenome assembly LULX01 (sample SAMN03860278, study PRJNA289734) | marine metagenome | biome: seawater column; feature: ocean; material: water; isolation source: Red Sea water column Station 91 - depth 500m | place: Saudi Arabia: Red Sea | collected 2011-10-15 | depth 500 m
ATCACGCGAGGTCCACCATGAGATCGCGTGCATCGATAGTTTTATCGGGGAAATCGGTCAGGCCCTGGAAAATGAAGGTTTGCCGGTGTTTTGCCTGAATCGCCAGCCAGGCTTTGATCTGGCGTTGGTCAAATCACTGAGAAAACGGATTCGGCAGGGACAGTTTGATATTGTTCACTGCCACCAGTATACGCCCTATGTTTACGGGTGGCTGGCATCTTTTGGCACCGGTACCAGAGTGGTCTTCACTGAACATGGACGGTTTTTTCCCGACAGGTACCGTTATAAGGCCCTAATGATTAATCCTTTGATGGCTCTGATGACGCCTGCGATTATCGCCATCTCAGAGGCGACCCGAGAGGCGCTTTCGCGACACGAGTTTATCCCTAAAGCCAGGATAAAAGTGATCTATAACGGTATTCATCCCCTTGAACGTGATGAGGAACAATTTTCAAAGATACGCTCAGAACTGGGCATTTCAGAAAAGGCTCCGGTTCTCGGTACAGTTTCCCGACTCGATAAGGTCAAGAATCAGAGAATGATGATTGATGCTTTCGCAGAATTGTTGGAAGCCCATCCTGCTGCCGTTCTTCTTATGGTCGGCGATGGCCCGGAAAGACCGGCACTGGAAAAGAGAGTGGCTGCCCTGAATATTGCAGAATCGGTCAGGTTTACAGGGTTTATCAACAGGCCCGCCCAGTATCTGGGTTTGATGAATGTCTTCCTGTTGTCGTCTTTCACGGAAGGAACATCAATGACTCTGCTAGAAGCCATGAGTCTCGGAATTCCCGCAGTTGCGACCCACGTTGGGGGAAATCCTGAAATCGTCGTAGATGGTCAGACGGGGTTTCTGACCGAGAACAACAATAAAAAGGCATTTCTGTCAGCGATGTTAAAACTTATTGAAAACCCGGGGCTTTGGCAGTCGTGCTCAAGGTTGTCCAGAGAACGCTTCAATGAAAATTATTCGATAAACCATATGGCAAGTCAGTACACCGCCATTTATCACCAGTGCAGAGGCAACTGAGCCACCCATGTCAAAAGTTCGCCGTGCGCTGCTGTTTTCTTTTCTGACCCGATATGGAGGGATGCTAATAGGCTTGGCGTCCACGATGATTGTGGCTCGCCTCCTTACGCCGGACCAGATTGGCACCTTTGCGATTGCCAGCGCCATTGTAATGGTGATAAGTGAATTCCGCTTGTTGGGCGCGGGGATGTATCTGGTCAGAGAGTCCGAGATGACCGAGGAAAAGGTCAGGGCAGCTCTTGGTCTCACTATGCTGATCTCCTGGGGCATGGGTATCGGGATCTGGCTTTCCGCGATTCCAGTTTCTGAGCTTTACGACCTACCGCCAGTTGCAACAATCTTCACGATTCTGTCGGTCAGCTTTTTTCTTGCCCCGTTCATCAGCATTCCTGCAGCGATGTTAACGAGAGAATTCCGGTTCCGCGAGCTCTTCTTCATTCGCCTGGGTACGTCACTTTCGAATCTGATTTCTACTGTCGTGCTCATTCACATGGGCTACACCTATTACGCATTGGCGTGGGGTTATACATTCTCTGTTGTCGTCGAATTTCTGATAATTTTGACGTTTATGCCGGCCCGTATCCGTTGGCAGCCCTCGTTCAGAAACTTGAAGCCGATAGCGAGCTTCGGAATCTACAACTCACTTGCCGGCTTTTTCAGGCGGGGCGTGGTCACGGCCCCGGATATGATCATTGGCAAGCTCGGCACAACGGCTCAAGTTGGTCTGTTTTCACGGGGCCTTGGGTTCATTGAATTCATGTCACAAATTCTCCTCATGGGGGTAAAGCCAGTGGTTTTGCCTTTCTTGTCTGAAGTACAGCGGACCGGCAAGGACGTTAACCAGGCTTACATTGGTGCTACTGTATTGCTCGGCGGGTTCGTTTGGCCGGTTCTTGCCGTAGCGAGCGTTGTCAGCCTACCCGTCATCCGCCTTTTTTTTGGAGATCAATGGGACGCAGCAGCTCCGTTTGCGACCATGTTGGCCTATTGGGCCATGTTCCGAACGGTTCATTGGTTTTCGAGTGACCTGCTTGTGGCCCGTGGAAAGGAACGGCTGATGGTGTTAAAAGAAGGCGTGATGTTTGTCCTGTATTGTATTGGGATAGTAGCAGCTTATCCCCACGGCTTGGTTTACGTAGCAGGAAGCTTTGCGGTTGTGGGTTTCCTTGATTTCATGTTCACAACAATTTTGCTGGGAACTTTCCTTAATCTGGAGATCATTGCGTTCTTCCATGCCTGGATAGGTAATACTCTGATCACGGGAGTGTGTTGGTCTTCCGCTTGGGGAATCTATCAGATTGGTAAACAATGGTTTGATGGAACCGCTATTCCCTTTTTGGCCGTTGCTTGCCTTTTGCCCCTGATCTGGGTAAGCAGCATCTTCCTTATAAGGCACCCTCTTAAAAATGAAGTTGTTAACGGTTGGATGTGGTTTATCAACAAGTTTCGATCGGGAGCCTTTTAGAACCGCACCCTATTTGTGTGGCTTTTTAATTGCCAATCATTACATCGTTTGCGTGGCGTGATTCAGTACCTGTGACGATACTGACTATTCGAGACTAAACACTCCTTTCTCAGGTATTGGAGTCTGCCATGGCAACTGGAAAGTTTGTTCCGTTAACCTTGACTGCCCTTTTCCTATCAGGATGTCAGTCCTGGACCATGAGAGGTGTTGATTCACTACCTCCAACCGCTGCCCTCCCAGAGTCCAGCGAAGCAGGTTGGGCTGAGCTTCGTTATTTCGACGGAGTGTCTGGGAATTCACTAGCGCAGCTAACCAGTCTGAGCCGGTACCCGGATAATCCGGATCAAGTTCTGGAACTAACGCGCTTGTCGGTTAGCCCTAATCGCGCAGACAACTATGGCAGCCTGGTTCGTGGTTTTATCGAGGCCCCAGCGAGCGGGCTTTACAAGTTCTATGTGTCTGGTGATGATGAAACTCAGTTCTTGCTAAGCCCAAGTCAGAATGCTTCGGATGCAAGGGTTATCGCCTCTGTTACCGGCTGGACATCTGCAAGAGACTACTCAAAGTACAGTTCCCAGGTGTCTGCAGTTCAGGAATTGACGGCAGGCAAGCGTTACTATTTTGAACTGAGACACAAAGAAGGCGGCGGAGGTGATCATTTCAGCGTGGCCTGGGAGGGACCGGGTTTTGGAAGATCCGTTATTGACTCCCAGTACCTTTATTCTCCTCGGCAAGAAAGCCAGTTGTATCCTGATACTGCAGACGCCAGGCGGGGCTTCTCAGCAGGGTACCGCGTGGGCTTTTTCGACGGTGAGCATAATCTGCCTTTCAATGATGCATACCCGCCTCTTGATGAAGATCAGGACGGTCTGTATGACAACTGGGAGGTACAGGCAGGCCTGAATCCGGCCGATCCGGAGGATGCTAATGCAGACCCGGACAATGATCTGTTAACAACTGCGGATGAATATCAGCTATGGATTGATCCCACATCTGCAGATACGGACGGCGACTCCATACCCGATGGAGCAGAATTCGCGTACGGGCTAGATCCTGCAGACCCGCTTGACGCTGAAAGGGACGCGGACGGGGACGGTTATTCCAACCTCAGGGAATACAACGAAGGAACGGATCCGAGCAATCCTGACGACAAGCCTGTTGAGCCAGAGGCTCCAGTGGATGTGCCGTATACCCAGGGTCTGGTGGGCCAGTATTTTTCCGGAAGGAACTTCGAAACCTTCGATTTCGCACGCCTGGATGAAAGCCCCACGAATAGCTGGGGTGGTGGTTCACCGGGTGGGAACCTCCCTAATGATCGATTTAGCGTTCGTTGGTACAGCACTCTGGTTCCAGCATTTGATTCTGGGCAACGAAATTATGAATTTCGTATTAGTCGCGATGACGGTGCGAGGCTTTACGTTGGTGGCGATTTAATAATTGATGCATGGACCGGGATGAACAGTACGACATACCGGGGCCAAAAAGTACTTCTTTCTGGAGAATCCTATCCAGTTACTGTCGAATATAATGAAGGCTATGGAGGAGCCAGCATCACACTCCAAGTGGTCGATTTAAGTAGCGGTCAAACTCTGACTCCATCAGATATTTTCAGGGTCACTCCTCTGGATTCGAGTATTTCCGCAGACACAGATGGAGACAGTATTCCGGATACGTGGGAGATGAAGTACGGATCAGATCCTTGGGAAGATGATAGCAACCAAGTGCTAAATAATGAGGGATTGTCGGTCTTGGAAGCCTTCAATAGTGGCGTTAGCCCCCGTGCCCCTGATCAGCCGGCAGCTTGGGAGGGCGCCATCGTCAGTAGTGATGACTCCACAACCAGTGAGCCATCTGCTCCTGAGCCGGAGCCAGAACCCACGCCTTCACCGATTGTTACATTAAGCTGGACTGCTCCGGGAACACGGATAGACGGAAGTTCAATCGCCTTGAGCGAAATTGCTTCCTATCGGATTAATTACGGGCAGAGCGAGACAAACCCCGAAAATGTAGTGACAGTACCCAGCGAACAAACGTCATTCGAATTCAAGGACCTTGGTTCAGGTGTGTGGTATTTTTATTTGAGGACCGTAGATCAGAACGGATTGTTAAGTCCTCCCTCGAATACGGTGCAGTATCGAATTCAGTGAGGACAAGTAAGGCCCGACAATGAGTGTCGGGCCTCATCATTCTTCAGCGAAAAGAGTCTCAATATGTTGAGATAGAACTTCAGAAATTCGAGTAATTTCAAATTCGTCTTTGTTTTTGTAGCCAGAAAATGATCTAAAATTGAAATCGTTAACATATTTTATAAGAATCTCGACCAGTTGCTCCTCCTGATTGAAATCAACTAAATCTCCCAGCCCTTTCCGAGTTACCAACTTTCCTAAGGCACCATCCGGCGATGTGATATTCAGTATAGGTTTATTAATTGCGAGGTAATCGTAAAGCTTGGAAGGTATTTGCGTTCGAGTACCCGGCTGTACATTAACAACTACATCGGCAGACGAAAGCGCAGACAGGCATTCTCGGTATGGTCGAGTCGCGTCGAGAATCAGACTCCCATCATCTAACAAATCTTTAAACCGCTCACTCAGATCATAGGCTAAATTTACATTCCCAATTTGGCGGAACACAATTTTCGTTCCTGCCTCGTTTAGTTGTATGTTCGCTGCTCTAATAGCTCTAAGCAAAATGTCTGGATCGCGTACACCGTATAGAAATCCAGCATGACAAAGTAATATAGTTTTATCGTCCCCCGCTCTTGGTTCAGCTTCGATATCATAAAATTCATTGGAATCGAAGCCGTTAGGCATCACGAAAAATTTGTCGTGTGGTTGATCAGGGTAACGGTCCAGGAATTCCGAGAGAAGGGGGTCAGTATTCAGGGATACTGCAGACGCCTTTTCAACTACGCGGCGTTCAAGACGTGAATTCCAGGAATCAAGAAGCTTACCTTTGGATTGATGAAATGGGTTGTTCATCCAAGGGTCTCTAAAATCTACTATTAGCGGTTTCTTGGTTATAGCACTGATGAGGTATCCAACGACCAATCCGGACCAAGGTGACCCTGTGGCAAAAACAATGTCAATGTTGTTTTTCTTAACTAGCCGAACTCCTCTGATGGTTGCTGGTATTAACCACGGACCGGCTTGATCTGGGAAATAGCATAGGTCATAGATGAAATCTTTTATTTTTTGAGAAATCCCACGATAGTGACGGGCTTTAAAAGCGCTATCATTTAAAACAGTCTTAACAGTATTTTTCGAAGTTCGTTTATCCTTTGATATGAGGGCATTTTTGACCTTTTTTCGGATGCCAAGTAAAATTCGAAAAAAGTCCAGGCTCGGTGTTTCTTCAATCGTTTCGTTGTTTACTGGAAGCTTTAAATGTTTAAGAGCATTATCGTTATCAGTGGGCTTTTTCTTGGAGGTTAAAACTATGCTAGATCCAGCTGGAAAAGATCGCACAAACTTTACAGTGCGCATTGCGCCGGGAACACCAGTGCTTTCAATCGGCGGGTAAAAGAATGCGACAAAAAGTATTTTTCGATTAAAATTCTGTATTGAGTTAAGGTTCATCGGCAAAACCAATATCTATATTTTAGTTCGGTGTGGGGGTTCACGAACCGCTATTTTATCTTTTTAAGTGAAACTAACCTAAAATTCCAAAATCTTTTTTTATTTTACGCGGAGAACCTTGGGTTTTTATCAGCATCTTGATTGTCTTTTTAAGTTTCCTGTCCCAAGTATTGCAATAAGCTGCATTGCTAATGTTTTCGCCATTGTCTCTGACATACATGACTAATCGTTCTTCAGGAGTTGCAATAGACAGCCCTTGTTTTTCCATATGTTTCTTCATGTTCACATGCGAAACATCACCAAAAGGGGTTGCTCTAAAGGACTGTCCCTCAATGCTTTTGGGGATATCAAATGTGCTGGATGAAATTACAGCGCTCGAGCCGCAGTAGGCGCTAAACGAGTCAGATTTGTTGATTATCCCGGTATTTTTGAAGAAGAAATAACCTCTGTCGAAAATTATGCCATCTCTTTCTGATAAATCTGAACAGCTTTTAACAAAATCTTTATGTATCAAGTCATCTGCATCAAGTGCATACCAGTGCGTAATTGGATAAAGGTTGTTAAGGTGTACAATACCCTCTAAAATTTTAGTGCATCGATCCGCCTCATATTTAAGCTGGTTCTCAGATTCATTATTACCCACTTCGGGCGGAGGCATCGTTGTGAACTGATAAAATTCAATCTGTTCTGAAGCTTTGTCGAAAAAGGGCGGCTTATCGTGCCCCACCACTACGCACCTAAAATTTCGGTCTGTTTGGTTAACAATGCTGGTGAGGGTCGCATCAAGGTTTTGGCAAGTAGTAGTCCAGTTCTTGGACACTGATCTTGCTTTTAGAGGTATGACTATTCCAAGTGCATGTTTCTCTTTCAGATTTTTCACATTTTAGCCTTCTTAGACATTCCAGTTTGTCTTTACTGCTCGTCGCATTATTTTAAAAAAAATCTTTCCGGTCAATAGGGGAGGGCGTCGGAAAGTCCTTGTTCGAAATAACTTTTTCGAAAATGGAGGCGCCAGCTATGAGTAATCAGTGCTGCACAACCGTAGGGTTGAGACGGCTATGTTATCTTAAAAAATTATTAAACGATTTCTTTTGGTTCAGAAAGAGATATCGATGCTGAAATTTCACAGTTGAAAGAATTAAATCTGTGAAATTGATATTCTTTCTAATGTTAGAACTACGGTACAATTGGAGATTGTATGATCTGAGTCGAGGTGAATCATGAATTCGTTTACATCCCGGTGGGCGGCTGGTTTGTTTGCCGCATTCATTCCGCTTACGTCAGCTCCGCTAGGTGCAGAAGTTATTTTCAAAGAAAACTTCGATGACCAGCCAGACTGGCACAGCGGTTTACCAGAAAACAATACCGGCGCTTTCCCGGTAAATGGTGCCGGGCCCGACCGCGAGCAGCGTCGGGATACGCATATCGTTCCGGAGGATTGGGATAGCGTTTACCAAGATCCGCTTTTCGCTCCGTCTGTAGGTTTTCCCAATTTTCATGAGACGATAGAAATTTTGGCGGCCAATGCCGACAAAGCGAGAGGCGGGACGGGTAAAAGCTTTGTGCAGCGCCGCGATGCGAAGTCGGAAACAAGTAGTTGGACTTCCGATGGCCAACTACTCAAGCTTCTGGGTAACGGCTACGATTCGATCTATGTCGAGTTTTATATTTCGTTCGATCCCGATTGGACTTACGCACCCAGCAATGATCAATCGAAAATTCTCAGAATTGGTAGCTGGTCAGGGATTGGTAGCGAGTTTCAAGCTTTCGGGGGTGGGGAGCAAGGCCCGCTGTATCTGTTTGACTGGAAACGAGACAGCTACGGGGTCCGCAATCTGTTTACCGTACGTGGCGGACCTCATGGGGATAATTATATTCTCAGTAATTCAGAGATGGGTAGTTTCCCCCAGAAGTCAGGTTCTTTGAACTTTACGAACCATATTCAGGGCATGGCCGTGGACGGAGGAACAGCGCGCCTCACTGATAAGCTCAACGGCGGTTTCATTCCGACATCTGGCATTATCGAACATACGCAAATATACGGTTCTAACTCTGAATGGACCAAAATGGGTTTTTACGTCCAGATGAATTCTGCTCCCGGTGTCCCTGACGGATGGCTTCTCCAATGGATTGATGGAAAACGAATTCTCAATATCAGAGATATTATGTGGGTGCCCTCAGTTGAGCCCGGTCAGTCAATGCCAAAGTGGAACTTTTTCTCTATCGGAGGAAATGATTATTTCAAGAGTTATTCTGAGGCAGAGAAGCGCCAAGAGTGGTATTCGATCGACGATTTAGTTGTCAGGACCGACATTCCGGACAATATGGGAAGCGAAATAGCGAAGCCTCAACCACCTGTTGATTTGAGGGTCGAGTGACTCACGGAGACGCCTTAGGGCGTCTCACACGTAGATCTATTTCACTCGCTCGAGAGCTATTCTTAAAAGGCCCCATGCTCTGCCAGTAAGATACAGGGCGTCCAGATAATAGGAACATAATGCCTCCTTAATGTTGTGGGGGCCTCGGTTCGTCCTGAAATACCTCTTAACGGTAAGTGCGGACGGCGCCACGGCAAGGAGGATAATGCCAAGAAAGGTTTTGGTGGAACCAATTGGAAGCAAGACAAGCGTAGCTACAGTCGAGGTGCAGAAAACTAAAGCCAATAGAAAAATAGGATCTTTGATATTGGATCGCCAGCTTTTCTTGTATTGCTCAGCATGCCAAGCTTGTCTATTAAAGAAGTCGAATTGGGTTTTTGCGTTACCCCAGTGGGTGACGTTTAGGCATCGCGTCATGTTAACTATGTAACCCGCAGATTTCAGTCTTGCCGAAAGCTCGCTATCCTCCCCAGAGGCCATGCACTCATCGAAACCACCGATATCTTTAAACACTTTTCGTGGGGTAACGATTGAGCAACCAATTAACTCTTTGGGAAGAGTGTTCCCGTCGCGCCCCTCTAAAAGCCAGCACTTTTCAATCCAGCTGGCGTTGGGAGGAAGCAAGCAGCCACCTCCAAACGCCGTGTTTGCATCGCGGCTAAGAAGCTTCAGAGCACGATTCAGCCAGTCATTGTCCAATGTGCAGTCGGCATCTATGAAAACGAGGTTTTGGCCTTTTGCTTCTGATGCTCCTTTGTTCCTGACCGCTCCGACTTTACCATCGGGATACACAATGGTTCTATCAGCCAAAGCCTGGCTTATTTCTACAGATGCATCTTCGGACCCATTGTCGACAACAATAATCTCAAACTGGTTTCTCGGAAAATTCTGATTGTTTAGCGATGAAAGGCACATGCCGATATGCTCTGCCTCGTTGAAGCAGGGGATAACTATGGTAAAAATGGTCATGTTCGACTATGCCTTCGCTGCCCGAACAACACTTTTGAATTTCCCGTTTGCAGCCCTTGGGATTTGACCGGTGTATTCAATAAAGAGCTTCATTTCCGGACCTATTCGAGCGTGGAAGTTTTCCTGGAGAACGTGCTCGTTTAATGATGATTCCGCAGATTCTTTTACAATAAGTATTCGGCAATATTCATTGGTCTCCTGAATAACCTGAGCCTCCTTAATGCCAGTTAGCCCCTTGAAAATATGGTCAATTCGACCAATTCTTCGACCATCCGGCGTCTCAATATAGTCATCTAGCCGACCGTTTATCCCTGCGAACCTGGTCTGAACGTTTCCTTCACTCTCACTGATCAGTGTCGCAGAATCACCTACTCGGTAGCGTAGTAGTGGCATGCAATAGTTAGTAAGAGAGGTTGCAATAATATCGCCTTGTAGCTTGTTTCTTTCATCCGTTAGCACTTCGGTGATTCCCAAAGTTGGATTTACTCGATAAAGACCTTCTCCGTCCTGTCCCGCAAAAACAACGTACTCTGCGGTTCCATAATAATCTCGTACCGGGCACTGGAAGACGTTCTCTATTCTCTCTCGCTGCCAGGAAAGAAGGGTTTCGGAGTTTGTAATAATGGCTTTGGGTCTGAACTGCGGCCTGGTTTCAGTCAACTCGTAGTATCCTGCAATGTCCGAAATGGCGGACGGGTACCCGATTAACTCGAGCGGAGCAAATGAATCGAGATCCTTTTGATAGAACGGGAACGTGGCCCTGTTCAGGTGGTAACTGGAGTAAAGCCGTTGGTTTTCGGCGCGATTGAAGCGCCAGAACGGTGGGGAAAGGTCATCGGATCTCTGGACCATTCTGCCGGCGAAGGTGGCTCTGCGGGCACCAAACGGAACCCCATGGAACTCTTCATGATCCACTACTAACGCCATGGCCATTTTATATGTCGTTTCGTCCACTGCAAGGGTTAGCGGCGTACCTGTACTTCCACTGGTATTCTGTAGGATATAGGGCTTTGAGCCCACAGCTCTGAAATTCCCTTGGTCCTTGCGTAGGGTATCTTTGTCCAGAACCGGGATTTTGTGGAGATCGTCAATGTGGGTGATGTCCTGGTCACGCAGTCCGTGTTCGGCAAACAGTTTTTGGTAGTAGGGCACGTTCTGTTTACAGAAACGAACCATCTCATAGAGCCTTTCATTTTGGTAGGCGAGCCGTTGGCTCGCAGTCCAGTGACGCGCCTCCGAGAGAAGGGCGCGGATCTGATGATAGCGGCCAGTGTACCGTTTCATGTAGAGGCGATAGCCGAGTGCGCTGACAAGCATGTTTTGCAACCACACCGGGCTTGAATAATAGAGGCTTTCGATTCGACCACCCATGTCAGTTTTCATTCTCCCCTTGTGAACCGGATGGCTGTTCACTGAAGCGTGAACGTACCTTTTTTGCCGGATTGCCTGCGACAATACATCCAGGCGGTGTTGCCCTGGTCACAATAGCGCCGGCCGCCACAATACTGTGGTCGCCGATGTCACTCATCACAACGGACGTGTTTCCAAGCCAACAATCCCGTCCAATCCTGATTTTTGTAAAGGTCCCACCCTGTTCCTGAATGGGACGTTGGGGATCGTTGAATTCGTGTTGCTTGCTGCCGCTGAGCACATGTACTCCGCTGCCCAGCAGGGTGTTCTCTCCAATGAAACACTTCCCAATGTTGCATTGAGGGCCCACGTAGACCCCTCGTTCGATAGTCGTGTCCCAGTGGGACAAAACGGTCAGAAAACCAATAGAAATCTCGCTGGATGTGTTGGGGCAGGCGAGGCTGTAAAAACTGGCTCTCAAATAGATTCCCGGTTTTCCTGGAACCAGGCTCAATAACTGGGAAACGGACTGAAACACTGAATCCTGGTTGCCTATGATCGAAAAACCGCGATAGACCAGCCATAAAGGTGAAGCCAACAGTGTGAATATGATTCGTGCCAAGGTCTTGATCTGCGATTTCATGTCAACGCTCCAAACGTATCTTTAACCAGGAACTCTCTCTGGAGGGACGAAACTGCAGCAAACCGCGGCCAATTCGACGGCCTATCTGGATAAGAACTCTCAGGGTAGATCTGGCTTTCGTTAAGGCCATCCGGTTGGTGTTTGGCGATGACAGAAGCTGCCCCTTCTCTGGTATCGGCGTTTGGAAACTGTGCGGGCCGTAATTTTGAAGCAGTATAATAAGGATTCTGGTAAAGAATCGCTCCTCACTGGCCTGGAGTTTTTGAGTCACATAGCGAGACCATTCAGATGCCTTTTCTTCGTATATTTTCCGGTGGGCGGTATCAAATAGTGCCGCCTGCTTCATTAACACTGCTTTCCTGAAATCTTGTGCGACCCAGGTGTCGTTTGGAAATTCAAGGTTTTCAGAATCATCCTTAAACGGACGTTCATTTTTAACCATCCAACGCCAGTAGTGCCGGAGGCTGGCCAGGGTGTAGTGATAAGGTTCGTCTATCGTGTTGTTGTCCAGTTTCATCCAGAGGTAGCGCGTCATTGCCGAAAGCAACACAAGGTAGTGCCAGCCCGTTTCTGCGTCCAGTAGGCCACGCTCTTCAATGTTATCCATTGGGCCAATAGTGCTGCGAATCACGCTTTCGGCAAGATCAAGCCAGCCTTCATCTGGTTCCAGCATACTGGCGTCCAGCAATGTGTTTATGTAGTTTCCCGTGCCGCGTGTGAACGGATACCGATAAACCCCGTTCGTATTGCCTCCCAGAACCTTTTTTAACCGTGGGAGGTCCGTTTTCTTTACAGCGAGCACCTGCGCCAGAAGACCTTTTGATCCCTCATGAGCATTTCTCATCCAGGTCGCGAGTTCAATAACGGCCGAACGCGACGATTCAGACCCGGTCATCCAGAAATGGTAGAGCAATCCCGTGCTGTAACAATGTTCCGCCGCGGGTCCTCCGCCGGTTTGGCCTGGTATTGAGCTGGTTGAATTAAACCTTGAATAGGTGCGGTGCGTGGCGGTGTGGGCATCAAGGTAGTGATCTGTGTGCCAGAACATACCATGGTTGTATTCAGTGCGGTCTTCGTCTGTGTGATAAATGTCGATATCTGCCACGTGTTTTGCGAGATCATCCATTAACTCGAACCAACGTCGATCTCCCGTCAAGGCAAACTGGCGTGCGAAGCCGTAGATGGCGTCGTACTGATTATTGTAATGGGTAATAAACCTTGGATGATCTGATGGCAGGTACATGCATTCATGATCAGCATAGAGGTCGCCAAAGTTTCGCCATCCGTATTCGTCAATGATCTCCCGTTTTTTCAGGAAGCCTTCTTCCGGGGAGAGCGCCAGCCCTATGAGCGAATCAACCTCGTCGGTCTCCTCCGGAGGAGAAAAGCACGAGAATGCTTTGGTGTTGGCATAGTGTTCGGCCGGAATCACGGGCGTCACGGGTGACTGGAGGTTCAACAAGGTTTCTCCAGCGGGTGTCAATTGGATCCAGCCTGTTTGACACTTTTGTTCGCCTCCCTGGAGCTCGTAATCCTGGGCGGTCTCAGGAAAGAAGCCGATAGTCACACAACCTCTGTCGGCCTTGATTGACGACGGGAAGTTTTGCCAAAACCCGGACAGCAGCGCACAGGTGCCGGAGTTTTCTCCGGTTACCCCTGCGACCGGAGATGCACGATATCCATCGTCTATTACTTCAGATTTTCGGAAAAGCCTGAAGCCCCGGTACCTGGTTGTCACCACGCCATCCCGATTGAGATGGTTGTTGCTGTTCCAATTCTCTCCGCCGCTGGACTCCTGGTGGAGGATAAGCGCTTCATTCTCGCTGAAAATCGGCTCGACACCAGGCTGGGGCCTGATCCACTGGGAACGGCTGTCCATTTGTCGAACACTAAGCGAGAATGATTTGAAATAAACTGAACCAGGGTCGCCAAGATCCCACAAGCCGCCCTTGTGAACAGCCCTACGGGGATTATGAAGACCTGCGTCGACACGAATCAGTTCGCCTACTTTAAAGAATTGGATATCAATAAAGAACCGGACGAGATCGGTTCCCGCTGACGTCAGGAAAACGCCTTCTGAACGGCTACGTGAGAAGTAGGTGCCGTCTTCGACAACAGCCCACTTCTTCTCGAATTGTACCGAACACGAGGTGTTCAACGGATCCTTCAGCTCGAACTCCAGGTCGCGATAGTCGCCGTTTGGCAGCATAATCCTGATGCCAAGGCCGTTATCAGCTGGCTGAACAGGTGGAGCGACCTGGGAATTTGGATAATTGAGAGAGGGCTCTTCCTTGAAAAGCTCGACGACGCGAGTTTGGTTCGGGGCAAGGTCGGCCGGAAAGGCAACCTGAAGCCAACGCACGCTGTTATCTGGCCAATAACTGAGCGGGCGGGTCTGAAAAGGTATAACCAATTCCCCGTCAGAATACTTCAGGAAATGAGGTTGCTTATCCTGCAGATACCCTTTGGCAAGCGGAATTCCAAGTTGGATCGGTTCAGAGGTCCTCGAAAAACCGTGGTTTTCTCGGAGTACAACGCTGGGCCTCGGCATGCTTACTGCTGGTCTCCTTTGACCGCCAGGGCAGCGATATTTCTATACTGTTCGTCAAGCGCCTGGATGTATCGTGAGTGCTCCTCAGAAAGCGTGAGAGAGCCGGAAGAAATTCGTGTGGTCAAGGCCTTATACTTTTGGCGTAAGGTCTCATCATCGAAATCATCAATGTTGACGAAGTAATCGCCCAGCCCCACATCCACAAGAAGCTCTGCGGCTTTTCGGTAATAGCAAATACCCAGCACGGGAATGCCAAGTTGTAGTGGTAATACGGTGGCGTGGAACCGGGTGGCAACTACGCAGTCTGATTGACTGAGCGTCTCCATCAGTTCGGCGACCGTTCTGCTGCGGGCAATCGAGGGCGGAGCGGCAACCCCCATGGCTTCGATCACATCGTCGATAACGTCCTCATCTTTTAATTGTGTGCTGAATAACGTGAGATGAGCTCCCTCCTGGACAATGTGTTCACAGAGTCTTGCCAGTTTCTGGACATAGTCTCTATATAGGGTGTCGTCCGGATGGTGCCAGTAACGCCTGTCAAAGACCGGCATCGGGTTGACAGCAACCCGCAGCCTGTCGCTTCGCTCTGCTCGACTTGGCCTGGCCCCACTTTCATAAAGACTGTGGGCCAGGTCTGGAAAGACTGCCCCCTCTATACCTACCTTTTCACGAATCAGTGCTTGCGAGCCTTCGTCCCTCAATGAGAGGTAATCGGCCCGCTTCAACGCCCTGCCAAGCATCCAGTAACTGAGAGGGTGAGTGAGCGGGCCGGCACCTATGCTCAAAAAGGCCACCTTTGTGCCTGAACGCTTTGCGAGCCACGTCCACTTCAGCAAAGTGTATGGGAACCCCCATGGCCCACCAAAATTGTCCAGGAACTGGTTTGAGCCGGTGATCAGAAGCAGGTCGACGGTTTCCAGTCTCATGCTGGCGGCTCGAAGAAACACAACTTCCTGCTTCAACGTGTGGCGGAACTCGACTACGTTCTGGCCTGTGCGGAGTAGGCTGCCCAAAAGTGGGAAAGACTTGAGCCTGGTCTTCCAAGATTTTGCTAATGGAGTGGCTACTTCATTTACAGCCGCTGGTGCAGGGGT
>LULX01000515.1_pt1 | contig 15025 bp, 17 predicted proteins | sample 729511 | NCBI WGS metagenome assembly LULX01 (sample SAMN03860278, study PRJNA289734) | marine metagenome | biome: seawater column; feature: ocean; material: water; isolation source: Red Sea water column Station 91 - depth 500m | place: Saudi Arabia: Red Sea | collected 2011-10-15 | depth 500 m
CCAGACTAGACTTGTAATCCCATTTCAAGGCATACAAGATCCGCCACGTTGACGAGGAAGCGTGGATGTCCCACCTTAGGATTGCTCCCTCCCGGACCTGATCCCTTTCAGTGGTTCGGTCTTGGAAATTATCCGTTCGGATAACTCTAGTCCTACAACCACCCGCCTCGGCGTGATTTCATTTCCGCATACCAAGCGGGAATTACCAATCTAGAGATTTACCCAGCAGTTACTGATCTCTGCATATAGCCGGTTTCAGAACAGGGCACGGCTGGCACCCTAATCCTACCTACTACCGCTCATAATACAAACTGGTGTTATATTTGAATTAAGATCACTTGCTTTTCAAATCTGTTATCATATTACAAACAGAACAAATCTTACCAGTGCATTCATTCCCACAAACTAGACAAATTCGTTTTTCTTTATGACTAACTTTATTTGTAAATTGAGAGATTTTCAAAATTGAACTGTATATGTTATTTTTTACTCCAATATGATTTGATTCAAGCGAATTTAGAAATTCTCTAATCTCAGTTCTAATTCCCTCATTCATGTGTGGGCATGGTTCAGTTTGAAAGGGCAGGTCATTTGTAAATGCATAAAAGACAATTTCAGACTCGTAAATCTCAGAAAATGGCTTTATTTTTCTGACTTTATTTGAAGATATATCAGGATCCATCCAACCAATTTTGTTTGTATCACCAGAAAGGATGTTTATAAGAAATGTTTGTACGACATCGTCCAAATTATGACCTGTTGCAATAACATCTGCATTAATTATTTTTGCTGCATGATCTAATGCCCTACGTCTAAATGTTCCACAGATTGAACAAGAAGAGGGTTTCTGACCATTTCTTAGTTCTAATGATTCTTCCAGTGTAAGATCAAAGAGTTCTTTATATGAAAAAGTTCTGTGTTCTACATTTAATCTTGCACAAAACTTCTCAACAATCTTCAATGCTTCATCTCTATATCCCGGAATTCCCTCGTCAATGGTTACGGCAAATATTCTAAAATTGTGTGTTTTTGACATTTTATTTAAAACATCTAATAATACAAGGGAATCCTTCCCTCCAGAAACAGCAACGCAAACAAGTTCATTATTTTTAATCATCTTATGCTTTGAAATCGTTCTAGCAGCCTTGCGTAAAATAGAATTAGCAAAACATTCAGAGCAAAGATTTTCTCCAGAATATTTCCTCGAGTAAGCTGCTTGCTTTTGACATTTATCACAGATCATTTGGTTTTAATCTATTTTCCAGCAATTTAGGTTTTGATACATTTTAGACCAGAACAATTATTTTTGATGGGCTATATTGTAAACCAACCAGATTTTACATAAGATAATGCTATATTCAAACCAAATAAAACGAAGGTAAAAGCATAGATCGCCCACATTATCCCATTAATTTTTTGTTCTGAAGCCTTCTTTTCAATAATAGTATAGATGAATTTGCCTCCATCTAGTATTGGTAACGGTAACATATTGATGATTCCGATGAAAAACGAAATCATCCATAGCCAAAGAAGAAACATCGATAGATGAGGATCCCACTCTATGAAATTATAGACAGGCTTGTATGATAATGCATTATCTCTCATTATGCCAACTAGCCCTCTATTAGGATCATCAGGAGAAGGCATAATCTCTACAGGCAATTGTAATTGTTGCCCATTCCTCTGTACTGTCACAGTGACAGTATCACCGGGTTTCAGATCGATCTTTTGAAAATCTAACGGTGTTACTATAATAACACCATTTATAGCTGTTATCAAGTCATCACTTTGCAAACCTGCTTTTTCTGCTCCACTGTCTGGAATAATTGAAATAATGAGTACACCATCAGGTGCATCATAAAACCATTCCACAAATGGTTCTGGTAGAATCAATGCAAAAATTGGATTTGTTAATAATAGAGCACCCAAGGCAAATGCAAAGATTACATTCGAAGTAGCTCCTGCTCCTATTACTCTGAGCTTTGATATTTTTTTTGCCTTATCAAATTCCTCCTCATCTGGTTCCACAAACCCTGCAAATAATGCAATAAAGACCGCAAATCCTCCTGTCTTGATCTTTATTTTTTCTAAAGACGCTACAATACCATGTGCACCTTCATGAATCACAAGAACTATTGGAATAGATAATAGAAAATACGCTATGGCTGACGCTGAAGTTAGTGTAACACCAGGTATCAGCACCGTTAACTCGGCAAATTCAGTTGGCTCTACAAAAAAGTTTGCGAGGTTGTTCAACAAAAACCAGAATGCAAATCCCATCATCAGAAACCCTGCAACCACACTAACGTCTGCAAAAACGCGAATTCCCCGTTTAGTTCTAGTTAATATTCTTGAAAGTACAGATTGAACCTGAGTATTTTTGTATGTAAGGCTGTAGGCCTTTAGTTCAAAACCATGTTTTTCTAGTTTTAGGGATTTTGCCGCAATTAAGATTACAACCCATGCTACCAAAACGTAGATTATTGCATTATCAGTTAAAAAATCAAGAGCCAAATCGATTGGTACTTTTTTTATTCACGTAAATTTATCGGTTACTATGAAGCCTGTGATTATTGTATCAACATTTCCTAGCAAACAAGCAATCACCAGTATAGCCAATAAACTAGTAAAGCAAAAACTAGCTGCGTGTGTTAATATCACAAGGATTTCATCTGTTTACGCTTGGAAGGGAAAAATTGAAAATCAGGCTGAATATCTTGCACTTTTCAAAACTAGCAAAAAAAATCAGTCTAAGCTAAAAAAAGAATTACAAAAACTTCATCCGTATGATATTCCAGAAATTGCAGAAATCAATGTTGATTCTATTAATCAACCATATCTAAAATGGCTTGTTGATTCTACCAGCTAATATTTCACTGCAAATCTAAGAAGTGAAATAATCCCGCCCAACCCTGTTACTCTTAGACCAACATCAGTAGTTGTATCTATGCTGTATACTTTGGCACCCTTTAACTCAACATCATTTAGAAAATTGATAACTTCCTGTTCATCGTGGCTTTGAATTGCTTTCTCAGAAAAAATCAGAGAATCAATTGCACCATACTGATTTGCCTTTTTTGTTTCCTCCAAACCCATCGTAAATTTGTGGCTTTTTTTATTGGCAAGAAACATTACCTGGTCTATGATATCAGACACCATAGCTAGCTTACTATTTGAAATTATTTCTTTCATTGATTTAGATTTGGTAAATATATGGATACCATCTTCACCACTAGAGTCAATTCCTTCAACAATCTTAATTTGATGATTTTGCGTAATATTAGTATCTGCAAGAAAATTTGCAAACTTCTTTTTAGTTTCACCTGGTCCAAAGATTATGATCTGCTCGCGAGCTTTTACAACAGAAAACAAAGCTTTTGTAACTTCGTTGAAGAAATTTTCAATTTTAAAGGTGGTTTTGTATCGTTTTCCACCTGCTCCTGAATAGATATTTGGAATGGTCTGTAGATGTGTACCCTTTAGTTTTCCAATTCCACAATCACTAGTATCTATTGCTACCAAGATAAATGTCAGTCTTTGACCATTTGTTTTTACAAGTTTTTTTTCTATGGCTGTCCATTTCTTTTTGACTAGGTTAAACGGTTGGTCAACTTTGATGATAAATGAATGGTGAGAACCATGAGGAACTGATTCGTTATTGGACTCTTTGATTATACCACTTACTCGTAATCTTTCCAACACGTTATCAAACGATATTTTTTCAACTTCAAGTAATAGCCTAATCTTGATTCGTTCTCCTTTGTCCGGTCTTGCAAATTCCTTTTCCTGTTTAATAACACGTACGGTTTCTCCCACAACCCTGTCACCCCTTTTAATAATTCTACGAAGTATTATTAGATCGTCAGAATCTTCTGGCAAGTAGGAAATTGTATTATCATCTATAATTTTGGAAATCATGTTCGTTTATTTGTCTAAAACAAGAAAGCCTATCAATTTTCCTGAATCTTGTTTTTAACATAATTTTCAACCCAGTCTAGTGTAATAACTCCACTTTGTGCTAGATTTACAAGAGAATTTGTTGAGGCTTCTCCAGAAGCCTTGCCGTTATTGTGTCTAATCTGTCTCCACTTGAGACTTGTATTTCCACTCTTTGAATTATAGATAATTCCTAAAACATCTTTTGCATTAACGAATGTAATATCTCTAACTTTTTTTAAAGTCACTTTATCGGCTGCTTCAACGTATATAGAACCAAGCGCATCCTCACGCTCCGGAAAAACTTCAGCATCATCTCTGTAACTTTCTGGAACAAATGAACTACACGTACTTGCAATAGTAAATCTCCTAAAACTTTCCAATGATGAGGCTGCATCTATTTTTACCATATTTCTGTTTTAATGCATGTAGTTATTTATCAAGCTTCTTGAAAGATTAATTTAGTATTTCTATGGGCATAATACGTAGGCATTGATGATCTTATCCCTTTGAGTTGATGATGAGGATCTTGAGTTCTGAGCCTGCAATTATTTTTCATAAAATGGTTATGAACATAAATTAACCAAAATCTGTATCGCGTTTTTGTGATTGATTTTCATTCATTCTTGCAGATGCTCTAAATTCATCATCATGGTTTTGACGTCCATGACCACATTTTACACATGCTAGAAATTGACCATTTGGGTTTTTTTCAAAATTGTCGCAGCCACAAAAACATGTCATAATTCAATTACTCACTGTATAGTATATCATTCTTAGCATATATGAAAAATTAATTAGATTCAGTTTTACTGCAACATTCTCCCATGGGAATATCATGATCATGGGGGCATTTTCTTGGATGGTTTAGCATAGTACACAAAGCATCTGTAAATTGTATATTCATATGATGTTCAATACCACAAACCATTTCCTCATCAATTTCCACCTTAAGTGCACTATCCATTAAAACTTCTAAAGTTTCAGTAAGTGTAACACCAGCCTTGTTATATTCCACTAGTTCTTTCTGATTTAATTTTTTTAACATCTGGACAACACTTGGTTGTCTAACATTAAGCATTTTTGCAATAACACTAATTTTTACTGGCTCATTTTTTTCCTTTATATGCCAAATTGCCTTAAGATACATTTCAACATGTTCAGCTTCCGCAGTTCCAACAAATAGAACTTCATCTTTATTATCGCTCATTATTTACTCTCCGTGGCATCTTTTAATAAATATTCAAAGTATTCACTTGCAAAACTAGACAATCCTACATGATCAGTACATATTGCTACAATTTCAGAAGTGCTCGAGTGACTAATTTCGGGACCCAATAGTATTACAACATATTGTTTGTCTGCAATTATACCACCACCAAATAGTCCTTTCTTAATCTTTAGAGTAGCAAGCCGGTTTAGGCCTTTGGTAGCTTCTTTATCAAATTTATCAGATGTAAGAATTGTAATTTTAACTCCTTTCTCATTCAACTGTCTTAGTTTTGGCAATGCTTGTTTTACCAATCCTTCTAATTTTATTTACTATATTCATTGTACCTGTTACAACCCAGATATCAGGTCGTTCACTAACACCACTTTTTTCGTATATTGGGCTAAGATCATTTAGTATAATTCTCTCATTTTTACCAAAATCTGTTTCTACCTTTTGTTTTGTTGTTTGTAGTGCAGTGCTAGGAGATTTGGCAAAATATTTTGTTGGTCTAGCATCATTAGATCCTATCCAACCTTTTTCTTCTAACGAACTCAATATCTCATAAATCTTTGAATATGGAACACCGCATTTCTGGCTTAAATCCGAGGCAGTAAGCTCGCCAGATTTTAGTAACGATACAAAACTCTTAATTTCATAGTTGGTCAGACCAACTTTTTCCATGGATTTTCGTGTTTGATCGGACACACTCATGTATTTTCTCTATCTATTCTAATTTTTAATCACCCTATAAATCACACTCCTAATCCAACGGTGTATAGTATGAAACTTATTAAATACTAATTTTTAGGCAATTTTCATAGTAATGGCACTAATTCAGATTTCCAATCAATCTACTAAATCGCTAGGTAAAAAATCAACAATTCGTTTTACACAAAGCATTTGTCCTGATTGTAATATGATTCTGGATGCAGAAGTATTTGAAAGGGATGATAAAGTCTACATGTCAAAAATTTGCCCAACACACGGTGAATGTGAAGAACTGTATTTTGGTTCCTATGACATGTACAAGAAATTCAGTACTTATTGGGTTGATGGAAAAGGCGCCCACGCGCCAAATGTAATGATGGAAGATAAATGTTCATGTCCAAACAACTGTGGACTTTGTTCAAACCACTTGTCTCATAGCGGACTTGCAAATATTATAGTTACAAACAGATGTGATCTTACATGTTGGTATTGTTTCTTTTACGTAAAGAAAGGTCTTGAAGGCGCTTACATGTATGAGCCAACACAAGATCAAGTACGTGCAATGATGAAGACACTAAAATCCCAAAAACCAATTCCTGGAAACTCTATGCAGATTACTGGCGGTGAGCCAATGTTAAGAGAAGACATTACTGATTTAATCAAGATAATGAAAGAAGAACATGTAGATCACATACAAATGAATACCAATGGAATACGTCATGCATTAGACCCAGAAGCTGGTCGTGATGTTAGAATAGCAGGATGTAACAATCTTTATCTTAGTTTTGACGGTGTAACAGCAAGAACTAATCCAAAAAATCACTGGGAAATTCCATATGCATTGGATACTTGTAGAAAAACAGGAACCACTGTAGTTTTTGTTCCAACTGTAATTAAATCAATCAACGATCACGAGCTTGGTGGTATTATTAGATATGGACAAAAGAATATGGATGTTGTACACGCAGTAAACTTCCAGCCAGTATCACTTACTGGAAGGATGGGAAAAACTGAAAGAGAAAAGTATAGGATTACTGTCCCTGATTGTATTCAGAGAATAGAGGAACAAACAGATGGTCAAGTTACTGTTGATGATTGGTATCCTGTGCCAAGCTGTATGCCACTTACAAACGTAATTGAAGCATTTTCAAGTAAACCAAAGTACGAACTATCAATTCATTTTGCTTGTGGTGCAGGTACGTACATTTTTGAAGATGCAGACACAAAGAAATTTGTTCCTATGACACGGTTCTGTGACCTTCAAGGAATGCTTGAATTGTTCGAGGATAAATCAGAACAAATTCGTTCTGGCGCTAACAAATACTTTACAATGCTCGAAGTAGTAAGAAAACTGAAAGGCTTCATTGACAAAGACAAGCAGCCAGCTGGTCTTGATTTAGCAAAAATGTTTAGCAGTATACTAATGAAAAGATCATTTGATGCAGTTGGAGGCTTCCATGTCAAAGGATTGTTCTTGGGCATGATGCACTTCCAGGACAAATATAACGAAGACCTTGAAAGGCTACAAAGATGTGATATTCATTATCTGACACCTGACCTTAGAATCATACCATTCTGTGCATTTAATGTAATTCCAGAATGGTATAGAGATAGAATCCAAAAGAAATATTCCATTACTGTTGAGGAATGGGAAGAACGAGAGGGTGAAAAACTTGAAGATGGCCTTTATAGGGGTCTTATGAGACGAGGTGCAGGTGATGAGCTTGCAGCAGGTTGTGCAAAAAGCGAGATGTTCCATCAAGCAGAACAAGCAACTATGTAAATAGAATTTTAAAAAACAATTAGGGTATTGAACTATATTCTTTATTTATTTTATAAATTATAATCCCGCTTACTTCGCCTTCACTAATTCTATCAAATGATGGAGATACGTATACCAACTGAAGTGGCTCATTACTATTCGAACTATACTTGATATCTTTCAAATAAAGAACATAACCTGACTGATAATCTTCTCCTTGTGAATATTCGGACAAGTTTAGGTATCCTAACGGTGTAAACGGAATCATTTTTCCTAATAATGTATTATTCCAGAATTTTTCTGTGCCTGTAACATTATCAGAATAAAGATATTCCTGCAATGGCATTTCTGCAATTCGTAAAAGCCAATATTTTTTATCCTCATCACCGCCGCCGCCTAATGCATAAAATGGGCTGTAGATATCATTAGAAAGTTTTTCTGCTGCAACATACACTAAAACATAATCAACTTCCATATCCGTTAATTGTTTCCAGGCATCATCTGGTGTACTAAGAAAAATCTTTGCAACTTTTTTTATCTGAGATTGATTGATTGTGGCATTATCGATAAGAGTTGTCCTATCTGCTATTGCAGTGATCCAATAACCATAATCCCACCATGCTGCAATCACCGCATCATGTTCAGTATTTACTTTAATCCACTCAAGTGCATCTCCCCAGTCATTAGTTGTTATGTTGAAATGGGTACCGCCATGCAGAATTGTGGGTGGAATTTTTACTACATTTATCCAGTTGGCATTTACAGGAAGCGCAACGGGAATAGTTAGCAACACTATGATAACTGCAACAAAAGAAAATTTGGCGATTGAACTCAGGGAATTCTTGGAATGTTTTTTTAGAACATTTGATATCAGTAATGAAACACCTATTGATGCTAATACTATAACTGCAATTGAGCCAAAGATTTCTAATCTGACAAATGCAGAACTGATATAGATTCCTACAAATCCAATAATTAATGCAAACAATACCATATCATTTTTTATGTGAAAATTATGATTTTCTTTAACATGAAATAGTAACCATACCCCAATTCCTGAAAATATCATCAAAACCGAAAGAGACGGGAACAATTGTTCCATAGTAACACTGGAGTGTTCTGCTACAGACTGAACAATGGTATTATCTGAACTCAAAAATGGGTTCACTGCATTCAGATAACGAAAGCTTGGTAGTGAAACTGCATTTGTGGCTATAGACGAAATACCAACTAATACGAACCCTCCTAAAAGTAGAAATCCATAACGAATATTGTTTTTGATAATTTTTTGAATTTGGAAAAATAATAAAACAAATACTGTGGAGCCAATTAATCCAAGCCCACCGTAACCTAAAACGAAACCAACACCAGGTCTTTCAAACATTGCTATTGTCATAAGAAATGCAGATACAAATACAGGCAATGCCCACGTAATGAATTTTTTATCTTTTCTAAGAAATGGAATTCCCAAAAAAAACAAAACAAGTAGTATTACAAAAAATTGGCTACCTCCCCATGAAGAAATACCCAACGATACAAAAACCCCACCTGCGATAAGTTTGAAGAAAGATATTTTGCCATTATCTGATTTTATGCCACTAAGAAACAAGTAAACACCAAGAAATCCATAAAAAAGACCAAGGGGTTCTGATTTGAACCATCCAACTGTACCTCTTATTATAACTGGCATTGAGACTGCAAAAAATAGAGATGCAAGAAGACCTGCTGTTGTTCCACCTAAAACCCTCACCATGGCAAAAATTACGATTGTAGTTAATGAGCCAATTATGACCGGAAATAGTATAGTAAAATCATACAAGCCTTGGCCCATACCAAATGATTGATAGAGAGCCGCAGTTGTGATATGAAGCATCACCTGTGAAGTTGCAGATACATTTCTGCCATCTGGATACCAGCTTTTGTTATCATGCCAGGCAAAATACTCAACATACCCATTATCTACAATGAACTTGGTTGCTCTAAAATTGAAAAATGGATCAAATTCGTTCAGTTCAAATCCATAATCTGCAGGTTGCATTCTTGCAACAAAAGAAATTGAAAATGAGATAACAAGAATTCCAATTATAAGTAATCGTAGACGATGATTCAACCAACAAAAATAAGTTTTCCACTGTTAAATTTTTTTGTATTATACTAAGAAAATAAAGATGTTTTTTTAATATGGAGGGTTTTAAGACATACATGGAAGTTTATGAAAAACGTGGGTTCGATCCTGATAAAATGTCTGCAAATATAGCTGTAGTGGTTGTTGCACGTAACGAGGAAAAATATATTAAAAAAACATTAATTCACTTGCTTCGACAAACCATCAAACCAATCAAAATTGTTCTTGTTAATGATGGTTCAACTGATAGGACGCGAGAAATAGTTAGTCAATTTACTGAAATAGATATTGTTGATTGTAAACCACATGAATCATTCGTAACAAAAAAACAATTAGCAGATACTATTAACGCGGGTATTGAAAAAATACGTAATCTAAGCGATGTAGAATATGTTATGATCTTAGGGGCTGATCACATTTTACCAGATAACTATCTTGAAAGAGTAATTAAAAGAATGTCAGAAAACCCGCAAATTGTTATAGCTTCAGGAGTTATAGATGGCGAGTTCTCGGTTACTGTTAGGGGTTCTGGTAGGATTGTAAAGGCTGAATTTTGGAAAAAAATTGGTTTTTTTTATCCCGTAAATTATGGATTCGAGTCATATCTATTGTTAAAGGCGCGTAGCATGAATTATGATGTTGTACTATTTGATGATATTATCACATCTACTCAGAGAAAGACTGCATTATCTTACAATTCCAAATTATTCTACAATTATGGTCAAGCATTAAAGGCATTAGGCTACACTGTACCCTACACATTATTTAAGGCAGGCTTACTTTTTTTTACAAAGCCCTTGGGGACAGCTTATTTGCTTTCCGGATTTTTTTCTAATTATGATCAATACTATGAAACAGAAATTAGAGAATTTGTAAAAAAACAACAAAATCATAAATTACGCCATCTGAATTACGATGATGTAAAGCGATTTATCACGTCTATGCACTATACAACAAGCCTGTCTCACAAACAACAAAATAGTTAGTTTCTGCCATGATGTTATAATGACAAATAATTGGATCCGCAGACGTTGGCTGAATTTTAGACAGGGACACAGCATTTATCTAATATTCATCCTAACTTTTGCAAATTTTATACTAATCTTTCATAGATTGTTCATTGAACGTGTTGAAGCTCTTAACGAAATATTCTCAAGCGTCTGGCTATTCGCAGTTTTTTTTGTCATAATGTATATCCCAATAGCTATTCTGATTGGTCACTGGCATAGAACTACACAAGTTAAAGTGGAAACAGAACTAGTACAAAGACAAAATCCAATGATGGCTAAATGGTGGAGAATTCTTGTTGATATGCAAACGGGCAAAGCATCAAAGGAAGAAATTGAAAAGTTTAGAGCTCTACTTAAGGCAATTGAGGAAGGGAAGGACGCACCCGAAGACCTGGATAATAAGAAAGAATAATTGAATTGGCCAAAAAAGATGTTATTGTTGGGCTTGGAGAGATTGGTTTACCACTTTTTAATTTGATATCAAAATTTACCATTGCAGAAGGATATGATATTAAACCTGAATTAAGAAACAAGCCCAAATTTTCACAATATACAAATCTTGATGTATCATTTCTTCACGTTTGTATTCCCTTTTCTAAAAAATTTCCCAGAGAAATATATTCATTATATAAAAAATATAATCCACAAGCAATTGTCATTCATAGTACAGTTAGCCCATACACAACAAAAAATCTGCAAAAAAAATTACCCATACCAGTAATTTACAGCGCAACAAGAGGTATTCACAAAAGAATGCTTTCCGACTTGAGACGATATACAAAATTTTATGCAATTGAGCCTAAAGCACCTAGGGCAAAGTGGGCCTCATCCACATTTTCACTATTAATGAAAAAGTGTGGGATTAAGACAAAGAAAATGTCATCCCCAGTCACGCTCGAACTCGCAAAAATTTTGGTAGATACCTCATACTATGGTTGGCTAATCAATTATGCACAGATAACTAACGCAGTTGCCTTACAACACAAAGTAAGTTATGACGAGATGTGGTCGTTTAGTGATGAAATTCATAAATTTCTTGGCAACAGACCAAAAATGTATCCAGGATTAATTGGGGGGCATTGTGTAATCCCTAATTTAGATTTGATAGAAAATGACATTCTCAAATTTATAAGAAAAATCAATTCTAACTATGAAAAAGTCATTAACAAACCAAAAAACCGTAAAAAGTTGCAGAAAATTGATAAGTAATATAACCTCTGTTGGAATTTTGTAAAATTATAATGACTTTGAGAACGGTGGACTGGAAAGATAATTCTGTGATCATGATTGATCAGACAAAACTTCCTAATGAATTGGTATTTGTAAAATATACTGATTATAACGATGTAGCACAAGCAATTCGAACCTTGGTAGTACGCGGTGCTCCTGCAATTGGTGTTTCTGGCGCATTTGGAATGGCATTAGCTGCATTACAAAGTAAGTCAGAAACTAAAGAAGGATTGTTATCTGATCTTGAAAAAGCAAAAAAGATTCTCTTTGAAACAAGACCTACTGCCGTAAATCTATCTTGGGGATTAGAGGTAATAATGAAAATTGCCAAACAAAGCGATTCAATATTAGATATTAAGGAATCAGTTATCAACAAAGCAAAACAGATGGCTGATGATGATGTTCAGACCAACAAGGAAATGGGAAAAAACGGTGCAGAATTATTTCATAATAATGACACAATAATGACACATTGTAATGCTGGGGCGCTTGCCACGGTAGGATATGGCACTGCATTAGGAGTTATACGTGCATTAAAAGAAAATGGAAAAAATATCAAAGTTATCGCAACGGAAACAAGACCTGTACAACAAGGATCACGACTTACAGCATTTGAGCTGAAGAACGACGGAATTGATGTTAGTCTAATTCCTGATACAGCTGTGGGATATACCATGGCAAATGGTCTTGTAAACGGAGTTGTAGTTGGCGCAGACAGAATACTACGAACTGGTCATGTATTCAACAAAATTGGAACATATCAAGTTGCTACTATGGCAAAGCAACACAACATTCCTTTTTACGCAGCTGCACCACTTTCAACATTTGATCTTACAAGTAACCCAGATGATGTAATTATAGAACAAAGAAAAGCAACAGAGGTAACAGGAATTGGAGAGAAAAGAACTGCTCCTGAAGGCATTGACGTCATTAATCCAGCCTTTGATATGACCCCTCCAGAATTAATTAATGGTATTATAACTGAAAAAGGCGTTGCAAAAGTCCCATACGAAGAATCCATTAAAAAATTATTCCAAGCTAATGATTAGAAAGTTTTTATTTATTTGAAATCATCAACAAAAAATGAGCACAATTTCTGAAGAACAGGTGAGAGCCTCCTTAAAACAATGCATGGATCCTGAGATTCCAATATCAATAGTTGATTTAGGCTTAATCTATGACATTGATATATCTGAAAAAAATGACGTTAATATCAAAATGACTATGACAACAAAGGGTTGTCCGTTACATGAAACTATGGTAGATGACGTAAAAAGATACACAAGAAAGGTGACTGGAGTTAACAACGTTAACGTCGATATTGTATGGGATCCTCCTTGGTCAATGGATAAAATATCTGATGAAGCAAAAACTATGATGAAGACTATGGGTGGACAAAGCACACCAGCACCACTTGATTATGAAACTGCATTACCACAAGGAGTAGGTAAGTTGGTGAAACAAGAAGATGGTTCTGTGATGCTAGCTAACGAACATGATCAGGGATTTATGGTAAATCAAGCAATCATTGACTTTTGGAAATCATGTAATGGACAGAGAAAGGTTACGAGGTAATGCAGCTTTTAAAACAACTACATGAAGGAGGCTTGATAGTAATCACAAATCAAAACGATGCCCCCAACGTGGATTTTAAAAAATCAGATTAGATTTCATTAATTTCCAAAATTTTTGCTTGAACAGAATCCATTCTAATTACAGCTTTTTTGTCTTTCCAGCCCAAGGCTACATACCAATCTCCTGAATCGTCATCGTATTTTGTTTCTAAACTTTGTATACTGTTTGTATGAACCTTGAATTTTTTTGTAATTCCTGAGACAGCTAATGAAACAGCAGATTCTTCTGTCTCAAGTCTCCTTTTCATAAGACCTATTCCCGGACTCATAAAAAACTAGAGAAAGAGTCTTCTAATATAGTTAAGTGTTTGATGTGATTTTTTGAACTTATTAAAAGAGGGCCCGATGGGATTCGAACCCACGGCCTGGTGGTCCGAAGCCACCCGCTCTATCCAGACTGAGCTACGGGTCCAAACAAGTAAGAATTTATCTAAACAAGGAAGAACAATTGACTACCTAAACATAGGAGATCCTGTTCAGTATGGGTTTCAGCCTCCAGACAATGTAAAACAAGCTCTAATTGATGCTATAAAAAATGGAAATAATTATTATTCTGCATCCGAGGGCATCACAGAATTACGTGATGCAATTGCACAAAAAGAAAACTTGAAGGGTCTTTCAATCGATAAAGAGGACGTTTTAGTTACAAATGGTGTCTCAGAAGGACTGGACATGGTCATATCTTCGATAATAGAAGAAGGTGATGAAGTTTTACTTCCAGGTCCTTATTATCCACCCTATGCATCTTACGTCAGACTACATGGTGGAACACCTGTCGAATTTGCTGTAGATCTAGAAAATTCAACTCCTGATTTTGATGACATTAGATCAAAAATTACACCAAAAACTGTTGCAATATGTCTTATCAGTCCTAACAATCCAACGGGAGCTGTCTTTGGAGAAAATTCCCTCAAAAAATTAATAGATATTGCAAACGAGCATAATTTGTATATCATATGCGATGAGATTTATGATCAGATTGTCTTTGATGAAAAATTTGTTGGAATTGGCAAAGTTGCAGGCAATTCTCCTGTCATCATCTTAAACGGATTTTCCAAAGTGCATCTAATGTCAGGATGGAGAATAGGATACATTGCATTCAATAACTCGCCACAGCTAGACCAAATTAGAGAGCACTTGCCAAAATTAGCTCGTGTTCGAATTTCAACAAACCATCCCATACAGTATGCTGCATTAGAATCTCTGCGAGGTTCACAAGAATACATTTCTAAATTTGTCTCTGAATTAAAAAAACATAGAGACTTTGTTGTGAAGCGACTAAATTCAATGTCAGGCATTTCATGTTCTAATCCAAAAGGAGCATTTTATGCATTTCCAAAAATAGAAAAAAACCCATTCAAGTCAGATAAAGAATTTGTTCTAGAATTATTAAAACAAAAAAATGTT
>LULX01000645.1_pt1 | contig 14917 bp, 11 predicted proteins | sample 729511 | NCBI WGS metagenome assembly LULX01 (sample SAMN03860278, study PRJNA289734) | marine metagenome | biome: seawater column; feature: ocean; material: water; isolation source: Red Sea water column Station 91 - depth 500m | place: Saudi Arabia: Red Sea | collected 2011-10-15 | depth 500 m
GATCACAAGCGTATCTTTGAAGGTGATCAGGGTCCAAATACAGGTGGTATGGGTGCTTATTCCCCTGCTCCTGTTGTAACTGCTGACGTTTTCGAACGTGTCATGAATGAAGTTATGCGTCCAACTGTTGAAGGCATGGCTGCTGATGGTCATGTTTACACTGGTTTCTTATACGCAGGCTTAATGATTGATGAACAAGGCCAACCTCGTGTGATCGAGTTCAACTGTCGTTTTGGCGATCCAGAAACCCAACCGATTATGATGCGTTTAAAATCATCTCTTGTTGATTTAGTTGAAGCTGGTATTGATGGTAACTTACCGAGCGAAGCTGAATGGGATGAACGTAAGTCAATTGGTATTGTACTTGCAGCTGAAGGTTATCCTGAAACTGTACGTAAAGGTGATGTGATTTCTGGTATCGGACAATCTCCTGAAGATACAAAAATCTTCCATGCTGGCACAGCAACCACCGAAGATGGTCATATCATTACTGCGGGTGGACGTGTACTTTGCGTCACAGCATTAGGTGATACTGTACTCGAAGCCCAAATTAATGCGCTAGAAGTATGTGGTCAAGTGACATTCACGGGTATGCAATACCGTAGCGACATCGGCTATCGTGCAATTGCACGTGAAAAAGCTGAATAAGCCATTCTCTAAAGAGGCCTTCTTCGGAAGGCTTTTTTATTCCTGAAAATGCATAAAAATAAATTCTATATTCATTATTCCACTGATTCAGCTCAATATCTTTTCTGAAAAATTTATAAAACTATCATCCATTTATGTTTACTATGAATGCAATTTCCCTCAAATAATCATACTCTTATACGCTTTAGTTCAATTTACGCCCCTATAACCTTATGTAAATTGTTGGTATCATTGCCCAAATTTTAGATGTTGTTTTTTTGTTAAACCTATGATCTTTTTCATTTATTTCAAATAATTAAGACATTGTAGTTTAGGGATTGAATTACAGCTAGATCCAAATTTGATGATGAAAATAATATGAAGGTTTCATTGTTCAAATAAGTTGTATTAAATTTGAACATGAATATTCATCTATTTTTATAATGTTGCAAGACGCAGATTTTAAAAGCAATTCACATGAATGTTTATGCATGATGCTAATTTGCAACATACAAAATTATTGCAATCACTAATGCTAGAGAAATACGAACCTTCTCAACATTATTTCGATTAGGATTTATACATGAAAAAGCTGATTGGTCTTTTTTTAAGTGTATCTGTGTTATTGCTTGCAGCGTGCAGCAAACAACCAGATACAGCATCGACTGAACAAAAAGGTAATGCTGGCGCGTTGCAAACTGTTGTAATTGCTTCTACTGGTTCTGATGCAGACATTTGGCGCTATATCGCAACATTACCTGAAACCAAAGCTGCTGGCGTTAAATTAGAAATTAAAAACTTCACAGACTATGTTGCAATGAATACCGCGGTTGCAAACAAAGAAGTTGATTTAAATGCATTCCAATCATATGCATATCTTGTTGCTTTCAATGCGGCAAATAAAGATAAGATTGCACCTGTTTCAACAACTTACTTAGAGCCAATGGGTATCTACTCAAGCAAAGTGAAAAAAGTTGAAGAGTTTGCTGAAGGCGCAACCATTGCGATTCCAAATGATGGTGCAAATGAATCACGTGCTTTATTACTTTTACAAAGTGCTGGCTTAATCAAATTAAAAGCTGATTTCGACCCTGTAAAAGGCACACCTGCTGACATCATTGAAAATAGCAAGAAAATCGTAATTAAACCAATTCAAATGGCAACTGCTGTTCGTGTTAAAGACGAAGTGGATGCGATTTTGTTAGGTAATACGCTTGCAATGGAAGGTGGATTAAACGTTCTTAAAGATGCAATCTTCTACGAACCAATCGATCAAAGCACGAAATTAAATGTGAACGTTTTAGCAACGGCAGAATCACGTAAAGATGATGCTGTATTGCAAAAAGTTGGTGGTTTGTATCACACCGAAGCTGTTAAGCAATATGTACAAGAACATTTTGCTGGTACCAAGGTTGACGTGAACAAACCAACAAGCTATCTCACAGAAGCAAATTCGTAATATAATCTTCTCAACGAAACAGGCAAAGTGACTTTGCCTGTTTTTTCTTTTTTGCTTAGTATTGACGAACATGATCCAATTTAAAAACATTTCGAAACACTATCAGCTAAAGGGTCAGACGATTAATGCGTTAGACCAAATTAATTTAGAAATTCCTGAAGGTAGTATCTTTGGGATTATTGGCTATAGTGGTGCAGGTAAAAGTACGTTAATTCGTTTGATTAATTTGCTAGAGCGTCCATCACAAGGACAAGTCATTATTAATCAAAAAGACTTTACTGCAATGGATGCGCGTACACTTCGTCAAGAACGTGCAAATATCGGCATGATCTTTCAGCACTTCAATTTATTGCAAACAAAGACTGTCTCTGAAAATATTGAAATGCCGCTTAAATTACTTGGGCATAGTAAGATTGAGCGTGAAAAGCGCTTAGCAGAATTATTAGATTTTATCGATTTAAAACATAAGAAAGATGCCTACCCTGATGAATTATCAGGAGGTCAAAAGCAACGTGTAGGTATTGCTCGTGCGCTTGCCAATCATCCTAAAATTCTACTCTGTGATGAAGCAACGTCTGCGCTTGACCCACAAACGACCAAATCTGTTTTAGCCTTATTAAAAAAGATCAACCAAGAGCAAAACATCACCATTGTGATGGTGACACATGAAATGGATGTAATCGAGTCAGTGTGTGATTATGTCGCAGTAATGGAATCAGGTCATGTGATTGAAACAGGTTCAACACTCGATATCTTTAGCCAGCCCCAACATCCAACGACTAAAACATTTATTCAGACCGTGTTACAGCAACAACTCCCTGTCAATATTCTAAATAACCTTGAGCATAAGCATCATAAGAGTATCTATAACCTCCAGTTCTTAGGAACTTCAGCTCAAGAAACCGTTATTCAAGCGGTGATTAAACAATTTGATTTAAGCCTCAATATTCTTTTTGCCAATATGACTGAAATTAACGGAACTGTTATTGGCCAGATGTTTATTCAGCTCTTAGGTGATCCAAATATTATTCAGGAAGCAATTAAATTCCTTGAACAGCAAGGCGTTAAAGTTGAACAATCTGGAGTAAGCCAATGAGAGACTTCATCGTACAATGGCTAACAGAAGTCACAGCACCATTTTGGCATAGCTCACTGTCAATAGATCAATTCGTAACAGCTTTACAAGAAACATTTCAAATGGTGTTCTTCTCATTGTTGTTTGGTTGTATTTGGGGAATGATCCAAGGCATTACATTAGTCGTAACACGCAGTGGTGGTATTTTACAGAATCGCGCGGTTTATTATTTTCTCAATCCAATTGTGAATGCGCTGCGTTCATTGCCTTTCATTATTTTACTGATTGCAGTCATTCCATTAACCAAAATGATCGTAGGCACATCGATTGGAACATGGGCCGCGATTGTACCGTTAACGATTTATGTTGGCCCTTATCTCGGTCGTTTGATTGAAACCTCATTACTCGAAGTGAATGAAGGTATTGTTGAATCCGCTCAAGCGATGGGTGCATCGCCTTGGCAAATCATTTTTAAGTTTATTATCCCTGAAGCTCGTAGTTCTCTGATCCTGAACTTAACGACTGGTACGATTTCTCTTATCGGCGCAACAGCGATGGCGGGAGCAGTCGGTGCAGGTGGTATTGGTGATTTGGCAATTTCTTATGGCTATCAACGCTTTGATACTAGTGTTGTGATTTTAACAGTTATTGTTTTATTACTTTTGGTCCAGATGGTTCAAATGCTTGGAGATTGGTTAGCCAAATTACGTTAATCAAGCTCAATCAAAAAGCACTCTTGTTTGAGTGCTTTTTACATTTTAATTTCCTATGGAAAGTAGATTTCGTTCGCAGCCTTGAATGTATTGACATGCAATGGAACTAAATCCTCAAGCTCCTGATATCCCCCCGCCAATACAAACAACATCGGAATTTTCATTTTTTTTGCCATTTCAAAAACCAATCGATCTCGTTCAAACAACAACTCTGTTGTAAACCATTTAGAACCATATTTATCCAGTTGATGACAATCCATTCCTGCTTGATAAATTATAAGATCAGCCTCCCAACGAGAAGCATAACTAAACGCTTCTAAGATTGCTTCTCGATAGAGATCAAAATTACCTTGTTTTGGATGAATATATCGGGTCAGACTGCGTTCATTCGCTTTACAGCCGAAACGGATACCAAAAATCCCAAAGTTGACTAGATTGGTCATTCGATTGGTAAATATTGCTGTACCATCACCACCATGCTGATCGCAATCCAAAATAAAGATTCTTTTTTCAGGGAGTTGCTTTGCTACCAGCGCTAAACCATTGAATGTGCAATATGCAGCGCCTGACTCATAACTTGCATGATGAAAGCCCTGTGCAATATTTGCAGCAATACCCTCTTTTAATGCGATTTCTGCACCCAATAACTGCCCCGCCTGAACGGATAAAATCGCATCACGTAATTGCGTATTCCAAGGTTTAAACCCTTGTACTGTCGCAAAAGCAGATTCACCTGAGATAAAAGCTTCAACATATTGTGGATTGTGCAATTTCTTTAAAATTTCAACATCAATCAGTCCAGGATCAATGAGCTCAACCATTTTATTTTCATACAGTACATCCGCAACTGCGGTCAATTTTTCCATGCTGTTAGTATGCGTTTGAGCATAATAGCGCGGAGAATAACAAGCTTTTAGCATGGATGTCCTACGCATATTTGATCTTGAGCAATTTCCATGAGTTGGCTCAACTCAGTTGTATCTGGTCGGAACAGCCCATTATCCACTTGCTGTTTAAAATGATAACCAAATGCACGCGCACGATTTTGCGGAGAAACAGCTAAAGTGGTTAACCGTAAAAACCAAAAACCGTTCATTTGTGAAATAGGAATGATATAACCTTTGTATTGCTGATTCTGATGTTTGTCCAAGCGATCTAAATCATAATTTGCAGAAAATAGACTCCCTGCAGGTAACCTTACCCCATTCATCATTAACGGCACTAAGCTGATACAGGAGTGATTGTCACCCATATTCATCTTTTCCATCATAATCGGCTGGTCTTGCTCATCTACAAAGATATTGATTTCACCTTGTCTGAGTAACCGATGATGTGCAATACGTAAGAAGAATTTTTCCGCCATTGGACATGAACCTACTTTTGGCTTTTCCTCCAAAGACTCACACTCAATCATTTCTAAATTTTTAGCATCTTGCGGGAGAATAATATCCGCGAGTAACTGACAAATTAAAATACTTTCTTCAAGTTCAGCATGTTGATACAAGGTTCTTAAAGTCGCTTGAAAATCAACTTCCTGCTTTAAATTCTGTGTAAATGTTTCTTGCGGATTGAGTTTTCCTAGGCAAGTTTGCACATCTGGATTCGTGTCCAAATTGCGCCAAGTTCCTAGCTCCAAACCATATAAAGAAGCTTGATTTAAAATATTCTTTAAACCCTTGGTTTCATATTCTTCAAAAATTCTAAAGTCTTGAAAACCGATCAGATCACGCGGTTGAGAAACAAATTCTGCAATCACCCGTGTTGCTTGAGTATAACCACAGCCCCGACGCTCAGTTTGGTGACTAAAGTGCTCATTCAACATTTCGGTAAGCTTGGCAGACAAAGGGTGTAAATATTTTTTGAAGATAACAACAACTTCATGATCTACCAAATCAGACATAACTTCCCTCGCTTTCTTCTTATGATTTCCCTACATTCGATCTTATGCATTCACTCTATACTTATCTTATTCACTGTAATCTTTTAAATTATTTAGCTTAAATTAAATATCTGTTATTCGAGTCAAGATGAATGTAAATCATTAACTTATAAACCTTTTATATCATCTTTATTCAAAATACTACACTTGTCAACCATAAAGATAATGGCTGATTTCAGTCGTCATATACTGCCCTAAAAAGTCAGTAAAACACATCGAACTCCTACAGCTTTTGCACTATGAATCTTTTACACTTAAACTAATACAATCGGTTAAATTTCACAATTGGCCGCACAATAACCTCTTGAAACAAAGATTTAGGATTCGGCTATGCATTATAAAATTCATGCAATTGACGTTAAAAACGCCTTAAAAAATTATATTTGGTTATTGGAAGATACGCATACCAAAGAAGTTGTCGTCATTGATCCTACTGAGGCACATCTTGTGACACAGTTCTGCGCCGAACAGCAATTACAGTTAAAGCAAATATGGCTGACGCATTGGCATCGTGATCACACGGACGGTGTTTCAGGCTTATTGGCAGATCAAAATATTCCTGTTTATGGCCCTCGTGATGAGCTAAGTAAAATATCTTTTATTTCAAATCCATTGCAAAACAATGATCATTTCCACTTTAATCATCTCAAAATTGAGATTATTGCAACCCCTGGTCATACTCTCGGTCATATCACCTATTTTATTGAAGAAATCGACAGCTTATTCTGTGGAGATACACTATTTGCGATGGGTTGTGGTCGTTTATTCGAAGGGACTGCCGAGCAAATGTATCATTCACTCAATCGGCTCGCAGCTTTGCCTATTCAAACCAAAGTGTACTGTACACATGAATATACATTAGCGAATGCCGAGTTTGCCTTAACCGTTGAACCACATAATGTCGCGTTGCAAGAACGCTTTAGAGAAGTTCAAGCACTGAGAGATGCGGGGCAAATCACACTGCCAAGTACAATTGAATTAGAGCTAGAAACTAACCCTTTCCTGCGTACAGAAAGTGCTGAAGACTTTGCTCGAATTCGCAGTTTAAAAGATCAGTTCTAAACAAGAACTTCCTCGCTGGGTACTCATTTTTCACTTTAGCAATAAAGTGAAAAATGAAATTATTTTTTACATCTTAAAATACGAAAAACTTAACAATAGCAATTGCTTATTTTGCGACCAACGTTAATTTTATAATTAAAATACAAGTACATATAAAATCTAATTTTTAAGCCAATCTTTTCTGATTACTTCAGTTTTACAATATTTACAAGCCGAAAAATAAATATATGCATCACCCCTTTAAAAATTTTCAAGACACCCTTATTAATAATTACAAGTTCACAAGGAGTTCTGCTATGAAAAACAGAGTTGTTAAAGCAAAAAATTTAGTCGCTTTTCGTATTTGGTTAGAGAAATTAGGATATTCAGTTACTTGTGATCTTTCTGGTAATGCTTTAGCCATGCAACTTGGCGAAGAATTCGAAGATCATTTAAAAGCATAATGATAAATTTTGCTGATTAGGGTTTCAAAAGGATAAGGAACCCTAAAATACGATTAACAATTTTTCTTTTATCTTTCCCCTTCCTCAATCTCTCATTTTCTGACCACCTGTCATAAAAATAACATTGGAACAAAAGTGATTTCCAAGTATTATATTGCCCTAGTCGAGGGATGCTGCGACAAGTGATCGGTACTAAAGATCAATTTGCCAGGCTCGACGATCGGTTAAACATTCGCTTTAACCAACAACGGCATCCGCGAACAGAATGATCCATACTATTTTTTCTAGGAGATCCTGATGAACGCGGTGAATGCTTCATTTACAGATTATAAAGTTGCTGATATTTCCCTTGCTGACTATGGTCGTAAAGAGATCAAACTTGCTGAAGCAGAAATGCCAGCTTTGATCGGCTTACGTATAGTTGAGCTTGGTGCAGAAGTTCGTTGGACATCTTGCAACATCTTCTCTACTCAAGATCATGCTGCTGCTGCGATCGCTGCAAGTGGTGTTCCAGTATTTGCTTGGAAAGGCGAAACTGAAGAAGAATACGTTTGGTGTTTAGAACAACAGATCAATGTTAATGGTCAGCCTTGGGATGCCAACATGATCTTGGATGATGGCGGTGACTTAACTGCACTTGTTCATGAAAAATACCCTGCGCTTTTAGAACGTATTCACGGTATTACTGAAGAAACCACGACAGGTGTTCAACGTCTGTTAGAAATGTGGAAAGATGGTTCACTTAAAGTTCCAGCAATCAATGTCAACGATTCAATCACAAAATCTAAGAACGACAACAAATACGGCTGCCGTCATTCATTAAATGATGCAATCAAACGCGCGACTGATATGTTGCTTTCTGGTCGTCGTGCGCTTGTGATTGGTTACGGTGACGTTGGTAAAGGTTCTGCTCAATCTTTACGCCAAGAAGGCATGATCGTTCGTGTGACTGAAGTTGATCCAATCTGTGCAATGCAAGCATGTATGGATGGTTACGAAGTTGTTTCTCCGTACAAAAATGGCATACAAACTGGTAAGAAAGAAGATATCAATCACGATCTATTAGGTAACACTGATCTTGTTGTGACCACAACGGGTAACTACCATGTTTGTGACTCAGCAATGTTAGATAGCTTAAAAGCGGGTGCAGTTGTTTGTAACATCGGTCACTTTGATACTGAAATTGACACAGCATATTTACGCGGTTACAAATGGGTTGAAGTAAAACCTCAAGTACATCAAGTATATCGCTCAGAAGACGAAAACAACTATTTGATTCTTTTATCTGAAGGTCGTCTAGTGAACCTTGGTAATGCAACTGGCCACCCATCACGTGTAATGGATGGTTCTTTCGCGAACCAAGTCTTAGGTCAAATGCATTTGTTCGCTGAAAAATTTGCTGATTTGCCTGCTGACCAAAAACAAGCTGCGATTCGCGTAGAAGTTCTTCCTAAGAAATTAGATGAAGAAGTTGCTGCTGCAATGGTTGTTGGTTTTGGCGGTGTGTTGACACAATTAACTCAAGTTCAAGCAGATTACCTCGGTGTTCCTGTAGAAGGTCCATTCAAATCTGACGCTTACAAGTACTAAGAAATAGAGGGCAGACGTTTTACGGACTGCCCTTTTTTCTAAAATTTCTAAGCAATTTTAAAAAGGATTTGAAATGACGAAACGTGTTCCTATTTCTTTTGAATTTTTCCCACCAAAAACTGACGCTGGTGCAGAAAAATTACGAGTCGTTCATCAAGAGCTACAATTACTCAACCCTGAGTTCTTCTCGATCACTTATGGTGCTGGTGGTTCTACTCGTGAACGAACTTTAGCAGCAATTGATGACTTTAATGGTAAAGGCACGCCTGTTGCACCTCACTTGTCTTGTATCGGTGATGATAAAGCTCGTATCGCTGAGTTACTCGATTTGTATAAATCTCAAGGTATTGACCGTATCGTTGCGTTGCGTGGTGATTTACCATCAGGACAAGTTGGTCTCGGCGAACTCCCTTATGCACAAGACCTGGTACGTTTTATTCGTGAGCATTCTGGCGATCACTTCCATATCGAAGTAGCAGCTTATCCAGAAATGCATCCACAAGCAGAAAGCTTCGATGCAGACATCAAACGTTTTGTAGAAAAAGTTCAAGCAGGTGCAAATGCGGGAATTACTCAATTCTTCTTCAATCCAGATGCTTATTTCTATTTCATTGACCGTCTAGAAAAAGCTGGAGTGAATATTCCAGTTGCACCAGGCATCATGCCAATTACAAATGCAAGCAACTTAATTCGCTTTGCTGATGGTACAGGTGCAGAGATCCCACGCTGGATTCGTAAGCAACTTGCAGCCTATGGTGATGACAGCGCAAGCATTAAGGCTTTCGGTCATGAAGTGATTGTTAAGCTTTGTGAACGTTTAATTGCTGGTGGTGCACCAACACTTCACTTCTACTCAATGAACCAAACAGAACCAACTCGACAACTCGTTGTTGATCTTGGTTTGAACTAATTTGTAAGAGCCGTACCTAAGCATGAATCGTTTTTATATCGAAACTGAATTAAATACTGGAAATACAATCGAATTAACAGAATCAGTATTTCATCATTGGGTACGTGTGCTTCGAGCAAAAGAGCAAGAACAAGCCATCTTTTTCAATGGAAAAGGTGGTGAATACCTTGTAACACTCACTGAAATTAATAAGAAAAATGCCTTTGTTTCGGTTGATCAATTTAATGAGTTAGATCGAACTGCACCATTTAACGTAATTTTAGGTCAAGTCATGAGCAAAGGTGATCGCATGGATTATGCGATTCAGAAAGCAACTGAACTTGGTGTTACGACGATTCAACTCTTAACCAGTGACCGCTGTGAAATGCGTCTAAAATATGATCGAGATCAAAAAAAATTAGACCATTGGCAATCTGTTGCTATCGCGGCCTGCGAACAATGTGGATTAAATAAAGTTCCCCAAATTCTTCCGCCGATTGCGCTGAATGATTGGGTAAAATCTGAATTGCCTACATCTCGTTTTGTGCTTGCACCAAATAAAAATCAAGAAAATGTTTTGCTAAAAAGTGACAATCATCTTGCTTTACTTATTGGCCCAGAAGGCGGTTTAAGTGAAGTAGAAATTGACACTGCCAACCAAAACAATTTTCAAAACTGGTGTATTGGAGATCGTGTTTTAAGGACTGAAACCGCTCCAGTCGTTGCTTTATCTATTTTAAATTATCACTTCAGCATCAAAGCATGATTGGCATTGCTTTCGATTTGGTTTAGCTGTAATTTAAAATAAAACGCTATTGTGTTTACAAAAAAACATAGACTGTGAACATAGATAAAAAATTAAAAGGACTATTCTTTATATGTTAGGGGCTCAGGAAAAAAATTTGCCACAATTTATCTATACGGATCAAATTAACTATCCTAATCATGTACGTTTATTTGTCATAAGCGTGTTTTGCCTCACTCTATTAGATTATGTTTTATTTGGCTTTTTCTACTCATTCGATCTAAACGTTTTTTCAATTTGGACAGTTCTAACGCTTGTTGTCCTACTTGGTTTTTTCACTGTCTGTCATATTTCTTTAAAACAATATTCCTCTGTTCGCTATGCAAAAAAAACCAATTTAATTTTTCAGATCATTTGCTTAATAACAGGCTTACTCCTAGGCTCTGGTGCAATCATATTACATTACTTTTTAGCCAAAGATGTTCCGAATATTTCAGGCTCTCATATCTTAACTTTAACGGCATTGTTACTAACATCATCGCATATTATTGCACTTACTTTTTTAACGCAGCATATCCGCTATTTCTTCTTATTTTTTATTCCAAGTATCAGCCCCTTAATTATTTCGCAACTATTGCATAAAGATCAAGAACACACGCTTTTTTATATAGCTTACTACCTCTCATTTTTCGCAACTTTGCTATGCGCTCAAGCGACATTCAAAATCCATAAACGTCTATTCCAAGTTCTAGAGAAAAATAAACAACTGATTGATGTAGCAGAACAGCACAATCAATGGACAGAAGAGTTATGTCAGCAGTTGCAACGTGAAGTTAACAAATCCAAAGACATCGAAGCACAATTACAATTTAATAATCATCTCTTAGAACAAAAGGTTCGTGAGCGGACATTTGACCTCACTGAAATGAACGAGAGCCTGCAAGAACATCGACAAAACTTAGCTTTTGCCCATGAAACAGCGGGAATCCGCCCGTGGGATTGGAATTTAGAAAACCACACTGTCGGCATTACCAACTCACATCTCAAAGAAGTAACTCGAAATTCAGAAAATCATTATTCACTACTCGAAAAAATTGTTCATCCTGATGATGCAGATCGTGTTAAAAATACGCTCTACAATCACTTATGCGGTTTAAATGATCGTTATGAGGAAACCTTTCGTATCAAGCGTCCGAATGGTGAATGGTCTTGGATTCATGATGTAGGACAAGTCATCCAAAGAAACCCTAAAGATGGGACTCCACTTCGTATGGTTGGTATTCATCGTGATATTAATCAAGAGAAAAAAGATCAAGAAAGACTTAAACTTGCAGCAAGTGTATTTGAACAAGCCTCTGAAGGTATTTTCATTTTAGATGACAACTTCCACTATTTAGAAATCAACCCCAAATACGAACAACTGACTGGTTTAGATAAACAATTTATTTTAAATAAACATATTTTTGAAATTACTAAGCAAAGTAAGCAGCACCACCTTAATTTTCATCTTTCGATCCTTGATACATTATTTGAAGAGCATGAGTACGAAGGTGAATATCAAGAAACCTATGTTTCAGAAAAATCATGTTTCTTGTGGATGCATATCAACGCGGTTAAAGATGAGGCAGATCGTGTTATTAATTATATCGGTATTGTTTCAGATCAAACTGAACGTAAGCATCAAGAACAACGCTTATCTTATTTAACCAATTACGATACTCTCACCGATCTACCAAATCGTTTTTATTATCACCAACAACTGCATCAATACTTGGTAAATGAAGCTTCGATTCAACATCTTGCGGTCATTCGTCTCAATATTGACCGCTTCAGAGCACTGAATGAATTGCTCAGCAATCAAGCAGGTAACGAGCTATTAAAACAAGTGGCACAGCGTTTGCGTATCAGTAATATTGATGCATTACTGGTTGCACATTTAAGTGCAGATGACTTTGCCATCATTTATGAAATGTCGCCGATTCATCCGCCAATTCACCAACTCTGCAACAATATTGTCGAGGCGTTCAGCAAACCGTTTTATATTGCTGATCAAGAATACGTAGTAAGTATCTCTATTGGTGTTGCAATCTATCCAGAACATGGTAGACAAGTTGATAATTTAAATACTCATGCAGAACAAGCACTCACGGAGGCAAAGCGTTTAGGTGGCAACACGATTAGATACTATTCAACTGAACGAACCAATTTTGTTGCTAAACATACAGATTTAGAGTTAGACCTTAGAAAAGCAATTCAGAATAATGAGTTAGTTGTCTATTATCAGCCAAAAATTACAGCACAATCCTCTCATATCAGTGGTTTTGAAGCCTTAATTCGTTGGAACCATCCAACTAAAGGTTTGATCATGCCTGATATTTTCATCCCATTAGCGGAAAGTACCAGTTTAATTTCTGATATTGGCCGATTTGTCTTATATGAAGCGGCTAAGCAACTTCAGATATGGAAAAACTTAGGTTTTGCTGATATTCACGTTGCAGTAAATATCGTTGCACAACAGATTTTACGTGGCCAATTACTACATGATATTGATGACGTACTCGAACAATATGCAATATCTGGTCAAAACTTAGAACTAGAAATCACTGAGTCAGCGTTTTTAGAAAATACTGAAAGTGTTAAAACAGTTTTATGTGCCATTAAAGAACGTCATATTTCCATTGCACTGGATGACTTTGGAACAGGTTATTCATCACTCGCTTACTTAACCGAATATCCAATTGACATTTTAAAAATTGACCGCGCGTTTATTTCAAAAATTGGCAATCCAAAACAGGATGCGATAGTTAATGCCATGATTGCAATGGGAAGAACGATTGGCTTAAAAGTCGTAGCGGAAGGTGTTGAAACTGAGCAACAAAGAGATTATCTGAAACGACAAAATTGTGACATATTACAGGGTTACTTATTTGCGAAGCCATTAACGGCTGCACATGCAACAGAATTTCTTCAAAAACATATGCAACTGTCAACCGCAAGATATTCCATTTAAAAGTAAATTTAGAGCATTTTGACAGTTTATTTTAAGCTAATTATAGATTGTCAATACGCATCTAGTTCACTGAAAATAAGCTTTTTTGACTGTGCGAAAGCATGAACTAGTGCTATATTCTTGTGCACTTATCTTAATATAATAATTAGACATATATATGCCTGATTATTATCGGAACAATCGAGACTCAGATGGACGATCAATCTTTAAAACAAGCCGCTTTGTATTACCATGAATTTCCAACTCCAGGAAAAATCAGTGTGACACCTAGCAAGCAGCTCGTTAACCAACGAGATTTAGCGCTTGCATATTCCCCTGGTGTTGCTGCTCCATGTTTGGAAATCGAACGTGACCCTTCAACTGCTGCGAAATATACAGCACGTGGCAATCTGGTCGCCGTCGTAAGTAATGGTACTGCTGTGCTTGGTTTAGGAAATATTGGTCCCCTAGCAGATAAAATTGTTGATATCGTTGCTTCGTTAGAACCAACTTTTGGTGGTATCAACCTTGAAGACATCAAAGCACCTGAATGTTTCTACATTGAGAAAAAATTACGTGAACGCATGAAAATTCCTGTGTTCCATGATGACCAACACGGTACAAGTATCATTGTAGGTTCTGCGTTATTAAATGCTTTACAAATCGTGAATAAGAAAATTGACGAAATCAAAATCGTTGCTTCTGGTGCAGGTGCTGCTGCCCTTTCTTGTTTAGATTTACTTTGTGCTTTGGGCGTTAATAAAAAGAACATCGTGGTTGCGGACTCTCGTGGTCTACTTACAACTTCACGCGAAGGACTTGACGACTCTAAAAAACGTTATGTTCAAGATATTCAAGCGAAGCAATTACACGAAGTAATGGCTGGTGCTGATATGTTCTTAGGCTTATCTGCTGCAGGTATCTTAACCAAAGAAATGGTTAAAGAAATGGCAGAAAATCCAATCATTTTTGCTCTTGCAAACCCAGATCCAGAAATTCTTCCTGAGCATGCACATGAAGTTCGTCCTGATGTAATTATGGCAACTGGTCGTTCAGATTACCCGAACCAAGTAAACAATGCACTTTGCTTCCCATACATCTTCCGTGGTGCACTTGATGTGGGTGCAACAACGATTAACGAAGAAATGAAAATTGCTTGTGTTCACGCAATTGCACGTATGGCGCACGTTGAAGCTGATGCAGCAACATATGGTGAGAAATCTGCTTCATTTGGACGTGATTACTTAATTCCACGTCCACTTGATCAACGCTTGATTTTAGAAATTGCACCAGCAGTTGCTAAAGCAGCCATGGATTCTGGTGTTGCATCACGTCCAATCGAAGATTTTGCAGCATATCGTCAAAGACTTTCAGAGTTTGTTTATA
>LULX01000224.1_pt1 | contig 14773 bp, 13 predicted proteins | sample 729511 | NCBI WGS metagenome assembly LULX01 (sample SAMN03860278, study PRJNA289734) | marine metagenome | biome: seawater column; feature: ocean; material: water; isolation source: Red Sea water column Station 91 - depth 500m | place: Saudi Arabia: Red Sea | collected 2011-10-15 | depth 500 m
CAGTAAGCCCACAGCTAATATAAATAAGGTGATTAAGATCTCTATAAGACCTGCACCGCGTTGTGCGCGAATATGACTTCCCCTCACTCGCTTCGTTATCACCTTTTCAGCAATCATCTTTTTACGCCACATACCTAACATTACATTTGGTGTTATCACCACTGTAGTATAGTAAGACAAAAGCGTATAACTCTGGGTATCAACAGTTATTAAAACGTATAATTTTCTGTGCCCTTGTGTGGTAAACGGCAATGTCACAACTTATTTAATCGTTTCACCTATGAAGTAGCAGTCTCGACACACCAATTGGTGTATACCACTGCGTTACAATAGACTATTTTGGTACATTTAACAGCCTCTCGACCTCCCACTACATTGCTTTTCCACCGTTAAGTGCAACTTGATAAAGGTATCATAATCTATTCGCAAGTCATTGAATTTGCGTTAGACAAAAGCATAAAAAAACACCGCAACGATGTGCGGTGTTTTTAAGTGTTGATAACACGATTAATCTAACCGACCTGCTTAACCCGAAGCTCTTTGGGAACGGCAAATTCTACATTTTCTTCGCGCCCGGCACGCTCAGAAGCTGAAACCGCGCCCCATGCTTTGAGTCTATTTACCACACCTTGCACCAATACTTCAGGAGCAGACGCGCCTGCGGTAACGCCAATATGCTCTACACCTTCCAGCCATTCTTGTTGGATGCAATTAGCATCGGCAATCAAATAGGCTTTAGCGCCAATTTTTTCAGCCAATTCGCGAAGGCGATTCGAATTTGAGCTATTCTGTGCACCAACGACCAGAAGCACCTGACAGTCTTGCGCTAGGTCGCGCACCGCGTCTTGGCGGTTCTGCGTGGCATAGCAAATATCGTCTTTTCGTGGGCCGTTAATATCTGGGAATTTCTGACGCAGGGCTTCAATAACGTCGGCAGTGTCATCAACCGACAACGTTGTTTGGCTCATGTAATGAAGATTTTTCGGATCTTTCACTTCCAGGTTTTCAACGTCTTCCGGCGACTCAACCAGATAAATGCCGCCCTCTTCGTTTTTATACTGGCCCATTGTGCCTTCAACTTCCGGATGGCCGGCATGACCAATGAGCACACACTCGTGTCCTTTGCGGCTGGCACGGGTGACTTCCATATGTACTTTGGTTACCAGAGGACACGTGGCATCAAACACTTTTAAACCGCGATCTTTGGCTTCCTGACGCACCGCCTGAGAAACGCCGTGAGCACTGAAAATCACGATATGATCGTCTGGCACTTCATGTAGTTCTTCAACAAAAATGGCGCCTGCGTCACGTAGTTTATTGACGACGTATTTGTTGTGAACCACCTCATGACGCACATAAATTGGCGGCTCAAAAATCTCTAGAGCACGCTCAACAATGGTTATGGCTCTATCAACACCTGCACAAAAGCCACGTGGGTTCGCCAACAAAATCTGCATATGTCCTCCTGCGTTCAACCGACTCCGTCAGTTACGGCTCAACGCTGATAATTTCTACTTCAAAAATCACCGTCTGGCCTGCCAGCGGGTGATTAAAATCGATAGTCACTGTTGGACCTTCAATTTTTCGAACAATTCCCGGTAAATCCGTTCCATCCGGCTGGGTAAAGGCTAAAATAGCGCCAACCTCTGGCTTAGTGTCATCACTAAACTTAGCCGAATCAAGGTAGTAATAGTTGTCCGGGTTGGGCTCTCCAAAAGCGTCCTTAGGCTCCAACGTGAATTCACGCTCAGCGCCTTCACGAAGCCCTACTAAACAGGCTTCAAAATTCTCCGTTAAGCTACCGTCGCCCATACGGAACTTGGCCGGTTTACCCGACATTTTCGTACTGTCTGCAACCGACCCGTCGGTCAGCTTAATGGTAAAGTGCATGACCACTTCGCGGCCATGCTCAATTGGTAAACGACTCAAAACGTACCCCTACGACTTGTCACCGCCGTCTAATTTGTCACGACGGTTATCAAAAAAGGCTTCCAGCAGCATCAAAGCAGCGCCTATCGTTATAGCCATATCAGCAACGTTAAACGCAGGCCAGTGCCACCCTTGATAATGCACATCGAAAAAGTCGATGACATAACCGTACATCAAGCGATCAGCAACGTTGCCTATCGCTCCGGCTAGAATGAGCGCAAAAGCCAGGTTTTGGCGCCACAATCCAACTGGGTTACGGCGCATCCAAATAAGCAAGACCACACTAATGGCAATCGCGATAGCCGTAAACAGCCAACGCTGCCAGCCGCCACTGTCACTTAAAAAGCTAAATGCAGCACCGTAGTTATGGACATAGGTGAAGTTGAACAAGCCCTCTATGACCACGCGACTTTCATACAGCTCGAACTCACCAGCCACCCAAATTTTGGTGACTTGGTCGATCACGAACAGCAACAGCGTCAGCCACAAAAAGCGTAAGCCAGTGGCTCTTTTTGAGAGTGCAAAATCAGGCAAAACGACGCTCCTCACCTTCACCATCAATATTAGTCACACAGCGCTGACACAAATCGTCGTGCTCTGGCAAAGTGCCTACTTCTTCACGATGATGCCAGCAGCGCTCACATTTTTTATAAGCACTCTGCTTCACTTCCACCGCAAGCGCCAGCTTCTCCGCTTTTACAGCATTAGCTGGAGCGTTATCCAATGCATCAACACGAGCTTCAGAGGTCAGCAGTGCAAAACGCAGCTCTTCACCTAAACGCTCTAACGATTTCGCTAAACCGCTATCGGCATATAAAGTTACTTCAGCTTGCAAAGAACCGCCAATTACATCGTCACGACGCGACTGCTCCAGCGCTTGGTTAACGGTGTCACGTACGTCCAGCAGCTGCATCCAAAATTCGTTTTCGGTGTCACTCACACCGGCAAACTCGCTAAAGCCTTCATACCAACTTTCGGTAAAGACATACTCGCCACGCTCGCCCGGCAATAAGCCCCAAATTTCCTGAGCCGTAAAGCTACAAATTGGGGCCATCCAGCGAACCAACGCTTCGGCGATATGATGCAGTGCGGTCTGACATGAACGACGCGCCAATCCATCAGACTTAGCCGTATACTGGCGGTCTTTAATGATATCCAGATAGAAACTGCCCAACTCAATTGAACAGAAGTGCATTAATTTTTGCACTACGCTGTGGAACTGGTAACTGTCATAAGCTTCCAGTAATTGTTTCTGTAAATCTGCAGCCCGACCGACAATCCAGCGATCCAGCTCGACCATGTCGTCCATTGCAACGGTATCTTTTTTCGGGTCGAAGCCACTTAAGTTCGCCAGCAAAAAGCGCGACGTGTTACGAATACGGCGGTACGCATCAGCAGAGCGCTTCAAAATTTCATCCGATACCGTCATTTCACCCGAGTAGTCAGCCGAGGCGACCCACAGGCGCAGAATATCGCCACCCAGCTTGTTCATCACGTCCTGAGGCGCAACCACGTTGCCCACTGACTTCGACATCTTGCGGCCTTGCGCATCAACGGTAAAGCCGTGTGTCAGAACTTGATGGTATGGCGCTTCGTCATACATGGCGACGCCTGTGACCAGCGAGCTCTGGAACCAGCCACGGTGCTGATCCGATCCTTCCAGGTACAAATCCGCCGGCCATTGCAAGCCATCAAACTCGCGGAGTACGCAGTGGTGCGTGACGCCTGAGTCGAACCAAACGTCCAACGTGTCAGTAACTTTACGGTATTGATCCGCTTCATCGCCTAACAACGTCTCTGGCTCTAAATCGAACCACGCCTGAACGCCCTCTTTTTCAATCAGCTGTGCGACTTTTTCCATCAGCTCCAGCGTATTCGGATGCAGTTCATCAGTCTCACGGTTGACGAATACGGCAATTGGGTTACCCCAGGTACGCTGACGCGAAATACACCAGTCCGGACGGCCTTCAACCATTGACTCAATGCGACTTTGTCCCCACTCGGGGAACCAACCCACTTTCTTAATTTGTTCCAAAGCGCCGGCACGCAAGCCTTTCTTGTCCATGCTAATAAACCACTGCGGCGTCGCGCGGAAAATAATCGGCGTTTTGTGGCGCCAGCAATGCGGGTACGAGTGGTTGTAACTCTCTGCATGCATCAGGTTGCCAACTTCGCGCAGCTTATCCACGATAGGCTCGTTCGCTTTGAAGACATGCTGACCAGCAAATAATGGCGTATCGTCTTTATACACACCGTTATCGCCCACCGGATTGTACACTTCCAGTCCGTATCTCTGACCCACTAAAAAGTCATCAACACCGTGACCCGGTGCGGTGTGTACACAGCCTGTACCACTTTCAGTTGTAACGTGATCGCCTAAAATCACCGGCACTTGCAGGTCAAACAATGGGTGCTGTAGCTGCAGCCCTTCTAAGTCTTTGCCCTTGCAGAAGCCAAGCTTATGGTAATGCGCAATGTTCCAGCGCTCCATGCAGTCCGTGACCAGGTCGTCAGCTAAAATGACGCGCTCTGCCGGCTGTTCGCCGTCGGCTTCAATTTGCACTAGCGTGTACTCAAGGCCTTCGGCCAGGGTTACCGCGCGGTTTGCTGGAATGGTCCACGGCGTGGTCGTCCAGATAACCATGCTGACATCGCCTTCACCCACATGCCCCTCTGGCGTGCTAAAGCGATCAACGGTTTCAGCTGTTGCCGCAGCTGGCATGCGAACATCAATGGCTGGTGAGTTCTTGTCTTTGTACTCAACTTCCGCTTCAGCCAATGCTGAACCACAATCTGTACACCAATGCACCGGCTTAAAGCCTTGATGCAAATGGCCTTTATCAATAATTTTGGCCAATGCACGTACACTGTCCGCTTCCTGCTTAAAGTTCATGGTCAGGTACGGCTTGTCCCAGTCACCTAGTACGCCCAGACGTTTGAAGTCAGTACGCTGTTGGTCAATCTGGGTTTGCGCGTATTCACGGCATTTTTCACGAAACTGAGCTAAGTCGAGCTTTTTACCCGGTTTACCGTGCTTTTTCTCAACCTGTAGTTCAATAGGTAATCCGTGGCAGTCCCAGCCAGGCACATACGGCGCGTCAAAGTCGCTTAATGTTTTCGCTTTAACAATAACGTCTTTCAGAATTTTGTTTACGGCGTGACCAATGTGAATTTGCCCGTTTGCGTACGGAGGACCATCGTGCAAAATAAATTTCGGCTTGCCGCTCTTGGTTTCACGAATTTGACCGTAGAGGTCATCTTCATACCATTGCTCCAGCATTTTCGGCTCACGCTGAGCCAAGTTGCCGCGCATTGGAAACGCTGTTTCCGGCAAGTTTAAGGTGTGTTTGTAATCACTCATTAGTCACTGTTTCCATTTCCGCATAGTTACTGACTCCGGCACGCTAAAGCATCGCGTGCGCGGGCGGCATCTTTTTCAATTTGTTCTTGTAAGTGCTGTAACGACGCAAAGCGTTGCTCGTTACGCAGTTTAGCCACCGGAGTGACTGTTAAATTCTGACCGTACAGATTGCCTGAAAACTCAAACAAATGCACCTCTAGCTGCACTTCGTCGCCATTTAATGTGGGTCGAGTGCCCAAATTGGCGACACCCGAATAGGTTTCTCCGCTTTGCTGATGTGCAGCCGTTACGGCAAACACCCCATGCAACGGGCTTTTAAGACGCTTTAATGGCACATTGGCGGTAGGAAAGCCAATCGTCCGGCCGTTCTTGCGACCATGAACCACTTTTCCCATCATTTGATACGGTCGGCCCAGCATTTGTTCGGCAAGCTCAAAGTCACCGTTATCCAGCGCCTGGCGAATAGCCGTGCTACTAACACGCTGTTGTTGTTGACGATAACTGCGCGTGTCGACCACTTCAAAGCCCAGCTTGTCGCCTTCTTTTTTCAGGAGCTCAAAGTCGCCCTCTCGCTTATAGCCAAAACGAAAGTCGTCTCCCACTACCAGGAATTTTACGCCCAGCTTGTTAACCAGCGTTTGCTCAATGAATTCCTGAGCCGGCTGACTGGCAAACTTTTTGTTAAACTCAATGACGATATGACGGTCAATATTCTGCGCTTTTAACGCTGTATACTTCTCGCGCCAGTTGGTTAAACGCGCCGGGGCTTGTTCAGGCTGAAACAACTCCTGCGGCTGCGGCTCGAAGGTCATCACTGCAGACGGAACACCAAGCTGTTTTGCTTTCTCACGAACCTGAGCCAATACCGCCTGATGGCCTAAATGCACGCCATCGAAATTACCGATGGTCAGCACACAGCCATTGTGTTCATCTCGTAAGTTGTGAGTACCGCGAATCAGTTCCATGCCCGAACCGTCTTAAGGTCGTTTGAGAAAGTCGCGATTATAACCGATAACCGCATGATAATCAGTACTCGCGAGCACGGAAATGTCGTGGTCGCATGCCGCTGACCAGCAACGTCGCTAAATAGGCAGCCACGCCAGCACCTATCATTTGTGCCAAGAGCCACGGCCGTTCAACCAAACTGCTTTGCTGCCATGCGTTAGCATCCGGGTTCAACCATAGAATAACGCCTATCATGACTGCCGTTGCCAAAATAACCTGAACAATGAAACGCCATGTGCCTGGCTGCGCTTTTAAAACGCCTTCTTTATATAGAGTAAAGCCTAACAGGCCGGCGTTAATAGCCGCGGACGCCGCCGTTGCCATTGCCAAGCCTACATAGCTGAAGGGAATGGCCAGCGCGACGTTAAACACCATATTCGAAACCATGGCAATAATGCCAAATTTTACCGGGCGTTTGGTGTCCTGCCGCGAGTAAAAGCCCGTTGCCAGTACTTTTACCAACATAAAGCTAACTAAGCCAGTCGCATACGCCATTAAGCTATAAGACGCCATGCGCGCGTCTTCCGGGCTAAATGCGCCGTGCATAAAGAGCACCATCAGCATAGGTTCGGCAAGCACAAACAGCCCCGCCATAGCCGGTACACCTAATAGCAGCACCATACGAACCCCCCAGTCCAAAGTGGAGCTGAAGTTTTGTGTGGACTTATCAACATGGCGCGAAGAAAGCGCAGGCAGTATGACCGTTGCTATGGCGATACCGAAGAGCCCTAGCGGGAATTCGAGTAGACGATCGGAGTAATAGAGCCAACTGATAGAGCCGGTCATTAAGAAACTGGCTATGAGTGTATCGAGTAACAGATTAATTTGGCTCACCGAAACCCCAAAAATGGCTGGCAACATGAGCTTGCGAATTTTCGTGACGCCTGGATCTTTCCAACCCCATTTAGGCTTCACTAAAAGACCCGCTTTTTTAAGGAACGGAATTTGGAAAAGCAACTGAATTAAGCCACCAAAGAACACACCCCACGCAAGTCCGTATTCAGGTTGCTCCATATTGGGTGCCAGCCAGATGGCGGCAGAGATAATCGCGATGTTTAAAAACACCGGGGTAAATGCCGCTACCGCAAACTTGCCCAATGTATTGAGAATGGCGCCCGCCATAGCAGTAAAGGTAATGAACCATAAATAAGGGAAGGTAATGCGCAGCAAATCGCTGGCCAGTACAAACTTATGACCCTGCGGCCCGTCGTGCCACCAATCCAGGAACCAGCCCATACCAAACAACGCCGTGACAATAGGCGAAGCTATAACGCCGAACAAGGTCACCACGGTAATAATAGTGCCCAGCGTCCCCGACACTCGCGCTATTAGGAGTTGTTGCTCAGACAGCTCTTTGCCTTGTTTGTATTCTGTGAGTACCGGCACAAACGCCTGCGCAAACGCGCCTTCGGCAAATAAGCGCCGGAGGAAGTTAGGGATTTTATTGGCAAAGAAGAAAACATCCGCCGCCGCACCCGCACCCATTAGGTTGGCAATGACTACATCGCGCACTAAGCCCAACACCCGCGAAATGAGGGTCATGAAACTTACGATGAAACCGGAGCGGAGCAAGGCTTTCGACACGTTTTTCGTCCCTGAGTTATTGAGTTAACATTGCAGCTGAGTAAGGATTGTACGTCGACAATGAAAGCTTGTCAGCAAAGAGTCCGAAAAGCTATTTTTTCTTGCCTCAGCTGTTGACTTTTGCGGCAAAAACGGCATAATCGCCAACCTTTATAAGAGAAGCGTTCTGTTAATGAATTTAGGAGTTCACCTTGGCTAACATTAAGTCTGCTAAAAAGCGTGCGATTCAGGCCGAGAAAAATCGCCGCCACAATGCAAGCCGTCGTTCAATGATGCGTACATACCTTAAACGTGTAAACGCAGCCATTGAAAGCAAAGATAAAGAAGCAGCAAACGCTGCAATGAAAGACGTAACCCCAATGCTGGATCGTTACGCAACTAAAGGTCTTATCAGCAAAAACAAAGCGGCACGTCATAAGAGCCGTTTGAACGCTAAGATCCAAGCACTGTAAAGAAATTTACTGACCTAGGCTTTTAGCGTAGGGAAAGAAAAGCCGACCATGATTCGTTCATTGGTCGGTTTTTTTATGTCTAGTGTTTATTAGGTAAAGCTTCCATTAGCTCACCTACCTGTGCTCGCACCTTTTTGTCTCTTAACTGCAACGCTAGGTTCAGATTATTCACAAGCTCGGCATGCTCCGCTAAGTGTTTTGGAATTTTCTCATAACTAGCTAACCACTCAGCCACTTCACTCCATTGCCATAAAGGCTGTTTTCCCGTTAACCGATACAAAGGAGACGGAAAGTTACCATTCCCCCTTTTACCCTCTTTTAACAAAGATATAGACTGCTTAGTTAAACCAGTTCGCTCTGCAATGTCGCTAATACCGACGTAGCCCCCTGCATCAACAGCGATTACTCGGCAACCTTTCAGTGACTCTACCTGTTGAATAGCAGAAAGCACTGCCTGCTGAAAATTTGCAGCTTCCCTGTCGAACTGTAAGTAAACCGTTGAACCATAAAAGCAAACCAATGCGTCATCACAACCTGCGTTATAAAGCTTGTCTTCCAATAAGGGAGTTCGGTTAGAAATACCGCCCAGGACAATAGAAAAGTTGTAGGTGTTCATCTCGTTAACTCCTCGCAGGCAATGACTTGTCGAACTATTTGCTTGGCGTGGTTATATCGGTTTCGTGGCGTTGACCAGACACTAATTTGGTGTTGCCGATGCCCCTTCCCACACTTTAAGCGTCCAAAAGCATGACCTTTACTCAGCTTAAACGTCCAGCCATAGACTAAAGCGAAGTCAATGGCTGCCTGAATTTCCTTATTCGGGTGTTTTTTGATACCAGACTCCATATTAACCAACCGTTGACAGGTGTCAACATCTAAAAGCAGTTAATAGTTTAGTTCACATTCAAGGAGTCGGGAGTAAATTGTGAAATGGCTTACGTCTATATGGGACTACTTGGTATACGCTCGGACGCCTTTTTTGCTTTTACCTATTTTGGTAACAGCTGCGCTGGTTTCTTCGAGGACTTTTTCTAGCTCTGGTTGTACTTCATTGAGGTAGCTATCAACTTCAGCAACTACTGTCACCCATTCGCGGGACTCTGTCCAGCCATCAGGTAACTGCTCTAGAAAGGAAAGTATTTTAGGGAGAGTATCAGCAGCAGACTCGTATTCTGAGTCTGCTACTTGTTGTTTTAGCTGCTCATGGAGCGCACTTAACTGTTTAGGTGAGCGTGTCTCTTCAGACAAGTTAAGCTCCAGCTGCCTGCTGCATTTGGTTCATAGCAACGTCACGCTGGTCGGCAGGAATTTGGTCCCATGCGCCTTTAATATCAATCATTAAGCGTGCTACTTCGTCAATCGCATCAATATCCATATCAATAGAGGCGTCGGCAATACGTGTGCTCATATACATATACAGCTCGCGTAAATTACCGGTAGCTTCAGCGCCCGCAGTGTCATCCAGGCTGTAACGCAGAGAATCAACAATAGCCTGCGCTTTACTTAAGTAATGGCTCTTTTTTTCAAGGTCTTTACGCTGAATCGCTCCTTTGGCGTAATTCAGGTTCTCTAACACACCCGCCATCAGCATTTGTACCAACTGATAGGGGTCTGCACCCGCAACACGAGTTTCTAGTGAGCCTTTAGTGTAGCCTTTAAGCTTCATATTCATACGTAATTACCTCGAATTAATCATTGTCCCGAGTAAAACCCGGAAGGTTTGCAAGCTGGGCACTAACGGCATTCCCACGACTTTGTAGTTGACCGACTAAAGAGTCCAGTGCTTGATATTTTGAGTTCAATGTTTCGCGCAGTGATTCCATGCGCAATTCCAGCGACTCTCGGCTCTCTTCTACACGGTCCAGGCTCTCATTGATAGAGTCTCGACGCAATTGCAAAGAACCACCGGCACTCACATAGCCGTCTAGTAGAGTTTCCATGCGTGCTGCCATACCGTTTTCGCCGCCAATCACATTTTGCAATGCCGATGGATCAGCCGCTAAAACATCCTTAACGTTAGTGACCGGGTTTTCCTGTTGTAAGCGCCCATCGTTGTCTAAACCGAAACCTAAATCAAACAAGGTTTGCCCTTCACCAAAAGTACTGGTCAGCACATTATTCAATTGGCTTTTCAAACTACGAACTGTGGCATCGCCCTGCATCATGCTGTTTTCACCGCCAATTTCACTGAGCAAATCAACCGTGCTGTTATAGGCTTTTACAAAGCTGTCTATGGACTTTTGAACGCCCGCATCGTCACGTGCTATCGACAACTGCGCCTTTTCAGTGCCTTCCGATTCTTTCAGCGCCGTAATGGTTGAGCCTTGAATAACATCGGTAAAGGTATTGGTGTCGTTGGTAGCCTGAATACCATCAATTTCAATAATGGCGTCTGTGGCCTGGTCTTTAACGGCTATCGTCATGCCGCCAGCTCCACCGGCGTTTGCTTGAGTTGAAATCGCATCAAATTCAGCGTTGTCGTTAGTAACGGTTAAATCATTACCTGCGCCACTGACACTTGAACGAAAAACTAACTTCGCTTCTGTACCAGTATTGATAATATCCGCTGTAACGCCAAAGTTATCTTCAGATGAGTTGACCGCATTGCGAATATCTTCCAGCGTTGAGCCCGCTTCAATATTTAGCGTAAAGCTCTCATCTCCAGCGCCAAAAGTTAACGAACCCGCGTTGGTATTAACCTCGTCATCCGCACTGGCAAAAGCGCCATCAGCAGACACAGCTCGGCTGCCTTTAGCAAGCTGCTGAACAAATAGTTCAAAATCACCCGCACTGGCATCCTCAGAGCTTTCAACACTGACAACATCGCCCGAGTCAGGCTGGGTGACTGACGCTTTCATAGCACTAAATAAGCTACCGTCGGTCAGCTTCTCAGCACTCTCCTGAAGCTTTGATAATGCCGAACGCATTTCACCAACAGCCGATAGCTCCACTGTTAAGCGGCCTTCCTGTTGGTCCAAGCGGTTTTTCTTAGGAACACGCTCGGCCTGTAATGTCGCATCGATGATGCCCTGCAGGTCTAACCCTGAGCGCGCACCTGTTGATGAAATTAATGGCATATCAACACCTCACTTAAATCTGGTTGTCGAATAAAAATCCCATCCGACTGTTCTCGTTATCGGCCATTTCCTCAATAGCTTTAGATAACTTCACAACCAATTCTGACGGAATTTGACGAATCATTTCACCGTTGTCGGTATCAATAACCTTAACCACTGGTGGCTCGTCTCTTTCATCGAATACAAACTGCAAACTGGTATTACGAATAGTCGATGACTGATTCATTTCCTCTACCGTGTCTGCAATACTCTCACTACTTGCCTGCTTTTCCACTTTATCAGCGGTGCGTTCCTGAACTTGGCTGACCGCGTCCATGACCTTTTGGTCCTGCGGCCGCTCCGCCTTGTTCGATGACCCACCCGCTGCACTACTTAAGGGACTTAACGCGCGGCTTTCAACTGACATGTCTGCCATAATACTCACCTTTACCTTAGTTACTGTGCAGTTTAGCACTAAAACAATTATCCATGTATGTTATCGGTGAGACCTGCTGAAAACTTTAGCGTTTAATTGAAGTTTTTTTAAGCGGTATCGATTTTATTGTTAAACCTTTGAATTAAAGGCATAAAAAAACCGGAGCAAAAGCTCCGGTTTTTCGTAACGCTTGAGTTAGTTGAGCAATTAGCCCAGTAACTGCAGTGCCGCCTGTGGACGCTGGTTGGCCTGCGCCAGGATAGTCTGTGAAGCCTGCTGCAGGATCTGAGCCTGAGTCAGTTTCGCAGTTTCTGCCGCAAAGTCAGCATCTTTGATTCGAGACTTCGCACCTTCCAGGTTTTCAGCGATGTTCGATTGGTTACGAATAGTCGCCTGGAAACGGTTCTGGACCGCACCTAAATCTGCGCGTTGCGAGTCAATCTTAGCGATCGCCCCGTCAATAACGGCGAGAGCATTTTGTGCACCCGCATAACTACTAATATCGATACTATTCACATCGTCAAGGGCGCCGCCTACATCAGTGGCTGTTTCAGCAGAATCAAAAATAGCAGCAACACCACCACCTACTGAAGCTTCACTAATCGAAAATGTGTCTTTCGAATTAAGCACTAGTTGCGCATTAGCTACTGAGTCTGTGCCCGCTGTTTGATTATTAAGTTGAACCGTATCACCAGCAGCACCAGCCTCTAAAATAACCCCATCAACATCTGTCGCATTAATGGTTAACTCATCTCCAGAATCGTTAACCGTAGCGCTATAACCAGCTTTACCAATATCCTCAGCTAGTTTCTCCAGATCACCACCGTACTCAGCCAGATCAAAATCGCTAGTGTTTCCAGTGCCCGCATTGCCTATTTTTAAAGTTCCAGTATCAGTTGCCGCAAAATTTGTAATTTTTGCTTCAACTTCAGTGCTTGCTGAAACCCCAGTTCCCGATGAGTTAAACTTAGAAGCGAGATCAGTAACAGTGTCGGTTGCCGCTGCCGCGACTGTAGCAACACCGTCAGGACCTTGGACACGAAAATCATATAAGGTCGCCCCATTGACGGCAAATGCACTAGCATCATCGTTCACACCAAATGTGCTTCCTGCCTCCCCACCGTAAGAGTAGTTGCCGATAGCATCACCAGAAACATCACCAATAGTTACACCAATGGTTTCGTTTGCGTTAGCACCAACTTGGTATTGCTGAGTCCCGAAACTTCCATCAAGCAGCTTTTTACCACCAAAGCTTGTGGTTTCAGCGATACGAGTTAATTCTGACTGAAGGTTAGAGATTTCTTTCTGCAAAGCACCACGGTCTTCATCAGAGTTAGAGCCGTTAGCTGACTGAATAGACAAGGTACGCATACGTTGTAGGATGTTAGTTGACTCATCCAATGCACCTTCAGCAGTTTGCGCCATAGAGATAGCGTCATTTGCGTTACGGTTACCTTGGTTCAAACCGTTAATTTGCGAGCTCAAACGGTTTGAAATTTGTAAGCCTGCTGCGTCGTCTGCAGCGCTGTTGATACGGAAGCCTGACGACAAACGTTGAAATGCTTGGTCAAGCTGGTTTCCTGAGCCCATCAGCTGACGCTGTGCGTTCAGTGAGCTGACGTTAGTGTTTACATAAAGTGCCATAATAATGCTCCTCAGTTTCTAGCCTAAGCTTGGATTCAATCGTTGTTGCCAAGCTGGAGGAAGTGTTCGGCTTCGTGTTTCGCCTGGTTAAATTTTCCTCTCACAAAGGGTATCGGCAGGGGTTTGGGGAGCTTTAGGTTTTTTTTGAAAAAATTTGAAGTTTTTATGAGACTCAAGATTTATGTAGCTTGGGGCATCGCACCTGAGGTAAATAACCTCATATATGGTCCCCTCCCGTTTTTGCAACGTGAGCCTGTGGTAAATGTCGGGGCGCTCGCATATATACGGCCTGTTTATGGTGCGCTTTGCGCACCTGGCCTGGATGAACTCCGCACGGCAACTGGCTTATCAGGCTAACGTACTGAGTGTACTGAGGCTATCCAGTCTCAGTTGCCGTCGGTTTACCCTATTTTACCATCCTGCTTACGTTTGCAACTCCCGGAAGGAATGAACCTTCGCTTTGCTCTTTTACTGAACGCTGTTGCTGTTAAGCAGCAGTCATTCGGTAATCTTCTTGATTCTTTAACATCGCCCAGATTATCCGGGCATGTTTGTTAGCCAGTGCCACTGCGGCAACGTTGTTGCCTCTGCGTTTAGCGACATTCTGTGCCCAGAGGCTCAGTCGGTCATCACGTTGTTGCGCTACCCGCAGCGCAGAGCGCGCTCCGTGCACCAGCAGTGTCCTGAGCTTGGTATTGCCTTTTTTGGTAATACCACCTAAACGGTCTTTGCCGCCGCTGCTGTTTTGCCGTGGTACCAGCCCCAGATATTCCGACAGGTTACGGCCGCGCTTAAATTCATTCACATCGCCTATCAGAGCCAACAACGATGTTGCTGTTATCGGGCCGATGCCCGGTATCGTCATCAGCCTGCGGCTGTCTTCGTTGTTATCAGCCTGCGCGGCTAAGTGCTTATCCAGTGCTTTTACTTCTTCATCGACCGCTCGCAGCATCTGATACAACCGGTTGATTAAGTCCCGGGACTGAAGCGTCAGCGCATTGCTGTCGTCTTCCAGTATCTCCGGCACTCTCTGCAGTATGGTACTCACCCGCTTGGGTAAAATAATGCCGTACTCAGCCAACTGACCTCTTAGCCGGTTCGAGAACTGCGTTCTCGTCTGCACGAAGCCTTCTCGCTGATTCACCATCAGTGCTAAATCCTGCTGCTCAATGCTTTTCAGCCTTATCGTCTGACGGTTAGGCCGAGATGCCGCCTCGGCTATCGCCCGGGCGTCATTCGCATCGTTCTTCTCACCCTGCAAATACGCTTTGACGAAGCGTGGTGGCAGCGCCACCGTTTTATAACC
>LULX01000784.1_pt1 | contig 14748 bp, 15 predicted proteins | sample 729511 | NCBI WGS metagenome assembly LULX01 (sample SAMN03860278, study PRJNA289734) | marine metagenome | biome: seawater column; feature: ocean; material: water; isolation source: Red Sea water column Station 91 - depth 500m | place: Saudi Arabia: Red Sea | collected 2011-10-15 | depth 500 m
TAAGATAATTCCTAGAACGAAACCAATAATCCAAAGTGTTTCTGGAATTACAAAGAAGAATAAAACTTGACCAAATTTTTCTGGTTTTTCTGCTATAATACCCATACCAGCCGCACCTATTCCCTGTTGTGCGCTACCAGTACCGATCAGACCGCCCGCTATTGCAATAGCAGCTGCTAAAGCTAAAATAGGCTTTCCCAAGCCGTCATCTCCGCCTTCAGCCGCAAATACAGGTGGGGAAATGAATGACATGGTTAGTAAAAATGCTCCAGCAATAATTGAAAGTAAAGAGAACTTTTTCCGATTAGAAGTCATCTGTTGTGCCTGCCTTACTGACGTTATATTAACTATATCACGAAAATTCTGATCGCAAAACTTACTCTACCGGAAGTTCTAATTTGTTTCCCCATTCCCCCCAAGATCCTAGATATACCTTGACATTTGAAAATCCAAGTTTTTTCAAAACAACAAATGTGTTTGCTGCTCTGTATGCACCCTGACAATAAGTAACAATTTCTTTCTCTTTTGGAATTTGATATAGTTTAGAAAGTTGTTCATCATTTTTTATGGTTCCGTCATGGGACAAATTTTCAGCATAATCAATATTGATTGCAGTTGGGATATGACCGCCACGTGCAGCTCTTATCAAATCACCACTAAATTCTTCTTTTGAACGAACATCTAAAATTGTAACTTTGTTAATATTGTCTAAGACATATTGAAATCCTACTAAAATTTTAGGGTTGGGTGTTCCAGAGAAATTGGCTGGTTTGTTGTTAGCTGAAATTGTATTCCATGCTCTTCCTTCATTCTTCCATTTCGTCATGCCGCCATCAAGCATTGATACACTAGGATGGGACATGTATTCTAGTAACCATACGCCTCTGGCAGCAAGCATTCCTGACACGTTATCATAAAAAATTACTTCCTTTTCTTCCGTAACGCCAACAGATGAAAAAATTTTTGTCAGTTGTTGATTGAAAGATAATATTCCCTCTTTGCTTGTATCAATCCAGTGAAAGGAAAAAAGATCCAAGTTTACTGCACTTAAGATGTGCTCCTGAGAGTATTCCTGGAAAGACCTTGTATCAATCAAAATTAGATTAGGATTGTCAAGGGTCTTTTCAAGTTCAGATGTTGTGATTAACATATTTTTAGATAGTTTCAAACAGTAAATGAATTTGTCTTCTGGAAATTAAATAAAAAAAAGAAAAAAAGATGGTTTTTCTATTCGTTTACGTATGCTCTTTCACCGTTCTGAGCAAGGTCCATTCCAATTTCCTCCTCCTTTGGAGTAACTCGAATTCCACCTGGCCAGACCGCATCCATGATTTTCAGTATTACAATTGTAATACCAAATGCATAAGCTACTGATAACATTGCGCCAGCAATATTGATAGCTTGTTGCTCATAGCCTTCTGGTGTTCCAGTCCATGCACCAATACCATCGCCGGTATCCCATACATGTGGACTTGCAAGGGTTCCAGTCAAAACTGCACCTGTGAAACCACCTATTCCGTGTACACCCCATACATCGAGTGCATCGTCCCACTTTCGTGCGTTCTTGAATGCAACAGCACCATAACAAACTGTTCCTGCGGCTACACCGATTATGATTGAAGCCATTGGTCCAACCCAACCAGATGCTGGTGTGATTGCTACCAAGCCAGCTACGGCACCGGTTGCGGCACCGACAATACTGGGCTTGCCAGTATGACCCCATGACATCAATAACCAAGTTACTGAAGCCATGCCAGTTGCAGTATTTGTTACAGTCCAAGCGCTTACAGCAATGCCGTCTGACAATACTTCGCTTCCTGCATTGAATCCGAACCAACCAAACCAGAGTATTGAAGCTCCGAGAACGACCATTGGTACGTTGTGTGGTTCCATTGGAACCTTACCGTATCCAAGTCTTCTACCAAGAACTAGTGCTCCAGCAAGAGCTGCGAATCCAGAAGATATGTGAACTACAGTTCCGCCTGCAAAGTCAAGTCCATAACTTGGTGACAAGTCTGGATCAAAGTCCATGTTTCCTATGTAACCACCGCCCCAGACCCAGTGTGCTATTGGATCATAAACGAAGGTTCCCCATAGAAGAACAAAAATGCACAAGGCACTGAACTTCATTCGGTCAATTAGACCGCCAACGATAAGAGCTGGTGTAATGATAGCGAATGTACATTGGAACATTGCAAACAATTGATGTGGCACTGTGCCAGGCCATCCTTGACTACACATTCCTGCGTCTTCAGATTTCATCTGTTGCATCTGATAGTAATCAGACCAAGTGCCTTCACATGGACCTGGTTCACCTAGTGGTGCCCAAGCTGATACTTGGTTGAATCCAAGGTAATCAAGATTACCCATGAACATATTTGCATCACTATCAACAGAACCAAATGCTAGGGAATATCCCCATAGAACCCATTGAACGGACATAAGTCCAATTACAATGAATACCATACCAACAGTGTTCGTTGCGTTCTTTGATCTTGAAAGTCCTCCATAGAAGAATGCTACTCCTGGAGTCATGAACAAGACAAGTGCAGATGCAGTGATCATCCAAGCTGTGTCACCTGTGTCTATCAGACAGTACATATCAGGGACGCCATCGTCATCGGTATCCCACCAACACTCGTTGGGGTTACCAGTGTAAATTCCGGCGCCGCCATCAGGGTCTCCGACTACATACCCATCCATACCATCAGTGATCTGTTGGGCATAAGCCTGAGCCATTGCTCCTGTCGCGGTTACAGCGACTGCTACCATAAGTAATAGAGCATACTTATGGTTCTTAGTTTTCATCTTGTTTCACGGGAATAAAATGTGGTTATAAGTTTACAGTTGATTTATCTTTAAATGAAGTCAGTTATTTTATATACTAAAATAGGGATAGTATCACAATATTCTAATATTGTATCACGTTATGTTTATGAAGATGACGTCTATAATTATAGGCAAAATTAGGAGGTATGGTTATTGAAGAACAAACCAACCAAGCTTTCCATCTTTGATTCATTCAAGACAAAAGGCGATGAATTGACCGGTGAGGCAGTTAGGCAGAGACATATCATTAGCCATCTTGCAAGAGAGAAAAATTCTCTGCTAATGACACGAACTGCAATATCGCAGAATATTGCAGAAAAAAACAAAACTGCTTGGAAGAATGTCTATTCTGGGGTTTTTCGTGATTTGGATGAAATTCTTATCCCTATGGGCATTGTTGAAGAAGCCGGAAGGTTACCGCTTAAGCGAGGCCCTAAAGCACTACAGGAAAAAGGCATTCCATTCTATAATCTCACAAACAAGGGTTTCCTTGTAGCACTGTCTATTGATGAGGTTAAGAACAAAAATGAGCTTTTGCGTGATTTCTTGTCTACTGAGCAAATGGAGGATAAGGGGCTTGAAGATTCGATTAGAATCCTATTAGATATTTCACCGAATTTTGTATTTTCAATTTTTGAAAGATATGTTAAGGCATATTGTGATGGAAAAATCAAAGAACTTCTCCCATTTGAGATTTTACGGCTTAAACAAATTTTAGGTAAAAATTTTGGAATTCAGAGGGAATTATTGGAAGGATTTGTCTCGCTGTCCACGTCTCACAGGAAAAATATTCTAAGTCTGCTTTCAAAATTTGAATAAAATTGCCCACTTACAGGACCAATATTTCATGATTATAGATAATCTATTTAAGATACATAAGATAGGTGAATTATCGTGATTCCAAAATTTGATAATGTGGAGATGGGTGATAAAGACTACAAGCAGGTTGTTAGGGATGCCATAGATTCACTTGGTGAAGACGTCGGATTAAAGATAGACCCTGAGGATTTCCAAACAATTCATCTTCATGAGGTGACAAAGTGCTTGCGACAGTCTTACTATGATAGAACAGACCCGCTCAAGCAGGAACAGAGCAGTTTAAACAAGATCCTGGGCGGGTTGTTTCGAAAATTGAAATCACGTGCCACAGTAGGCGATTATGATATTAAAGATGGCATAAAGCTGAAAGGACAGGCAGATATGGTTGTACGCGATGTTGTGATGATCTTCAGATCTGTTGATGATTTTCCAGAAAATCCATTACCTTCTGACATTTTATACCTAAATGCCTGTATGTGGATGTTCGACAAGATTGAAGGAATTATTACATATATTACGCGAGATGGAAAAGAAGATTCCTTTGTAGCAACCAAAAATCAAAAGATGTTTGAGGAGGTAATTAGACGAACTAAGGTTTTTAATGACCTGCTCAAGGAAAAGAAAAAGCCAATAATTGAGCCAAGTGTGGAATGCCTCAATTGCCAGTACTATACAAGGTGCTTCATAAAAAAGAAGGAAGGAAAGTCAATATCAATCCCATCCTTGTTTGGCGCTAAGGAAATATAGAGTAAATATAATTTCGGCTACAACTCAAGTTATCTATAATATAATTAAAAAGAAAGTAGAGATATTCTACAAGTGTTTTTTTCTAAGCATTTAGTTCAGGATCAGGATGTCCTTTACCACGCAGACCGAATGTTACAACTGCCATTGCAATCATAACGCCTATTGCTGCTCCAAATGCTGCCATTGATGCTTCTGCCATTGTTGACATGCTTAAACTCAATGATATATACTATTGTCAATTTATTGTAAATTCTTACATATAATCACAATTTCCAGGTTTTATGATATAGCCAAGCCTATTTTGTGAATTCAAAAGATGCTATATTTTCTTGCCCTGAAGTTAACGAACTCAGATTGGAATATGCCTCTGCAGTGATTCGCCAGTTCAGTGCGTTTTTTCCCTCTACTAACGAAATCTCTAGTTTTTCCCAAAGTTCGGCATCGCCAGTATTTTTAACAATAAATTTTTCACCAATAGTAACGGGTCTTTCATTTAGAATAAGATAGTAATTTGAGGTATCAACAAAGCCTGTTGGACTACTGCCAACCTCACCAGCTACAATTCGAGTGTCATCATGAAAAACTGTATATTTAAGACGCTGAAGCATTACTGACTTGAAGTTTGGATTTGATACTATAAACTCGATGTCAAGAGTTGCCTGTTTTTCACTGATCTCTAAAACTGAAAGATTGTGAAACTCAATCTGAAGTGGTAAGACTTCCGGTTCTTGGAATGGTGCGAATTCCCCACCGCCAACGTCGCTGATTAACGTACCAGAAAATGCAATTATGGTCAAAACTATCGCAAGTCCTCCAGCCGCAACACCGACAAAAATTTTGGAGTTCAACGGTTTGGATTCTTGTATACATTTCTTAAATGTTGAGATAAAGTGCTTATAGTACTCTAGTTTCACTAAACTTGTGCAGTATTTTCAGGCCGTTCAAATTGGAAAGCAAAGAGCAAACAAAGCACAAATGGTCTTGTTTGAAATAGCTGGTTTTTCGATGTTGACTTTAACTACAAAGAAGATTGATGGTAAATTTTTCCCCGTTGGAGAGGAATCACTCGCCACAGTAATAAAAACAGATGATGGCTATGTTACAATTTTAGTAGACGAAGATGGTTTTACCAAGGCACAGACAAAACCATTAGAAAAAGGGGAAGCAGGAAAAATCTTCAATAAAGTTTTGGATTCTGGTATTGCCGAATTTTCAGGAAAGGAAATAAAAATCTGGGCCGATACATTTCCAACAGTTCAAGATGAATTAAAATAAATCATTATGGGAGGATTATTTCAGTTCCTGTGCGCAGACCTTTCAGAGCCTTTTCAATATTTTTAATATCTGCCTTGATAATTTTTGTTTTTATTTTTGATCGCTCAATTACTTTTAATGCCACTATATCCATAAGGTCATATCCACCAGCCATCGAATTTTCACGCACTAGTAAACGGCGCAGATTCTTTAATTCTATTTGTTTGAATTTTTTTGCATTTTTGTTTTTACTTGGGTCTGAATCGTATACTCCATCTACATCTGTCGCATTTAGAAATTCTGTTGCCTTTACTTTTTCCGCAATAAGTGCAGCAGTTCCATTAGTACTTTGACCAGGATGCAAGCCGCCCGTAACAACGATTAGGTCGCTATCTACTGCATGTTTTACCTCGGTCAAAGTTGTTGGTGGATGAGGGTAAGCCTTGCCCTTGAATGCATAAATTAACAGTTTGGCATTTAGTCTTGATATCTCAATTCCAAGCTCATCTAGCGTGGATTCATCAGCCCCCGAAGATCTAGCGTGAGAAATAAAATGTCTAGCGATCTTTCCGCCGCCCGCAACTAATACTGGTTGTAAACTTTTACTTTTCTTTGCAAAAAATGTAGCATACTCCTTTAGGAGCTTTGTATTATCCATACTAAATAATTGGCCGGAAAGTTTGATCACGATTCTTTTTTTCATTATTTCAAGTCACCAAGGATTGATTTGGCTAAAGCCAGACATCACCGAAACAAGTTGGATCTGTGAAATAAGTATCTCTTTTGCAGTTGTTTTATTGCCATTGTTTTCCAGTAGGATGATCGATTTAGATTCTTTCTTTGATGGAGACAGCGGAATGGAAGGTGTGTTGGAACTGTCGACAAAAATTTCATTAATATCTATTTTTGATTTTTTTGAAATCTCCCCCCTTAATTCTTGCATGTGCTTTTTGGTTATAGCTTTACCAGTCAGAGTTGATTCAAATACTGATTTGAACAAATTCCGGTTTAGATAGTCGGTCGCAATTTTTTTAGAGGCTTTGAGTTTAGAATTGTGCTCAGGCAGATTCAACAGCTTTGCAAGTATTACATCATCTGACAGTTTTAGATATTCGTCTAGATTCATTGAGGAAAGGCCAAGTTCATCTTCTGCCAAATCTATAGCCTCTAGAAGCATTACTTCACCAGCTCTGACAGTCTTATGAAAATAAACAGCCTTGAACATCTGATATCTGGATATCATCATAGTTTCAAAATTTACTAGGGATGACTTGTCAAGTGCTAGCTTGTTTTTGTATACATCAAGAGAACGCGTCAGCCTGTGGTGGTCTATTTTGGCATGTTCTGCTCCAGTAAAGTAGCCATCACGCAAAAGATAATCCATCATGTCGGCACTTAAGGCACCAGATATTATCTCATTCATAAACTGTAATTTCGACTCTCCAAATGCCAATTTGGTTATGAGTTTCTTGTCAAAGCCGTTTTTTGAAATTATGTCACCAATCTTTGTCTTTAGTATGATATCCCTTCCCAAGTCTTCATGAGAGATATTTCTCTTTTCTTCAAAGATCTCTTCGAAAAGATGAGAGAATGGGCCATGTCCTATGTCATGCAACAAACCTGCTAGCCGTAAATTTTGGATATCATCAGAGGAAACTATGTCCTTTTCAGCAAGTGCCTGACCTGCCATGGAGGCTATGTGCATTACTCCAAGAGAATGTTCAAATCTGGTGTGCTGTGCCCCAGGGTAAATCAAATGAGCGCCTGAAAGCTGGCGTATTCTTCTTAATCTTTGAAAAATTGGTGTATCAATAATTTTTAGTTCATTATCATAAACCCTCACAAAATCATGAATTGGATCAATAATGTCAAGGTGTGTCATTCTCATATCCTAATTTTTTGAAAAATTATTTTAAGTATTTTTTTATGTACGTCGTACTTAGTGCCTGAGGCATTAACAATCTTCCATCTGTAGGTTTTTGCCAACATGCGATATATCTGGGAAATTTTTTTTGAAAATTCCTTATTTTTTTCGAATCTGTCTCTTTTTGATTTCTTGCGTGAAAATGATTCATTCTGTGAAACGTCTAAAAGAATAACAAGATCAGTCTTTGGAAGTTCAGCATCCAAGTTTTGCAACCATTTCTTATCAAGTCCATTTGCCATTCCATATACCAAATTAGAATGATAGTATCTGTTCATAATTAAAATGGAATTTTTTGCTGCAGCCTTTTTTATTTCATCAAGTTTTTCCCACCTGTTTAGGGCATAAAGATAGTGGATGATCTCGGGAGAAAACTTTCTTTGGCCGTGAAGGTAACTATTGATTTCCTTGCCAATAGTGGTTCTATAGTCAGGAAAGTTGAATATTGCAGTTTTGATTTTTTGTGATCTCAGGGCTTTGGCTAACATCATAGTTTGCGTCTTTTTTCCAGCCTGGTCCCCGCCCTCTACTGCAATTATCATATAGAAAAAAGGTGCCCCGCAATTAAAAATCTATCAAAATTTATAACATAAGAAAAATCATTTTAAAAAATGGGTTTGGTAAAATACATGGCAAAGGAATTTTTCAAAGAAATAGATAACAAATCTAGGGAATTTTTCGAGTTTGTGTTGCCACCTATAGATCTGCATCAGGAGGGTGATAACTTTATTGTTACTGTGGACATTCCTGGCTTTAACAAAAATGACATAAACGTAACTATGAATGGAAATGTATTATCAATCAAGGCAGAAAAGAAAGAAGAGACGAAAGGCAGAATAGTGATGAAGCAGCGTCCACTAGCCATTGACAAAAAAATCAAATTACCGATCACTGTTAAAGAGGGACAGGAGAAAGTAGGTTCTGCAAAATACACCAACGGAGTACTAACTATTAAAATTCCAAATTTAAAAAAGGGAAAAAAGATCTCGGTAAATTAACGATTTCTAGATGCTACAAATATTCCCATAATTACAGCAGATGCAATCATTCCAATAATTCCAAGGGTTTCATTTGACTGGAACAAGAATGCAGAGCCAAAAAACACAGCCCCAGACAAAATGCTTCCTGATAACAACGTGTTCGAACCACGTTTGTTTTTTTGCCGTAGAACACGGTTCTCATCCATGAATTTTTTTAACTCTGGTGCAATTGTGAGAGTATCATCAAGTGTCTTTGCAAATCTTTTGAACGAATGCTTGATCTCCTCAATATATGCGTCCTTGATCAAACTTTCCTCTTCTAGAATTTGCCTTAGAACCTTGATGAATTTGAAATCAACCTTATGAGTGTGATAGATTCCCTCGATAATGGTTGACATTCTAAGATATAATGCAAGATGCTTTGGCAGCTTGAATGGAAATTTTGACATTGTTTTATTGGCAAGGGCCATTAGTGCCTCAACTTCCATCTCGTCCGGCTTTTTGCCGTACATTGATTTTATGGACATGTTGATTCCTTGTTCTATCACCTCTCGGTTAAAGTCAGGTGCCAGCATTCCGAGTTCATCCATTGCGTTTACAGTTCTTGGAGGGTTTTTTTCTACAAGAGCAAGGTAGAGCCGCACAAGGCGCAATCTGGTCTCGTTGTTTAACCTTCCAATCATTCCAAAATCGTATAGGATTAAGGTTCCATTATCCATGACCGAGATATTTCCTGGATGCGGGTCTGCATGAAAGATGGAATGTCGTAAAAGCATAGTAAAGAAGACCTTGTGAACGTCAATTACTAGTTTTTGCCTGTCAATTCCCTTTTTGTTAAGCTCCTCAATGTTGGTGATCTTGATTCCTGGAATGTACTCCATAGTGAGTACGTTCTTTGTTGAATAGTCGTCATGTACCTCAGGGATTACTACGTTATCATATGGCTCCATGTTCTTTTTTATTTTTTTCAGGTTTTCAGACTCTTTAGAATAATCCATCTCCTCGTGAATAGACTCAACAAACTGCTTCATTATAGGAATGATTGAGAATCTTAAGTTTGGATCAACAAATTTCATTGCAAAAGGAATTATCTTCATCAAAACCTTAAGATCTTTTTCTACTTGCTTTTCAATTCCAGGGCGTTTTACCTTAACTATTACTTGCTGTCCGTTCTTTGTTGCTCTATGCACTTGGCCAAGTGATGCACCAGATAATGAGTTCTGATCCAGATCATCAAACTTTTCTTCAATTTTGCCAATGTCTCTCTCAATTATCGGCCTTACCTTCTCAAACGGAACAGCTGGTACACTGTCTTGTAATTTAGATAACTCCTCTAGATATGGTTGTGGTAAGATATCTGCACGTGACGAAAGCCATTGTCCAAACTTGATAAAGACAGGACCTAATGAGATACATGTATTGAGAATTCTTTGTGCATTTCTTCGAAATCTTTTTTCATCTATGTCTTTTCCTTCCTTTGAGACCCAAAGAATGCGATCTTTTCTTAGAGCTAGTATTACCGGAATCAGTTTGATGAACACGTAAATTGTTCTTGCAAGTACCAAGACCTTACTCCTTTAGTTTTTTTGAAATACGATAGCTAACGTATCCTGAAATTAAAGAAGCCAACAAGCCAGATGCAACTGATGATTTTCTTGAAAAATTATTTTTGTAAAGATAAGATGCAACCTTACTGCCGCCAATAATTGCACCAGCCAATCCAATTAACACTTCTGGAGCATCCCATACTAAATGGCGAATTGGGTCACTTCTTGGGTCATATTTGTCCATATGGACAGTATACTTGTCATCATACTCACGGATGTGCAGGTTTCCATAACGATATTGTTTTTTTGCGCCCATCTTGTTGCCCAATTTTGTTTCCTCAGCACCTTCTAGCATGAATTGTCTTAGTTGTTTTGGAATTTCAATCTCATTCATTTTGATGATCGAGTATCTCCGTAATTGCTTATATTTTTAGCTAGAATTATCATTGTGATAAATGGCAAATGGGAAAAAAATCTTAGTGTCTATTGGTTTTACAGTTTTTGCAATTATTATCATTCTTAGATTTTTGAGCTGAATTTTCTGAAATGTTCAGTTAATAAAAGTGGAGAGAGAGATAAGCCAACCAAGATAACCTTGATTTGACTGTCTCTTTTTCCATAAGCTCTAAAAAATACAAAGTTAAAAACATTCTATGATAAAAAATATTACTCTATGAGTAGTTTAACATGCCCAAGATCTCACTTTACCTCTAGCTAGTTTTTACGAATGTCTTTTTCTAGTAGCCCAACCTTTGGCAGATGCAAGACTTCTTTTTGCTGCAGCCAGCTCTCGTCTAATATGACCTAGTTTAGCTGCTCTGCTTCTTTCTAGTTTTGATAGACTCATGCTAGATTTTGAGTTATAGTTATGAACATTATATGGACATAGTCATTATTATTTGATAATTTTGATTATTTTCAGAGTCTAGGATTGAATTTTTTTGCTGACGTACGGGATTTTTCCTTTTCTATAGAAGAAGTAAACAATTCCAAGTATCACCATAATAGTAATTATCCCACCTATCATGGAACCATAGTCAGTATTATCAGCAAATGGACTAATGGTTATGGTTGTATCAAATGAAATTTCATGTTCAACACGCATTGAATCTTTGTATGAAACAATAATCCTAATGTCATGTTCACCGAAACTAAGCATTCCATCAGATTCTATTGGAATGTTAAATGGGACTGGAGAGTCAGGCTCAATTTCATCAATATATTGAGATGATTCCTTGATGCTCGAGTCTCCTACCGGTTGTAATTTAACAAATCCAAATACGGATGTTTGGTCTCCATGAGCATTAAAATAAGTAATTTTTACGGGGATACGTAACGGCTCGTTTTTCAAACTTTCTGGAACAAATACATTAAATGAGAACGTCTTTGTAGAATCAGGCTCTACATTTCCAACGTTCCAATGATTTTTGTCAAAGATGACTTTCTCTACATTGGTTGTAGATGCACTTGCAGAAGAGATTGTTGTAGATGTATTTTCCAGTACGATATCAACATTCGATAAAGTAGAAGAACCTGCATTTGAAATTTCCAAAACAACATCATTATTTGTAATTGAAGTTATGACAGGAGTAAGAGCTTTCAGATTTACAATGCTTTCACCGGTCACATTAAAAGTAAAACCAAATGTATCCTGACGTACTCCCGCCTCTCGTATTCTAGAATAATCAAGCTTGATCGTGCCTGGATATGATTTAAGCGAAGCATTTTCAGCTATATCTACAAAAAATGTCAAGTGAAAATTACTGCCTGCAGTAGCCTTTTGATCGCTATCAGCGTATATTGGCATATATTTTCCGTTTGCAGAAGTGAAATCTGTTGGTACGAAAAGCTGCCCACGAATGCCTACCACATCGCTGTTTCCTATGTTAGCCATTGAAATTGTTAATGGAATATTTTTGTCGCCAGGTCCAACTTCCATCTTTGTTGTTGATGTTCCAAAATAGGCGTCAAGAAATTTTATTCCAGTTATGTTTGTGTTTATGAGTCCTTGTGGTGCTCCCACAACTTCTCCATATGCATCAGATACAAAAGCACCCACCAAGAAAATTACTAAAAGATAAGAAATTTTGTAATTCATGCAATTACCTCCATTTTGGTTAAATGGTCTCCCTCAAATGCATGACCGTCTTTAATGGTGATAACTCTATCAACACTTCCGAATTGAGCCCTTTCATGGGTTACAACTATGAAGGTTTGGTTTAGATCTTTTGCCATCTTTTTCATTAGTTGAACAACATTTTCTGCAGTGACCGAGTCCAAGTTTCCCGTTGGCTCATCTGCTAAAACTATTGTAGGATTATTCACAAGCCCACGTGCAATAGCAGCCCTTTGGGCCTGACCACCAGAAATTTTGTTGGCTCTCTTGTATAATTGATCACCCAAGCCCACTTGTTCTAGAACCTTTTTTGCTTTGTCAAGAATGTTTGAAGAATTAAACCGGATTTGGCTGGGAAGTAAAACGTTCTCTAAAACAGTAAGGTCTGCCAAAAGATTGGAAAACTGAAAAACAAATCCTAGCTTTTCATTTCTGAACTCAGAGATCTCGTTATCAGTAAGATTAGAAGTATCAAATCCATCTATCATTACTTTACCTTCAGTTGGATGATCAAGCAATCCAATCATATTCAGTAAGGTAGATTTTCCGGAGCCAGAGCTTCCCACAATCAATACAAATTCGCCCTTTTTTATGGAAAATGAGATGTTGTCAATAGCTAAAACTTGGGTTTCCGCTTCCCCATAGATCTTGGTCAGATTTTCAACTTTTAATGCAAAATCAGACAGTTCTCATCGCCTCCACAGGTTGCTTTTTTGTAGCACGATACGAGGGATATATTGACGCAATCACGGCTAGAATAAATGCCAGAAAGGCAGTCTCGCCTATTTTTTGCAAGTTATAGTTAACCTCCAGCGCTAAACTTCCCTGAAATTCCATTTTTGTTATTTTTGCATAAGTTGTATAACCTAGACCCATTGCAGTGCCTACGCCAGCACCCACTGTACCAATTATCATTCCCTGGATAATGAAAATAATCAAGATGTCTTTTCGCCTAGCGCCAATTGCGCGCATAATTCCAATCTCTTTTGTTTTGCTGTTTACCAACATCATTTGTATGGTAAGGATAGCAAATGCAGATGACATCATTCCAAAATAGCCAATTAAATTAATCATGGCAATTCCAGATCTAAACCCTGACAGAGTGGATTCAGCAGATTCCTCAATGGTTTCGGCTTTCAGATTGTCGTTTGGAAACGCCTGTAAAAATTGATTTTTAATTTGTACTGCGTCAGACACATTTTTTGGCTCTGTTAAACGGACTAAGATTGATTTTGATTCGCCCGATCTGTCTAACATGTCACGCAAAGTATCTATGTGAATTATTACACTCCTATCAAATCCCTGTCCACCTGCAGTTCCAGAAATGCCAGTTACAACAAACCTCTTCTTTTGTTCAATGCCCCACTGATCCACTACTGTAAGTTTTACGCTATCGCCAACTCGGATTCCCTGACACTTGTCCTTACCTGTGCTTTCTGTTGCTGTAGGGTCAGTCCCACCTGACATGAAAGACCCACCTTGTGAACAGCCCCCAAGATCATTTGCAACTGATTCTCCAACTACAATTGAGTTGCGGGCGTAGACATATTGCCCCTCGCCAACTGTAGTATGGATTTTGGATGCTCTAATGTCAGAAATGGGGTCAACACCAAGAATTGGTACATTAAAGCGTTCATGTAACTGCCCATAAATTCTAGCCTCGGCAGTGGCCGAGGCTTCAAGCCTCGGTGTTGCTGCTTCAACATTTGGGATCCGTTCAAACCAATTTATCAAAACAATATCTGATTTTTCAATCGTAGAGCTTTCTTCATCGTAAACATAGATGTCCCCAAAACGGTAATCCGTCATATCACGAATGATAGCATCATAGATTCCCTGAAAAATTACAAAATTAACATTAATTACTAAAATTCCTATGGAAACTGCAAGTACAGCCCCGATGAGACTTCCCTTTTTGTTTACAAGCATTCTTTTTGCTATATTCAGCCGATAATCCACGAACAAAATATTATTGTCTTTTATATAAAGGATCTACATCCTAGTGCTAACAAATAGGACATAATTAACTATAATAAGCACTATTCAAAATATACTAGCAATGAAACTTAACAAAACAGACAATTTAGATGTCAAGATTCTAAGCAATTTGCTGAACAATTGCAGAGAATCAGACAGACAGATTGGGCAAAAAATTGGACTATCAGGAGTAGCAGTAAGGTCAAGAATTGATAAAATGCTGAAATTAAAACTGATTGAAAAGTTCACTTTGAAGATTGAACCACACCTTTTGGGATACAACGTAATCTATCTTGTAACAACAGGTCAGGACGTAAACGAGATTGTAAAACAGGTAAAGCTAGTGGGCGAACCATTTTTCATAGTACCATGTGTTGGTGGTTACTCAGCCTGTGGAATTGTTGTAAAGGGTGAAGTCGAGCAAAAGATTGGTATAATTAAAAACTTGTTAAAACAAGTTAGAATTCTAAATATCTTTGAAGCGGAAGATGCTGGAATAGAATCAAATCTTACCAAAACAGATCTTGACGTGATTGAACAATTATTGAAAAATCC
>LULX01000307.1_pt1 | contig 14488 bp, 12 predicted proteins | sample 729511 | NCBI WGS metagenome assembly LULX01 (sample SAMN03860278, study PRJNA289734) | marine metagenome | biome: seawater column; feature: ocean; material: water; isolation source: Red Sea water column Station 91 - depth 500m | place: Saudi Arabia: Red Sea | collected 2011-10-15 | depth 500 m
GTTTACTAGAAGATTGGGGAAACGCGCCGGGAGTACGGTTGGTTGTGTCTCAGTTTCATCGTAGTTTGGATAAAAGTCGACGGTTTCTTTGTCGAGATCATCAAGCAACTCGTGCGCAACACGAGACAGACGTATCTCTGTGTAGCGCATGGCGGCGGGAGAGTCCCCATCTACCGAACCAAAATTCCCCTGCCCATCTACAAGGGGATAGCGCAGCGAGAATGGTTGGGCCATCCGAACAATCGTATCGTAAACCGCGGTATCTCCATGCGGGTGATACCTGCCAATGACATCACCGACGATACGTGCTGATTTTTTATAGGCTTTATTCCAGTCGTTACCCAGTTCCGACATGGCGTACAAGACCCGCCGGTGAACAGGCTTGAGGCCATCACGAACATCCGGTAGCGCGCGGCCTACGATGACACTCATAGCATAGTCTAAATACGACTGACGCATCTCTTGTTCGAGATTGGAAGCTATGGTTTCTTTGGCAATATCATCCATCTGCACTAGCCAGCTTGACGCTCCTATGACGATACAAAGAGTGCCCACTAGGGGCCGAAAAACGGTTGAATCTACGGGACAATTCGAGCCCCAGTCGGGACCAAAATCAGGGGTTTATTTTACCACAAATCAAGCCGCAATCGTGGCTTACGCAGGGGACTTAACCCAATAAGATACGACTCAGTCTATGGCTATTTAGCGGTCAGTAATAAGACAAATAAAGCATGGGGCATTCTCAAAAGAGCGCGCTAATTGCGCTCTCGCACAACGTGCTGAGTCCTCCGATCCATGGCATCAGTGCTACCACTGCAAGGCCATTAATCGTAAGTAAAATTCGAGCATCAGGTTTCGGACTGAACTGCAACCCTGGCTGTGTTGTCGTTGGGTCATCAAAATACATCACCTTAACGACCCGAAGATAGTAAAACGCGCCGACTACAGATAAGACAACGGCCGCGACCGCGACCCAGGTCATACCTGCATTCACTACCGCCTGTAATACTGATAGCTTGGCATAAAACCCGATTGTGGGTGGTATCCCCGCAAGGGAGAACATCAGCAAAAGCATAATGAACGCCGCCCACGGATGCGATTGATTCAGGCCCGAATAGTCTTCGATTAGATCGGCTTCCACACCCTCACGCGACAAAACCAGTATCACCCCAAAAGCACCCGAGGTAACTACCGCATAAATCAATATATAGGCCATAGCAGACCCATAACCGGGCACCTCCCCAGCTAAAATTCCCAGCAGAAAGAATCCCACATGAGCTATTGCGGAATAGGCCAGCATGCGTTTGATATTCCTTTGTGCGATAGCAATGATGTTGCCTAGGGCTAAAGAGGCTATAGAGACCACGACCAGCATCCCCTGCCATTCGGTAGCGAGTGATTCAAGACCATCTGCCAGAAGTCTGAGGATGATCGCGAAGCCCGCAAGCTTTGGCGCTGTGGCGAGGTAGACCGTGCTTGACGTTGGAGATCCCTCGTAAACATCGGGCACCCACATATGAAATGGTACCGCGCCCATCTTGAACAAAAGTCCAACCAGAACCAGTATCAACGCCATAGTTCTTGGCAGCGTGCTTCCCTCATAACGCGCTATCGATACCGACAGCTCGTGTATATACAGCGTCCCGGTGAGCCCGTATAGCAACGACATGCCATACAGCAATATCCCCGAGGCCAGCGCGCCCAATACAAAATATTTCATGGCGGCTTCTGACGCCGCCGTCGAGTCGATACGCAAGGCCACCATCGTATACAAACACAGCGCAAGCAATTCCAGGCCCACATAGAGGGACAACAGGTGATTTGAAGCCGTCATCACCATCATTCCGACAACTCCAAACAACGCTAGCGCGAAAAACTCCCCTTTCCACAGCCCTCTACAATCCGCATAACTCCGACTGTAGACCAGGACAAATCCTGTGGAGATACAAATGCCCGCCTTCAAAATAGCCGACAGACTGTCCATTAACACCAGGCCATTGAGTCCATGTACTGGTGTTGGCTCAGAATAAATCAAACTCAAGGCAGCACCCGCCATAAGAGCCACCAACGACAAACCATATCCAAACTTCTGCTTTTTTGTTGCGGGCAAATAGAGGTCCAAGACAAGAATAAAGCAGGCCATGAGAGCTATTACGATCTCAGGCAGAACTATCAGGATGTCTTGCTTAGTCATGGCGCTAGAGCTTTGAGACCGCAGCGTGTTCGAGCAAATTTTCGACGGTCGAATGCATGACTTCAAGAAGTGGCATTGGATAAACGCCCAGCCCGAGCACGCAAACCGCCAATACACCTAGCACGAGCTTCTCTCGCCCATTGACATCGACCAGTGCTTTAACTTTTTCGTTGGTGATCTCACCATAGACCACCCTCTTGATCATCCAAAGCGTATAGGCCGCACCAAGAACAAGCGTAAGGCCTGCAACGGCTGCATACCAGCCGTTGACCCTGAAGCTGCCCAAGATAACGAGAAATTCACCCACAAACCCGGAAGTACCTGGCAACCCGGCATTTGACATTGCAAAGAAAACCAGGAACATGGAAAACACTGGCATGGTATTCGCCACACCACCATAGCTATCGATTTCCCTGGAATGCATTCGGTCGTAGAGAACACCGACACACAAAAATAAGGCTCCAGAAATAAAACCGTGTGAGATCATCTGCACAATGGCGCCTTCCATCCCCTGTGAATCAAATATAAAGAAGCCTAGTGTCACGAAGCCCATGTGTGATATCGACGAATACGCGATTAGTTTCTTCATGTCTCGCTGCACCAGAGCCACTAGCGCAATGTAGACCACCGCGATCAATGACAATCCTATAACCCATATCGCGAGCTCAGAAGAAGCATCCGGTGTAATCGGAATACTGAATCGGAGAAATCCGTAAGCGCCCATTTTTAAGGTAATGGCTGCCAAAATTACAGACCCGCCCGTAGGGGCTTCCACGTGAGCATCAGGTAGCCATGTATGTACCGGAAACATGGGCACCTTTACGGCAAAAGCTGCGAAGAATGCTAGAAAAATCAACACCTGTGTCGCATAGGTCAGTGGTGTTACATGAAACGATGCGATGTTAAAGGTGTGATCTGATGCGAAATACAAATAGACAATCGCCACAAGCATCAGTAGAGATCCAACCAGCGTATACAGAAAAAACTTTATAGCCGCATAAACCCGGTTTGAACCGCCCCAAACCCCGATAATCAGGAACATCGGTATCAGCATGGCCTCCCAAAACAGCCATGTATTGAGCAACTCTTTTAGTAATAACCTCCCACCCGGCTATGACTACAATGATCGTTAGCAGGGTTGTCAGAATAATCAGGGGCATAGAGATACCATCAACACCAAGAAAGTACTGGATATGTAGGGTCTCGATCCACTTATAACGTTCTACAAACTGCATACTCGCCGTATTGATGTCGAAATCAGCATATATCGACAACGACAACAAGAACGTACCCACAGAAAACCCAAGCGCTATTTTTCTGGCTAACTGAGCATTACGATCACCACCAGTCGACAAAATCAATATTCCACCCAATACCGGCAACCAGATCAAAATGCTGAGAATATTGGGGGTCATACTGTCTCTTACGCTTTACATCGCCTCATAACCATAGGCCCCAGGATAAAAATACGACCACGCCAATGATCATGACGAATGCGTAGTGATAAACATACCCGGTCTGGAGTCGCTTCAAAATACGTGAAAACCACCCAACCATGTTTGCTGTACCGTTTACCGCTAACCCGTCTATCAGCGCGACATCTGCCTGTTGCCAGAGCCACTCTCCCACGCGGGTGCCACCGGACGCGAATAGCCATTGATAAAACTCATCAAAACCATATTTCCTATGCAGCGTTCTGTAGACGAGCCACAGCCTCTGAGAAACTTTGCCTGGTATTGAGGGTGCTTTAATGTAGAAGATCCATGCCAGGACAATACCGCCCAAAGCCAACCAGAGTGGCGCTGCAAAAAAGCCATGAGCCATCATCCCCACCGCCGTCAGATGATCACCTTCTCCTGCCGAGGAGCGCTGAGCTACAGCGTCCCCCAAAAAGTGTCCTCCCAGCACACTTTCAACCAGGAAACCACCGGACAATAACGAAGGTACGGCCAACAGGACCAGCGGCACGGTAACCACCCACGGACTTTCTTTCAGGTGTGAGCGCGCCTGTTTGTCCATACGCGGCTCCCCGTGAAACACCATGAATATCAGGCGGAATGAATAGAACGCTGTCACGACAACACCCCCGAGGACGGCAGCATAGGCCAACCCAGCACCGGGTATGTTGGAGTGATGCACTGCCTCGATGATCGCGTCTTTTGAGAAAAACCCGGAAAACGGAGGTATCCCTACCAGCGCAAGACTACCGATGACTGACGTGATGTAGGTAATGGGCATGTAGCGGCGAAGCCCACCCATTCGCCGCATATCCTGCTCATGGTGCAATGCTATGATGACGGAACCTGCAGCGAGGAAAAGAAGCGCCTTAAAAAACGCATGGGTTGCTAGGTGAAAGATCGCGACCGAGTAGGCTGATGCGCCAAGTGCAACTGTCATGTAGCCCAGCTGTGACAACGTTGAATAGGCTACTACCCGCTTAATATCGTTCTGCACGAGTCCAACCAGAGCCATAAAAAACGCGGTCAATCCACCGATAATCAAGATCACCGATAACGCTGTCGTCGAAAGCTCGAACAGTGGAGACATTCTTGCAACCAGAAAAATCCCGGCAGTCACCATCGTTGCCGCGTGAATCAGGGCCGAAATCGGTGTTGGGCCTTCCATAGAATCTGGCAACCAAACATGTAACGGCACCTGTGCAGATTTGCCCATCGCCCCAACAAAAAGCAAGATGCATATCACCGTAATCCAACTCCATTCATAACCGAGTACCCCGGTTACCACTGCAGTTTGCTTCTCGGACGCAGCAGAAAATACAGCGCTATAGTCCAGTGTGCCGAACAAGTACATTACTGCCGCTATGCCGAGAATAAATCCCAAATCACCCACCCGGTTAACCAGGAACGCTTTGAGATTCGCTGCAACCGCAGATTCTCGTTTAAACCAGAACCCAATGAGCAGATAAGACACCAGACCTACCGTTTCCCAGCCAAAAAAGAGTTGTAGAAAATTGTTGGCCATAACCAACATCAGCATGGCAAACGTAAACAATGCGATGTAGCAGAAAAATCGGGTATACCCCGGGTCACCCTGCATGTAGCCTATGGTATAGATATGCACCATCAGCGAGACGAAGGTAACAACGGCCATCATGACGGCTGACAGATGATCGATCAGGAACCCAACTTCAAACGATACGCCCCCGCTTGTTCCCCAAGTGTATATAGAGCCGTTAAACGAGTGTCCGTCCAACACATCGAACAGAACGACAACTGAGAGTACAAACGAAAGAGCAACCCCTGTTATTGTGATACGGTGTGTTGCAGTGTTCCCAATTCTATTCCCCCAAAACCCGGCAATAATGGCAGCCGCGAGACAGGCTAACGGGATTAACAAATAGATCATCTTCATGAGTCAGTCGTCATCCACGCAGTTGATCCAGATCCTGAACATTTATTGACCGGCGGTTACGAAATAAAACGATTAATATCGCCAGTCCAATCGCTGCTTCGGCTGCAGCTACCGTCAGAATGAAGAACACAAATACCTGCCCGGCCAAGTCATCTAGGTAATAGGAAAACGCAACAAAATTCATGTTTACAGCCAGTAGGAGCAACTCTATGGCCATAAGTATGATTACAAGATTTTTACGATTCAGAAAAATTCCAACGACACTGAGGGCAAAAAGAATCGCGCCAAGAACAAGGTAATGGGACAGCGAGATCATTCGTTGATCTCGGGGCGTTTTTCTGTCGGCATATTGACTATACGAAGGCGCTCCGACTTACTGACTTTGACTTGCTCTGAAGGAGACTGGTAGCGGGTATCTGGACGCCGCCGCATCGTCAACACTATGGCAGCGATAATTGCTACGAGCAGAATGAGACCGGCAACTTCGAATGCAAAAACATAGTCGGTATATAGGACCAATCCTAGCTCTTTGGTGTTACTGTAATCGGCACCATGCCCAACTGGGCGTGGTAACGATTGTGAGTCGAAGCGACCTGACATCATTACCACCGCGAACTCAACAACCATAATGCCAGCAACCAGGGCGCCAACTGGCATATTTCGTGCAAACCCTTCCCGCATTCTTTCGATATCGATGTCAAGCATCATGACCACGAACAGAAACAGCACCATAACGGCACCGACGTAAACTAACACTAAGGCAATGGATAAAAACTCGGCTTCCAGGGTCATCCAGATACAGGCCGCGCTGAAAAATGACAAAACAAGAAACAACGCGGCCTTTACCGGGTTTTTAATCGTCACCACCATTGCCGCAGACACGACCAACACGGTCGCGAACAAGTAGAACAGTATAGAAAGCAAGGGCATTAAGTAGACCAGTTCTTTCGCTTTCTATCTGTATGCTGAATCTTGCTGACGCGCGGACGCAATCTCTACTTCGTAACGGTCGCCAAGATTGAGAAGGTCAATTTTCGTGACTACACCGGACTCGCCCGATTCAAAATGGTATTCATCGATGTCCGTCAGGACAATCGAGTCTACAGGACAAGCCTCCTCACAGAATCCACAGTAAATACATTTAAAAAGGTCGATGTCGTAACGCGTTGTCCTGCGCGTTCCGTCCTCTCTTTCTTCCGAATCAATCGTGATGGCAAGTGCCGGACAAACTGCCTCACAGAGTTTGCAACCGATACAACGCTCCTCTCCGTTGGGGTAGCGACGAAGCGCGTGCAATCCTCGAAAGCGGGGTGACTTAGGTGTTTTCTCCTCGGGATATTGAATCGTAAATTTTTTCTTGAAAAAATATCGACCCGTGACACCCAGGCCTCTGACCAGTTCAGTTAGCCCCCACGTATCCAAAAATCGCTTACCTAAAAACATTTGCTCTACCTATGAAAAAATGACACCAAACGGCGTAAAAAACTTGAACACCCCTATAACCGCTATCCAGATAAGTGTCACTGGAATAAACACTTTCCAACCTAGGCGCATGATTTGGTCATATCGATATCTGGGAAAGGTCGCTCTAAACCACAAAAACAAAAATGCGACTAGAGAAAGTTTCGCTAAAAACCAAAACAAGCCTGGCAGCCAGGTAAACGGTGGGAAATCAAACAGTGGATTCCAGCCGCCCAGAAATAGAATTACCGTTAATGCCGAGATCATCAGCATATTTGCGTATTCCGCAAGGAAAAAAGCAGCAAAACCCATTCCTGAGTAGTCCACATGAAACCCTGCCACAATCTCGGATTCGCCTTCTGAAACGTCGAACGGCGCTCTGTTGGTCTCGGCAACACCTGAGATCAGATACACCAGGAAAAGTGGAAAAAGTGGTAGGAAGAACCACTGATGTAGACCGCCAGACTGTGCCTGAATAATTGTGTTGAGGTTTAAACTGCCAGCCACCATGAGCACACCAACCAATGCGAAACCCATTGCAATTTCGTAAGCAACAATCTGCGCTGCCGAGCGCATTGCGCCCAAGAATGCATATTTTGAATTCGACGCCCAGCCAGCGATGATGACGCCATAAACACTCATTGACGTGAGCGCTAATACATAAAGCAACCCAGCATCGATATCAGCCAGTACCAGCGTGCCCGAAAAAGGGATTACCGCCCACGCGGCAAATGCGGGGGTCACGGCAAGCACCGGGGCGATAAGAAAGAGGTATTTGTCGGACTTGCTGGGTATGATCATTTCTTTAAACATCAACTTCAGAACATCCGCTATCGGTTGCAATAAACCTCTGGGACCTACCCGATTCGGTCCGACGCGGACGTGCATATAAGCAATGACTTTTCTTTCTGCGAGCGTGTAGTACGCAACTGCAATAATGAGAGGTCCAACGATAAAACCGATCTTAATGCCGAGCTGTAAGATCAACGGTAAAGAATCCCAAATTGTCCCAATCCAGCTCATCTATCACTCCATCACTTGAACCACAACCACGGGGGAAGAACCGAGAACCGATGTTTCAGAAAGCCCTGTCGGCACGTATACAACGCCACGAGGCACGCGATCATCAGTTTGGGCCCGAAGCATCACTCTGCCGGCCCTTGAGTCCACGGCTAACCGACCTCCTGGCTTAAAACCCAACTCCTCCAATTCTTCTGCACAAGCGAGTAATGGCACTGTATGCGCGTCCTGGGTCGATTGCAGCGCTGTGGCACGACGAACTGTGGGGTCTACGCGATAAACTGGTACATCGATAATTCGATCCAGTTGTTTGCCGTGCTTTAGTTCAGTCGATTGAGCGACAACATGATTAACTACTTGTAGATCTGAGTTATAACGAACACTTATTGGGTCTGATAGGTCGTAGACTTCTTCAAGCTCAGTGGTAATGTCCTTGGAGGTGACGTGGTCAAAACCGTCCAGTTTTAGAAAATTTCCTAGCACCCGTAGAATCTTCCATCCAGGTCTGGACTGCCCCATCGGCTTAACAGCGGCACTTGCGAACTGGTAAACGCCGTCAACATTGATATATCCGGCATCAATTTCCGTAAAAGCCGCAAGCGGAAACACGACATCCGCCTGCATGGGCACCGCAGAACGAAACGTCGAAAAGCTTACAACGAACTCTGCTTCGTTCAGTGCAGTATCCAACGCCACTGGATCAGCATAATCGCTACTCACCTCAACACCGTACAAAACATAGGCTTTAAGGCACTCATCGATCATATTTTTGCAATTTAACCCCGGCGAAACATTCGGACGTCCGCCGGGTAGACGGTGTGGCACACACCCAGCTACCCATCCCGCTACACCATTAGCATCGGGTAACAAGGCAATCTTAATTCCGCAGTTCTCTCCCAGCCAAGATGCAATCTGTCGAAGCAAACTGGCATCCGGATGATTCATTGCAATTTGCCCCAAAACAATGAGGGCATCCGCATCGTCACCAGTTAAGCAATCCGCGATAGCATCAACATCTGTTCCAAATTCTTTTAGTCCTGCGTGCTCAACAAGATGTCCAGGCAGTAAATCTGCCTTCCCTCGCGCTATTGCGATTTTTCGCGCGATACTCGCGAAAACAATTGCCATCTCTGACGGCTTTGCGATCACTTCTTGAGCCGCCTTAAAGTTATGATTGAACGACATTGGATTAAGAACGGTGATCTCACCGCCCTGCTGCGCAAAACGACGCAGTCTCAGCGATATCAACGGCAGTTCTTTCCGGATATTCGAACCTACAATCAGCACGCCGTCGAGTTCTTGAATTTTAGATATGGGCGTTTCGGTGCCTGGGCACACTGGCGCTGCCAAATCATCCCGGAAATCCTGTTGCCGCAATCGATGATCAACGTTGGATGACCCCAGCGCACGCAATATTTTCTGCAAAAGAAAAAACTCTTCTAACGAAGATGTTGGAGACACAATTGCGCCAATTTGCTCTCCGGACCAGTTCTCTTTGATTTGTGTTAATTCCGATGAAACCAGCTCTAATGCCTCAGCCCACTCGATCTCCTGGTAATTCTCGCCCCGTCGAACAAGTGGCATGGTCAACCGATCATTACAATTAACGCTCTCATAACTGTACCGGTCGCGATCCGAAAGCCAGCACTCATTTACCGCTTCGTTATCTCGGGGTAATACTCGCTTGACCACACCCCCAATTTCCTGAATTTCAAGGTTTGAACCTAAACAGTCGTGGGGGCTGATACCTTTGTGTCCATTCAATTCCCAGGTTCGTGCTGTAAACCGATAGGGCTTGGAGGTCAGTGCGCCAACTGGACACAAATCAATCACATTACCGGAGATCTCACTATCCATCGACGTACCAAGGAAGGTCGAGATCTTCATGTCCTCTCCTCGCCCGATTGCACCCAGTTCCATTACTCCTGCGACCTCTTCGCCAAATCTTACGCAACGAGTGCAATGAATGCAGCGCGTCATTTCAGTGCTTATCAACGGCCCAAGATCGACATTGTCGACAGATCTTTTGATCTCTTCGAACTCGGAACTACTACCGCCGAACCCCATTGCCTGATCTTGAAGTGGGCATTCCCCCCCTTGATCACATATCGGACAGTCCAATGGGTGGTTAATCAGGAGAAACTCCATGGTGTCCTTTTGCGCCTGTTTCGCGATGTCAGACAAAGTCTGTACAACCATGCCATCGGTTACTGGGGTGGCACAGGCCGGGAGCGGCTTCGGCGCTCTTTCGACTTCGACGAGACACATTCTGCAGTTTGCAGCGACAGAGAGTTTCTCGTGATAGCAGAATCGTGGAATATAGATTCCCGCACTATCGGCCACTTCGATAATGGTTGAACCGGGCTCTGCTTCCAACTGCTGTCCGTTTATCTCAACTTTAAGCACGATGAAAATATCCCATCATTAGGCTGCGACTTGAGACGAAATCTTCGACTCGAACTCTCCGCGGAAATGTTTGAGAAAACTCTGAACGGGCCAAGCTGCCGCATCTCCCAAGGCGCATATAGTCCGGCCTTCAATCTTGTCAGCCACATTAATCAACTTATCCAAATCACTGGCTGAGCCGACACCGGTTCGTATACGATGGATCAAGCGATATAGCCATCCAGTACCTTCTCGACATGGCGTACATTGTCCACAGGATTCGCGAAAATAGAAAAGCGCAATACGCTCCAATACCTCGACCATACAAGTTGTGTTATCCATCACAATCACTCCGCCGGAACCAATCATCGATCCTGCCTGCTGGAGCTGATCGTAACCCATCTCACAGGACAGAATCGCGTCTGCTGGCATTACTGGCATAGAAGATCCTCCAGGGATAACAGCTTTTAGAGAACGCCCCTCGAATAGGCCACCGGCTAGATTCAATAGCTCGCCAAACGGAGTCCCTAACGTGATTTCGTAGTTACCTGGACGCTGTACATGACCAGACACTGAAAATATCTTACTGCCGCCGCTACTCTCTTGACCCAAATTATTAAACCAGTCCGGACCCTTGCGGATGATGGGCGGTAACGAGGCCAGCGTTTCTGTATTGTTAACCGTCGTGGGTTTACCGAATGCACCAACTTGCGCAGGAAATGGCGGTTTAAACCGTGGCATTCCTTTTTTACCCTCTAGTGACTCAAGTAATCCTGTTTCCTCGCCGCAGATGTAAGCCCCTGCGCCGCGTTGGCTGTACAGATCAAAGCTCACTCCTGTCCCGCGAACATCCTGTCCCAGATAACCCGCCTCGTAGGCCTCCTTAAGGGCATTCTCAAACCGTACCCACGGTCGATGATATTCCCCCCTGATGTAGTTGTACGCGACGGTCGAACCCGTCGCGTAACTTGCTATCGCCATTCCTTCGATTAACTGATGCGGATTGAGAGTCAGAATGTCCCTATCTTTAAACGTTCCTGGCTCACTCTCATCAGAATTACATACAATATATTTCTGACCGTCAGCATCGCGAGGCATAAAACTGAGTTTGAGTCCCGAGGGAAATCCCGCGCCACCTCTGCCTCTTAGGCCAGATGCCTTGATGATATCGATAACATCGGGAGGTGGTATTGATTCATCAATAATTTTTAACCAGGACTGGTAGCCTCCTAGCTCTTTACAGTAGTTGTCTAGTAGCCACGGCGACTGAATCTCCGGCGCAGGCAAACAAACATAGCACTGTCCCATGGCAATCAATCCAGCTCAGACAACAGTTGATCAACACCTTCTGGCGTCAGGTTCTCGACGTAACGATCATTGCAAATGAGCATCGGCGCTCCACCGCAAGCGCCTAGGCATTCGGCCTCAAACAACGCAACCTTGCCGTCGGATGTGGTCTCACCGACATCTACGCCTAACCTATTTTTGAGTTGGTCAAGCACATCTTTGCTACCGCGAAGCATGCAAGACACATTCGTGCACACCCTAATTCTATGGCGACCGACAGGTTGGGTATAAAACATGTCGTAGAAAGTTGCCACTTCGTAAACTTGGATTGGCTGAAGTGACAACATTGCAGCCACAGAATTCACGACACCTTCGGATACCCAGCCGTGTTCTTGTTGTGCATAACGCAAAGCAGACTTTACCGCTGCCCGACGACTCGGATATTTTTTTGCCTCGGCTTCTATTTTTTCTCTGACATCGTCAGATAACTGGTAGTCGATTTCCATGGCGCTAGCGATCTATTTCACCAAACACTATGTCCTGGGTACCGATAATTGCCACCATGTCTGTCAACATATGGCCACGCGACATCTCATCCAGGGCTGCAAGATGGGGAAATCCCGGAGCGCGAATTTTTACCCGGTAAGGTTTGTTGGCACCATCTGACACCAGAAATATCCCAAATTCTCCTTTGGGGGCTTCTATTGCACAGTACACCTGCCCAGCGGGCACACTATAGCCTTCAGTAAACAGCTTAAAGTGGTGAATCAAAGATTCCATGTCTTCTTTCATTTCTTCCCGCGGCGGTGTACTCAATTTATAGTCATCCAGCATAACTGAACCCGGATTACTCCTTAACCAATCCACACACTGACTGATAATGCGATTTGATTGTCGCATTTCCTCCATCCGTACGAGGTATCTGTCATAGGTATCCCCGGTCACCCCGACGGGTATATCAAAACTGACCCGGTCGTATACCTCGTAGGGCTGTTTCTTACGTAAATCCCATTCAACACCGGAACCCCTGAGCATCGGACCTGTAAAACCGAGTTGCAGCGCCTGCTCTGGTGTAACAACGCCTATGTCGACAGTTCTTTGTTTCCAGATTCGATTATCGGTAAGTAATGTCTCGTACTCATCAACACACGCTGGAAACCGTTCCGCAAAAGCCGCTATAAAGTCGAGTAAGGAACCCGACCGATTTTCGTTCCGAGTGGCCATGCCGTCTTCGCCCTCTCGGTCGTTTCTTTGATACAGTGGCATCTTGTCGGGTAAATCCCGATAAACCCCTCCTGGCCGATAATAGGTCGCGTGCATACGTGCACCTGACACTGCTTCATAGCAGTCCATTAAATCTTCGCGTTCGCGAAAAGCATACAAAAATACGGCCATCGCTCCGATATCCAACGCATGTGCACCTAGCCACATCAAGTGATTACGAATTCGCGTAATCTCATCAAACATAACCCTTATATACTGAGCACGAATCGGCGGCACGATACCCAGCAACGACTCTATGGCTAATACATACGCATGCTCATTACACATCATGGATACATAATCCAGCCGATCCATGTAACCAATGCTGTGATTGTAAGGTTTACTTTCTGCCAGCTTTTCTGTTGCTCTGTGCAACAACCCGATATGCGGGTCCAATCTTTCGATAACCTCCCCATCCATCTCCATAATTACCCTCAATGCCCCATGTGCTGCCGGGTGTTGTGGCCCGAAGTTCATGGTGTAGTTGCGGATCTCAGTCATTGGCCCATTCATCGCGGATAACCCGGGGTACCGTTACCCTCGGTTCAACGGACACGGGTTCATAAACAACCCTGCCTCTCTCTTCGTCGTATCTCATTTCCACATGGCCAGACAACGGGAAATCTTTACGAAACGGATGACCGATGAACCCGTAATCAGTCAGCAGTCGTCGGAGATCCGGATGACCTTGAAATTGGATTCCGAAAAGATCGAACGCCTCCCGTTCGTACCAGTTCGCGCAACGCCACACCTCGATCACCGAATCAACGGTTAAATCATCCTCAGGAACGGGCACGATCACACGCAAGCGCTGATTCAAACTTACTGAAAGGAGATGGTAAACAACAGCAAATCTATCGTCATCCCAATCCCGCTGTGCCTCTTGGCCATAGGCCTGATAGTCAACAGCACACAGGTCAACCAGTTGCTCGAATGCGGTGTCCTGATGGTCCCGCAGTTTTCTCAACAGTTCAAGCGACGACGATCGACTGACTGTCACGGTAGAGCAGACCGAATCCTCAGTGATCGATGCATCAAATTCACCGGATATAGACTTGACCTGACTGTGCAGGTCTTTTGTGGCACCCATGTGCTTTTCGGACTCTAGCGCGCTATGGTGTCTGTGCGCTTGATCTTTTTTTGAAGCTGGATGACACCGTACAACAACGCCTGTGGTGTAGGAGGGCATCCCGGCACATACACATCGACCGGAACGATCCGGTCACATCCACGAACCACTGAATATGAATAATGGTAATAACCACCGCCATTCGCACAAGAGCCCATGGAAATTACCCAACGTGGTTCTGGCATCTGCTCGTAGACTTTCCGTAAAGCTGGCGCCATCTTGTTGGTCAGCGTACCGGCTACGATCATCACATCTGACTGACGCGGGCTTGGACGGAAAATCACACCAAAGCGATCTAGATCATAACGGGATGCACCTGTATGCATCATTTCTACAGCACAACACGCCAGCCCAAATGTCATTGGCCACATTGAACC
>LULX01000295.1_pt1 | contig 14451 bp, 10 predicted proteins | sample 729511 | NCBI WGS metagenome assembly LULX01 (sample SAMN03860278, study PRJNA289734) | marine metagenome | biome: seawater column; feature: ocean; material: water; isolation source: Red Sea water column Station 91 - depth 500m | place: Saudi Arabia: Red Sea | collected 2011-10-15 | depth 500 m
CCTTTATTGTCAAGTCATTGCCCCTATATATATTAACTTGGTTAGTAATTGTGGTGATTATTTATACATCGATTACGTTATTAAAAAGCGGATTTTTGACCAAACCAACTATGAATTAACCGGTTTCCAGGCATGAGTGATTTTGAGATCAAGGATTTACCAGAGCGTACACAGTCATTCTGGAAAATTGCTGGTCCAGGCGCCGTACTGGTAGGCCTTTCCATTGGTGCCGGAGAGATTATCATCTGGCCAAGCATTGTAGCAGAGTTTGGTGCCAGTATGGTTTGGGCTGCCATACTAGGTATTTTCCTTCAGTTGTGGGTGAATCTTGAGATTGGTAGGTGGACGATTGCGACAGGAGAGACAGCATTCACTGGATTTTCTCGTATATGGCTTGGATTTGGGCCACTTTTCCTTTTTCTAACTGTACTTGCTAATTTAGCACCTGGCTGGGGTCGAGCTTCAGGCCTTGCATTGAAAGCTTTAATTGTAGGGCCTGCCGGGTATGGTTCAGACACTTTTTGGACGGTCATAACATTTCTTATTGCCGCTTTTATTTTGTTTGGGCCGAATGTCATTTATCAATCTGTAGAGCGAAGTGTAGAAGCACTCATTATCATTATTACTCTAGGGCTTATCAGCATGACCATTGCTATAGGATCATCCGACATTTGGTATACTTTGGGTCAAGGGATAATAAATGTTGGGTACCGTGATCCGGGAATTTCTGTTAAGGTGCTATTCAGTGCACTCGTTTTTGCAGGTGCGGGGGGTATTTACAACCTCTTTTACAGTTTTTATCTTCGCGACAAAAATATCGGTATGGGCGCACGAATACCAAAAATGATCAATCCATTGCGCGGTAAAGGTGAGGCAATGCCATCCAAAGGTTTTCTTTTTAAAGAAAATCCCGAAAACCTCCGGCGGTTTTCAGCATGGTGGAATTATGTAAAAAAAGATCAGATCATCTTTTTCTGGGCACTGAATTCTTTCACTATCATCCTTTTTATATTTGGTGCTTTGGCTGTATTGCATCCCAGGGGGATTATCCCGACGGCTGGTACGTTAATTTGGGATGAAGCAGTGGTGTTAGGAGAAATATGGGGTAATCCTGGCAGAGTTATTTTTCTAATTGTGGGATTCGCAACGCTCTTTGGAACTCAACTTGTAATTCTTGATGGCGTTAGCCGCACATTTGCAGATATTATTTTCATGAACATAAAAAAAGCCAGATCTCGGGAAGTAGGTTGGTGGTACATGATTTTCTGTGGCGGGTGGATGGTTTTGGGATGTTTTCTTACCTTCATTATGGAAAGAGTGGGTGTTACTGATCTTGGTTTTATCTTTAATGCCGCCTATGTTGGTGGCTTCACAATGGCTATTTATGTTCCTCTCATACTTTACCTGAACCTTAAGTACCTACCCAAGTCGGTTAAACCAGGAGTTACAGCAATTACCATGATGGGGATTGCGTCCGTTGTATATATTGGATTTGCAATTAGCTCAATCATTTGGGAAATAACGACCCGTTTGTAAGTTTATATTAAAATCATGAAAAAAATAAAATTAGTTGTAAAGAAAAACATTGGCGCCATATCCATAATCGGGTTGGTTATTTTGATGATATGTTTTTCTGGAGAATCTTCAAAGCAGAACACAGGAGATAGCAGATTATTTATAGATCGAGAAAAATTTGGTCAAACGAATGAAGGCGTTAGTGTTGATCTATTTACTTTAACAAATGATAATGGTCTTACGGTCAAAATTACCAACTATGGTGGAATTGTGACGTCAATGCTAGTGCCAGACAAGATGGGTAATTTTGAAGATATTGTATTAGGCTTCGATAACCTCCAAAATTATCTTGATGGTCATCCATACTTTGGAGCCCTTATTGGAAGGTATGCCAACCGAATTGCTAAAGGAATGTTTGAATTAAAAGGAGTTTTATATCATCTAGCTGCCAATAACGGAGAAAATCATCTTCATGGAGGCAATCGGGGATTTGATAAGGTGGTTTGGGATTCTGAACCATTTGTGGGAGAAAATGAAGTAGGACTTAATCTCAGTTACCTGAGCAAAGATATGGAAGAAGGGTATCCAGGAAACCTCAATGTCAAAGTGACCTACAGATTAACAAATGAGGATCAACTAATAATCGATTATTTTGCGGAAACAGACAAGGCCTGCCCGGTGAATCTAACTCATCATAGCTACTTTAATTTGACGGCTGGGAGAGAAAATATTCTAAACCATAAGCTTATGATCAATGCCAATAGTTATATTGGCATTGACAAAAATCTCATTCCTACGGGGCAAATTCGCGATCTAATTGGAACTGAAATGGATTTTACTCTACCGGATATTGTAGGTTCAAGAATTGACAAGGTGGATGGAGGATATGACCATTGTTACATTATAAATAAAAACCCGGATGACATGAGTCTTATTGCTAGAGTTCATGAAGAAACAAGCGGTAGAATTATGGAAGTTTATTCCACTGAACCAGGCGTGCAATTTTATTCTGGGAATTTTCTTGATGGAAGTATCAAGGGAAAAAATGGGATTATGTATGAGAAACATTTTGGGTTCTGCTTAGAAACACAGCATTTCCCTGATTCACCTAATCAAAAAGATTTTCCTTCTACTATTTTATACCCTGGGGAAAGCTATGCTTACTCTACCATTTATGAATTTTCCGTAAAGTAAGATATAATTGATTCTCTAATGCTTTCTATCACTATACATAAAATAATTCCGCGGATTTTGTTTAAAATCGGTATTGGTTTCCTTCTCTTTTTCGGAGCAATTTTATTTTTATCGTGCGAAAATTTTACTTGGCAACAAAAGATTACGGTAGGATTTATTTATAATGATATTAATGGAGAGTTGGACGATGAAAAAAAGGCTGCGATTGAATTCGTCAAACAAACAATTAGGTAAAACAAAAGAGATCTTGAATGGTATAGATGTTTTATGGTTTCACAGAGTTGATACCGCGCACGCACCAAATATAATTACAGAACCTCAAGTTCTATCATCTTTGAAAGACTTTGTTCAAAAAGGGGGAAATATTCTACTGACCCAAGATGCTTTTCCTTATATCGTGGATCTTGGTCTTGAAACTGAAAGGCCTCAAATACGATACGTTGAAGCAAGAGATGGTGGCTATGGGCGTAAGATAGGGTTACACGCTTTTAAAGAGCACCCTGTTTTCGATGGCTTATTTGGGGGTGCAAATATATACAATCCTTATCAAGACGTTTTATGCCGTCAAAACGGATACTTCGATGACAGTTACCCAAAGAATGGGAAAGTCATAGCTGTTGATTGGTCTTATATACACTTGAGAGAGAATTCAAAATTAATGGTGGAATATGAATACGGCAGTGGAAAGGTAATAGCCGTTGGTGCCTATGTCTATATGGCGGAATCAAACTATCATAAAAACCATCTGAGCCTATTTCTTGAAAACATCTTTAATTACCTTGTGGAACGAAAAGAATTTGAGAAAAAATACTACTGGGACTATCAGCCAAACTTGATCCGACTTTTCGAAAAAGATACGCCTTCTATTGACATACCATCTTCCAAAGTATGGGATAAAAGCCCAGGATCAATTACCCTTTATTCTCGAGATGCATCCGAAGATTTCTGGGACATTGCTGGACAGCGATTGGTTATTATGGGGAAGGAAAGAGGGGGTATAGAAGAGATTTGGGCGCATCCATTGATGGTTCTCAGAGATTATGAGGTGGGAATTCAATTTACCGATAACGATAGTATTCTTTGGTTAAACAATCAGAATCCTGAACTAGAAATTCGCCCTGAATCAATTACGAGACAGTACAAGTTTAAACGGGCATACCTAAAAGAAATCATTACCACTTCGATTGATCAACCAACAGGTGTCATCCATTATGAATACCGTGGAGTTTATTCCGCGAAAATGGTTATCAGGTTTAAATCGAATATGCGTCTTATGTGGCCGTATTCCCAAGAAGTGACTGGGAACTTGTTCTATGCTTGGGACCCGGGCATGAACGCATTTATCATTAAAGGCGGGAATAAAGAATTTGGCCTAATCCTAGGTTCTAATAGTCGCCCAAATCAACACGTGATAGGTCCTTACAATGAGGTAATAAAATCGGATACCCTTTTGATGGGAGTAGAGGGAGAAAACTTTCTTGTATCAGGGGGACTTGAATTCAACCTAGAGGCGAATGACAACCTTGATATGATTATTACGGCATCCAATGAAGGGTTAGTTGAGTTGGAGAAAAATTACAAGGCAGCTATGATTAATCCTCAAGCAATCCATATTGAAGCAGTAGAATCTACAAGAGGTTTTTTGGCAGAGCATACGCAGGTTATAACACCAAATTCTGTTCTGAATGAAGGTTACAAATGGGCACTTATCGGAGCAAACCGTTTTTATGTTGATACGCCTGGTTTGGGTCAGTCTTTAGTTGCTGGATATTCCACAACTTCCAGTGGTTGGGATGGTAACCATCAAATAAATGGGCGTCCCGGATATGCCTGGTATTTTGGTAGAGATGCTCAATGGAGTGCTTTTGCACTGTTGAATTATGGTGATTTTGAAAAGGTGAAGTCGGTACTCACAATCTTTCAGGATTACCAGGACATAAATGGAAAAATTTTTCATGAACTTTCGACTTCAGGGGTAGTCCACTATGACGCTGCTGATGCGACTCCGCTGTATATTGTACTGGCTGGACGATATTTAAAACATTCTGGAGATCTTAAATTTATTCGGAAGAGTTGGCCACACATAAAAAAAGCTGTGGATTTTTGTTTTTCGACCGATACTAACAATGATCATCTCATAGAGAATACTAATGTTGGCCATGGCTGGGTTGAGGGAGGTGGTTTATTCGGATCACGATCGACTCTCTACCTCTCTTCATCTTGGGCAGAGGCTCTCAAAGAAGTTGCTTTTATAGCATCATCACTAGGTTACACAGAGCAGTCTACGGAGTATTTGAAAGAGCATGAGATTGTAAAAAAGATTATCAATGAAGAATATTGGAATGAAAAAGACAATTTTTTCTATCATGGCAAGAATATCGATGGGAGTTTTAATCCGGAGGTAACAATCTTGGCGGCAATACCACTGTTGTTCAACCAGATAGAAAAAAATAAAGCATCTCCTGTGCTGGGAAAATTTGCCCAGAATGGTTTCTCTTCTGATTGGGGCGTGCGAATTGTGCTAGAAGAAAGTGAACTGTTCAATCCTAGAGGATATCATACTGGGAGTGTATGGCCTCTTTTTACTGGATGGACGGCTCTCGCAGAATACAAAAATGGCAATTCCAATCAGGGATATACGCATATGATGAATAATCTATTGGTCTATCGATATTGGGCTAAAGGATTTATTGAGGAGGTATTGAATGGCCTAGAGTACAAGCCGTCTGGTGTATGTCGACACCAATGCTGGTCGCAAACAATGGTTTCCCAACCTATCCTTGAAGGAATGTTGGGGATGGAACCAAATGCTTTCGAGCATAAAGTTTCACTATCGCCAGGTCTACCGGTTGATTGGGATTCCTTAACAGTTAACCATATCAAGATCGGAAATCATAACCTGGATTTTAAGATGAATAGGATTGGTGGAAGAACTACATACCAATTTACACATAAGGGAAGACGACCATTATTATTGACATTTTCCCCCTTTTTTCCTCCGGGGACTAAGATTCATTCAGTCAAATTGAACGGGAAAGAATATAAAACTCAAATCAATGCAAATAGTCTTCAGACTCATCTCAAACTCAATTTGGAACTGAAAAAGTATGCAACTGTTGATGTTGAGCATTCTGGTGGCATTGATGTGATTCCACTGGTACCAAATCCAAAACCGGGATATAAATCTAAAGGATTCAGATTGTTAAGCACAGAATACAAGGCAATGGAGTTTCTTATAGAATTGCAAGGTCAAAGCGGGTCAAATGAGGTCATTGAACTTTATTTGTTAGATAGAAAAATTGATCGAGTCGATAACGCAAAATTAATAGATCGAAAAGGCAACATTCACAAACTCGCTGTAAGCTTTAAGAAAGACAAAACGAGGTATGTCAATGAAACTGTTAAGGTGTTGCTCAAATGAAATTTTGTGTTCGATCAATAATGAATAATCGAGTAAAAATATTTACCAAGATTATGATTTTGTTAACCGCTACCATTCAGGGACAATATTTGTCAAATCTCAATGGTAATAAAAATGACGCTATTTTTTCAACATATGCTGCACCTCTTTCCCGGTCAGCATATAAAATTGATCAAGGTTATCATTTGGTATGGTACCGATCACAAGATCCGGTCATTTTCAAAAGTGAGAAAGGTGGAAGTTTAGGTTTAGCGTTCAAATTAAACGATGATTACAGAAATAGACTCTACCAGTTCTACGCTGAACCAGTAATAACTGCCACATATAGCGACATGGTCAAGTTCTATTATTACCCTTTTCAAAATGTAAGGGTTAATGTTTTCTTTGCCGTTTATTCGTCTTCTCTAACAATTATTCAAACCGAGATCATAAACGAGGGCAATACTGCAATTGATTTAGGAATATATCCTTATTACAGTCATGGTAATCGGCAAATCGATAACATTCAAATGGTTGATTCCCAAGCTTTTGGATTTGAATTTGTTAATAAGCGTGACTCATGGATGAATAACCATGATATTCCTTTAATAGAAAACCTAAAAAGCATCTATTTCATTGATAACAAGACCCATGAGAAAGGTGTTTATGAGAGTGAAAAATCATTTTTAAATCAAATAAATGATTTAAAAGATCACGTTGATCAATCGGTGGGGAAGTTTCTTGTTTTTGGTAAAGATTTATTTCTGAATCCTGGTGAAAAAAAGTCAATAAGAATTGTGCGTGGAATTGGTGATGCACAAGAAAGTTATAGTCAGCTTTTTACTAAATCCAGAAAGATGGTTGAAATTAATTTAGAAAATATCATTAGAGATAATGAAAAGACATATTCAAAGATTCCAGTATTGAACTTTTCCAACAAAGATTATGAAAATCTCTATTGGAATGCTTTTTCTTTGATCAGGCAGTGTATCATGCCTCCAGAAGGAGCTTCTAGCTATAACTACTACGTCTTTTCTCGTGAGCCGAAATGGGGATGGGGATATGGCGGACAGGTTTTTCACGAGAGTCTAGTCATGTTGGCTTATGCATACATGGATTCTGAAAGCGCAATGAATTCACAAAGGGTTTATATGGAAAGACAATGGCCAAACGGTTACATTAATTACAGAACAGGCCCATACCTTGATGAACAGATTGCGCATAACGGAGATTTCACCTCATCGGCTCCTTGGTATAATTATCAGAACTACGAGATTTTTAAGATTACTGGTGATAAAAAGTTTCTAGAGGAGGCATACTCATCAGGGAAAAAATTCTATAAATATTATAGTTCGAGACGAGATTCTAATAAAAACGGCTTAAGTGAATGGGGTGCACATGCGGTGCTAGAGAGCGTTCGGGATGGGCAGGTAGCTGTATGGGACCGTGTAGGCTGGCCATCCAATTTTGAAGGCCCAGATATAAATGCAATGATGGTTATGGAGGCAAGGGCACTTGCTTCCATGGCCCAGGAATTGCAATACCATGATGAAGAAAAAGAATGGGATTTGATTTCAGAAAGTAGACGCAAATTGATTAATCGTTATCTTTGGGACAATAGAACTGGCTTTTACTATAACGTCGACAAAAATGATTTAGACTTTTCATTCAAGAACAAGGATGATTTAAAGATTAAAGAGATTATTGGTTTCCTCCCGCTTTGGGCGGGTGTGGCCACAAAGAAACAAGCAAATGAGCTTTTAAAGACTATGAAGAATCCCAATGAATTCTGGAGACCTTTCGGAATTCCCACTTTGACTGCAAAAGATGAATATTATAATCCAATAGGATACTGGAATGGACCTATATGGATACAATGGCAGTATCTTGTTTTCAGAGGCTTACTTGACTATGGGTATGTGAACGAAGCTGTTGAACTAGCAGAAAGAGTAATGGATAATATAATCCACCAGTTGAAAGTGGATCATAATTTTTGGGAATTCTATAGTGCTGATGATTACCAAGCCGGTTATCATAAGACCTATATTTGGACTGGAATTGTTGCAAGAATGTTAATTGATTTAGATCAAATTGATTAATTATTAATATCGTTTCCGTGTTAAGCCCTATATATAAATTATTAGTAGAGATTAAAAAGAATTTAACCACAATCTACTGGTGCCTTCATCGGCATCTGAGGTTGGAATATTCACCGCCATTATGGGAGAATTGATATGCGTAATCCAATAGCAATTTTTACGTTTCTAATCTTTTCAACAACTGTATACACGCAGGAATCGGTAACACTGGCAGATTATCTGAGGGCGGAACGATTCTTAAGTGCGAATACGCGCTCGCTAGTATCTCATGCAAATGTGAACCCGAATTGGCTGGACGACGGCCGCATGTGGTATCGCAATACAACCGCAGATGGAACGGAATTTATTATTGTGGACCCAAAAGCAAAGACCCGCGAGCACGCTTTTGACCATGAGCGCCTTGCCACTGCACTTTCAAATAAGGATACTACTTATGGGACCTTCGGTCTTCCATTCAGATCATTTGAATTCACAAAAAGAGGTCGCGCAATTTCATTCGATGTAAAAGACAAAACGTATACATGCAACCTTCGAAACTATGGTTGTACTACTAAAGAAAATAAAAAAGGTGCCGCAGCTGAAATGTCACCCATGGCCAGTTTCCGGCGTGGGCGTACTCAAGTGCTATCGCCAAATGGAAAATTGGCAGCTTTTATTCGTGACCATAACCTTTGGGTCCGCAATGTGGAAACCAAAAAAGAGCGGCAGCTCACCTTTGACGGAATTGAGGATTACGGTTACGCGACGAATAATGCGGGGTGGACCAAAGGGCCTGGCCCGGTGGTCCTCTGGTCTCCAGATTCTAAAAAAATAGCCACCTTTCAGCACGACAGTCGTGGTACAGGGGAGATGTACATGGTCTCCACCAAGTCCGGCCATCCAGAACTGTCCCAATGGAAATACCCTCTTCCAGGAGACAGTCTCATTTTTCGTATCAGTCGTGTGGTCATCAATGTCAAAAATGCCAGTATGGTTCGGTTAAATATGCCGCCCGATCAGCATCGTAGCACGAGTGATGATCATATTGCGGGCCGGGGCGGTACATTTCTGGATGTGAGGTGGAGTAAAGACACGAAACATCTGGCGTTTGTATCCAGTTCTCGAGATCATAAAGAGGCACAGCTGCGTGTGGCTAACACGAAAACAGGTGAAGTTCGAGATGTAATGAAGGAAGTACAACAAACTTATTTTGAATCGGGTGACGGTTTCTCAAATTGGCATTATTTATCAAAAACTAATGAAGTAATCTGGTTTTCCGAACGGGATAACTGGGGTCATTTGTATTTGATTGATTTAAAAACAGGAAAAATCAAGAATCGCATTACTAAAGGCGAGTGGGCCGTGCAGCAAGTACGATACGTAGATCAAAAGAAGCGGAAAATATACTTCTCAGCAGGAGGAAAAGAGACCGGAGATCCCTATTACTGGCATTATTATAGCATTAATATGGATGGTTCCGGTCTTAAGTTGCTCACACCGGAATATGCCCATCATAACGTTACTTTTTCTCCGGAATACAAGTATTTCGTGGATAGTTACTCGACACCGGTCACCCCACCCGTTATCGTATTGCGTGACATGGATGGTAACCAATTGGTCAAGCTGGAGCAAGCTGATATTTCACGGCTGTTAGCTTCGGGATGGCAACCGCCTACCCAGGTGAAGACCAAAGCACGGGATGGTGTGACGGATATTTATGGATTGTTATACAAGCCGACTAAGTTTAATCCAAACAAGAAATATCCAGTTTTAAATCCACTTTATCCCGGTCCTCAATCAGGGAGTGTAGGAAGCCGCAGTTTCAGATCTTCCCGAAGCGATAAACAATCTGTAGCTGAATTGGGATTTATCGTTATTGAAGTTGATGCAATGGGAACACCCGGACGCTCAAAATCTTTTCACGATGCATACTATGGCAACATGGGTGACAATGGATTGCCGGATCAGGTTGAGGCAATCAAACAGCTTGGCGCCCAGTATTCATGGATGGATCTTGACCGCGTCGGTATTTATGGAGGTTCTGGTGGCGGTTTTGCATCCACGGGTGGAATTCTACGTTACCCTGATTTCTATAAAGTGGCCGTTTCAGGCTCTGGCAACCATGACAATGCCACCTATGAGGATGATTGGGGTGAAAAATGGCAGGGGTTGCTCATCAGAAATGAGGATGGGACTACCACTTACGATAACCAGGCGAATCACCTCCTGGCAGAAAATTTAAAAGGCAAGTTACTTTTAGGACACGGTTCACTGGATGGAAACGTTCCTGTAAATAATACGCTATTAATGGCAAAAGCATTGATTGATGCTAACAAGGATTTTGATATGCTCATTTTTCCGAACAGGGGCCATGGTCTTGGGGAATACTGGATGCGCCGCAGGTGGGATTATTTTGTACGTCATCTAAAAGGTATAGAACCACCAAAGGAATTTGAATTTGGTAATCAATTCAAGCGCTAAAGATTCTAGGATTTAGAAGAATTTCAAAAGAAGGAGAACAAATTGCTTGATGTCATCATAAAAAGATTTGATAATCCTGATGAAATCAGAAAGTTTGATAAAGGCAGTTTTGAGATTGTAACCTTATCGGATATGACTATAGGCAGGGCGACCTATGCGCCTGGATGGAAGTGGTCTGTAGATGTTTCCCTCTTAGCGGGCACAGAATTTTGTGAGGTAGAGCATCTGGGCATGGTGCTGTCTGGCAGTGCGACGGTGGCGTTTAAAGATGGGAAAATACATACATTGGAAAAAGGGGATATTTTCTATGTTTCACCTAAACCACACGACAGTTGGGTTGTAGGTGATAAAGCATATGTTTCACTCCATTTTTTAGGAGCGGATAAATATGCGGATTAAAATAATTGAGTAGTATGTTTATGGAAATAAAAAAGCCCCCGAAATTCAGGGGCTTTTAAAGAGAAATGAATTACTAATCCTCTTTCTTTTCAGGTTCCCTGACCCAGGATCGGCGTTCGGCAAACCTCTTTAATTTTAATTCAGCCCATTCATTTACAATTTTTTTCAACATGCCTGCATCGGGTGTATCGGCCCCTAATTTTTCATCGATTGTACTCGTTAATTCGTCACGTTTATTTTGTACTTGATATGCACTAAGGACATTTTCTTTGGCCCAATCTTCTCTTTCTTTTTTACCAGATTCTTTCACTTTATCGGCTTTACCTACCCGGTCTTTTCGGCCAGCAAGAATGATGATCAGAAAAACAGCAACAACAATGACAAGGGTAAGTAGTTGGTTCATAAAGTTATCCTATTGCAGCATTGCGGGAATTTGTAAAACTGTGACCCAATAAACGATGACCATGGCAGCCATGACTAAGAGGGCCGCAGGCCAGGCCATAGTAGCCATACGAATAAAATCTTTTGCTTCTAACTGACCGGCAGCGTACACGATAGAACTGGCCGGTGTTCCAATGACCAGCCAGAAGGCCAGTGAAGTAGAAATAGCCAAGCCAACACCTACAAGCAATGGGTTTGTGCCTGATGTAATAGCCATGTCCAGCACCACAGGGCCGATAACTGCTACGGTTGCACCAGCACTCATGAGATTTGTTAGACTGGCGCCAATTGCAACTACCAGAAGAATCAGGGCTGTGCCAGAATTGATTCCCAGAGGCTCCAAGGTGTTAATAATGCTATCTGCCAGCCATCCAGCTGCACCAGATGTTCGAAAAACTGTTCCAAGGCTAATAGCGCCGGCATAGAGAATGATGACGCCCCAGCTGACACTTTCCTCATAATCCTGCCAGGATGTGAGGCCCAATAGCATATAGAGGACGGCCCCAAAAATGGCCACACCACCTAGACCCAGAGAAAAACCTAACAGACTCTTTGTGATAGATTTGTCTGTAATCCACATGAAGACTACCATAAACATAATTCCCGTGACCAGCCACTGTTTCCCTGTCATTTTCCCATGCTTACTCAGGTCACTTTTTAAGATGCCCACTGCTTCGGAAAGATCGCTGACCTCCGGTTTAAATAAAAAAGGTAGGATGAAGGACATGAGAGCAGTCATGGCGAGAGTATAAAATACTCCCATGGACATCCACTGAAAAAAAGACACTTCCACGCCAACATTGGATAGAAAGCCGATCATAATAGCATTTCGGGCACCACCGGAAGGACTCATAGGTGCGCCGATCATACAGCCTATAGCAATAGACATCATCAACAGTTTACCCAGGTTTGGTGCCGGGGTATTTTTATTGGTCAGGGTATAAAGCGCTATTGCGATGGGGATATACATTGGTGCGATAGAAGCTTCATTAATAAAAGCGGATGGAATAGCCGTACCTAGTAGCAGGCCGACCACGATCATGCGAGTATTCGTTCCGCAAATATTCATCACCAACATGCCGATACGCTTATCCAGACCGTATTTAACTAAGGTGGCCCCAATAGCTAGAGATCCAGCGATAAACCATACTGCGTCATGAGCATAGGTGGATACAATTTTGGACGGCTCTGTAATACCAAAAAATAATTGAACTAGTCCAATAAGTAAGGCCACGGCAGGCATAGGAATGGCTTCAGTGGCAAAAAAGATTACACAGGCAGATAATAGGGCAATAATGATTTGGACATTTTTTGCATTAGCAGCGATTTGATCGGCGCTCAGGTTTTGTCCCATAGCGGCCGCTTTTTCGATCATACTAGTAGGCGTTGGAATTACAAAACCAATTACAGTAAACAGTGCAAGCCCCACTGCCAGCCATTTAAAGTTGGTTGTTTTGGAAAATCCGCCCGAGTTATTCTGTTCTTGGTCAGTCATTGGTTAGGAAAAAATGAGCATAAATATCATTAAAGTCCAAGGGAAAATTTCTTCAATTAATTTCTATTACTGGTTTACCCAATATGTCCATTTTTGGCGCAATGCCCAGCCCCGCTTGATCAGAAGCGCTCATCCGTCCGTTGTTCCGCTGGGGGGCGCCATCAGCAGTAGTGACAGTAACGTAACTATTGAAGTCAGTAGCAGTAAAAAGGAATTCAGTGGGAGTACTATGGGCCAGGTGTGCGATTGCGGCGGTGGTAATATCCCCACCCCAGCTATCTTCAATCGTCATGGCGATGCCCAGTTGCACACAAAGATCCCGCGCCAGTGCCGCTCGGGTGATACCGCCGAATTTACTGATCTTGATATTAACTACATCCATGGCGCCATCGCTATGACCACGGACCAGTACATCCAAACCATCAATAATCTCATCCAGTATAAATGGGTGGGATGTTCGTTCGCGGATAGAAAGGCATTCTTCATAAGTTGCGCATGGTTGTTCAATATATACATCTACGTCATCCACGGCACGGACGACTCGGGCCGCTTCATGCATCAGCCAGCCTGTATTAGCATCGGCTACAAGTTTGTCTCCTGTTTCCAAGACTTCTGCTGCTAAACGAATACGGGAAATGTCCTCATCGGGATTGCTGCCAACTTTCAACTGAAAGCGTCGGTATCCTTCATCCCGGTACATTTTTACATTTTCAGCCATGGCCTCCGGATTAACCTGAGAAATCGCACGGTAAAGAACAAAATCCTCCCCCCAGCGACCGCCCAGCATTTCGCAAACGGGCATTGTTGCCACTTGACCTTTGATGTCCCAACAGGCCATATCAATAGGGGATTTCACGTAGGGATGGCCCTTCAAACAGCGATCCATGAGTTGGTTGAGTTTGGATGTCTGTGTTGGATCTTGGCCGATGAGATGAGGTCCCAGTTCCTTAATTCCTGCCCGGACTCCATCTGCATAGGCCGGTAGGTAGAAAGGTCCAAGGGGGCAGCATTCGCCATAACCTATATGGCCATCATCTGTTTCTACAGCAACAATGGTGGAATCGAATACTTCCACCGATTTGCCACCGGACCATTTGTAGGCTCCTTCATGAAGGGGCAGATCGACTTGATATGCAAGAATTCGTTTTATTTTCATGGTATTATTGATTGATTGTTTTATTTTTTATGATAAAGTCTGGTAAGTCCTCGGCCTAAATGAACCATTAAGCTAATACGAGAATCTGATTATGACAATACGCACCTTCAAATCGTTTTCAATTGCTTTCATCATTCTATTATGGATCTGCGCGTGTGAACAGTCGCCCCGTAATATTGCTCCGGTCAATAGTTATAAAAGTGTGGTGAGCAAACTGAGTGATGCAATTGAATATGAAATTACCAGCAAAAATTTAAATGCCATTTCCATTGTGTTGGTAGATGACCAGAGA
>LULX01001875.1_pt1 | contig 14334 bp, 17 predicted proteins | sample 729511 | NCBI WGS metagenome assembly LULX01 (sample SAMN03860278, study PRJNA289734) | marine metagenome | biome: seawater column; feature: ocean; material: water; isolation source: Red Sea water column Station 91 - depth 500m | place: Saudi Arabia: Red Sea | collected 2011-10-15 | depth 500 m
CTTCTACACGGACTACCTGTGGTTCGATCAGCTCGGCTACGGCAACGTCTTCACGTCGGTGCTCGGGGCCCAGATCGTGCTGGTTGTCCTGTTCACGCTGCTGTTCTTCGTCCTCTGCTTCGCCAACCTGACCGTCGCCGACCGGCTGGCGCCCGTCGTGCGCCCGCCCGGACCCGAGGAGGAGGTCCTCTCCCGCTACCACCTGGTGGTGGGTCGCCGGGCCTGGCTGGTGCGGCTGGTCATCTCGGTGCTGCTGGCGCTCCTGGCCGGCTTCGGCGTCGCCGGACGTTGGCAGGAGTGGCTGCTGTTCACCAACGGCGGCGACTTCGGCATCGAGGACGCCCAGTTCGGTCGGGACGTCGGCTTCTACGTGTTCAAGTTGCCGTTCTCGAGCTTCGTCGTGGGCTGGCTGTTCGGGGCGCTCATCGTCACGCTGGTCGTCACCACGATCCTCCACTACGTCAACGGCGGCATCCGCCTGCAGGCGCCCGGTGAGCGGGTCCGACCGGCGGTCAAGGCGCACCTGTCGGTGCTGCTGGGCCTCCTCGCGCTGGTCAAGGCGGCCGACTACTGGCTGGCCCGCTTCGAGCTGACGACCTCGACGCGTGGCGCCGTCGACGGCGCCACCTACACCGACGTGAAGGCGCAGCTGCCGGCCACCAACCTGCTGATCCTGATCTCGCTGTTCGCCGTCCTGTTGCTCATCGTCAACATCCGGCGCCGGGGCTGGGTGCTGCCGACCCTGGCCGTCGGCCTCTGGGCGTTCGTGGCACTCGTGATGGGCAACATCTACCCGGCGGTCATCCAGAGCCTGCGGGTCGAGCCGGCCGAGTCCGAGAAGGAGGCCGAATACATCGGCCGCAACATCGACGCCACCCGGTCGGCGTTCGGACTGGACGGGGTGGTCGAGGTCCAGATCGAGGGGATGGACAACACGATCACCGCCACCGACCTGCGCGAGAACCCCGGCACGGTCCGCAACATCCGCACCCTCGACCCGCTGGTCGTACAGGGCACGTTCGACCGGTTGCAGGGCGAGCGGGAGTTCTACCGCTTCAGCCGGGAGCTCGACTCGGACCGGTACATGGTCGACGGCGAGCCGACCCAGGTGATGATCGGCGCCCGGGAGCTCGAGCCCAATGTGACCCGCTCGTGGGAGAGCCAGCACGTGGCGTTCACCCACGGCTACGGCGTGGCCCTGGCCCCGGTCAGTCGGGTACGGGCCACCGGCGACCCCGAGTTCCTGATCGGCGACCTGCCGATCGACATCGACCCGTCGTTGGACGTGGTGCTGGACCGTCCGCAGCTCTACGTGGGCGAGGGCCTCGGCGGCTACGCCGTGGTGGGCGCCAGCCGCGACGAGGTCGACTTCACCGACGAGAACCAGGAGACCCTCGAGGTCCGGTACGCCGACATCGGTGGCGAGGGCGGCGTCGAGATGGGGTCGATGCTGCGCAAGGTCGCCTTCGCCCTGCGCTTCGGCCAACTCGAGCCGCTCATCTCGAACTTCGTGACCGACGACTCGCGGGTGATCTACGTCCGAGACGTCCGGAAGCGGGTCGAGAAGCTGGCGCCCTTCCTGGAGTTCGATGCCGACCCGTACCCGGTGCTCCACGAGGGCCGGGTCGTGTACGTGATCGACGGCTACACCACGACCAGCCGCTACCCCTACGCCCAGCGGGCACCGGTCGGCGAGTTGCCGTCCGACAGCGGCCTGCGGACCCGCTTCAACTACGTGCGCAACTCCGTGAAGGCCGTGGTCGACGGCTTCGACGGCAGTGTCGTCTTCTACGTGACCGACGACGCCGACCCGATCGTGGCCGCCTATGCCGATGCCTTCGACGGCCTGTTCCGCCCGATCGCGGACATGCCGGCCAACCTGGTCGACCACCTGCGCTACGCCGAGGACCTGTTCCGGGTCCAGACCGAGTTGTGGGGCGCCTACCACGTCGACGACACCGAGAACTTCTACCAGCGGGCGGCCGAGTGGGCGGTCTCACAGGACCCGGGACGCACCGGCGTCGGGACGCGCGACATGCGCATGGCGCCCTACCGGACGATGATCGACCTGCCGGGTGGGAACGGCACCGAGTTCGTGATCCTGCGGGCGTTCGTGCCACTCGACGAGGACGACGCCCGCAAGGAGCTGGCCGCCTACATGGTGGGCCGCAGCGACGGCGAGAACTACGGGGAGCTGGTGATCTACCGGCCGCCCACCTCCAACTTCGACGGTCCGGCCCTCTCCGAGGAGCGGATCCGCAACGACGAGGAGGTCGCCAGCCTCCAGACGCTGCTCAGCCAGCGCGGGTCGACGGTCCTGTTCGGCGAGCTGCTGCTGGTGCCGATCGAGAACTCGGTGCTCTACGTCCGGCCGCTCTACGTCCAGGCCGAGGGCGACAACACGGTGCCCGAGCTCGAACGGGTGATCGTGGCGGTCGGCGAGGCCGTGGTGATGGCCAACTCGCTCCAGGAGGCGCTCGAGGAACTCACCGGCGACGACCTGAGCGACCTGTTCGGCACCGTCTCGACGACGTCGCCGTCGGTGGACGAGCCGGGTGATTCCGGCGACGACGGGTCAGACGACCCGGCGACGGGCACGGTCGAGGTTCCCGTCACGGTCGCCGAGATCGTGGCCGAGATCGAACAGCTTCAGGCCCAGGCCGCCCAGGCACTGGCCCAGGATCCGGCCGACTGGCTGGAGTTCGGCCGCCTGCAGGCACGGGCCCAGGAGTTGATGGACGCCCTCGTCGCCGCCACGTCCTGACCGGGCGGAACTGCCGGCGCGCCTAGTCCGCGGGCTGCCAGCCCCGGTCGCGGGGTCCTTCGGGTTTCCGCTCGCGTGCCCTCGCCGGCGAGTCGGCCGTGAGGTCCTCGAAGGCCTCGTCGCCGGCCAGTTCGGGCGTGGGCGGCAGCGACTCGCCCGACCGTCCGGCCAGTTCCGCGATCTGGCCGCGCAACTCGACGGTGACCCGGGTCAACTCGCCGGAGAGCCGGGCCAGGTGGAGTCGGAGCTCCATGACCCCCTCCTCGTCGTCGTCGCCGGCGCTTCCGCCGAGGGCGTCGAAGCGTCGCTCGAGGGTCGCCACGCGCTCGTCGAGTTCGCGCAGCCCGTTGACGAGGTCGAGCAACAGCTGGTCGGGTGTGGTGACGTCCTCTGCTCGGGACGCGGCTTCCCGACGGCGACGGGCCATGGGGCGACCGTACCAAGTCGCGGCCTGGGCGGAGGGCGCATACCCGCGCTGTGGCCTGCTCGGTACCCTGCGGGCCGTGATCGGGTCGGCAGCGGGCACATGGCGGGTGACGGTGTCGGCGCTTGCCATCCTGCTCGCCGCCGCCTGCGCCCCCGGCGACGGTCGCGAGATGCGGGGGGCGAGCCCGACCGACACGGTCGGCGTCCTGACGGACGACGGTGCCCGGAGTGCGGCAGGTGCCGGTGGCCACGTGTCGCTTGCACCGGTCGAGGGGGCGCCCAAGGTCCACGCCAGCGAGATGGACGGGCAGGTCACCGACTTGGCGAACTACGACCTGAGCTACCCGCAGATCTCTGGGACGTCGTTCGACAGTGCGGTCAACGGTGCGCTGGAGGCGGTGGTGGCGGCCGCCTACACGGGGTTCCGGGCGTCGGTCCTCGAGGAGGAGGGCTCGGAGATGGGGGCCAGTTCGCTGCGGGGCACGGGCAAGGTGCTGCATGTCGACGGTCGCCTGCTGAGTGTCGTGTTCGACGTGACCACGGAGTGGGACGACGCTGCCTCGCTCCAGCAGGACGTGGCGACGCTGCTGGTCGACCTGTCGACGGGTCGAGTGCTCGAGCCGGCCGAGTTGTTCGTGGCGGGCTCGCCGTGGTTGGACGAGGTGGCGGCACTGGCCCGGGCGGACCTGTCAGCCCAGTTGGGTGAGGACATGCTGTTCACGGAGGGCCTCGCGGCCGATGCCGCCAACTTCCGGCACCTGGCGGTCACGGCGTCGGGACTGGTGCTGCGCTTCGATGCCTATCAGGTGGCTCCCGGCGTCGCCGGGACGCCGTGGGTCGACCTGCCGTGGTCGGCGGTGGCCAGCCTGGTCGACCGGACGGGACCGGCCGGGCACCTGGTCTCCTGATCGTCCCCCGAGCAACGCGTCCCGCTTGCCGATCGGGGGTCGAGCGTGTTGACTCCCGGCGTGGACCTCAGCGGTCACCGGGAGGTGTACCAGGACCGTGGGCTCGACGTCGGCGACCTCGCCGATGACCCGATCGTGCAGTTCCAGCGGTGGTTCGCCGAGGTGGAGGCGGCGGGCTACTGGGAGCCCAACGCCGTCGTCCTCGCCACGGTCGCGGCCGACGGGTGGCCGTCGGCCCGCAATGTCCTGCTCTGCGCCGGCAGGTACGGGTCGCCGGCACGGCCGAGCGGATCGGCGTGGAGGAGTCGGACACCTACTGGGCCACCCGCCCTCGTGGCAGCCAGGTGGGGGCGTGGGCGTCGGACCAGAGCACCGTGGTCGACGATCGGGCGACCCTTGAGGCGGCCTATGTCGCCGAGGAGGAGCGGTGGGCCGGCCGGGACGTGGAGCGCCCCGACCACTGGGGCGGCTACCGCATCCGGCCCCACCGGGTCGAGTTCTGGCAGGGCCGCCCCGATCGCATGCACGACCGGCTGCGCTACCGCCTGGTCGAGGGCTCCTGGGTCGTTGAGCGCCGGGCACCCTGAGGCTCGACGTCAGGTGAGGAGGGACCCGTTTCCTTCTCGCCTGCTGGTGGCTAGGGGGCGCCGGTCTGCCATTCGGCGACGCCGGTGGTGAGGCCGTCGATCAGGTCGTCGAGCTGTGGCGCCCGCGGCGTGCCGTCCCGGTCGCTCCAGTCGTGGGCGTCCACGTTCCATCGGATGCTGGGCGGCAACTCGACCTGGACCCCGCCGTGCCGGGTCCGGTTGACCGGGTTGCGTGGATGGACGCCGCGGAGCCGGCGGGGGATCTCGGCCAGGTCGTCGACGACCCGGTAGCCCCCGGGCAGCGTGCCCCGGACGTGTCCCGCCAGGTGGTGGGCGAACGGCCGGTTGGTGCCGCCCAGCAGGACGGCGAAGAAGTCGTCGTCGCGGCCGTAACCGTGGACCGACACCACGTGGTCGACGCGGTCGAGGAAGGCGGCCAGCCGGCGGGAGTCGTCAGGGTCGAAGCGGGTGGAAGAGAGGTGGTGGCGAGACCCGTCCGGCTGGACGACGCCGTAGTAGGAGGCGCCGGTGCGTTCGGCCACCTCCCTGGCGACGACCTCGGTGGCCCGTTCGAGGCCGCCGCCGTGCAGGGCGCAGACGCCGATGGAGGAGCCGGGCACGAACTCCTCTTCGACGCCGGGGAGTCCGAGCAGCGTGGGCAGGTCGGGAACCCGCTGGATGGGGTTCATCGACGCCGATGGAGGGCCGGCCGGACAAGGAGTGCGATTGTCGCCACGGCGACGACGGTGAGGGCCACCTCGAGCGGGGCCGCCCATCGGCCCGGATCGTCCGCCCAGCCGGCCATGCGGTCGGGCCACCCCGCCAGGAGGCGGACGATGGGCAGGACGACGAGCTCGCCTCGGTGGCCGGCACCCTCCGCGACCAGCCAGACCATCCCTGTGATGGTCCAGGCGGTCCGGCGGGCCTCCTGCGTCAGCACCGGCCTGACGCCCCAGACGACGATCGTCAGCACGACCAGCCAGAGCGCCAGGCCGACGCGGGTGCCGCCGCTGGTCGTCACCCAGGTGGCCAGGTGCGACTGCAGGTCGGTGACGGCGTCGACCACCGGGTTGGACGGGGTGCCGGGGTTGCGTAGCAGTCGGATCTCGTAGATGCCGTAGACGGTGAGGTAGGCGCCCCCGAGGACGAGGGCGAGGGCGCCGAGGCGGTCCACGAACGGCAACAGCCTGCGCAGGTTGCGGACGAGGCCGCCTCGGGCGAGGGCCAGGGACAGCGTCAGGGCGGCGACTACGGCCGTCATGCCGGCGGCGAAGGCGAGGTAGTTGGCGGTGCCCTCGAGGATGCCGTCCCGGCCGAAACTGCCGGCCACCTGGAGCAGGAAGATGGGTGCGGCGCAGCCGATGGACACGACGGCGTAGGAGGCGCCGAACCCGAAGACCGACCAGAGTTCGCCCGAGCCCGGGCCGCGGCGGGGCTTCGGGAGGGGCAGGCGGACCTCCCGGCCGGCGAGGAGGGCCAGTCCGTACGCGATGAGGAGCAGCCCGAGCACCACGGTCACCCAGGGGGTGCGCCGGGCGATGGCCTCCTCGGTCACGAGGTGGCTGACCACGACGCCCAACCCGCCGAAGACGAGGACGAACGCTCCGGCCATGACGAGGCTGACCTGCAGGCCGCGAAGCACCTGCTCGGGGCGTTCCTCCCGGTCGGCGGCGTCGCCGGTGAGTAAGTAGCCGATCCAGGTGGGGAGCATGGCGAAGCCGCACGGGTTGACCGCCGTGACGATCCCCAGCGTGAAGGGCAGGGCCAGGCCGAGGTCGAACATCAGTGTCCCGTGCCCATCACCGGTGCTCGGCGGCGAGTTCGTCGAGCAGTTCGAGGTCGAGCGGTCCCTGGTGGACGTGGGCGAGGGTGCCCGCACTGTCCACGAAGGCGGTGACCGGGAGCCCGACGGCGCCGAGGGCGGCGGTGAACGCCCCCTCGGGGTCGCGGCCCAGCAGGTAGGTGATGCCGAGTTCCTCGACCCGGGCGTCGGACCGGGCCGGCGAATCGGTGATGTTCAGGCCCAGCACGCGGACCTCGTCGCCACGCTGCTGGTGGAAGGCTTGGAGGTCGGGCATCTCGGCGAGGCAGGGGGCGCACCAGGTGGCCCAGAGGTTGACGACGATCGGCCGTCCGTCCTCGGCGTGGAGTTCGGCGATGGTCGTGGTGCCGCCGTCCCCGAGTTGGAAGGGCCGGTCGAGGACGTCGTCGGCGACCATGTCGGCGCCCAGCCGGTCGGCGGCAGCCAGCAGACGGCGGATGCGGTCGGGGTGGATCATGTCGTCGCTGTCCATGACGGCGACCCAGTCCCCGGTCGCCGCGTCGAGCGCCCAGACGATGCCGGTCTTCCCGGGAATGCCGGTGACGATCTTCCGGCGCCGGCCCGGCGTGATCCCGTTGTCACCCCGGCCCGTGTTGATGGCGGCTTGGCTCCCCGTGGCGGGAGGGGTCCCGCCCGGTGCCGGCCGAGTTCAGTGGGGGTGGTGACTCAGGCCGAGCGCAGTTGTGACTGCAGGTGCACCGGGATGGGCACCACGGGGAGCTGGTCCTCGGGGCGGGGCACCTTCGGTGGCCGCCCCCGACGACGCTTGGTGGCGAGCATTCGCCCGTTGCGGAAGATCTGTCCGCCCCAGACGCCCCACGGCTCGCTGCGGGCCAGCGCCCCCTCGAGGCACGGCACGAGGGCCGGGCACTCGGCACAGATGCGCTTGGCCTGGGCGATGTCGCCGAGGTCGTCGGAGAAGAAGACGTGGGTGGGGACGCCGAGGCGTTCGCACTCGGCGTCGGCTCGCCAGGTCTCTCGTTCGTACATCAGTGCCTGCATGGTTCGGCTCCTGTGGCTGGTCGGTTGGTGGCTGGTCGGTTGGTGGCTGGTCTGGTCGGTGGATCGGGTGGTCGAGGGGTGCGGGAATCGGGGCCCAAAAACCGGAAAGGCCGCCGGATTGCTCCGGCGGCCTCGGGGGTTTTGGTGTGCGATGGCGTCTAGCCGGTCGCCTCCCGAGGCCGCTGGGTCTTGGTCCAGAACATGAACGTGGACGACGAGGTCGACGTCATGGTCGTGGTGGCCGTCATCGGATAGTTCCGGGCGTGCAGATGCGCGCCGGACACCGGCCGTGCGGCCGTGGTGCCGTGGTCGTGTCGGTGCGTCTGGTGCTGCATGGGGAAGTTGGTCCGGTGGTCGGTCGGTCTCCGGTGTTCCACGATACGGGATATCACACCGGGTGACCACCCAACACCATGGAGTGGTGGGCCGTCAAGTGAATTACGGCGTCCGGGGCCCTCAGGCGACCAGGTAGTGGCTGCTGCCCGCCTCCTCGGTGCGTTCGGCGCCACCGGTGAGCCGGAGGTGTTCGAGGTGGGCGTAGGTCTCGCTGGCCGCCATGTAGCCCCAGGAGCGCTCCTTGAACAAGCGCCGCATGTAGGCCTCGACCGGCGCCCGGCCCAACTCGGCGCCGGCCTCGCGGATCACGTCGAGGCGCTCACCGTGGTGGCGGCAGATGTCCCCAGCCCGGCCGGTCAGGTCGGTGAAGGGGTGGCCGTGGGCGGGCAGCACCAGCGACACTGCGGCGAACTCCTCCATCCGCTCCAGCGAGTCGATGAACGTGGCCAGTGGGTCCTCGAGCTCGGAGACGCCGCCGATGTGGGGGGTGATGGTCGGCAGCACGTGGTCGCCGGAGAGGAAGAGGCCGTCGGCCGGGTCGTAGAGGCAGAGGTGGTCGTGGGTGTGGCCGGGCGTGTGGACGGCCAGCCAGGTGTGGCCGCCCAGCACGACCTCGTCGGCATCGTCGACGGTGCGGTCGGGCCGGGGCACGCGAAAGGCGCGGGCGCCGAGTCCGCCCGTCGACCAGGTGCGCATCTCCTCCATCGGGGGTGGCTCCCGGAGCCCGCCCCACGGCGTGGTCCGGCGCATGCCCTCCCGGAACTGTTCGAGTGCGTCCTCGGTCGAGGCGCCGTCGGCGTCCTCGAGCGGCGCCTCCCGGAGTTCGGCGAGGTCCTCGGACTCGTCGTTGCCGAAGATCGAACGGAAGTCGGCGTGGGTGAGGAGTGCGGCGCCGGACTCGTCGCGCAACTGGTGGACGCCGCCGAAATGGTCGGGATGGCTGTGGGTCACGACGACCGTGTGGACATGCTCGACCCGCGCCCCCAGGGCGTCGAGGCGCTGCACGAGTACCTGCCAGGAGTCCTCGCCGGGCAGGCCGGGATCGACCAGGGCCAGGCCGTGCTCGTCCTCGAGGGCGTAGCAATTGACGTGGCCGAGGCCCGGCATGGCGATGGGCAACTGGAGCCGGTAGAGGCCGGGGGCGACCTCGAGGATCTCGTCAGGCGCCGGTGCCGGGCAGGAGGAACGCTGAGCGGTAGTGGCGGAGCTCGGCGACCGACTCCCTGATGTCGTCGAGCGCCCGGTGGCCGCCGGCCTTGGGCGGGGCCGACGCCAGGACCTCCGGGCGCCAGCGCCGGGCCAGCTCCTTGAGGGTCGACACGTCGATGGACCGGTAGTGGAGGAAGTCCTCGATCTCGGGCAGCCAGGCGTGGAGGAAGCGCCGGTCGGTGCCGATCGAGTTGCCGCAGAGCGGGACGGTGCCGGGCCGGGGGATGTGCTCCTGCAGGAACGCCAGGGTGGCGGCGCCGGCCTCCTCGAGGGTGGTGGTCGAGGCGCCGATCTCGTCGAGCAGGCCGCTGGTGGTGTGCATCTCGCGCACCACGTCGCCCATGTGGGCCAGCACCTCGGGTGGCTGGTGGATGACCAGGTCGGGCCCCTCGGCGATGACCTCGAGATCGTCGTCCGTGACGAGGGTGGCGACCTCGACGATGACATCGGTGGCCGGGTCGAGGCCGGTCATCTCGAGGTCCATCCAGGCGAGCATGGCGCCGAGCCTACGGGCGGGGGCTGGGTGCGGGAGGGAACGGGGACCCCGAGGCCCGGCCGCTAGGGTCCGGCGATGCTCGAGATCCCGCTGCGTCGCCTCGTCGACGACCTCCCGCTGCCGTCCTACGCGCGGGAGGGTGACGCTGGCGCCGACCTGGTCGCCGCCGAGGACGTCACCCTCGCACCCGGTGGTGGTCGGGCCCTGGTGCCGACCGGAGCCGCCATCGCCATTCCGGAGGGCTACGCCGGCTTCGTCCAGCCACGCAGCGGCCTGGCCCTGAGACACGGCGTCACCTGCCTCAACACGCCGGGCCTGATCGACGCCGGCTACCGGGGCGAACTCAAGGTGCTGCTGGTCAACACCGACCCGACCGTGCCGTTCGAGGTCGTGCGCGGTGAGCGGATCGCCCAGCTGGTGATCCAGCGGGTCGAGTCGTGCCGCTTCGTCGAGGTCGACGAGCTGCCGGACTCGGAGCGCGGCGAGGGCGGCTTCGGGTCGACGGGGCGCTGAGCCCCGTCCGACGGTCGCGCCCGGTCAGTCGGGCGCCGAGTCGGGAGTCCGGGGGGCCGTCAGGCGCCGGGTGCCGCCGGGTCCGCTGACCACGACCTCCACGGCGGTGTCGGTGGTCCGGTAGTCGACGGTGAGGTCGCCGCTGCCCGCCAGGTCGGCGGTCGCCGCCTTGAGGTCGGTGGCGAGGTCACCCAGTTCGGCCGGGTCGATGCGGTGGATCCGGACAAGGACACCGAGGCAAACCCGGGGGAGTTCGGCGAAGGCCGGGCCGTCGGGCACCCGCAGCGTCACGGTGTCGGTGGCGGCCTCCATGCGCAGAGTGTGGCACTCCGTCGCACCGTTGGCCCAGCATGGGGGCATGGCGATCCTCGTGGACGACGCGATCTGGCCCTGGCGGGGCCACCGGTGGGCGCACCTCGTCAGCGACGCCGCCTACGGGGAGTTGCACGCCTTCGCCTCGGACCTGGGCCTGCGGCGCATGGCGTTCCAGGGCGACCACTACGACGTGCCGGCCGAGGTGCGGGAGGAGGCGCTGGTGCTGGGCGCCGAGGCGGTGGAGGGACGCGAGCTGCTGCGACGGCTCAAGGCGTCAGGGCTGCGCCTGCCTCCCGGCCGGCGTCCCGGCTCGTGGGTGGAGCTCGGCGTCTGGCGGGTTGGCGAGGTGCCGATCGGGGTGGAGCACCGACTGACCGACGGTGGTCGTCACCTCGAGCTGCTGGCCGGCTGCTAGCCGCAGGGTTCGAGCATCCCGGCCCACGGAAGCTTCCCCGACCAGAAGCGCACCACTCGTTCGCCGTCGGTCTGGAACATGACGCGGTAGTCCTTGTCGGACTCGTCCCGCGGGACGTAGGCAAGGAGGTTCCCCGTGCCGTCGGGGAGGGCAGTGGCCTGGATGCGTTCGCCGAACATGTCGTGGATTCGGTCCTCGGAGTCGCCGATGCCGGCCCCGGAGCGTGTCGTGATCCCGGGCTCGTCGATGTCGACGCGTTCGATGGTGCCGCCCGCCACCCAGAAGGAGATGCCGTCGGGTGCCTCGTCGGGGGTGACGAGGTAACACTCGCCGACCGGCGAGGCCGGGGAGAACCGGCTGCCGGCAGCAAGTTGGGCGGCCCGCAGCGTCATGCCGAAGTGGACGGTGTCGAGGCCGACCGTGGTGACCGACGAGTCGCGGTCGAGGACGGGGGCGCCGATGCCGTCGACGGGCGGCAGGGTGCCGAGCGACGCCGGATCGACGGTCGTCGTGGTGGTCGTGCTGCTGGTGGAGGTCGTGGTGGAGGTCGTGGTGGACGTCGTCGTCGTGGGCACCTCGACCTCGCTGCGGCCGCAGGTCCCGAGGAACAGCACGATGACCACGAGGACGAGGGCGATGCCGGCGACGGCGAGTGACCGCATGGGGGCGAGCGTAGGTCAGCGACCAGGCGGTTGTCGGGCGGCCCTCGCGAACTCGGGCGCCTTCAGGCGACTTGTGGTGGACTGCGGGGGTGCGGAACCTGACGGCGGTCTTCGTCGCCGTGGCCCTGACGGGCTGCGGCTCCCCGACGACGGAATCCCCTGTGCCGACGAGCACGTCGTCGACCACGACGACGACCTCCACCACGACCACGTCCACCACGACCACGTCGACCACGACGACCACCACGTCCATGTCCACCACGACCACGTCGACCACCACGTCCACCACGTCCACCACCACCACGCCGCCGGGGCCGACGCCGGCCGAGTGCGTCGCACTACTGCCGCCGGCGCTGCGGATCGGCCAGGTGCTCATGCCGGTCGTCGAGCAGGCGGGACTGGCGGAGGCCGCCGCCCTCGCCGAGCGCGGCCTCGTGGGCGGCGTCGTCGTCATCGGGACGCCGGACGAGGGGATCGTCGAGGCGGTCGCCGGCCTACAGGACGCCTCGACGACCGCCTCCCTCGTCATCGCCGTCGACGAGGAGGGCGGCACCGTCCAGCGACTGGACGGGCTACTCGGGCGCCTCCCGTCCGCCCACGGCCTCACGGAGCTCGAGCCCCGCCAGGTCCAGGTCGTGGTCGCCGACCGGGCGGCCGCCATGGCCGACCTGGGGTTCACGATGAACCTCGCTCCGGTGCTCGACGTGGGCGCCGGCCCCGGCATCGGGTCGCGCTCCTTCGGCGACGAGCCCGGGGTCGTCACGACCTACGGCCGGGCCTTCGCCGAAGGCGTCCGCGAGGGCGGGCTGGTCCCGGTGGTCAAGCACTTTCCGGGCCACGGCCGGGCGGACGCCGACAGCCACGACGACCTGCCGGTCACGCCGCCCCTCGAGGAGATGGAGGCGTTCGACCTGCTGCCCTGGCGGGGGCTTCCCGACGGCGTGGCGGTCATGGTCGGCCACCTCGACGTCCCCGGGCTCACCGACGGGATGCCCGCCAGCCTCTCCCCGGCCGCCGTCGACGGCCTGCTGCGCGGCGAGCTGGGGTTCGACGGCGTCGTCGTCACCGACGACCTCGCCATGGGCGCCGTCGAGGAGGTGGCCACGATGCCGAAGGCGGCCGTGCTGGCGCTGGCCGCCGGGGCCGACCTGCTCATCACGGGCGGCGTCGACGACGTCATCCCCGTGGCGTGGGAGGTCGTGACGGCGCTCGACGACGGACGGCTCGCCACGGCACGCCTCGACGAGGCCGTCGAGCGGGTATTCGCGCTTCGCGGCGTCGATCCGTGCACGCTGGTGGGGTGAACGCCGGAGGGCTGCTGCCCTCACCCGACGAGAAGGCCCTGAACCAGCGCCTGCGCGAGGCGCACCTCGTCCACCTGGCGGCCGAGCCGGACTGGGCGCCGGTCGGGATGCGGCGCCTCCCGAAGGGGTTGGTGCGCCTCCACAACCGCCTGGCCCCCCGGTTGCCGATGACGCACCCGCTGGGTTGGGCCGAGGGCACGACCCGTGCCGACGAACTGGAGCGGGAGCGGATCGCCGCCCTGCCCGCCGAAGAGCAGGAGGCGGCCCGGAACCGGCACGAGCGGGCCGTGTACTTCCGGGTGCTGCGCACGCGCAAGCCCCCCGGCTGGGCGGACTGGGAGCCGGAACAGGACGGGAAGCCCGGCACCTGAGGTGTACGGGCGCCGCGTGGCAGGCCGCCTGCCACGCCCCATACTTCTGGCACCCGCAGCGGCGCAGGGAGCCACACGTGGACTTCAACCACTTCCTCTCGAGCTACTACCCGGACCCGACCTACGGCGGCGACCGCCTGTACGCCGACATGGTCGAGCAGGCCGTGGTCGCTGAGCGCCTGGGCTACCGGGGCGTCACACTGCCCGAGCACCACCTCATCAACGTGCTGCTCACGCCGTCGCCGCTGCTCATGGCGGTCAAGGTGGCGGCCATGACCGAGCGCCTCGAGCTGGTCACGTCGGTGGTGGTGCTGCCTCTGCACGACATGCGGATGCTGGCCGGCGAGGTCGTCCAGGCCGACATACTCACCGACGGCCGCCTCGTGGTGGGCGTGGGCCGCGGGGCCTTCGCCTACGAGATGGCCCGCATGGGGTCGCCGATCGAGGAGTCCCAGGAGAAGTTCGACGAGAGCCTCGACGTGCTCATCGCCCTGCTCACCGAGGAGGAGGTCGAGTGGCACGGCAAGTTCTACGACTTCGAGCCGCTGACGATCATGCCCCGGCCCATGACGAAGCCGATGCCGCCGATCATGGTGGCGGTGATGAACCCGCCGGGGATCGCCGCCTGCACGAAGCGGGGCTTCAACATCCAGACCACCCCGCTGTCGGGCGCCCCCGAGCTGTTCCGGGCCCAGATCGCCGCCCACAAGGAGGCCAAGGCCGAGATGGGTGCGGCCGGCGAACACCTGCGCGTGATGATGTCGCGGGTCATCTACTGCGCCGAGGACGCCGCCCATGCCCGGCAGATGCTCGAGCGGGCCCACGACTACTACGGCCGGTTCGACAACGTGTTCACCGGTCCGGGCCTCGTCAGCAACGGCTGCATCGACCCGCTGCCGTGCGCCAAGTCGCTCGAGGAGCTCGACGAGGCGCTCATCATCTGCCCGCCCGCCGAGATGGTCGACCGGCTGGCCGAGTACCACGAGGCCGGCATCGACGAGGTGATCCTGTCGTCCAACATGGGCCAGCCCCAGGGCGAGCACCTCGAGGCCATGGAGCGCTTCGCCGCCGAGGTGATGCCGCACTTCTCGCCCAGCACGCTGGCCACCGACTGACCCCCGTTCCCCGAATCCCGTTCCCCGAATCCCGTTCCCCGAATCCCGTTCCCCGAACCCAGGAGCCCCACCATGCCCACCATCCGCGT
>LULX01000732.1_pt1 | contig 14192 bp, 13 predicted proteins | sample 729511 | NCBI WGS metagenome assembly LULX01 (sample SAMN03860278, study PRJNA289734) | marine metagenome | biome: seawater column; feature: ocean; material: water; isolation source: Red Sea water column Station 91 - depth 500m | place: Saudi Arabia: Red Sea | collected 2011-10-15 | depth 500 m
GCCCTGCTGGACGGCGTGCACGAGGTAGCTCGTACCATCGCCTCTCGGTCACCGTTGGCCATTTACGGGTCCAAGAAGATGATCACCTACGCCCGGGACCACTCCACGGCCGACTCGCTGGACCACATGGCCACCTGGCAGGCCGGCATGTTCCAACCGGCCGATATGGCCGAGGCGTTCGCAGCGCAGGCTGAGGGGCGGGAGGGCGACTTCGACGACCTGCTGCCCTTCCGGGGTGGCCTGGCTGACGGCGTCTGACCCGGTCCGGTGAGTATCCGGCCGGTCCACCTGGGTCTGGCCGCCGCCCGGCGTGTGGCCCTGGCCGCCCAGGGGTTTGCCGACCATCCGCCTTCCGGGCGGATTGACGTCCGGCACTTCCGACGGGTCCTGGGGCGCCTCGGCCTGTTGCAACTGGACTCGGTGCAGGCCGTCTGCCGGTCGCACTACCTGCCCGTCTACAGCCGCCTCGGCCCGTACGACCGGTCGGCGCTGGATGGCTGGCTGTGGGGCTCCGGCGAGGTGTTCGAGGCGTGGTCCCACGAGGCGTCGGTGCTGCCGGTCGCCGCCGAGCCGCTGTTGCGCTGGTGCAAGGCCCGTGCCGCGGCCGGCGAGACCTGGTCGGGGCTGCACGCGATGGGGACGAGGCAGGGCGAGTACGTGGCCGGGGTGCTCGACGAGGTCCGGCGCTCGGGGCCGCTGACCGGCGGGCAGCTCAGCGACCCCCGGCCCCGGCAGGGCACCTGGTGGGGCGGCAGGTCCGACGGGCGACGGGCCCTCGACTGGCTGTTCCGCATCGGCGAGGTGGGCATCACCCGCAACGAACGGTTCGAGAAGCGGTTCTTGCCGCTGGCCGACCTCGTGCCCGCCGAGGTCCTCGAGCAGCCGACGCCGACCGTCGAGGAGGCACAGCGGGACCTACTGGAGGCCGCCGCCCGCGCCCACGGGGTCGGGACGGCAGCCGACCTGGCCGACTACTTCCGCATGCGGACGACCGAGGCCCGGCCACGCCTCGCCGAACTGGTCGAGGCGGACCGACTGGTCGAGGTCCGGGTCGAGGGTTGGCGGGACCCGGCCTACCGGCACCCGGCCGTGTCGCTCCCGCGGGCGGTCAGGACGCGGGCGCTGTTGTCGCCGTTCGATCCGGTGGTGTGGTTCCGGCCCCGGGCCGAGCGGCTCTTCGGCTTCCGGTACCGGATCGAGATCTACGTGCCGGCCCCGAAGCGGGAGTACGGCTACTACGTGCTGCCGTTCCTGCTGGGCGACGCGCTCGTCGGCCGGGTCGACCTGAAGTCGGACCGGGCCACCGGGCGGCTCCTGGCCCGGGGGGTGTTCGCCGAGGACGGCGTCGACCGGGAACACGTGGCCGCCGAGCTGTCGGCCGAGCTCGACCGCCTGGCGGCGTTCCTCGGCCTGGGTGAGGTGGCGGTCGGCCGGCGAGGGAACCTGGCGTCGGCGCTGCGAGCGGCGCGGCGCTGAGGTTCAGCTCCGGGCCCGGCGCCAGGCGGCGTGGCGGGCGAGGTGGCCGAGAGCGGCCACGGCCCGGTCGGCGGAGGCGTGGCAGAGGTGGCCGGCCTCCCGCACGGCGGCGACCAAGGGGTTGTCCGGCCGGGCGACCGCCAGTTCAGAGGCGACCAGCACCGGCTTGCCGTGGGTCCGCGTGGCGGCGGCGACGGCGTCGGCGTACCGGCGCTCCTGGCGCTCGTGGAAGTCGACGATCCGCTCGAGGCCGTGGTCGGGGTGGAACGGTCCGCTGCGGGTGAGGGCGGCCGTGTTGCCCTGGATGCCGAGTCCCAGTTGCACGATGGCGTCGATTTCCGGATGCCCGGCGGCGAGGTCGAGCAGTTCAGGGATGGTGTCGCGGGTCTCGCCGCCGGCCAGGTCGACCGGGTTGTTCCGGCTCCAGCGTGGGGGGAGCATCCCATCGATGGAGGCCCGCAGGTCGTCGGGGAGGGGTGCGAGCACCAGGTCGGGGTGGGCGGTGACGGCGTCGGCGGTCACGACGCCCCAGCCGCCCGCCGTCGTGAGCACGAGCACCCGGTTGCCGGCGGGCAGGGGCTGGGTGGCGAACGTGGCGGCGGCGTCGAAGGCCGACTCGATCGAGGACGCCCGGACCAGGCCGGCCTGGCGGGCCATCCCGTCGAAGATCCGGTCGTCGCTGGCCAGCGATCCGGTGTGGGAGGCGGCCGCCCGCTGGCCGCCCGAGGTGGTACCGCCCTTGACGACGACGACCGGCAGGCGGGGCGTGATCCGCCGGACCCGCTCGAAGAACCCCCGGCCGTCGGGGAGGCCCTCGAGGTAGCAGAGGGCCACGTCGGTCTCGGGGTCCTCGGCGAACCACTCGAGGTAGTCGGCGACGCCGGTGGCGGCGGCGTTGCCGGCCGACACGGCCCTGCTGATGCCGATGCCGGTCTGGCCGGCGTAGTTGAGGAACGCCGACACGAAGTTCCCGGACTGGGACGCCACGGCGATGCGGCCGCGTGGCGGGAAGGGGGCGACGATCTGCGCACACAGCCCGGCCGGCGGGGAAACGACGCCCTGGCCGTTGGGGCCGGCGAGCACCAGGCCCAACTCGTCGGCCAGGGCGACCAGCCGCCGCTCGGCCTCGGCGCCGTCGGGACCGGCCTCCGAGTAGCCGCCGGCGGCGCAGAACACGGCCCGGACGCCGCGGGCGGCGGCGGTGCGGACGATCTCCTCGTTGGCGGCCACCGGCGTGCACAGCACCAGCAGGTCGGCGACGCCGTCGGGCAGTGCCTCGATGGAGGGGTGCACGGGCAGGCCCAGGACGCTGCCCTCCTCCCGGCCGACGGCGACGACGGGGCCGGCGAAGCCGCACGAGAGGATGTTGTGGAGGGCCACGAAGCCGAACTTGCCCGGATGGCTGGACACGCCGGTGACGACCACGCCGCGGGGTTCGAACAGCGGCGACAGGTCGCGTGCCATCAGGCGGCATCCCCGGTCTCGACGAGTGCGTCGACGGCCACGGGCCGCCCGTCGACCACGATGAGCGGGTTCAGGTCGACGGCGCGGACCGCCGGATCGTCGGCGACGGCCGAGAGGGCGAGCAGCGTGCCGGCCAGGGCGTCACGGTCGACGGCGGGCTCGCCACGGAACTCGCCCAACAGGGCCTGGGTGCCGAGGTCGCCGATGAGCTCGAGGGCGTCGATCCGGTCGAGGGGTGCCAGCCGGAACGCCACGTCGGCGACCGCCTCGGCCAGCACGCCGCCGACGCCGAGCATGACGCACGGGCCGAACTGCTCGTCGTGGACGAGGCCGGCGATGAGCTCGCGGTTGCCGCGCACCATCGAGCTGACCAGCAGTTCGACCTCGCCGTCCTCGGGTCGGGCGGCGGCGAGGAGGTCGGCGGCAGCGGCGGTGACCTCGGCGACCCGGCCGAGGTCGAGCCGGACGAGGCCACGCTCGGTCTTGTGGGCGATGGTGGCGCCGCAGAGCTTGACGACCACCGGCAGGCCGAGCGCCTCGGCGGCGGCACCGGCGGCCTCGGGATCGCCTGCCGTCGCCCACGGCGAGACCGCCACGCCGGCGGCCTCGGCGAGGCGGCGCGAATCGGCTTCGGAGAGGGTCGGCATCGCCGGGTTCCTAGCACGTTCCGGCCGACGGCCGGCAGGTGGGTCGGCCGGGGGAGGGGGTCAGGCCGCCAGCGCCGCGTAGCCGGGCTTGATGACGTCCTCGATGATGGCGAGGCGCTCGTCGAACGGCAGGAAGGCGCTCTTCATGCCGTTCACGGTGAGCCAGCGGAAGTCGTCGAGGCCCCAGCCGAACGCCGACTCGAGGGCGGCGAACTCGGAGGACATCGACACGCCGCTCATGAGCCGGTTGTCGGTGTTGACCGTGACCCGGAAGCCGAGCGACCGCAGCAGGCCGATGGGGTGGTCGGCGATCGAGTCGACGGCGCCGGTGTGGACGTTCGACGTCGGGCAGAGTTCGAGCGGGATGCGACGGTCGCGGACGAAGGCGGCGAGGCGGCCCAGGTGGTGGGTGCCGTCGCCGTCAGTGGTGACGTCGTCGACGATCCGGACGCCGTGGCCGAGCCGCTCGGCGCCGCAGAACTGGACGGCCTCCCAGATCGATGCCGGGCCGAACGCCTCGCCGGCGTGGATCGTGAAGTGGAAGTTCTCCCGCTGCAGGTACTGGAAGGCCTCGAGGTGTCGGGTTGGCGGATACCCGGCCTCGCGACCGGCGATGTCGAAGCCGACGACGCCGTGGTCCCGGTACCGGACCGCCAGCTCGGCGACCTCGGGGGAGTCGGTGTCGGTGCGCATCGCCGTGAGCAGCGTGCGGATCGTGAGGTTCGTGCCCGCCGATCCCTCGGCGAAGCCCGCCAGCACGGCCTCGACGACCTCGTCGGGCGCCAGCCCCTGCGCCGTGTGCAGGGACGGGGCGAAGCGGACCTCGGCGTAGACGGCGCCGTCGGCGGCCAGGTCGGCGGCGCACTCGGCGGCAACCCGGTGGCAGGCCTCGGCGTGCTGCATGACGCCGACGGTGTGGGCGAAGGTCTCGAGGTAGAGGCCGAGGTCGCGCCGGCTGGCCCCGCGGAGGAACCAGTCGGCCAGTTCGTCGACGTCGGTGGCCGGCAGGTCGGCGTAGCCGTGGGCGTCAGCCAGTTCGAGGACGGTGGCGGGTCGCAGGCCACCGTCCAGGTGGTCATGCAGGACGACCTTGGGGGCCTGCCGGATGGTGGCCGGGTCGAGGAGTGGACCGGATGCCGTTGCTTCCGCCATGGCGCAGGCTACCGGAACCGCCGCGGGCACGGGCCCGTCCGGCTCCGGCAACTAGCGTCCGGTTGGTGGGAAGGGTGCGCTACCTGGCCGACACGGTCCTGACCTGTGACGAGGCGGGCACGGTGCACTCGCCGGGCGCGCTCGACGTCGAGGACGGCCGCGTCGCCTGGGCGGGTACCGCCGGGGAGGCGCCGGCGGTCGACGCGCTCGAGGTCCGCGACCTGGGCGGCCTGCTCATGCCGGGGCTCGTGAACGCCCACTGCCACACGCCGATGACGCTCGTCCGCGGCGCCGGTGACGGGTTGCCGCTGTGGCGCTGGCTGACGGAGGCCATGTGGCCGCGGGAGGGCCGGATGGCGCCCGAGGACGTCTGGTGGGGGATGACACTGGGCTCCGCCGAGATGCTGCAGGCGGGGGTCACGACGAGCTGCGAGATGTACCTCCACGAGGAGTCCGTGGTCGAGGCCGCCCGGGCGTCGGGAGCACGCCTCGTGATGACGCCGGGCGTCGTGTCGGCGCTGCACCCGGACGACTCCGGGGAGGGGCGGGCGCAGGACGTCGTGGACTTCCACGCCCGCCACCACGACCCGACCGGACGGATCACGGTCGGGGTGGCCCCGCACTCGGCCTACGACCTGGGCGTGGACCGGGTCGTGGAGCTGGCCGAGCTGGCCCGCTCGCTGGACGTCGTCCTCCACGTCCACCTGGCGGAGACCGCCCAGGAGAGCGAGGGGCTCGAGGCCGAGCACGGGGCAAGTGTCGTTCGGATCCTCGCCGACCACGGGGTGTTCGGGGGCCGGGTCCTGGCCGCACACTGCGTCTGGGTCGACGACGACGACATCGGGGTGCTGGCCGCCCACGACGTGGCGGTGGCCCACTGCCCGGTGTCCAACATGAAGCTGGGATCGGGTGTGGCGCCGGTGGCCGCCATGCTCGAGGCCGGCGTGACCGTGGCGCTGGGGACCGACGGGCCGGCCTCCAACGACACCCTCGACCTCTGGGAGGAGGTCAAGGCGGCGCCGTTGCTGGCGCGCGTCACCGGTCTCGACGCCACGCTGCTGGGCCCTTCGACGGTTCTCGCCATGGCCACCCGGATCGGCGGGCGGGCGGTCGGCCTCGACGACGTCGGCTGTCTGGCAGCCGGTTGGGCGGCCGACTTCCAGCGACTCGACCTCGACCACCACGCCTTCGTGCCTGTCACCGAGCCGTCGGAGCTGCTGGCCCACGTTGCCTGGGCGGGGACCGACCGGCGCGTCACCGACGTGTGGGTGGCTGGCGAGCAGGTGGTCGCGGACGGGGTCGTGCTCACGGTCGACGAGGAGCAGGCCCGTGCCGAGGTGCAACAGCGGGCGCAGCGGCTGGCGGCGGAATGAGCGACGCCAGCGCCGACGTCACCGACGATCTCGCCGCCGATGAGGTGGCGGCCCTGCTGGGGCTCGAGCCGCTGCCACACGAGGGCGGTCGCTGGGCCCGCACCCTGCACGACGGGAACTCCAGCGCCATCCACTACCTGCTCAGCGAAGGCGACTTCTCGGCGTTGCACCGACTCACCGGGCCCGAGGTGTACCACCACTACGCCGGCGCGCCCGCCGACCTGCTGCTGCTCCACCCGGACGGCACCCACGAGGAGGTCCGGCTGGGCGACGACCTTCAGGGCGGCCAGCGGCCCCAGGTGGTGGTCCCCGCCGGGACCTGGCAGGGGTCGTCCACGCTCGGCGCCTGGACGCTGCTCGGGACCACGATGGCGCCGCCCTACGCCGACGAGGGCTTCGAGCTGGGGCGGCGGGACGACCTCGTGGCCGATTGGCCGGCGGTCGCCGACCGGATCGGCGCCCTCACCCGCGGGTAGGCGCGGGTAGGCGCGGGTAGGCGCGGGTAGGCGCGGGTAGGCGCGGGTAGGCGCGGGTAGGCGCGGGTACGAGGCGAGGAACGCCACGGCGTCGGCGACGTCGCCGGGCGTGCCGAGGCGGCCCAGCGGTGCGGCCGCCAGCCAGCGCTCGACGCCCTCGGGCCAGCGCTCGGCGAGCCCGCCGTCGTCGATGAGGCCGGGGGACACGCTGTTGGCCCGGACCCCGCGGGGGCCGAGCTCGAGGGCCAGCGCCCGGGTGAGCATGACGAGGCCCGCCTTGGCGGCGGCGTAGTGGGCGTGCCCGGGTGCGGGCTGGTGGGCCTCGATGGTCGCCACGTTCACGATGCAGCCGCCGGCATCAGCGAGTGCATCGGCGGCGGCCCGGGCGAGGAGGTGGGCGGCACGCAGGTTGACGTCGTGGACGGCGTCCCAGTCGGCGGCGGCCACGTCGGCGAGGGGGGCGACCGACTGCAGGGCGGCATTGTGGACGAGCACGTCGAGCCGACCAGCGGCGTCGAGGGCCGCCGCCACGAGCCGTTCGGGGCCGTCGGCGTCAGCGAGGTCCGCTACGACGCGGGTGCCGGCCAGGGTTTCGAGGCGGTCGATTCCGTGGTGGACGCCGAGCACCAGGTCGGCGCCGAGGTCGGCCAGGCGACCGGCGATGGCGGCGCCGATGGGGCTGTGGGCGCCGGTCACGAGGGCGACGCCGCCGTCCAGGCGGAGGTCCTGCCCGTTCATCGGACGGCCCCGTGCGGCCGGGAGGGAACGCCTGTGCGAGGATCGCGGCGGTCCCGGCGGGGGAGTGGGTCGAGCCGGCGAGGAGGCGACATGCGAGCGAGGGTAGTCACGTGACCGGGCAGCGGACGGACCGGTGCCCTCCGACGGTCGACTGGGTGGACGGCGCCGTGGTGCTGCTCGACCAGACCGCCCTGCCCGAGGCGGAGCGCTATGTGCGCTGTGGGGACTGGCCACGGGTCGCCCGGGCCATCGCCGACCTCGAGGTGCGGGGCGCCCCGGCCATCGGGGTGGCCGCCGCCTACGGGCTGGCACTGGCCGCCGAGCAGTCGACCGCAGAGTCCGTCGACGACCTCCTGGCGGACTTCGAGGAGGCCGCGGCGGCGCTGGTCGCCACGCGGCCGACGGCCGTCAACCTGGCCTGGGCCGTCGAGGAGGTCCGCTCCGCTGCCCTGGTGTCCGGAGGCTCGCCGGACGACGTCCGGCGGGCCGTCGCCGACTGTGCCCGACGCCTGGCCGCCGAGGACCTCGCCACCTGCCGGGCCATCGGCGACGCCGGTGCACCGCTGCTGGCCGGCGTCGACGAGGTCATCACCCACTGCAACGCCGGCGCCCTGGCGACGGCTGGCTACGGCACGGCCCTCGGCGTGGTGCGCTCGGCCCACCGCGACAACCCCGGCCTGCACGTGTGGGCCGACGAGACCCGGCCGGTGCTCCAGGGGGCCCGCCTCACCGCCTTCGAGCTGGGCCGGGACGGGATCGCCTGCACCGTGATCGCCGACGGGGCGGCGGCGTCGGTCCTGAGCGAGGGGCGGGTCGGCGCGGCGATCGTCGGCGCGGACCGCATCGCCGCCAACGGCGACGTCGCCAACAAGATCGGCACCTACGGGCTGGCCGTGTCGGCCCGCCACCACGGCGTGCCCTTCTACGTGGCGGCCCCCCTGTCGACCATCGACCCGGCCACTCCCGACGGTTCGGCGATCGTGATCGAGCAGCGTCCGGCCGAGGAGGTCGCCGCCTACCGGGGCAGTGCCATCACGCCGCCGGGGGCGGGGGTCCACAACCCGGCCTTCGACGTGACCCCGGCCGACCTGGTCGACGCCATCGTCACCGAGGTCGGGGTGCTGCGGGCCCCGTACGGGCCGGCCATCGCGGCGGCCCTGGGAGGCTGAGGAGACCGGCGCGGCTCAGGCGGCGTCGGCGCCTCCGGTCATCATCCGGCCGATGGCGGTGCGCTCGAGGGTTCCGGCGTCGGCGACGGCGACGAGGCGGCCCTTGAAGATCACGCCGATGCGGTCCGAGAGGCTGAGGATCTCGTCCAGTTCCGCCGAGACCAGGAGGACGGCGACGCCCTCGTCGCGCTGGGCGACCATCTGCTGGTGGACGAACTCGATGCTGCCCACGTCGATGCCGCGGGTGGGCTGGGCGGCGACGAGCAGCCGGGCTCCTTGCGAGAGTTCACGGGCGGCGATGACCTTCTGCTTGTTGCCGCCCGACAGGGAGCGGGCGGGTGCGGCGATGGAGGTGGTCCGGACGTCGAAGTCGGCGACCAGGCGCCGGGCCTCCTCGTCCACGGCCGCCGCCTGGCGGATCCCGCGTCGGGCGTAGGGCGACCGGAAGTAGCGGTTCAGGACCAGGTTGTCGGCGATCGAGTGCGGGCCGACGAGGCCGTGCTTCTCGCGGTCCTCGGGCACGTGGGCGACGCCCCGCTCGCTGATCGTCCGCGGCGTGGCGTTGGTGATGTCGTCGCCGCCGAGGAGGACCGTGCCGCCGTGGGCGTGTCGGAGGCCGGTCAGGGCCTCGACGAGCTCGCGCTGGCCGTTGCCCTCCACGCCGGCGATGCCGAGGATCTCGCCGGCCCGGACCTCCAGCGAGAGGCCGTCGACGGCGGGACGGCCGCGGCTGTCGTGGACGTGCAGGTCGCGGACCTCGAGGACGGCATCGGTCGGCCGGGCCTCGGTCTTGGCCACCCGCAGCACGACGCTCCGTCCGACCATCATCTCGGCCAGGCCGGCCTCGTCGGTCTCCGAGGGCGCCGTGGTGCCCACCACCCGGCCGCCGCGCATGACGGTGACCCGGTCGGCCAGGGCCATGACCTCGCGGAGCTTGTGGGTGATGAACACGATGGCGACGCCGTCGGCGGCCAGGCCGCGCAGCACCTCGAGCAGCTGGTCGGTCTCCTGGGGGGTGAGGACGGCGGTGGGCTCGTCGAGGATGAGGAGGTGGCCAGCTCGACGACCTCGTCGGCGGCCCGGTCCAGGTCCAGCAGGCCGCGCCGGCGCGTGGGTTCGTCGCCCAGCACGATGTTCTCGGCGACGGTGAGCACCGGCACCAGCTGGAAGTGCTGGTGCACCATCCCGATCCGGTGGGCGATGGCGTCGCGGGGGCTGTCCATCTGCACGGGCGTCCCCGCCACGCGGACCTCCCCTTCGTCGGCGTGGTACAGCCCGAACAGGATGTTGACGAGGGTGCTCTTGCCGGCGCCGTTCTCGCCGAGGAGGGCGTGGATCTCGCCCCGCTCGACGCGCAGGTCGACGCTCTGGTTGGCGACGACCGGGCCGAAGCGCTTGCCGATGCCGACGGCCTCGAGGGCGGGCACCGTGGCAGGGGCGGTTGCGGGGACCGAGGTGGGAGTGGTGGCGTCCATCGGTGCTACTCCCGGCTGTACGGCTGGCCGATGGCGGCCGGCGGCCGGGCCCGGCCGACGAAGCCGGCCACGACGACGATGGTCACGACGAACGGAATCATGCCGACGAACTGCGGGTCGTCGGTCAGCCAGCCGCGGAACTGGAACTGGGTCTGGACGGCGTTGGCGTAGCCGAACAGCAGGGCCGCTCCCCAGGCACCCACCGGATTCCAGCGGCCGAAGATCATGACGGCGAGGGCCACGAAGCCGCGGCCGTTGGTCATGAGGCGCTCGAAGGAGCCGACCGACTCGAGGCTGAGGTAGGCGCCGCCCAGGCCGGCCAGGCCGCCGCCGAGGATCAGGTTCAGGTACCGCATCCCGGCGACCGAGACACCGACCGTCTCGGCGGCGCTGGGGTGCTCGCCGACCGCCCGGGTGCGGAGCCCCCAGGTGGTGCGGAACAGGCCGTACCAGAGCACGGGGACCAGCAGCAGCGTCAGGTAGGTGAGCGGCCGGTTCGAGAAGAACACCCGGCCCAGCACGGGCAGGTCCGACAACGGGCCGAGAGATGTTGAGCACCGTGCCAGCGATGATCTGGTCGCCCTGCATGCTGACGGACAGGAAGGCGAGGAACGCCCCCATCAACATCCCGACGGCGACGCCGGTCGCCACGCCGACGAGGAGGTCGCCCGAGGAGGACGCGGCGAGGAAGCCGGCGAACGCCGACAGCAGCATCTGCCCCTCGATGCCGATGTTGATGACGCCGGAGCGCTCGCCGAGGATCCCGCACAGGGCGCCGAGGACCAGCGGTGTCGACTGGCGCAGCGTGGCGGCGAGGACGGCGGTGGTCTGCGCCTCCTGGAACTCGGCGGTCCACAGGGTGAACAGCACGAGAGCCAGGGCGGTGAAGAACCACCAGCGGTAGCGGTACAGGAGGTTCGTCGGCTCGCTCATGCGTCCCCCCAGTGGGCGCCTACGGAGATGTCGGAGGTCTCGCGGCGGCGCAGCACCCAGCGGACCACGATCGGCGTGGCCACGAACAGCAGCATCAGCGCCTCGATGATCTCCGTGATCTCGGGCTGCACGTCGGCCTTGAACTGCATCATCGACCCGCCGGCCTCCATGGCGCCCACGAGCAGCGCCGCCGGGATGACACCGATCGGATGCGTGCGTGCCAGCAGGGCGATCGTGATGCCGTTGAAGCCGAGGCCGGCGTTGAAGCCCGGCTCGTAGCGGCCGACGACGCCCTGGGTCTCGATGGCGCCGCCCAGGGCGGCGAGGAAGCCGCTGATGGTCATGGTCAGTACGACGATCTTCGGGACGGAGATGCCGGCGTACCGGGCGGCTTCGGGGTTGAGTCCGACCGAGCGGATCTCGAATCCCATCGTGGTGCGCTGCAGCAGGTACCAGCAGCCGACGGCGGCCGCCACGGCGATGCCGAAGCCGAGGGGCAGTTCGCCCCAGCGGGGGATCTCGGCACTGGCCTCGATGTGCGGCGTCTGGGTGATCGGGCCGGGCTGGCGCCACGGATGCGCCGTCAGCCAGTCGGTCAGGTTGATGGCGACGAAGTTGAGCATGATCGTGGTGATCACCTCGTGGGCGCCCCTCGTGGCCTTGAGCAGGCCGGGGATCATGCCCCAGGCGGCGCCGGCGATGCCGCCGACCAGCAGCGCCATCGGGAGGTGGATGATCCACGGCAGGCCGGTGACGCCGTAGCCGACGGCGGCGGCGAACAGGGCGCCGATGACCAGCTGGCCCTGGCCGCCGATGTTGAACAGGCCGGCCTTGAAGGCGAAGGCCACGGCCAGGCCGCCCATCACGAGCGGCGTGGCCTTCTCGAGGGTGCGGCCGAAGACCTTGCGGTTGGCGAGGGCGCCGTCGTAGAGGGCCCGGTAGGCCTCGATGGCGTTCTCGCCGGACAACTCGATGATGATGCCGCCGACCAGGATGGCCAACGCGACCGACAGGAGGGGGACGGCCGCAGCGCGCAGGAGCGTCATCGCCGATTCGCCTCAGCATGTCGCGTCGCCAACGACGTCATCGGTCCTCCCAGGCCCCGCCGGACCAGCGAACCGTAGCCCAAGCCGTCGCGGGCCCGGCAACTCCCGGCGGCCGTGGTGTGGCCAGCCGCTGGCGGCGGTGACCGTGGTGGTGCCGGTCAGCCGGCGGAGGCGGTGACCGTGGTGGTGATGCCGCCGCGGACGCCCTGCTCGAGGGTGACCGTGACCGTGGCGCCGACGGCGTCCGCCAGGTGGGTGGCGATGCGGGGGGCGAGGTGCTCGGCGAAGATGCCGACGGCGGCGAAGGTCCGCAGGTAGAGCTTGAGCGACTTGGTCTCGATGCAGCGGTCGACCGGCGTGTAGGCGATGTCGACGGCGTAGAAGTCGGGCTGGTCGGTGACCGGGCAGACGGCGGTCAACTCGGTGGACCGGAAGTGCACGCGGTCGACGGCGCCGTCGACCGGGAAGGTGTCGATCTGGGGGCCCGGCTTGGCGTCCGGGCGACCGAGGACGGGCTCGCTCACGGTGGTGACCCCTGTTGGGGAACGGCGCGACTCGGCCGGGTCAGCTGTTGCGGCCGTGGTTGGGCTTGCGCCCGTGGTTGGCCTTCTTGCGGCGGGCGTTGGCCTTCTGGCGGCTGGTGCGCTTGGACATGGCCACGAGGCTAACGGCGGCGGCGTCGTTAGCCGCCGGTCGTGTCCGTGGGCGGGTGTGCCAGGCGCCGCAGGGTGCGACGGGTGGGCGCCCGTAGCCTGAGCCGCCGGTCCAACCGGGGACCGGGTGAGCGCAGGAGCAACGGTGGAGCGATTCGGCTTCGTGGGGCTGCCCAACGCGGGCAAGTCCTCCCTCTACAACGCACTGGCGGGCGGTGGCGCCCTCGCGGCCCCGTACGCCTTCGCGACCACCGACCCCAATGTGGGCGTCGCCCGGGTGCCCGACGAACGGCTCGAGCGCCTCGCCGCCATGAGCCGGTCGGCCAAGGTCGTCCCGGCCAGCGTGCAGTTCACCGACATCGGAGGCCTCGTCGAGGGGGCCGCCTCCGGTGAGGGCCTCGGCAACCGGTTCCTCGCCGGCATCCGCGAGGTCGACGCCATCGTCTTCGTGTTGCGGGCGTTCCGCGACGGCGACGTGCCGGGCCCGACCGACCCGCTCGACCACCTGCGTATCGTCGAGGTCGAGCTGGCCCTGGCCGACCTCGAGACGGTCGAGCGGCAGCTGGACCGGCAGCGCCGGGCCGCCAAGGGCGACCGTTCCCTGGTCGGCGGTATCGCCGCCCTCGAGGCCGCCCAGGAGGCCCTGGCCGAGGGCACCCCGATCTCCCGCAGCGGCATGCCCGCCGGTGACCGTGAACTGCTGGCGCCGTTCTTCCTCCTGACCGACAAGCCGGTGCTGGCCGTCGTCAACCTGGACGAGGAGCAGGTCGCGGACCCCGAGCCGGTGGTCGCCCCGGTGGCCGCCGAACTGGAGGACGCCGACGTGGTCGGCATGTGCGTCCAACTCGAGGCCGAGGCGGCCCTGCTGCCCGCCGACGAGCGGACCGAGATGCTCGAGGGCCTCGGGCTGGGCGAGGGGGCGCTGCCGCGGTTCGTCCACGCCGCCTACCACCGGCTGGGGCTGCGCACCTTCTTCACGACCGCCGAGAAGGAGAGCAGGGCCTGGACCTTCCGGGCGGGGTCGACGGCGCCGGAGTGCGCCGGCCGGATCCACACCGACTTCCAGCGGGGCTTCATCCGGGCCGAGACGATCCACTGGGACCTCCTGCTCGAGGCCGGCTCGTACCCGAAGGCGCGCGAGGCCGGCCTGGTGCGCTCGGAGGGCAAGGACTACCTGCCGGTCGACGGCGACGTGCTGGAGTTCCGCTTCAACGTGTAGGCGGACATGGCGGATACGTCTGCTCCGGACCGGTAGCGCTCCTACGATTGCCGGCATGCCGTGGTTGGTGTCGGAGGACCGGGTGCTTGCCAGCCTCGAGGTCGCCGAGACCCCGACGGCCCGCCGGCGGGGCCTGCTGCGCCGCGACGCGCTGGACGGGGCGCTGCTGCTGCGGCCCGCCAACTCGGTCCACACCCTCGGCATGCGCTTCGCCATCGACGTCGCCCACCTGGATGGCGGCCTGTGCGTGCTGCGGACCGTGACGATGCGCCCGTGGCGGGTCGGGCGGCCGGTCGCCGGCGCCAGGGCGGTGGTCGAGGCCGAGGCCGGTTCGTTCGCACGGTGGGGGCTCACCGTGGGTGACCGGCTGG